>Ga0308161_1002556_pt1 | contig 19126 bp, 11 predicted proteins | sample PhyFR2_FD_201034 | JGI IMG/M metagenome (GOLD analysis project Ga0308161, IMG submission 201034) | Phyllosphere microbial communities from UC Gill Tract Community Farm, Albany, California, United States - DLSLF.R2 | ecosystem: Host-associated > Plants > Phyllosphere > Unclassified | place: USA...
TTCCCCGGGATGTCGAAGTTCCAGGCGCCGCCGAAGTAGTCCTCGGTGCCGGTTCCGGCGATCGTCGGGTAGTCGGTGTCGTCGTCGAGGTAGAACTTGATCTCGCCCTCGCCCCACCAGCCGTTGGAGTTCACACCCCAGGCGATGTACGTGCCGACGTACTGGCCCTGCCCCTCGATGGCCTCGAGGATCACGTGCGGGGTGCGGTCCTCGAGCGGGTTGGAGCGCCGCCACTGGGCGTGGAAGTAGGCGTCGTTAGTGTAGTCGCCGCCGATCTCGTACGTGACCTGGAAGTAGATGCGCACGTCGAGTGTCGAGGTGTTCTCGATCGTGAGGCGCGCCCCGTCGCGGAAGGGCATCGGCCAGTAGGAGTTGAAGCCGCCGTGCGGGTTCGCGGCGATCGTCTGCGAGTTCACCTGGGCGAACACGCCCCAGCCGTTGCAGAAGAAGTCGCCGTACGGCACCTCGACCGCCGGCTCGTCGGCGCCGTCCCAGTAGGCGCGCAGCAGCAGGGTGCGCCAGTTGTCGGTGTGGGTCGTGATCCAGATGTGGGTGATCTTGCCCGCGCCCTCGATGTTCGCGAGGTCGAAGGTCTCGCCCGCCTTGACGTCGACACTGGGGGAGATCTTCCAGCCGGGGCCGAGGTCGCGTGCGCAGGAAGCGCCCGTGCCCTCGGTCGCCCGGCCTCCGCCCCCAGCGGATCCGTCGAAGTTCTCAGGGGAGATGGAGCGGGTCTGCACGCGTCGCAGCGTTGCGAGGGTCGCGAGATCGGAGGGAGCAGAAGTCATGGGCGCCAATGTAATCGATTTCACGGGAGAACGCCAGAGATCGGATGCGTGCGCGATACTGTTGCATCACATCCGGTGCAGCCGGACGAAGCAGTGAGGTTCGAATGGCCACCATCTACGACGTCGCGGAGCTGGCGAAGGTCTCTCCCGCCACAGTGTCGCGCGTGTTCAACGGCACGAGCGTCTCGGAAGACAAGGTCGCCGCCGTGCGAGCCGCTGCCGCGACGCTGAACTTCACGCCGAACCGCACCGCACGCACCCTGCGGAGGCAGAGTTCCGAGGTCATCGCCCTCGTGATCCCCGACATCGAGAATCCGTACTTCACCGAGATGGCCCGCGGGGTCGAGGACGTCGCGTCAGAGGCCGGGTACTCGGTGGTGCTGTGCAACTCCGATGCCCAGGTCGAGAAGGAGGCCACGTACCTGCGGATCGCGATCGCCGAGCACATGTCCGGCATCATCATCGCGACCGCCGACGAGACCTCGAACCTCGACAGCATCCTGGCGACCGGTCGCCCCGTCGTGGCGGTCGACCGCAGCACGACCTATGACGTCGACGGCGTCGTCATGGCCAACCGGGCCGCAGGCGCGTCGGCGGCGAAGGACCTGCTCGGCGCCGGGTACCGGCGCATCGCCTACATCGGTGGTCCCGAGCATATCGACACGGCGGCCGAGCGCGCCGCCGGCTGGCGTGCGGCCATGGGGTCGGCACGTCCCGAGCTCGATCTCGACGAGCTGGAGCGCTTCGCCACCTTCCGGGTCGACGGAGGGCGCGCGGCGATGGAGGAGCTGCTCGCGCTCGCCGAGCCGCCGGATGCCGTGGTCGCCGGCAACAACCTCATCGGCGTCGGCGCGATCCAGGTGCTGACCGAGCGGGGCCTCACCCCGCCCGAGGTCGGTGTCGCGGTGATCGGCTCGCTGCCCTTCACGACCCTCTCGCCGACCGCGGTCACGGTGGTCCGCCTACCCGCTCGGCACATGGGCGTGACGGCGGCGCGCATGCTGCTCGACCGCATCGGCGGAGACACGCAGCCCTCCCGCACCGTCGTGCTGCGCAACGAGATCCAGCCCGCCAGCGCCGTCAGGGCCTGAGCCGCAGCACCCGCGATCACGGTGATGTCCCTACACCGTCTTGCGCCCTGAAATCGATTTCGCGTACAGTTGCGGGAGATTTCTGAATCATGAGCACAGGTTTCAAGGAGGACGCCATGCGCCGCACCCCCGGGGCCCCCTGGGCCGAGACCGGAGCGTCCGCATGACCCGTCGCGCCGCCGGCATCCCGCACACCTCGCAGGCGACCGCCTTTCCGCTCGGCGGCATCGGCACCGGCAACGTCTCGATCGGCGCCCGCGGCGAGCTGCGCGACTGGGAGCTCGAGAACCTTCCCGACAAGGGTCGGCGCAACCCGCACTCGTTCTTCGCGATCCACGCCGCCCCCGACGACGGCCCCGCCGTCACGCGCGTCCTGGAGGCGCGGATCACCGGGCGCCACGACGCCGATGCCGGCTACGCCTTCGATCAGCTGGCCGGGCTCCCGCGGCTCGACGGCGCCACCCTGCACGGCGAGTACCCGATCGTCGACGTGGACTTCGCGGATGCGGTGCTGCCGGTCGACGTGTCGCTGCACGCCTTCACCCCGCTGGTGCCGCTCGACGCCGATGCCTCCGGCATACCCGCCGCCGTGCTGCGGTACCGCGTCACCAACCCCGGCGCGGGCCGCGTCGCGGTGACGGTCGTCGGCAGCGTGTCGCACACGGCCGGACGCGGAGTCCCCGGGCCGGATGCGCCATGGGGCATGCGTGCGACGCAGAACGTGCGCTGGCGCGACGAGGGCGATGTGCGAGGGCTCGATTTCGGCATCGATCTTCCCTCGTCCGACCCCGGATACGGCACGCTCAGCCTCACCACCTCCGACCCCTCGACGACCGTGAAGCCGCAGTGGGTGACGAGCTACTGGCCCGACGGCGCCCGACTGTTCTGGGACGATCTCGCCGCCGACGGACAGCTCGCACCCGAGCCGCGCCTCACCCTCGAGGATCGTCCGCGCGGACTGTTCGCCGAGCTCGATGCCGATCCCGACGCCCCGCCCCTGACCGAGGCCGAGATGCTCGCGAAGCTGCCGCGCCTGCGCACCGGATCGCTGGGCATCGTGCACACGCTCGACCCGGGCGAGAGCCGTGAGTTCGAGTTCGTGCTCTCCTGGAGCTTTCCGAACCGACGTCGCGGATGGCACGGGCACATCGTGTTCGCGGATCCGCCGGGCGACGACGTCGTGCGCAACCACTACGCCTCGCTCTGGCCGGACGCCTGGGACGCGGCCACGCACCTGCACGAGAACCTCGAGGCGTTGGAGGGCGCGACGGATGCCTTCGTCGAGGCGCTCTATGGCGGCACGCTCGACCCCGTGCTCGCCGACGCGATCGGAGCGAACATCGCCGCGGCGCGATCGACCACCGGCTTCGTGCTGGAGTCCCCCCACCCCGACCTGGGCGAGGGCCCGGTGTTCGCCGCATGGGAGGGGTCGTTCGACCACGGCGGATCCTGCGAGGGCACCTGCACGCACGTCTGGTCGTATGCGCAGACGCTCGCCTGGCTGTTCCCCTCGCTCGAGCGCAGCGCGCGCCGCGCGGAGTACCTGCTCGAGACCGACGAGGCCGGCGCCCAGAAGTTCCGCGGCAACCGCATCTTCGGAGGCCCATCGTGGTTCATGGGCCCGGCCGTCGACGGGCAGCTGGGAACGCTCCTGCGTCTGCACCGCGAGTGGAGGTTCAGCGGCGACGACGCCTTCCTCCGCGAGCTGTGGCCCGCGGCCGCACGCACCCTCGACTACGCGATCCGCGAGTGGGACCGCGACGGCGACGGACTTCTCGACGGCGAGATGCACAACACCTACGACATCGAGTTCCACGGCGCGGAACCCCTCGCCAACGGCGTGTACCTCGCCGCCTTGCGCGCCGGCGCGCGAATGGCCCGACACCTCGGCGAGGAGCAGCGCGCGACCGCGTGGGACGCGCGCGCAGACCACGTCGCCGCGGCGATGGACGAGACGCTCTGGAACGGCGAGTACTACCGTCAGGTCATCGCCGACCCCGACTCCCACCGCTACCAGTACGGCGACGGCGTGCTGTCGGACCAGCTGCTCGGGCAGTTCCACGCGTACGTGAACGGGCTCGGGAGCATCCTCCCTCCGGAGCGGGTGGACTCGGCCCTCGCGGCGATCGTCACCCACAACTTCCGTGACGATCTCTCGGCCCACGAGAGCACGCAGCGCGTCTACGCCCTGAACGACGAGGGCGGACTCCTGCTCGCCTCGTGGCCGCGGGGCGGTCGGCCCGTCATCCCGTTCGTGTACTCCGACGAAGTGTGGACGGGCGTGGAGCACCAGGTCGCCGCCTCCCTCCTGTTCGCCGGACGCGTCGACGATGCGCTCCGCATCGAGCGTGCGCTGCGCGCCCGCTACGACGGCGCGCACCGCAGCCCCTGGAACGAGATCGAGTGCGGCAACCACTACGCGCGATCGCTCGCCTCCTGGGCGCTGCTGCTCGGCGCGAGCGGAGCACAGTGGGACGCCCCGACCGGCATCCTCTCGTTCGCCCCGGCCGGCGCAGGGCGCTTCGGCAGCCTGTTCACCACGGGCACCGGATGGGGGCGGGTCGAGATCGACGACGAGACGCTCACTCTGCATCTCGACGGCGGCACGCTCGCGGCGACCGAGCTGCGGCTGCGCGAGCGCAGCCTCGCCCACGACATCCGGCTCCGAGCGGGTGAGACGCGGGCGTTCCCCCTCGACCGCGTGCAGACCGGTCGATCGACCGGCGCCACACCCACCACACCCACGACCAGCACCACACCCACCACCAGCACCACATCCAGCACGACCAGCACCACCAGAAGCGGAGAGGCATCATGACCACCTACACCCTGCCGGCACCGGCATCCCGACCCGCATCCGCGCCGAGAACCGCGTACCTGATCGCCTCCGGCGACCTGCGCGAGGCCGCCAACACCGGCGGCTGGCCCGTGCAGGTCGAGCTCGAGGCGGGCGTCACCGGCGTCTTCGAAGATCTCGGCTGGACGGTCATCCGCGCCAACGACGTCGACCCCGAGACCGGGCACGGCTTCATCTCGAGCCAGCGGATGGGCCTCGAGGTGTTCAAGAACATCCCGACGGATGCTCCGCTGATCGTCGCCGAGGCGGTGTGGCAGTACTCGCACCACGTGCTCGCGGGCCTGCGCACGCACGAGGGGCCGATCCTCACGGTCGCGAACTTCGCCGGGGACTGGCCGGGTCTCGTCGGTCTGCTCGGGCTCAACGCCGGACTGACGAAGATGGGCAAGCCGTACGCGTCGATCTGGTCGGTCGACTTCACCGACGACTGGTTCCGCGACGGCATCCGGGAGTGGACGGAGACCGGATCGATCACGCACGACGCCTCGCACGTGCGCCCGCTGCCCGAGCTGCCCGACAGCCCCGAGAAGCAGCTGGGTGAGGCGCTCGCCGCCGAGCTGCTGGCCGAGAAGGCCATCATCGGCGTGTTCGACGAGGGCTGCATGGGCATGTACAACGCCATCTTCGACGACGAGCTGCTCAACAGGACCGGCATCTACAAGGAGCGGCTGTCGCAGTCGGCCCTGTACGCCGAGATGCTGAACGTCACCGAGGACGAGGCGGATGCCGCCTACGACTGGCTGATCGACGCGGGCATGACGTTCATCTACGGCGAGGACGCCGCCACCGAGCTCACCCGCGAGCAGGTGCAGTGGCAGCTGAAGATGTACATCGCCGCTCTGCGGATCGCCGATGACTTCGGACTCGACGCGGTCGGCATCCAGTACCAGCAGGGTCTGAAGGACCTGGTGCCGGCATCGGATCTCGCCGAAGGCATCCTCAATTCCACCGAGCGTCCTCCGGTGACCTCCCGCGACGGCTCGCGGGTGCTGCACGAGGGCCGTGCGTTCCCGCACTTCAACGAGGCCGACGAGGGCGTCGCGGTCGACGCGCTCGTCACCGACCGCGTCTGGCGGGCCATGGGGCTGGTGCCCGACAACACGCTGCACGACGTGCGCTGGGGTGAGGACTTCGACGGGCAGTTCGTCTGGGTGTACGAGATCTCGGGCTCGGTGCCCGCCTCGCACCTGGGCGGATGGCAGAACGCCGAGGGATGGCGCCAGGGGCACGTGTTCTTCCCCGCGGGCGGCGCCACCATCAACGGCGTATCGAAGCCGGGCGAGCTCGTGCTGTCGAGGGTGTTCATCGCCGACGGCATCCTGCAGGCCGACATCTTCCGCGCCTCGGTCGTAGAGCTTCCCGCCGAGGAGACGCAGCGACGCAAGGACGCGACCAACCCGGAGTGGCCGATCGCCCACGTCGTGCTGCACGGCGTCTCGCGCGACCAGTTCATGGCCCGCCACAAGGCCAACCACGCGCAGACCGTGTACGCCCCCGACGCCGAGACCGCCGACCGGGCGCTCGTGGCGAAGGCGGCGATGTTCGCCGGCATGGGCATCAAGGTCAACCTGGTCGGAGACGTGAACCTCTGATCGGGTGACCCGGGAGGGCAGGCGAAGGGGGGCGGATGCGAACGGCATCCACCCCCCTTGTCGCTCCGCCGGGCGAGGTCGGCGCCGTCACCCGAGGTCGAAGACCTCGATCTGTCGGATCGTGACCTCGGCATCCGCCCGCAGCCGGATCCCCGAGGTCACGACGCGTGACTCGAGCTCGAACGGCGTGGTGCGGTCGCTCGGGAGTTCCGCCTCGTACCCGGTCGCCAGAGGGGTCCAGCGCCCGTCGGCGCCGATGACCTGCCACCGCAGGCGCGATGACGCGACGGCGGTGACCATCGTCACGGTGACGTCGGAGACGGCGCGCGGCTCGGCGAAACGGCATCCCACCCAGTCGCCGGCCGCCAGAGCGACGCCCCCCGAACCGCTCGGATCTCCGTCGTCGAACAGACGCCCCGCCTCGACGACGCCCGGGGAGGCGATCACGTGTATGCCGTCGGCCGTCAGGTCGTGTCGCCGGGCCGAGATGCCTTCCGGAGGGCGATCCCTCTCGAGGGCGTCGGAGGGGTCGCCGCCGAAGTCGAGGTCGAGATCACGGGCGCCTGCGAGGGCGTCGATCGGCAGGTCGGCGGTCGGCAAGTCGACGCCGTCGAGCCGCGCGCGCCGCAGCACGTGCGCGTTCGGGCCGGTGCGGTGCGACCGGATGCGCAGCGACGAACCGTCCGCACGATCCACGCGGATGTCGTCGAGCAGCGGCGAGCCGATCCGCAGCATCCCCGAGGCGAGCTCCAGCGGGTACAGTCCGAGCGCCGCCCAGAGCCACCAGGCGCTCATCTCGCCGTTGTCCTCGTCGCCCGGGAATCCCTGGCCGATGTGAGCGCCCGCGAACAGCCGACCGGCGAGCTCGTGCACGATCGCTGCCGCGCGCCACGGTCGGTCGCTGTACGCGTACATGAACGGGATGTGGTGGGCGGGCTGATTCGAGATCGCGCACATGCCCGAGCGCAGCGCCCTGGCCTCGCGCTGTTCATGGATCACGGTGCCGTACGAGCCGCCGAACCGTTCGTCTGCGGTCTCCGGCTCGGCGAACAGGGCGTCGAGGTGCCGGCCGAATGCCGCGGGACCGCCGTGGAGTGCAGCGAGACCCGCACCGTCGTGCACGGCCCCGACCGACATGCCCCACGCGTTCGTCTCGACGTTGTCGCCGCCCCAGACGCGCGGGTCGACGTCGGCGGCGAAGGCACCGTCGACGTCTCTGCCGCGGAAGAACCCGGATGCCGGATCGAACAGTCCGCGGTACGACAGTGCGCGGTTGGCGAAGTAGCGGGCGAAGGCGCGGTAGCGCGCAGCATCCGGTGCCGCGTCGGCCTCGGCGGCGAGTTGAGCGGCGAACCGGCCCAGTGCCGCGTCGCTCACCGCGTTCTCGATGGTCCAGCTCATGCCCTCGGCGACATCGGTCGAGATGTGGCCGGTGAAGCGGCCCCGCCCGATGCCCTTGCGGCCGCGCAGCGCGTCGGGCCCGGGCTCGCACGCGTTGCGCCACCCGCTCTCGAACGCCTCGGCGCGGGCGACGGCCACGCCCCACCGCGCGGCATCGGCGAAGATCTGATCGCTCGAGGTGCCCACCATGCTGTCGACGTACCCCGGGGCGCTCCAGCGCGCCATCCATCCGCCTCGGCGGTGCTGCTCGAGCTGGCCGTCGAGCAGCCGGCCGGTCAGCGCCGGATCGAGCAGAGCCAGCGCGGGCCATTCGGTGCTATAGGTGTCCCAGTAGCCGTTGTTCACGACGAGCTCGCCGTCGACGATCGGTGCGCCGGTCTCATGCTCCCCGAACGGCTCGCGCGCGGCGAACACGTCGGCGAACCGCCAGGCGGGCGCGTCCGCCGTTCCGGTGTTCTCTGCGGCGGCGTTCGGATAGAGGTGCATGCGGTGCAGGGCCGCGGCGATCCGGTCGCGGTTCTCCTCATGGGCGAGTCGGCGGTACGGAGCATCCGCGGGGTGCAGGGGCGGGATCGTGACGCGCCCCAGCACGCGGTTCCACGCCGTGGCGGCGGTCGCTCGAAGCTCGTCGTAGGTGACGTCTGCCGGTGCCTCGAGATCGAGGCTGCGTCGGGCCTGCGCCACCGAGAGGAACGACACCGCCACGCGCACCTCGAGCGAACCGCGCGCGCCGACGTAGCCGGCGACCCGGGCTCTGCCGTCGTCGTCGAGAGCGCCGTGCAGCTCAGCCGCGCCGTCGCCCCGGTCGCGCCGCACGGTGCCCGCGAAGTAGCAGCGCGGAGCGTTGCCCCACTCCTCGGGGCCCTCCGGCGTCCAGCCGGCGAAGCCGCCGTCGTCGGTCCACACCAGGCGCCCCTCATCGGTGGGCTGATCGATCACGAACCCGACGACCGCGCCGGCGTCGACGCCTCGCACACGGAATGCCGCGGTGTGCGAGGTCGCGGTCATCTCGGCTCGCAGCCCGCCGCCGAGCTCGACGGCGTACTCATGCGGCCGCGCGCGTTCTGTGCCGGGGGTGATCCACCGGCGGCGCCCTGCGCGCTCGGACGTCGGATGACCGTCGAACGGCATCAGCTGCAGCACCGACCGGTCGCCGATCCAGGGACTCGGCTGATGCGAGAACTGCAGCGCCTCCAGGCGGCGTCCGGCGGGGTCGTCGTGGACGCTCGGCCGATATGGCCAGCGGGAGTCCGCGGCATCCGTCGCCGGCGTCACGAAGGTGAAGCCGTGGGGCACGGCCACCGCGGGAATCGTGTTGCCGCGTGAGAACCGCGCCCCGGAGTGGCTGCCCCGTCGGGTGTCCACCCGCTCGACGGGGTCGGGGTCGGGATCGCGGTCGGGGCTGTCGGTGGTCGCTCGCTGCTCCTCGACGAGCAGCTCGACGAAGCCCGAGACGACGCCCGAGACGGAGCCCGAGACGGAGCCCGAGACGGAGCCCGATTCGGGAGAGCGCGCGTCGGACTGCGCGAGGGAGGCGGTGCCGAAGATCAGCTCGACGGTGCCGGAATCAGGTGCGTGGCCGCCGCCCGAGAGCGGGGCGAGCGAGACCGTGTCGGCGTTCCACTGCTCCGGCAGGCTCCAGCGTGCCGCGAACTGGGCATCGGGCGTGAGCGCGAAATCGTAGCGGTCGCGCACCGCCGAGACCTCGCCGAGCCGGGCGCCGTCGGACCGGCGCACGTCGACGCTCACCGCGAGCGCCGCATGCGGGGCCAGGGCGGCATCGGGGCCGTCGGCGTAGAACGCCCAGTGCACGACGGCGTCGGCGGTGATGTCCACGGCGTCGAGTCCCGGCACGTCGACGCGCTGCTCGCCCGCCGCGGGGTCGAACGAGTACGCGAACACCCGGCCGCCCAGCACGCCCGTCCGGGGCCGCGACGAGGGAGGGTCGAGCGGGCCGTCGGCCGGGGTCAGGCGCACGCTGCTCACCCCTTCACCGCGCCCTCCTGCACGCCACGGAAGAAGAAGCGCTGCGTGAACGAGAACATGATGATGATCGGCACGAGCGCGATCATCGTGCCCGCCGCGATCAGGCGCGGATCCACCGAGAAGCTGCTGTTGAGGTACGCCATGCCGACCGTCAGCGTGTACTTCGACGGGTCGGAGAGCACGATGAGCGGCCAGAGGTAGTCGTCCCAGGCGCCGATGAAGGCGAAGATCGCGACGACCGAGACCATGCCGCGGATGTTCGGCCACACGATGTGACGGATGCGCTGCCAGGTCGTGGCGCCGTCGACCGTCGCGGCATCCAGCACGTCCTTGGGGATCATCCGGCAGGCGGTGGCGACGAGCAGGACGTTCATCGCGCCGATCGCGCCGGGCAGGAAGACGCCCCACAGGGTGTCGGCGAGACCGAGCGCCCTGATCGTGAGGAAGTTGCTCGTCACCGTGACCTCGCCGGGGAACAGCAGGGTGGAGAGCAGGATGGCCATGACGATCCACTTGCCGCGGAACTTCATGCATCCGAGGGCGTAGCCGGCGAAGGTGGCCAGCACGACGTTGCTCACGACGGTGCCGATCGACACCAGCAGCGAGTGCCAGGCGTAGAGGTACACGGGCACGACGTCGGCGACCGTGAGGTAGTTCTGCAGGGTCGGATCGCGCGGGATCAGGTCGGGGGGAAAGGAGTAGATGTTCTCCTGGGGTCCCTTGAACGAGGTCGAGAGCTGCCACACGAACGGGCCGATGACCAGCACCAGCACCAGCAGCAGCAGGGCGTAGCGCCCGATCAGTCCCCCGAGCGTCGGCGCGCTGAAGTCGCCGGAGCCGCGGCGGCGGAAGATCCGCTCACGCGGAGCGGCCGGCATCCGATCGTCCGGGCGCTGCTCGCCGTCGAGGCGGGGAGGGGTGAGCGTGCTCATGCGGAGACCTTCGCCTTCTTCTCGCGGTTCATGAACGCGATCGCGGCCATCGGCAGCAGGGTGAGCAGGAAGAGGGCGACGCTGATCGCAGAGGCGTAGCCGATGTTGCCGTTGAGTCCGGATCCGACCTGGCGGATCAGCATCACCAGGGAGAGGTCGTACCCGCCGGGGCCGCCGGTGCCCTTGGAGAGCACGTCGAGCTCGGCGAAGACCCTCATCGCCGACACCGCGATGAGCACCGCGATGAGCAGCATCGCGCCGCGCACCGAGGGGATCGTCACCGAGAGGAAGCGGCGGAACGCGCCGGCACCGTCGAGCATGGCGGCCTCGTGCAGCTCCTTGCCGACGTTCCCGAGTGCGGCGAGGTACACGACCATGTAGTAGCCGAGTCCCTTCCAGACGGTCAGCAGGATCGCGCAGCCCAGCAGCAGCCACCGGTCCACCAGGAAGGCCATCGGACGGTCGATGACGCCGAGGAACTCCAGCGTCTGGTTGATGATGCCGCGGCTGTCGAACAGCCACGTCCAGATCAGCGCGACCACGACGACCGAGGCGATGACGGGGAAGTAGAACGTGGTGCGGAAGAACGCGATGCCCGGCAGCTTCTTCTGCACGAGCATGGCCAGCAGCAGCGGGAGGATCGTGAGCAGCGGCACGCACACCACCACGTAGATGATGCACGTGGTGAGGGCGTTCCAGAACATCTCGTCGCCGAACATCCGCTCGTAGTTCGCGCCGCCGACGAATTCGGGGGTGCGCAGAGGCTTGGCGTCGGTGAAGCTGAGGAAGACGGTGTTGAGGAACGGCCAGAGCGCGAACACCAGCACCCAGACGACGGCGGGGCCGAGGAGGAGCCAGGGGGTGAACCACCTGTGCGATCGCATGCTCGTCCGACGGGTCCGGATGGCGGTGTCCGCGCTCATGGCTTACTGATCCACCCGGTTCGCGTTGGCGTACTCGACGATCTTGTCGAGCTGACCCTTCGGGTCGGCTTCGCCGTTGACCGCGAGGGCGATCTGCTGCGTCATGTAGGTGGCCATGTCGGAGGTCCACTGGAACGGGATCGCCTTGGCGTCCTGCATCGCGGTGAAGACCGTGTCGATGGCGGCGAGCTGCTTCTCGTCGGTGATCGACGACGAGATGTTCTCGACCACGGCGTCGCCGCCGTCCGAGGTGCCGGGCGCGGTTCCGACGGCGAGTGACGAGAACGCGATCTGGTTCTCCTCACTGGTCGCGAACTCGGCGAACGCGAGGGCGGCCTCCTTGTTGTCGGAGTCGGCCGACACGTTCAGACCCTGCACATACAGCGGTGCGATGCCGAGACGCTGGGTGGCGACGGTGTTCTCCAGCAGCGCCGGGGCGTCCTTCGCGAGATCGGTGGTGAAGCCGGTGCCTCCGGTCGTGAACGCGACCTTCTCCTGGATGTACGCCTCGGCGTTTCCGCCGTAGTCGCCGGTGAGGGCCTCGGCGGGCATCGCTCCCGCGGCGTACGCGTCGGCGAACTTCTGGATGATCGCGGCGGCCTCGTCGGTGTTGAAGTCGAACTCGCCCTCGTCATTGATGACCTCCATGCCCGCGGAGGTGAAGGTGTCGAGCGCGGGGATCGACGAGAGCAGCTGCACCTTGCCGCCGGACTGGTCGGCGACGTCCTCGGCGAGGACGAGCAGCTCGTCGACCGTGGTGGGCAGGTTCGCCTCGGTCACACCGAACGGCGCGAGCTGGGCGAGGTTCCACCACGACGCATCGCTGGACAGGTACCAGGGCAGACCGTAGGTGCCGTCCATGCCGGGGTACTGGCTGTAGGCGTCCCACGCCCCGGTGTTGTACGAGGACTTCAGGTCGGGATCGGCCGTCTCGAGGTCGACCAGCTTGCCGGCGGCGACCAGCGGATAGGCGATGTCCGGCGGCAGGTTCAGCACGTCGGGCAGCGTGTCGGCGTTCGCCTGGCTGAGGATCTTCTCCTGGTACCCGTCGCCCGGCTGGTCGAGCCACTCGACCGTGACGTCGGGGTGCTCCTTCTCGAACGCGTCGATGAGGTCTTCGAAGTAGGGCGTGAACTTCTCGTTCTTCAGCGACCAGGTCTGGAACTGGATCGTTCCGCTCAGCTCGCCGGAGGTGTCGATGGGGCCGGAGGCGCCGGTGGGGGTGCCTCCTCCGGTGCAGCCGGCGAGAGCCATGGCGCCGATCGTGAATGTTGCCAGAGCGACAATGCGTGCGGGAACTTTCATCGTGCTTCTTCCTCGAGGCGGGCGATGGCCGCAGGTCCGAGATCATGGACTGCAGCGCTTTAGCAGATGAAACCATCGGATGACCGCCCTGTCAAGGCGGTGGCTCCGGCTCGCCCCGGGGGTGCGGGGTGCGCCGTGTCCGCTCGTTGCTCAAGCGTTATAGTGGTGCGACATGTCCTCGTCGGAGGGCTCCGTCGGAAAGGTCCGGACACATGACGCAGCGCCGCGCTCTCGATGCTCCCCTGAGATTCGGGGCGAACTACACGCCGTCGAAGGACTGGATGCACTCCTGGCTGGACTTCACCCCCGACGACGTGCGCCGCGACTTCGCCGCCCTGGCGGAGCTCGGGCTCGATCACGTCCGCGTCTTCCCGCTCTGGACGGTGCTGCAGCCCAACCGCACCCTGATCCGGGAGAGGGCCGTCGACGACGTGCGCGCGATGGTCGACATCGCTGCGGAGTTCGGCCTGGACGCGAGCGTCGACGTGATCCAGGGTCATCTGTCGAGCTTCGACTTCGTGCCGTCCTGGCTGTTCACCTGGCATGACCGCAACATGTTCACCGACCCGACCGCGCTCGACGGACAGGTCTCGCTCGTGCGTGCTCTCGCCGGCGCGCTGCGCGATGCGCCGAACTTCCTGGGGCTGACGCTCGGCAACGAGGTCAACCAGTTCTCGGCGCACACGCATCCCTCGCCGTGGCCGGTCACGACCGACGAGGCCGGCGCCTGGATCGAGACGCTGCTCTCCGCCGCCGAGGAGGCTGCGCCCGGTGCGGGGCATGTGCACAGCGAGTACGACGCGGTCTGGTACATGGACGGGCACGGTTTCACCCCCGCGCACGCCTCGCGGCTGGGCGAGATGACGACGATCCACTCCTGGATCTTCAACGGCACCGCCCAGCGCTACGGCGGTCGATCCGTCGCCTCCGATCGTCACGCCGAGTACCTGATCGAGCTGTCCCGCGCCTTCGCCACCGACCGGCAGCGGCCGGTCTGGCTGCAGGAGGTCGGCGCTCCCTCGAACTGCCTCGACGAGAGCGAGATGCCGGGGTTCCTCGAGGCCACGCTGCGCTCCGCGGTGCGCACCGAGAACCTCTGGGGCGTGACGTGGTGGTGCTCGCACGATGTGAGCCGGGAGCTGGCGGACTTCCCCGAGCTGGAGTACTCGCTCGGCCTCATCGATCAGCACGGCGAGGCGAAGCCGATCGGGCGCCGCTTCGCCGAGCTGATCCCGGAGCTGCGGGCACGGGCCGCGGTGCCCGTGCGGGACACGGCGATCGTGGTCGAGGTCGACCCGCACGAGGTGCCGGTCAGCCGTGCGGCCCTCAGTCCGGGCGGCGCCGTCTTCCAGGCGTGGGTGGACGCCTGCGCGCGCGGCATCGATCCCGCCTTCGTCACCTCGCTCGAGGCCCTCGATCCTGCCGTGCTCGAGTCCCGCGGCATCCGCACCCTCATCCGACCCGACCTGTCGGGCGACTCCGTCGATCCCTACGGCTCGGTCAACACGGTCGTCGGCTGACGCGGATCGCGGATCGCGGATTCGCCGCCCCGGGGTCGCGTCGAGCTCAGGAAGCGGGCGGGGCGGTGCTCTCGCGGGCGCTGAGGGTCGGAGTCGGTCCCTGCGTGCTGGGCAGGGCGGTCCCCGCCTCGATCTGCTGCAGCAGCAGCGTGGCCGCCTGTTCGCCGAGCTCGAAGGTGTCGCGGGTCATCGCCGTGATGGAGGGATTGATGAGTCCGGCGATGACCGAGTCGTCGAACGACGCCAGCGAGACGTCCCGCGGGACGACGCGCCCCATCTCCTGCGCCACGCGGAGCCCTGCGACCGCCATCACGTCGTTGTCGTAGACGATCGCGGTCGGCCGCTGCCGCCCCGAGAGCAGCGTGCGCGTGACGGCCGAGGCGCGCGCCGGCGAGAAGTCGGTGGTGATCACCTCGCCGACGATGCCGTCGGCGGACATCGCCTCGAGCACCTCGGCGCGCAGTCGGGTGTGCTCGAGGTCTGCGGGGCCCGCGACGTACGTGATCCGGGTGTGCCCGAGGGCGGCGAGGTAGGAGAACAGCGTCTCGGCCACCTCGTCGTCGGCGATCCAGACGCTGGGCACGGCTCCTTCGGGAGACGGCTTCGAGCCGATCAGCACGGCGCGCGCGTCGAGTGCGGCGATCCTGTCGCTGCGCGGATCGTCGTCACGAGGGTCGATGAGGATGATGCCGTCGACCTGGTTCGACGACCGCCACTGGCGATGCACCTCCATCTCCTCGGCGATGTCGCCGACGAGGCGCAGCTGCAGGCTGACCTTGCTCTGTGACAGGCGGGATTCGATGCCGGCGATCAGGTCGGTGAAGAACGCCTCGGACCCGAGCGAGCGGGCAGGGCGCGCCAGCGCGAAGCCGACGGTGTTCGCCCTGGCGCCCACGAGCGCTCTGGCCGCCGAGCTCGGCTGCCAGTGGTTCTCCGCGACGATCGTGAGGATGCGCTGGCGCGTCTCGTCGCTCACTCCGGGGCGGCCGTTCAGCGCGAACGACACGGCCCCGGGGGAGACCCCCGCCATGCGCGCGATGTCGGCGATGGTGACGCGTTTGCCCAGAGCCATGCGCCTCACACTACTTGATCGGTTTAGCCGCCACGAAGGCGATGACGGATGCTCGGACCGATCCGCACTAGATCGTTTTAGTAAATCGGATAGCATGGTCGGCAGCCGCCTCTGATCGGGCGCGCATCGAGCCCCCACTCACCGTCGAGCCCGGAGAACACCCACCATGCATGACGACACCTCGCTCACCGTCGGTCGCGTCTCGCGCGTCCTCGCGGAGCGCATCCGCCCGGCCATCCACTCCGCCTCCGTGCCTCTCACGGTCGAGAGCGTCGAGCTGCCCGGTGAGCCGATCAGCCCCGCCGACGGGCTCGCGCTCGAGTACACCGAGACATCGGTGCCGAGCATGTGGGGACCGGCCTGGTCGACCACCTGGTTCCGGATCTCGGGGCAGGTGCCCGCGGAATGGGCCGGTCGCCGGGTCGAGGCCGTGATCGACCTCGGGTTCGACATCAACATGCCGGGTTTCCAGTGCGAGGCGCTCGCCTATCGCCCCGACGGGTCGCCGGTGAAGAGCATCAACCCGCGCAATCAGTGGATCCCGATCGCGCAGACCGCGCACGGCGACGAGCCCGTCGAGCTGTACCTGGAGGCGGCCGCGAACCCCGTGCTCCTCGACTACCACCCCTTCCTGCCGACGCAGGAGGGCGACATCCGCACCTCCTCGCCGCAGCCGCTGTACCGACTGCGACGCCTCGACCTCGCCGTCTTCGAGACCGAGGTGTTCGAGCTGTCGCTCGATCTCGAGGTGCTGTTCGAGCTGCAGGCCGAGCTGCCCGCGACGTCGCCGCGGCGCATGCGCATCCTGCAGGCGATGGATGACGCGCTCGACGTGCTCGATCTGCAGCGCATCGTCGAGACCGCATCCGACGCCAGGGCCCGTCTCGCTCCCGCCCTCGCGGCACCGGCCGAGGCGAGCGCGCACCGCATCTCCGCCGTCGGGCACGCCCACATCGACTCCGCGTGGCTGTGGCCGGTGCGCGAGACGATCCGCAAGGTCGCACGCACGACCTCGTCGATGACGACCCTGATCGAGGAGCAGCCGGAGTTCCTCTACGGCATGTCCAGCGCGCAGCAGTACGCGTGGCTCAAGGAGCACCGGCCCGAGGTCTACGCGCGCGTCAAGGCCGCCGTGGCCGAGGGACGTTTTCTGCCGCTGGGCGGCATGTGGGTCGAATCCGACACCGTGATGCCCTCGGGAGAATCTCTCGTGCGGCAGTTCTCGTACGGTCAGCGCTTCTTCGAGCGCGAGTTCGGCATCCGCTCCAAGGGCGTCTGGCTGCCTGACAGCTTCGGCTACTCGCCCGCACTGCCGCAGCTGATGCGTCGTGCCGGATTCGAGTGGTTCTTCACGCAGAAGATCTCGTGGAACCAGCAGAACGTCTTCCCCCACCACAGCTTCCTCTGGGAGGGCATCGACGGCTCGCAGGTGTTCACGCACTTCCCGTCGATGGACACCTACAACTCGCAGCTGAGCGGCATGGAGGTCGCCAAGGCCTCCCGCCAGTTCAAGGAGAACCGGGTGTCGTCACGGTCGATCGCGCCGGTCGGCTGGGGCGACGGAGGCGGGGGCACGACGCGCGAGATGACCGGAAAGGCGCAGCGCCTGCAGAACCTCGAGGGCAGTGCGCAGGTCGTGTGGGAGCACCCCGACACCTTCTTCGAGGCCGCGCGTGCCGAGATCCCGAACCCCGCGGTGTGGGTCGGCGAGCTGTATCTCGAGCTGCACCGTGGAACCCTCACCAGCCAGCACGCCACCAAGGCCCTGCATCGCTGGGCCGAGCAGGCGCTGGTCGAAGCCGAGCTGTGGGCGGCGACCGATGCCGTGCGCACCGGTGCCGAGTATCCGACCGCGCAGATCGACCGCCTGTGGGAGACCGTGCTGCTGCACGAGTTCCACGACATCCTTCCCGGCACCTCCATCGCGTGGGTGCATCGCGAGGCCTCCGAGGTGCTGTCCCGGGTGATCGACGAGGCGCAGACGATCGCCGGCTCCGCCCGTCGCTCGCTCGCCGGAGACGGAGACCGCGAGCTGCGGTTCGTGCCGAGCTCCGTCGGAGAGGGCCGGGCGCTCGGCGCCGCGTTCCTCGAGGCCCGCTCCGAGCCCGATGTCGCGCTCGCCGAGGAGGGCGACGGCTGGCGCCTCGAGAACGACCTGGTCTCCGTGCTGATCTCCGCCGAGGGCCTCATCGTCTCGGCCGTCGACAAGGCTTCGGGGCGCGAGGCCGTGGCGGACGGGCGCGCGGCGAACCTGTTCCAGCTGCACCAGGACTTCCCGAACATGTGGGATGCGTGGGACATCGACAAGTACTACCGCAACAGCGTCGAGAACCTCACCGGGGTCGCGTCGATCACGGCATCCGTCATCGACGGCGTCGCCACCGTCGTCGTCACGCGCGCCTTCTCGGAGTCGACCGTCGAGCAGACGATCATCCTCGCCCCGGGCTCGCGCACGGTGGTGCTGCGCAACGTGATCGACTGGCACGAGACCGAGAAGCTGCTCAAGCTCGCGTTCCCGCTCGACATCCAGGCCACGCACACCGAGGCCGAGACGCAGTTCGGGTACCAGTCGCGGGTCACGCACACGAACACCAGCTGGGAGGCGGCGAAGTTCGAGACCTCGATGCACCGGTTCGTGCTGGTGCGCGAGCAGGACTTCGGCGTCGCCCTCGTGAACGACTCGATCTACGGCTACGACACCTCGCGCGAGGTGTCCGACGACGCGGTGACGACCACCGTGCGTCTCTCGCTGCTTCGCGCACCGCGCTTCCCCGACCCCGACACCGATCACGGACCGCACGAGATCGAGATCGGCTTCGTGATCGGCGCGGATGCCGAGATCGCGACAGCCGAGGGCATCACGATGAACAGCCCGGCGGCGATCGTACGCGGTGCGCACGAGGTCGAGCCGCTGATCTCGGTGCAGGGCCAGGGCATCGTCGTCTCGGGCGTGAAGCTCGCCGACGACGGCTCGGGCGACGTGATCGTGCGACTGTACGAGGCGCTCGGTCGGCGCGCGGCGGGCTCGCTGTCTGCCGACTTCGAGCACCGGGAGATCCGCGAGGTGTCGCTGATCGAAGACGCGCTCGACGACGCGAGGGTCGGCGGAGAGCTGCGCCTGCGGCCGTTCGAGGTGCGGACGCTGCGCATCGTGCGCTGAGCCCGCGCTCTGCCGCATCGCGAACTGTCGACGCGGGCCATTGTGGTCGCCGCTGTGCGGGAGGACGATAGGCGAATGGTCACCCTCGACGATGTGCGCGAGATCGCCCTCGCGCTCCCGGGTGTGACCGAACGCGTCGGCGGTCACACGGGAGAGCCGTCGTGGCGCCTGCCGAGCGGGCAGATCGCGTGGATCCGCGGTCCCAGCAAGGTCGATCTCCGGCAGCTCGCCGACCTCGGACTCGAGTGGCCAGAGGGTCCTGTCCTCGGGGTGCGGGTGGGGAGCCTCGAAGAGAAGGCCGCGCTGCTCGCCGCCGAACCCGACGGTCTGTTCTCCATTCCGCATTTCGACGGATACCCGGGGCTGCTCGTGCAGCTCGACATCGTCGAGAAGGACCGGCTCGCCGAGATCATCGCGGATGCGTGGCTCGTGCGCGCGCCTGTGCTCGTCGCGAAGCAGTGGCTCGCGGAGCGCGGACTGGACTGAGTCTCGGGGGCGG
>Ga0308161_1002558_pt1 | contig 19121 bp, 20 predicted proteins | sample PhyFR2_FD_201034 | JGI IMG/M metagenome (GOLD analysis project Ga0308161, IMG submission 201034) | Phyllosphere microbial communities from UC Gill Tract Community Farm, Albany, California, United States - DLSLF.R2 | ecosystem: Host-associated > Plants > Phyllosphere > Unclassified | place: USA...
GAAGTGCCAATCCATTGTCTGGATGGCAAGACGCGTCGGGTTATTGTATCTGGCCTGCCGGATTCCCAGCCGGGGACATCTCATCTGCAATATAACGGCTTCATTCTGGATGTGACCGGACAGCGTAAAGCGCTGGAAGATGCGCTGCGCACGGCGGCAGAATATCGTCTGTTAATTGAAAACAGCACCGATCTGATTGCTCATTGCGACGCCGAGGGCCGGTACGTTTCAATCTCACCCTCTTATAGCGAAATGATTGGCTGGACAGCTGAAGAAGTTGTCGGTCAGCTGGTAGTAGATTTCCTGCATCCCGATGACCGCGGCCCCGCTTCTGAAGCACTAGCCTGCATCTTCAACGGAGGAGTATTGCCAGATGTCGTTGAGGTGCGCAAGCTGCATCGTGACGGCCGCTACATCATTCTGGGCACCAAAGCCTGTGGCGTCATCAATCCCTCTACTGGCAAAAATATCGGTGCAGTTCTGGTGTCGCGCGACATCACGCGAGACAAAGAGAGGATGCGCAATCTGGAGAAGCTGGCAACGCTGGACACGCTGACCGGGTTGCATAATCGTACCTGGATCAACGACCAGGTTGGGCGCATGCTGGCGAAGGTGGATGATGAGGCCTATACGACGGTGATGTTTATCGATCTGAATGGCTTTAAGGCGGTGAACGACTTGATGGGCCACGCGACAGGGGATGCCTTGCTGCAGCAGGTCAGTGAACGGCTGCAACGCTGTATGCGTCCGGGCGACTCACTGGCGCGACTGGGCGGCGATGAATTTGTTGTGGCGGCAAAGTGCAGAAATCGCGAAACCGCATCCGCCATCGCCCAGCGGATTATTGACAGTCTGCACGCGCCATTCGCTATTGATAATATGGACGTGCGCATTGGCGCGGCGATTGGTATCAGCCTTGCCCGCTTCGGGACAGCATCGGCCAAAATATTATTTGAAAATGCGGATAAAGCGATGTACCAGGCCAAAGCCCGACGTGATGCTTCTTATCAGTTTTTTGAGTCGGCAGCCGAGTAGCTGACCCATGTGCTTGCGGGTCTCCGCTACCGGCCCTGCTTCTCCTGAACTTATCCGCTCATCACCCTGACGCTATGGATATGCAGGAAGGCCGCCCGGACTAAGTTCATGCAGATTCTTCGACATTCCGCCCATCATCATAAACCACCTGCGCCTGCTCCATCGCTCCCCCATGTTGCTTCGCCCAGCTCACCAGCGCGATAAAAGGATCCTGCAACGTCCTGCCCAGCGGCGTGATCGAATACTCGACCGCCACAGGGGAGGAGGCAATCACGCGACGGCTCACCAGTCCATTGCGTTCCAGTCGCCGTAATGCCTCTGTCAGAGACTTGTGGGTGATGGGATCGAGTCTGCGCTTGATGGCGTTAAAACGTGACGGCTGAGAGCACAGCACGGTCAGAATCAAAACTGACCACTTGTTTGCCACCTGTTCCAGGATAGGGCGCGTGCTATTGATCTCGGCCAGTACTGCGGTGATATCAGTGGTCATGAGGTTTCCTTGAGGATATCTGGTGTACATCAGGTGCGTAATTGACACTAAATATAATAAATATACCATCGGGTGTCTAACCTCTATCCGGAGTCGTAATGATGAAACTAAGTGGAAAGATCGCCCTGGTCACGGGGGGTAGCAGCGGTATTGGCCTTGCTGTAGCCCGACGTTTTGTTCAGGAAGGTGCACGGGTTTTTATAACGGGCCGACGTGAAGCTCAACTGGCTGAGGCTGTTGCGCTGATTGGCAGTGACGTCGAGGCGATTGCAGGTGACATCACCCGCAAAAGCGACCTTGAGCGTCTGTTTGACACCCTCAATGCGCGAGCTGGCCGACTCGACATCCTCGTCAACTCGTCTGGCGTGTCAGAACCTGCGAGCCTGGAAGAGACAACAGAGGAGCACCTTGATCGCATCTTTAATCTGAATGTGCGTGCCATGGTGTTGACGGTGCATCACGCGGTGCGACTCATGCGTGAGGGCAGCAGCATTGTGCTGGTGCTTTCGATTGCGGGAAACATCGCGAATCCCGGCTATGCTGCCTATTCCGCCAGCAAGGCCGCAGTACGATCCTATGCCCGCACCTGGAACAGTGAGCTGGCACCGCGGGGGATCAGAGTGAACACACTTAGTCCAGGCCCCACCGACACCCCGATGTTTAGCCAGGCCAGCGATGAAGTCAGGCAGACGTTAAGCGCACGGATCCCGGCAAAGCGGCTGGGTAATCCTGATGAAGTGGCGGCGGCTGCCCTGTTTCTGGCGTCCGATGAAAGCAGTTACATCAGCGGCACCGAACTGGTGATTGATGGCGGCATGACTGCATAGAGGTTAGCGGCTGGCGATGTGGGATGGATCGATGGCATGGCGGGGAGGGTTTTGACTCATTGAGACGCTCTCGCCATGCTCGCCATGCTCTCCCACTAAGAACACTTCTCAGAGTGATATTTACCTGCCTTAGAGGTGTTCTGGTTTGAGTGTATTCATTGTGAGGCAGAACGTCGGTCCATGATCTCTTTCACGTAATGTTCAATAACTATGTGATGTTCATGGTTTATTTCCGAAATGAATGTCTGCAGGAAATCAGGTGTGGAGTGAAGTGTGTTCACAATCAGTTTATCGAAGTCTTTCTGAGTAAATCGGTCATAGCCTTTTAGCGTCGATCGCTGAAGCAGGGTATGCGCAGTAATTTCGAGAACGGCACGTCTGTAATCATCGGAAAGCAGGATATCAAGGTCGTCCCGGCTGATCTCAAAAGCAAAGCCATAGCTGATAAAACCAGAATCAACAGGCAAGGAGTAGGACAGCTTCCCATCCTCCTGTGTCACATGAGGTTCATATCCCTCACCCATCAGGTGTACTGACTGCATATCACTCTCCTTTATTTTCCTGATGTTGGTTATGGCTTTAACGAGTTTACTCATCGAAATCACCAGATATGCAGATTGAAGAGAGGCCGTAAACCCCTGTGCCCTGATGAGTTTATGACTATCCCGCTTACGTTAACTGTTATCAACCTCGCTATCCCGCAATAGCAAAAGCAATAGTGACGTTGACGTCTAAGCGCCGCTCATCCCCGGAATCCCGTCCTGGCCTCCAGGACTGCCGCCGCGACCATCCAGACCTCCCGACCCGCCAGGTCCTGCGTTGCCGCCGTTGCCGCCTTTCCCACCTGGTGAGTTGTCGGATGAACCCCCGTTACCCCCATTGCCGCCGTTAGCATTCAGGCTCGAATTTTTAGGATGCTTGTGGTGATGGTGTTGAGTGTCAGCTTTTGCTCCTGCGCCATTCCCGCCATTCGCGCCGTTGCCACCATTCCCGCCGTTACCTCCATTTGATGCGCCGTTGCCGCCGTTTCCGCCATTCAGACACCCGGTGCCAGAAACGCCATTCCTGCCATTCTGACCATCCGGGGAACCACTTTGTCCATCCAGACCATTCTGGCTTTCGCAGGCAGCGAGTTGCGGAGTGACTAGGATCTGAGTATTCGCTGATACCGGCAGGCAACCTATCCCAAGCGAGAAGGGGATGAGGGGTACTAAATGTCGGAGCCTGAACATCGTTAATTCATCCTCTTAGTTGATGGTTACCAACCACTGCCACATCCTCAAAGGGCAGCAAGAATGGTGGCTTCCATTTTCTCCGGAGTGGTGGTCGGTGCAAAACGTTTGAGTGGTATGCCATCGCGCCCGATCAGGAACTTAGTGAAGTTCCACTTAATACGACCACCCAGTACGCCGGGTAATTCATTTTTCAGGTAATGAAAAATCGGGTGCGTTGAGGTGCCATTGACTTCCACTTTACCAAACATCGGGAAACTCACCCCGTAGTTGATGTGGCATGTCTGCGCGATCTCGTCGGCCCCGCCGGGTTCCTGCTTACCGAACTGGTTGCAGGGGAAACCCAGCACCACCAGGCCCTGATCGGCATACTGTTTGTAGAGTGTTTCAAGACCTGCATATTGAGGCGTGAACCCACAATGGCTGGCGGTGTTAACCACCAGCACGACCTTTCCAGCGTAGTCGGCCATCGGGATAACCTGGCCATTCAGGCTGGAGGCAGTGAGTTGATAAAAGGGAGACATGTTGTATTCCTCAGAGCAAAACCCGTGTGACGTTAACATTAACACAACGTGCATAACGACAGCGGGGTCTGGGAAGCAGATGTTCAGTTAGCAGGCCAGGCATCCTGCCTTCAGGCGCGACCGCCAGGGTTAATGATTATTTTCCGCTTCCGATGTAAACCCTGGTTATTATTCCTGGTGAATTTTAACCACAACTTTACCTTTAGCATGTCCGCGTTGAAGCCAGTCAAGCGCATCCTGAGTTTCTGCAAACGGGAACACCCTGTCGATCACCGGTTTTATTTGTCCTGCTTCTATCAGTTTGCCAATTTGGGTGAGTTGATCGCCATCAGGACGAACAAAGAGAAATGAATAATCCAGACCGCGCTTTTTTGATAGTCGCATAATTTTGCGACTCATCAGGGCTAATATCATCCGCAGAAAGATATTCAGCTGCCTGGCGCGCGCGAAACTAACGTCTAATGGGCCGATGAGCGAAATAATCTTTCCGCCGGGCTTAAGAATCTGCATGCTTTTTTCAATCGAATCACCCCGAAGTGTGCCGAGTACAAGATCGTAGCCACTCAGCACCTTTTCAAACTCCTGCTTTTTATAGTCAACCACTTCATCTGTGCCCAGCTGACTCACCCACTCTACGTTGGCTGAACTGGTCGTCGTCGCTACCTTTGCGCCAAGATGTTTCGCTAGCTGAATCGCAATAGTGCCAATGCCTCCCGAACCTGCCGGAATAAACACTTTTTGTCCTGGCCGCAGATGGGCTCTCTCTGTGAACGCCTGCCAGGCGGTGAGGCTAACCATCGGAAGCGAAGCAGCCTGAACAAAATCCAGGTTAACGGGTTTGATAGCCGCGAGACTTTCAGGTACCAATGCATACTCGGCCAGTGAGCCGGTGCCTGTGTCGAAAAGGCTGGCGAAGATCTCATCGCCCGGCGTGAATCGTGTCACCTTACTCCCTGTTGCAATTACCACACCCGCCACATCACTGCCCAGCGTTGCCGGAAGCGTAAAATGCAGAACCGGTTTGAATATTCCTCCGGGAATAGCGTTATCAATGGGATTCAGACCCACGGCATACACTTTAACCAGGATTTCATCGGCACCTGGTGAAGGGTAATCCACGTTTTCAAATCCCAGATCAGGCGATTTTCCGTAGCGTTTAAACGTAAAGGCTTTCATCGTCCTGGTTTTCATTTTTTAATTATCCTGTGATGTTCATTCTTCAAATATTTTTGGGTTCCTCTGTTACTGAATAAAAAAGCGGTTCCCAGTAACAGTTCAATAAATACCGCAATAAAGATTTGTCCGTTAACATGACCTTTCTGCCATTCGACGAAACCTGATGCGGCTGTAATAAAAGAGATTGTGCTGATACCCGCGGCAAGGGCATATCGGGCGTGTGACGGCGCTGAATTCCTCGCCAGCAGACACATCACCCCTGTGCCTGCAAAGAATGCGGCAGAACGCCGCGCGATCACGTCCGTGCCGGTCGCCGGTTCAATGCCCCAAAGAGTCAGAAGTTGCTCTGGGAAAAACATCCATACCGTAGCCAGAATGAAAAACAACAGAGAAGTCAGTACCGCCAGTCGTGAAAATGTCATCTTTAATTTCTCGTATCAAGCTGAAGGCTGCTCCGCACAACCTTATCCAGCAGTGATGCAGGCGCAAACCGAAGGATAAAATTCAGTTTTGCGGCGAGTGTTCCCGCCGTGTAGCGTAATTTTGGTCGTGAGGTCTGAGCCGCTTTTACCACTACTTCGGCCACGACCTCCGGGCTTTCCGCTTCAGCCATTGCCTTACTGACCACTTTTGTCAACTTAGCCCGGATAAGGTCGTACTCTTCAAGCTTTGCATCCGGTTCGATATTGTGGGCTTCGAACGGCGTTTTTATGTATGCCGGTTCGATGACAGAGACCCTGATGCCTTGGGTACGCAGTTCATGGTCAAGTGCGCCTGTATATCCCTCAACCGCATGTTTACTGGCCGCATACAGGGCTACATAGGGCAGCGGCACGATCCCCAGAATCGAACCGATATTGATGATGCGCCCGCTGCCCTGACGACGCATGTAAGGCAGCACGGCGCGCGTCAGCCTGACCATCCCCAGAAAATTGGTATCGAAGATCTGTTTCGCCTGTTCAACTGAACTCTCTTCCGCCGCCGCTGGCGCTATTCCAAAGCCTGCGTTGTTCACCAGGAGATCTATTCGCCCCTCCAGCCGAATCAACTCCTCTATGGCATACTTCACCGAAGTGTCATCAGTGACATCCAGCGCCAGTAGTGGAAAGGCGTATTGACCGGGCTGTGGGCCACGTCGGCTGGTGCCATATACCCTGTAACCCGCGGCTAAAAGTTTATTGGCAGAGGCTTCGCCGATACCTGAAGACGCGCCGGTCACCAGTGCTACACGTTTTTGACTCATTCTGAATACGCTCGTGTGAATGGGTTCGGATTTCCCTTCAGAGAAGAGATACGCATTAAGACATTAATGGTCGATTTATCCCTCAGCAGAACCCCGTAAAAGGTGCTGCTGAGCTAAAGGGTTTTGTATCGCTCTGCGGCTTCTGCCTGTCTGATGTCCGAGAGCAGATCCTGACGGGAGGCATCAAGAACATCCCAGCGATCAACATTATGTAATGGAGGAATCGTCACGCGCTCACGGCGGTCAAAACCTGCCAGAGCGGCGTCAACCAGTTCGCCCACTTCCATCATTTTTGAAGCGTTACTGATGTCGATACCGGCACGATTCCAGATTTCGGTGTACGTACCTGCAGGGAGCACCGCCTGGATATAGATGCCTTTTGATGACAGCTCAACGTTCATTCCCTGAGACAGGAAAAGAACAAAGGCTTTTGTTGCGCCGTAAACCGTCATTGCAAATTCCGGGGCGAGTCCGACGACTGAACTGATATTGACGATTGAACCTTCTCCGGCGTCTGCAAAACGGGGAGCTGCAGCATGGGCTAGTCTCGTCAGGGCAGTGACGTTAAGCGCGATAAGGCGCTCGATGGAATCAGGGGTCTGCTCAGTAAAACTGCCGGACTGGGCGATGCCTGCGTTATTGATAAGAATGCCAATCCGCGCGTCTTCCCGAAGGCGTGCTTCAACAGCGGCTAAATCACTCGCTTGCGTGAGGTCGGCTGGCAGTACATCGACGGAAATATGACTTTCCTTTCGCAGCCGTTCTGCAAGCGCCTCTAATTTCAATTTGTCGCGAGCAACCAGAACAAGGTCATGTCCACGACGTGCAAAGCGCTCAGCGTAAACAGCACCAATACCTGCTGAAGCGCCTGTGATGAGGACTGAAGTACGAGTCATAATTTTATCTTTTTCATTTGTTTGATAAAAATCGCCGTTAGCGATGCAGGGTTAAGAGTGATACCTAAAGAGTTATTAACTGTTACCGCTAAGCGATGGATAGTCGGTGTAGCCCTCCGCACCACCGCCATAGAGTGTTTCAGGATTGAGCGGGGCCAGAGGTGCTCCCGACTTAAGTCTTTCGACGAGATCAGGGTTAGAAATGAAGGGGCGACCGAACGCGAACAAATCGGCTTTGTTCTGTGTGAGATGGTCAGATGCCAGCGCCAGGTCATAGCCATTGTTACCGATGTAGGTGTTTTTAAAGCGGCGACGCAGCGAAGCGTAATCGAATGGTGAGGCATCACGTGGCCCCCCCGTCGCACCTTCAACGACATGCAGATAAACGATACCTGAAGCATCAAGTTGCTCTGCCAGGTAGTCATATTGTGGCTGCGGATCGCTGCATGAAATGGCATTAGCAGGTGAAACCGGTGAGATGCGAACGCCCGTCCGCGCTGCGCCGATCTCATCTTTCACGGCCTCCACGACCTCTAATAGCAACCGCGCACGATTCTCAACTGAACCGCCATATTCATCGGTGCGCTGATTGGCACCATCCTTCAGAAACTGTTCCAGCAGGTAGCCATTCGCACCGTGTATCTCTACGCCATCAAAACCTGCGGTAATCGCATTGGCTGATGCCTTTTTGAAATCGGCAACAATGCCTTTTATTTCCTTCAGCTCAAGCGATCTGGGTTCTGAAACATCAACAAAATGGTTGTTCACGAAAGTTTTGGTGTCAGCACGGATAGCTGACGGCGCGCCGGGTGCGGCACCTTCTGGCTGTAAATCGACATGTGAAATTCGCCCTGTGTGCCACAACTGCACAAAGATACGTCCGCCTTTGGCATGTACCGCGTCTGTGACTTTACGCCAGCCCTCAATTTGGGCCTGCGTGTAGATCCCCGGCGTATCCTGATAGCCCTGCGCCTCTGCTGAAATCTGCGTAGCCTCAGTAATCATTAACCCTGCGGTGGCACGCTGAGCGTAGTAAGTCGCTGCCAGTTCACCTGGCACCAGACCTGCACCTGCCCGGTTACGCGTCAGCGGGGCCATCACGATGCGATTCGCAAGCGTGACAGATCCCAGTTCACAGGGCTCAAATAAGGATTGATTCGTCATGGTTATTCCTTTGCGGATTAGCGGGTAAGTAAACTGGCTTAATGATGATAACCGTAATCATTAAAGTCAACTGGTTTGATTATGATCATCATCAATGTATACTTAAGTTCAGTTTCAGGAGGTAAAGATGAAAGTGTCAAAAGAGCAGGTTCGCGAAAACAGAATGCGAGTCGTTGAAACGGCGTCAGAACTTTTTCGTGAGAGGGGTTACGACGGGGTAGGCGTCGCTGAACTGATGTCAGCCGCAGGGTTAACGCATGGCGGGTTCTACAAGCATTTCGGGTCGAAAGCGGATTTGTTAGCAGAAGCGATGAGCTGTGGTTTTGCGAAGTCTGCAGAAAAAACTCAGGGTGCGAGTCGGGAAGCATTTATTGAATACTACCTTTCCCGACAGCATCGCGATGACATGGCGAAGGGTTGTGTGATGTCGGCTCTGGGCACCGATGCAGCGCGTCAGTCTGAATCCATTAAGGAGACGTTTGCGGCCGGGATTGAACGACAACTTGCCGTTTTAGAAACGGAACAGGTCACGCGTGCGGATCTGATAAATACCATTGCGCATCTTGTTGGTGCACTGATGCTTTCGCGTGCCTGCCCGGATAATTCCGGGCTTGCTGATGAAATTCTGGAGGTCTGCCGTACGCGTCTGCTCAGCCCGGATGCCTGTAAAGATTGTGTCGATGCTCTTCCCGTTCAACCTTAACAAAGCCGTTGCGGCCTGGACTGAATTTTCCAGCCCGCTGTCGTTTTATTATGAACGGCGGGAATCTGTACTTCCCGTTCCGGATAGATTGCCTGCCAATGAGTTATCAATCAGTCGGCCACCCACCGCGTCCAGTGACGCAGTAATCAGCCGTTGTCGCGAAATCCAGGATACAGGCTCATTCCGCCATCAATGAAAAGCGTGGTGCCATGAACGTAGTCAGAGAGATCGCTGGCAAGCCAGACGACGGCGTTCGCCACATCTTCAGCCGCACCGATGCGCCCGTAAGGGATGAGTTTTAACAACGCTTTGCCCGCCTCGCCCTGCGTGCTTTCCTCGTTGATGGCGGTTGCGATAGCGCCGGGTGCCACAGCATTGACTCGAATCCGCTCTTCACCCACCTCCTGAGCCAGACTTTTCATCAGCAGATCAACGCCGCCTTTAGATGCGGCGTAGTTAACGTGTCCGGCCCACGGAATAAGCTGATGAACCGAGCTCATATGAATAATCTTACCGACAGCTTTGCTGATTTCCGGGCGATGCTCCTGGCGCTTATACTGACGCAGCGCAGCCCGTGCGCAGAGGAACTGGCCGGTCAGGTTCACATCCAGAACGGTATTCCAGTCCTCAAGCGTCATCTCAATGGACGGCGCATCTTTCTGAAGGCCTGAGTTCGCTACCAGGATGTCCAGTCTGCCAAACTCAGCAATCGTCTGATCAAACAGATTCTCTACATCTGCCTCTTTTGATACGTCTCCTTTAACAGCAATTGCACGGCCTCCATCGGCGCGGATTTTCTCAGCCAGCTCCTCGGCCGGTTTCGCCTGGCTGTGGTAGTTAATCACCACACAGGCACCTTCTTTAGCAAGTGCTTCTGCGCAGGCATAGCCGAGACCCGAGCTGGCACCGGTAACCAGCGCAACCTGATTTTGGAGAGAAAAGATCATGAGGCATCCTTATTTCTGTAAATGATGAGCGTCTTAACCCGGCCGACATGATCAGAGGAGTGAATATCGCTGTATCGCTGACACTACGAAGTTCAGCCACCCCCACGCTGATTAATCGACGAGCCGGATCGAGCGCATGGGCCTGAGTCACTGAATTATAGATGTGAAGTACAGGGTTAGCCGCTAATGCGCCTTGGGTGGATAGTCATGAAGCGTTGAAGCAGAAAAATAAGTAGCAAAATTGTGGTATCTGAAAGGCAAAAAAGCAGCTACTGAAGATAGCTGCTTTTGAAGCTCAGGTTTTTCTAGCGGGAATCACTTTTACCATTTATTGCCTGATAACCAGGCCAGACCTTAGTCATTTCTATCAAGACCATGAGACAGGCCCCATGTTCTTGAGGCAGAGGAGGGGGTAATGAACTCTAAAACGTCTTTACCACCATCTTAGCCGCGGCCACCATCATAATGGCTCCGGCTGAACGGAAAAGGAGTCGCTGCGCTATTGCACTAGTCAGAAGGTGGCGAATCCTGAGCGCGGCAAGAATAAAAACCGCACCAACACTTAAAAGCACGAACACGGTAAGTGAAACTAGCATCCCTCCCCATATCTGGTGCGAGACATTATTCAGAGAGATAACCAGAGGCAGTATCGCCAGATAGAAAGCGATGGTTTTAGGGTTTTCGGGTGTTACCGCGCCCTGACAATCTTTTTGGCAGAGAGATGCGTTCTGATAGCCGCGACGGGTTAAGGGGTCTCATCAGAAAAGCGTGCGCTAATCGCATCACGTTCGTAGCCTTGCGGTTGTGTCAGAATTGGGTACAAATCAGGACGGCGACCATGGATCCAGCGACGTCCGGTACTCATTGCAAGCAGACTCAAATCCAGTTCAGCGCTCACCATAACATCTTCCGCTGCCCAGGTTTCATCAAGGATTCTTCCATAAGGATCCAGGATCATTGCATTACCTGTGCGTACTTCGTCATCATCTGCACCTACGCCATTACTGAAGAGAATAAATAATCCGTTGTCATGCGCGCGGGCTGGCAACCATCTCATCAGCCATTCCCGACCGTTTGGCCCTTTGAACGCAGCAGTAATTTCCTCCTTTCGCGTTTCCCGCTCCGCCCAGAGCGCCATCGGAATAGGCTTCATCCCATAAGGACTACGGGAATCGGTACCGCCTGTCTGATGTGGCGCGAGAAGAATATCTGCACCCAGCAACGCCGTAGCACGTACGTTTTCGACCAAATTGTTGTCCCAGCAAATGAGGATACCTATTTTTACTCCCCAGGGCGTTTCAAAAACGGTAAAGCGGTCACCGCTGCTGATTGACGGATGTTCAAAAGCGTGAAGTTTGCGATGGGTGTGCATTGAGCCGTCCGGCATACAGGCAACATACGCATTATAGAGGCGGCCATCATCGGCTCTTTCGATCAGCCCGGCGCCAATCAGCATTTGATGTTTCATCGCGAGGGAACGAATCAACGTAAGGGAAAGACTCCCCGCGATCGGCTCGGCGAGAGCAGCTACCTCAGCCGAGGTGAGTTTAGGTACATGCCAGTAGCCGGTAATACACATTTCCGGGAACGTGAGGATTTTCACCTGCTCAATCGCTGCCTGTTCAATAAATTTCTCCATTATCAGCAGATTGTAATTTTTGTTATTTGCCTGATGCTGAAATTGCACGGTGGCAGCTTTTAAGGATGTATGTTTGCTCATGGTACTTCTCCGGTGGTAATCGAAACTGAATTACATAACCATCACTGATAACTGTATAATCAAATCATTTCCGGTTTCGATAACCTTTTGGAATGTAAAATGAACATCCGCTTGCTTAAGGCCTTTTTGATGCTGGCTGAAAAAAGAAATTATGCTGACGCGGCACGGGCGTTGTTTATTTCGCAACCTGCATTGACCAAGCAGATTAATCTCCTTGAATCCCTTGTGAAAACATCACTGTTTAAGCGGGGTCGTCACGGCGCAACACTGACGGGTGGGGGCAGAAGTCTGCTGCCAGAGGCTGAAAAAGTGGTCAGGCAAACCCGATTGTTTATGCATCATGCAGAGCGTGTTTCAAAAGGGATTGAAGGGCATATAGCCGTGGGGTTCGGTCTCTCAAGCTTTTATCTTGCACCACGCTGTATGGCTGAATTTCGTCGGGAGTGTCCGGACATAGAGATGTCATTGACGGATCTTCCTTCTTTCCAGCAGTACGAGCTTTTGCAAAATGATGAGCTCCAGGTCGGCTTTGTCAGAGTTCCGCCTCCCGTCGCGCTGGATTATCTGCCATTGTTTACCGATCGGTTGGTCCTGATTGCGCCTGCAAGTTCACCGTCATTGCCTGCTGATGATTGGCTGAAAAAGTGTCCTCTGTTGCGACTTCATACCGAGCGAGGACGGGGTTTAAATGCGCAAATCGACCGCTTTCTTCTTGATAACGGTCTTTTCATCTCATCCACTCAATTGAGTGATGATATACAAACTATTGTCGCGCTGGTCATTGCGGGCACGGGGGTTGCCCTTGTGCCATACAGTGTTATGCATATTGCGCCACCGGAACTGGTTATTATTCCGTTAACAGGTGAGTCAATAAGCTGGAAAGTTGGCATTGCCTGGAACGCGAGCCACAACGATATAATCCGCGACAATTTTATTGCCAGTATAAGAAAGGGTATCGCGCTTCATGACGTCTGACCGTCCAGAAACAGGTACTCCTTTTACCCTATCGGATAGGGCAGGATTACTGACATAATTCTTAGCACCTTCTTCAGGACAGGGCCATGGCACGGAGGCGCACCTATAGGCGAAAGATTTTCTATTGCGGATATCGCTTCTGAATATAAACCGTCATTCACAACGTTCTGCACAGCAGGAGTAGCATCCCCGTTTCGCATTATGTATCTGGATATAGCTAATCTGCGGATCGGTAAAAAAATGGACTATGAGATCGTCAGCAAAATTATCCTCAGATATATCCGCCTCTCTTAAGTAGTGTTTTTCGTCATAGGCCCGTAATGACAGGGTTCTGCCTTGCATGACTTCAGGTAATTCATTGATGTAAATACCTTGTTGGGTGCATCCCTCCCATATATAGATTGCGTGGGTACCAAAATAGGGCGTGTCTGCAGGCTGATAGATGTGGTTGATCAGGAGAGCGGTTTCACCAGCGGGGATATCGCACAATGAGATTCGGTCGGGATAACCAGGATAGCGCTCTACCGTCTGTCGTACTGCATTGTGTTTTTTGAGGTATTCATCGCTCTGTCCAAAAAGATGAACAAATGGCTCTGCTCTCAGGCCGGAAATTTTGTATTTCATCATACACTCTGTCCTTTTCATCGTTACACCGTGAATAATGACGTTATCGAATGCTGTAATAACAAACTCGCCGTTTTCGGTCAGGGAAATATCGATGATGTTGTTGTATGAAATTTGAGGAGTCGATGCTGATTGTGGGGAAGCAGAGCTGATAAAAATGTGTGCTTCTGACTAGCCTGGCGAACTAAATTTTAGCCGTTTCTGCTTTTTGCTCACAGTTGCATACCGCTACAGCAGGGTAGCGGATTATTAGTTGGACATTACCGCGGCCATTTAAGGCGCGGGCAGCCATTAATTTCAGAAGCGATACTATCAGATGATTTCATCCATCCAGTCCGCAAAAGCGCGCACGGCGGGTGAGAGAAAACGCTGATGCGGATAGAGCATCGTCACCGGCACGGAGGGGGGTTGCCAGTCTGCCAGAACCTCGATCAGCCTGCCTTGCTGAATATGTTCAGAGACCACATTTTCAGCAAGTTGTGCCAGCCCGAAGCCTTCAAGACACATTTTGATATAGAGCCCCGTTTCGTTAACGGCTGCATTTCCTTCTACCGGAACGGACAGTGCCTGCGTTTCTCGTGTAAAACGCAGTTCATTGATCCGTCTTCCCGAAGCGGAAAAATAATGGATCGCCCGATGCTGTGACAACGCTTCGGGCGTATCAGGAACGCCATACTCCCTGAGATAGTCCGGCGAGGCGCAGGTCACCCAGCGAAACCGGCCAAGCGGACGGGCAACCAGTGTGGAATCGGTTAATTCCCCGGTTCTGATAACGCAATCTACCCCTTCCTGAACCAGATCGACCTGCCTGTCGCTGACGCCAATCATCAAATAAATATCCGGATAGCGCCGGTAAAAATCTTTCAGGTTGGGCATGACGATGAAATGGGCGATCCCACCAGGCATATCAACTCGCAGCCGCCCCTGAGGGCGCCTGACGGAGTCAGTCAGGCTGGATTCACTGTGTTCAATCAGCGACAGGATCTCCCGACACTGCGCCAGATACTGCAGGCCTTCAGGCGTGAGGCTGACCCGTCTTGTCGTGCGGTTCAGTAGACGCACCTGCAGGTATTTCTCCAGGTTTTTAATCGTGCTGGTGACGGTGGAAGAGGGCAGTGACAGTGTTTCTGCCGCGCGCACAAAACTCCCGGCTTCGGCGACCCGCGTAAAAACCTGCATAGCCTGAATCCGATCCATCATCCTGTTCCTGGGTAAAAGTGAGTCTGATTATTCGCGAATTATGAATGATGAAAACGCTTTAAGCATCTTTTTCAGGGTAATAGCGTGGCGTATCGTTTCCCCATCAATCAGGAAAGAGGCAAGTGAATGACCGATTACATCAGAAATATTGTTAACAATCAGACTGTCACTTCACAGGCTACGTTGATTCGTGGCGCGACGATACTGAGCATGGACGAGAACGTCGGTAACATAGAACGCGGTGATATTCTCATCAACGGGTCAACTATTATTGCCGTGGGCCATAACCTGGCCGCGCCGGATGCGCATGTCATTGATGCCACCCACATGATCGCCATGCCGGGAATGGTCGATTCTCATCGGCACGCATGGGAAGGACAGTTACGCCGCATTAATCCAAATGCCACCTGTCTGGACGACTACAGCTTTGCTACACACTTCTCGTTCGCTAAATATTACCGGCCTGCCGATATCTATGTCGGCAACCTGCTGACGGCGCTGGGCGCGATTGACGCGGGCATCACCACGATGATTGATAATTCGCACAATAGCCGCACCGCAGCGCATTCCGACGCTGCGGTAGAGGCCCTGCTTGATAGTGGCATTCGCGCCATTCATGCTTCCGGCGCACCGGTAGCCGGAGAATGGGATAAAGCGCACTGGCCAGGTAACTGGCAGCGTCTGCAGGATAAGTATTTCACCAACAACCCTGAAAGCCTGGTCTCTCTCGCCGTCATGGCGCAACTGGATCCAGAATTGTGGGCCAGGGCCCGCAGACTGGGACTGTCGATTGTCACTGAGTTCTTTGGGGCTGAGATGGGATCTGAACTTGCGTCGCTGCATCAGCAAGGGCTGCTGGGTCCGGACAATATTTTCAATCACTGCACGGCGCTACCTGACCGGGGATGGGAAATCCTGCGGGAAGCCGGTGTCCGGGTGAACGTCTGCCCGCGTTCAGATTCGCACTATGGCATCGAAAGTGGAATGTTCGCCATTGAGGCCGCACAGCGTCATGGTATCAATCCTGGCCTGAGCGTTGATAACGAGACGTCCTACAGCACCGACATGTTTATGGAGATGCGCGTGGCCTTTTATCTGCAGCGGGTGATGGGTATGCATCAGCAGCAGTGCTGCAATTCTGAACATGCGCTGAAAACGCTTCCGGCGGCGCAGCTCCTTAAAGCCGCGACGCTCGATGGCGCAGCCTGTGCAGGGCTGCAGGACAAAGTGGGCAGCCTGACGCCAGGCAAGCAGGCTGACCTGGTGCTGATTAACGTCAGCGATCTCAATCTTTATCCGTCCGGGAATGCCTTTGGCACGGTAGTGCATGCCGCCGAGCGCAGCAACATCGACACCGTCATGATCGGCGGCCGCATCGTTAAACAGAACGGAAAAGTGCTGGGGGTAGACAGCGCGCAACTGCGTGCGGCGATTGATGAGTCGCGTGAGTACCTGTTTGCCGCCGCTGGCTACCAGCCTGACATGTTTGCTGATACCTTCCTGCCGCTGTAGCAGTCAGTCTGTCGCCCGGGTCTGATCTCGCCAGTGATAGCGGGGCCAGCAATGTTCAGAGTGGAGGATACTGATTCTACGCTGCCGTGCAGTACTCCGCGTCGACCGGCAACATCAGCGAGAATCGCCGCCTGAAACTGATCAGCCTGTTTTACGCTCTGGCGCACTAAGGATAATGTCGCGATTGATGAAGGTATTCTCTGCATGAGACGATTCCTTTCAGTTTTATCAGGCGCAACGCATAGCCCACTTTGTGCGAGGCTTTTTACACCCGGATTTTACCTCAGATGTTAAAAGGCGCGCTGCCTCATGAAAAATTCCCCGCTTTATTGCCTCAACATGAATTTCCTTCATGTTCGTTGAAATTTAATCACTTTTTTTCAACCGGGTGTTGAGGCATAAAGTAAGAATTGTTAATAACTTTGAGTCATATGAATAGTTGTAAAGGGCTAGCCACGCTGGATAACCCTTAAAAGCAACAACGCATATCAGCGACCAGGATACCCGATAGCGATGAACAACTTAGCCTTTACCCTCAAGCGCATTCGTTTCGACGAAAACTATAATCCTTCGAAAAATACGCGGGCGACGACTAACTTCGCTAATTTAGCGCGTGGCGAAAAACGTCAGGAAAACCTGCATAACGCCCTGGTGATGATCGACAATCGTTTCAACGCTCTGGCGCACTGGGATAATCCGAAGGGCGACCGGTATTCTGTTGAACTTGAGATTATTTCTGCTGAGTTGAATCTTCGTCCAGGAAGCAGCGACGATTCGTTCCCGGCGATTGAGATTCTGAAAACGCATATCGTGGATCATAAAACTGGTGAGCGCACCGAGGGGATTGTCGGCAATAACTTCTCCTCATATGTGCGTGATTATGATTTCAGCGTTGTTCTGTCGGAACATAACAAAGGTCAAACAGAATTCAGCCTGCCGGATGATTTTGGTCAGCTGCATGGCAACATCTTCAAAAGTTTCGTGAACTCAGCGGTCTATAAAGAGAACTTCAGTAAATCACCGGTTATCTGCCTGAGTGTATCGAGCAAAAACACCTACGTGCGTACCGGTAATCAGCATCCGGTATTGGGCATTGAGTATCAGCAGGATGAACCTTCCCTGACTGACTTCTATTTCGGGAAAATGGGCTTGAAAGTGCGTTTCTTCATGCCGCAGGGCAGTGTTGCGCCGCTGGCTTTCTATTTCCACGGTGATCTGCTCAGTGATTACACCAACCTTGAGCTGATCAGCACCATCAGCACCATGGAAACCTTCCAGAAGATCTATCGCCCTGAAATTTACAACGCGAACTCTGCAGCGGGACAGTGCTATCAACCCACGCTGCAGCATCAGGATTATTCGTTAACCCGCATTGTTTACGATCGCGAAGAACGCAGCCGCCTGGCCGTCGAACAGGGTAAGTTTACTGAGGCGCATTTTATTAAGCCGAATCAGACACTTCTCGCGCAATGGTCTGCTGAATCCGTTCTTTGATTAATCAAAAATAGAAGGTCACCTGCTATGAAAACCTTATTACCGACATCCACTGCTGGCAGCCTGCCTAAACCCTCCTGGATTGCGCAGCCAGAAGTACTCTGGTCACCCTGGAAACTGCAGGATGAAGAGTTAGTCGACGGCAAAAGAGATGCGCTACGTCTGTGTCTGGACGATCAGGTTCGGGCCGGTATTGATATCGTCAGTGATGGCGAGCAGACCCGTCAGCACTTCGTGACGACCTTTATTGAACACCTCAGTGGCGTAGATTTTGAAAAGCGCGAAGTGGTTCGCATCCGTAATCGTTACGACGCAAGTGTCCCGACCGTGGTGGGTGAAGTCTCACGTCAGAAGCCCGTGTTTGTTGAAGATGCGAAAATCCTGCGTAAGCTGACCGATCGTCCTATTAAGTGGGCGTTGCCGGGTCCGATGACGATGATCGATACCCTTTATGACAATCACTACAAAAGTCGCGAAAAGCTGGCCTGGGAATTCGCCAAAATCCTGAATCAGGAAGCCAAAGAGTTAGAAGCGGCCGGTGTGGATATTATTCAGTTTGATGAGCCAGCGTTTAACGTCTTTTTCGATGAAGTGAATGACTGGGGTATCGCTGCGTTAGAGCGTGCCATTGAAGGTCTGAAATGCGAAACCGCCGTACACATCTGCTATGGCTACGGCATTAAAGCGAATACCGACTGGAAGAAGACGCTGGGTACGGAGTGGCGTCAGTACGAAGAGGTGTTCCCGAAACTGCAGCGTTCGGCTATCGATATCGTTTCACTGGAGTGTCAGAACTCGCGCGTTCCGATGGACCTGATCGAGCTGATTCGCGGTAAAAAAGTCATGGTCGGTGCCATCGATGTGGCAACCCATGAGATTGAGACGCCTGAAGCCGTGGCTGAGACGCTGCGCAAAGCGCTGCAGTTTGTGGATGCTGAAAATCTCTATCCTTCAACCAACTGCGGCATGATCCCTCTGCCGCGTCAGGTTGCGAATGGCAAACTCCACGCGTTAAGTGCTGGCGCAGAGATTGTCCGCAGAGAGATTCTGGGGAAATAATCTTTTCCTGAGCAGGCTCAGTCCGGCTGGCGATTTGATTGTAGAGAGATCAAAAGCCGGACTGAGTTTTCATCCCTGTGCTAAAAGTGGGTTTGCACAAAGATGAGTGCCAGCATAAAAAACGCCATCACCCCTCTTCATCACCTTCACTTTGCCCGCCATCCGCATCTTCAAAAAAATCTTTCACCCCGATCTTCTGCCAACGGAGACATGTTATATCTGATATGAGATGAGTGATGTCACGGCATGGTCAGGCTGACCTGACGGCTGATGTTATGAATAAATCATCAGGGAGAGGGG
>Ga0308161_1002559_pt1 | contig 19119 bp, 13 predicted proteins | sample PhyFR2_FD_201034 | JGI IMG/M metagenome (GOLD analysis project Ga0308161, IMG submission 201034) | Phyllosphere microbial communities from UC Gill Tract Community Farm, Albany, California, United States - DLSLF.R2 | ecosystem: Host-associated > Plants > Phyllosphere > Unclassified | place: USA...
TAGTTGTTATAAACATAAATATGCTCTACATAGTTTCATTTCTATTATAGGTGAATTATGAACAATTCAGTATTCGCCAACAGTTTGATTTACTAAAATAGTCATTTATCTTAATCATGAGGTAAGCGCTGCTTTCTGTGCATGCTATATAGCTAATATGAATAATTATAGTGTTTAAAAAAGCCTTTATTTTGTACAAAAAACAATCTATAAGTTATGAAAAATAAACAACTTAAATCAGATTTATCCATTTCCTTTTCATATATTTCTTGTTATGTTCAATCACACAATAACAAGATGGAAGAAAGCGCACATGATGCTATATGGATATCATTTCTCGACAATAGAACACAACTGGGAAGAACTCACGCCCTTAAATGAGTTCCTACAAACATTTGCAGATGATGATGGTGATGTTTCAACAAGAGATAAAGAGTCTCTCAAAGAAATCATTGCGAAATCAGATATAGCTTTAGCTTTAGCAAGAGAAATGGGTTGGGATGGTAGTTACACAGGATGTCCTTATCTATTCTGGTTACCAAGTAAAAATAGCCAGTCTTTTGAATATGGCTTTGTATTTAAACAGACATCAGACAATACCACTTTTGTGATTTCACCAATTGAGTTGAGCTATCTAGCTCAAGATTCAGAAGTGCAAACATTAAGTAAAGCTATTGAATAAGCAATATAGGTTATTGATTCAGATTTGACATCAATAACCTCATTTTGATTTTATTTATGTCAGTCAAACATGCTTAGCTGTGGTGTAGGTTTTATAACTTTTTCTTTTGGTACATGAGAACATTCAAATTCTTCGACAGGAAAACCTTCAATAAAACTTGAGATGTCTGGTGTTTCCAAACTCAGCCATTCTTCTAATCGGTCATGAGGAATTACAATCACTGATCGTTTCACATCGCCTGGTTCGTGAAAGTCTTTCATCATGGGATGGTCTATGGCATCCATAGTTAACATACTTGCAGAACGAACAATGTCTTCATTCATTTTGCAGATTTCATAAATAGCCGCAATAAAAAAAGCCTGACCATCTTTACGGCGTACACCCCACCGCTCGGGTTTATCATTTATATATTTGCTTTCATAAAACTCAGTCACTGGAATCACACCGAACTTACATTTAAGAGCTGCTTCTTGAAAACTCGGTTTCTGGAAAATAGTTTCATGACGAGCATTGTAAGTGTGCTTAGCAATATTGGTATCTTCAGCCCATTTAGGAACTAAACCGAACATCACTTCTCGCCACTCAAGACCTTGTGGTGATTTGAATAATAGTGGCATTGTTCCCGCAGGATAAACCTCTTCTGCATAGCTAAAGCCGACCGCAGGCAACTGAAGTTGCTGCAATTGAACAAGAGTAAGAGGTTTAAAATTGGCACACATAGTAAGGGCTAAAACAATATTTTATATATCTTATTTTAAAAGAATCTTTCTTAGAAACCAAATAAAAAGGCACCTTTCAGTACCTTCAACGACATAACTTTACGTTTACAACGCGTGATGAATGCCCTGTGGAATGGCTTGTAAAAGACTTTTGGTATAATCATGTTGCGGATGGGCATAAAGCTCATCTGAGTTTGCGATTTCAACGACTTCACCGTGATTCATCACCATCACCTGATCAGAAATATATTTCACTACAGATAAATCATGCGAGATAAAAATATAACTTAAGCCGAACTCATCTTGTAAATCTTGTAATAGATTAAGTACTTGAGCCTGTACCGATACATCTAGCGCCGAAACTGATTCATCACATATTAAAATTTCAGGCTTTAGCGTTAAACAACGTGCGATCGCTATACGTTGGCGTTGCCCTCCTGAAAACTCATGCGGATAACGGTAATAGGCTTGTTCGGGTAAATTTACACGTTCTAAAAGCTCAAGTGCGATTTGCTTACGCTCAACATCATCTTTACCAATATTATGAATTTGCATAGGTTCCAAAAGAATCTGTCCAATGGTAAAGCGCGGATTAAGAGAAGCATACGGATTTTGAAAAATAATCTGGATTTTCCGTTGATACTTAGTAAACTCTTTTTCGCTTAATGTCAGAATGTCTTTACCTTCAATTAAAGCTTGCCCACCTGATGCTTGATGTAAGCGCATAAGTAATAAGCCTACGGTGGTTTTACCAGAACCTGACTCTCCGACTAGGCCTAAAGTTTTTCCTTTTGCGAGCTTAAAAGAAACACCTTTGACTGCTTGAAACTCTTCTTTACCGAATAATCCCTTACGACTATAAAAGCTTTTTTTCAGATCTTTTACTTCTAGAATAATTGGCTCACTTCCAGTCAAACCCCTTTTACGTTGTGGAATTTCTGATACATCAAAAACTGTTTCAACCAGAACTTGATCTTCTTGACGCATAAAATCACTGGTAACAGGTAAGCGATAAGGTCGCTGTGAAATTTGCGGACGACAATAAAGTAAAGCGCGGGTATAAACATCTTTAGGCTGCTCTAAAACCTGCTCAGCCTCGCCCTGCTCCCTAATTTCACCATGACGCATGACAATGACCTTATCGGCAATCTCACCAACCAAAGCAAGATCGTGCGTAATAAAAAGCATCGACATTTGGCGACGCTGACGTAACGACTCCAGCAAATCAATAATCTGCTTCTGAATGGTGACATCGAGTGCCGTAGTAGGTTCATCAGCAATGAGTAACTTAGGTTCACAAGCAATCGCCATCGCAATCATGACACGTTGCTGCTGTCCACCTGAAAGTTGATTCGGATATGCATCGATCTTCATTTCAGGTGACGGAATACCGACCTCTTTAAGTAACTCTAAAACGCGTTGTCGTGCCTGTTTTCGTTTCATGCCCATATGTAGACGTAGTACTTCGGCAATTTGATCACCTACGGTAAAAACAGGATTTAATGATGACATTGGTTCCTGAAAGATCATGGCAATATCTTTACCGCAGATTTTTCGCATGTCTTGACGCGATAAACTGAGTAAATCTTTACCTTCAAAAATAATTTTACTTTGCTCATCAATTTTACTTTGTCCGACTGGTAACAATCCCATAGTCGCCAATGATGTTACCGATTTACCACTACCTGACTCACCCACTAAAGCAACAGTTGTATTAGCGGGAATATCAAACGAAATTCCCTTTACAGTTTCAATATATTGCTTGTTTTCAGCTCTAAAGCTTACACGCAAATTTTTTACATGAAGTAAAGGGCTATTATTCAGTTCTTGTTCTTTCATCTGGTCTTCCTCTTATTTTAGTTTTGGATCTAATGCATCACGAAGTGCATCAGTAAACATTGAAAATGCGGTCACCAAAACAGCCATCGCAACAGAGGCTGCAACAAGCTGCCACCATTTACCTAAAAGAAGTTCACTTTGCGCTTCATTTAACATGCTGCCCCAAGACACCACGCCTACAGGTACACCAAAACCCAAGAAACTTAAAATGACTTCAGATTTAATAAAAGAAACCACCAAAATCGACATTTGTACCAAAGCAATATGACTGACGTTTGGAAAAATATGAATGAACATACGGCGCAAGTGCCCAACGCCAATTGCTTTAGCAGCAAGTACATACTCACGTGCAGTATGCTTCATATATTCGGCACGAACGAGTCGGTAAACACCCGTCCAACCCGTTAAACCCAAAATCAGAACAATAGACAAAATGCCTTTTTGTTGAAGTACGGCAGCAATAGCAAGCACTAATAATAAATATGGAATTGAGGTAAAAATGTTATAGAACCAGTTGAGAATATCATCCACCCAACCGCCAAAATATCCTGAAATTGCACCTAATAACGTACCAATAACTACCGCAAGTAAAGCAGAGATGACTCCAACAATAATTGAAGTTTCAGCCCCCTTAATTGTTTTCTTTAAAACGTCTTGTCCCCATTTATCGGCCCCAAACACAAGTGTAGTTTTAAGTTGTGCTTGCTGGTCTAATAGATGCCCGCCAAGTTGCTGATCAATGGCTTTCATATCATCAGCTAATGGATCAACTACACCATAGTAATCAATCGCACCCTCTGAGCTTTTACTTTGCTTAATCTGTGCATTCAGTTCTTTAATGACATCTTTTAAAGGGTCTACCGGATTTTCCGGTAACTCCTGCTCTACGATATGTGTGTTTTGTGCCGACTTTGTAGATTTATCTGCGCCTATAAATGTAGGCGGTGCATAACTTACAGCGACTTCTTTATTCCAGTCCGATGCAATTACACCAGTCATTGATAGAACCAATATAATAAAATAAAGCACAACAATCACTAGTGATGACATTGCGATCTTATCCGCTCGAAGGCGCCGCATCGCAAGTTTCCATAGACCTGAAGAAGCAGGTACAGCATTGGTTTCTTTTTTTCTTTTTGATAAAACGCTCAGCATAGCCCACCTACTTCAACTGTACACGTGGATCAACCACTTTGTAGACTAAGTCGGCAATCAGGTTAAAGATCATGGTTGCCGCTGCAATGTATACGGTAATGGCTTTGATGACTGGAAAATCACTTCGCTCAACAGCAATGATGACTTCACGACCAATACCCGGAATACCAAAAAAACGTTCAATTAAAAATGCGCCTATGAGTAAAGCAGGCAAAGTTGACATCACATCGGTAATAATGGGAATTGAAGCGTTACGTAGTACATGTACACCTAGAATTCGACTTTCACCTACACCTTTAGCCCGTGCTGTTCGTACATAGTCCTGATTAATTTCATCAAGTACAAAACTACGATACAAACGTAAGGTCGGTGCAATACTCACAACCAGCATGATTAAAATTGGAAGTAAGGCAAATTTAAATAAATTATCGCTAAAGTTATCGCTCCATCCCTGTACAGGAAACCAGCTTAACTGATAAGCCAACACATATTGGAAAACAATGATATAAACCAAAATACTGATTGACATGCCAATCGTACATAGCATCATTACCATGCGATCTGTTAAAGAACCACGTACCGCGGCTACCGCTAAAGCCAAGATAATTGAAATAACAGTTTGTAAAATCGTCAGTGGAATTAAAAGTGTTAGAGATGGTCCCAAACGGGTTAAAATAATTTGAGAGACAGATTCACCTGTACTCCAACTCGCACCATAATCAAAAGTAAGAATTTGCTTTATAAAAATCCAGAGTTGAACATAGTAAGGTTGATCGACACCCAACTGTTTACGAATGTTTTCAATCTGCTCAGGGTTAGACATTTTCCCTGCCAGAATATAAGCAGGGTCTCCACCAACCCAATTAAATAAAATAAAAATAAGCAAAACTACCCCCAACATGGTGGGAATCATCTGCCATAAACGCCGAATAACATATGCCAGCATAGTGATAATTCCTTATTTAACCCGTTGTCCGGTAATTTCATTAAAGAACGCTTTATTGTCAGGTTCGCGGCCAAGAAAATCTTTAACTAAATCAGCAGCTGGTTTTTGGCTACCTTGCGATAAAATTGTTTGACGATAACGTTGTCCTACCTGCGGATTATTTAGGTTATCGCCATAGGCCAAAAGCATGTCTAAAGCTAAAACCTCTGACCACATATAACCGTAATAGCCAGCTTGATATCCTCCCATTAGATGACCAAACTGCCCTGGAAACTCAGTCGTTGGTACATAGCCTAATGCGGTATCAGCTTCCATTTTTTGCCAAGTTTCCAAAGGCTGAACTTTTAATGCATCTGCTGTATGGAGCGCCATATCGTACTGTGCATAGAGGGTCTGACGTGCATAACGCAAACCACGACCATAGTTATGAACTGCTTTTAAACGACCAATGAGCTCATCATCAACACGTGGACAAGCCGGACTACAATAGTCAGCAACTTTAGATAATGTTTCTTTACGGCGTGCCCATTCTTCATACATTTGAGATGGTGCTTCAACAAAATCACGTTCTACGGATGTTCCAGACTGACTGGCATAGCGTGTATTTGACAAAATACCGTGCAAGGCATGCCCAAACTCATGAACAAAAGTTTCCAGCTCATCACTATTTAAACCTTTACGGTTAAAGTTCGTGACCAACACAGAAACAGGTAACCTGTTGGTTAAACTACTGCCACCATACACGCCCCAAACTGCGGCATGACCATATTTCCCTTCACGAGGGAATTTATCCATATATAGGCCACCCAGAAGTTTTCCAGTCTTTTTATCCACGACATCGTAATATTCAACTTCGCTTTGCCATGCTTTGACTTTGACAGGTTTAAAATCAATACCATAAAGATCAGATGAGATAGCAAATAGCCATTTTTGAGAAGCTAAAGTCGGAAAGTAGTCGCGAAGTTTCTCTTGATCAATCTGATACTTATTCTTGCGAAGTTTTTCACTCCAGTAAGCTTCACTCCAACGTGTAATTTCGGTTTTATCTAAGGGTGTTTTTAAAGTTTGTGCTTTGAAAGCTCGTAATTCTTCAACTTCTTTACGTTCAAGCGGTGCAACCGTCTTTTGTACTTCTGCCAAGAACTGATTCACAGCTTCAGGTGTTTTAGCCATACGATCTTTTAAAGTCCAATCAGCATAGCTCGATTTCCCAAATAGCTGAGCGAGTTCAAAACGTAAATCAATGGCCTGTTTAAGTAGCTTTAAATTTTGCTCAGTACCGCGACGAGTAAATGCGATTTGATAGCGCTTCCGAGCATCATCATTATCCGCCAACTCCATAAATGGTCGATATTCAGGGTATTCAAAGCCAACCAGATAATTTCCTTTCGCATTTTTCTTTAACCCAGAAATATAGCTTTCTGGTAACCCTTTCATTTCGGCTGGAGTAAATTCAAGTTTTTCAGGATTATCGCGAACATTACGGGCATAGTCTTGTTCGAGTTTAGTCAACTCATCTAGAATGGCCTTCATTCTTGCACGTTTTACTGGTTCAAGTTGAACCCCTGTATCTTCAAACTGATCAAGAATATCCTGACGGTATTTTTGGTCTATCGAATCGGTAGCTTTTGTATTCTTAATTATGTTGTATAGCTTTGAATTTTGAAAAATATCAGTATGGAATTGATTGATTTTGATTTCACAATCTTCGGCCGCTTTACGCAATTTTGCATCTGGGTCTACATTACTATATAGACCTATTGGGCCTGAAAAATCTTCAAGGTGAGCAAAAATTTTATCCCATTTTGCCAATATCGGTGCCGCTTCTGCATCGGTTTTAATAGGCGTTTTTTCAAAAATTGAAATCTCTTGCTGAATTTTTTTTAAATTAGAATCACACCATGCTGGAAGCTGTTTTGCATTCAGTAGTGGCAACGTAGCACGCGTTGTTTCGGCTGAAGCATACTGGTTTAGACCTATAGCTAACATACATAGCGTTGTCATTTTTAGTGTTTTATTTTTCATCATATCTCCAGATTTTTCATTTATTTAATGATTAGATTTAGTATTTGTATCAATATCGAAGTACATCCATTCAGCATGTAAAATCGGATGTTTCTTATATCCAATGATTCTCGGTTGAGCCAACATATTTCGATAACGTGCGTAGGACACTTGAACTGGCATATAAACTTCGAGTAACCGTGTCATTTTTCGATACAACGCATCTCTTTCAGGGCCTGCTTTCATCTGCTGAGACTGACGATATAATTGATCGAAATCTGGTATCGAAGCGCAAGACCAGTTCGTCATATGTGTATTTGGACCATAAAAATTCTGCATAAAATTATCCCCATCCGGATAATCAGCAATCCATGCAGAAGAACCAAACATTCCGTCACACTGTTTTTGTGCTCGAATAAGATCTGCAAAAAGCATGGGTTTATAGACCATGCGAATGTTCAAACTATCAAAATTCTTTTTCCAAAGCTCGGCGCTTTGCTGGCCAATACTGTCATTGCGCGCCATATATTCAATAACCAAAGGCTTACCGTTTGGTTGTGTCCGCCAACCAGTTGCATCTTTTTTATAGTTATATTTATCTAATAATAGATTTGCTGCTTTTATCGAATATGGCGTACTGGTTCTATACTGCGGATCATACCCCACCACACCTGGTGGAACTGGAAAATGTAGACGCTCTGCATCACCGTTACGTACTAATTTAATTTCTTGATCTAGTGAACGAGACATTGCAATTGCACGGCGTAAAGCAATTTTATCCTTACTCATTCCACCAACAACTGGATTTTTAAGATTCCAATAGATGTAACTAATTTCCGGATCAACAATACGAGATAATTGCACACCTTCTTTAGCAAGCTCAGGCCTTAATTTGCCATCTTTAATTGCCTTATCAATTAATTGCCCTTCAAGCTGAATGATATCAACTTCACCACGCTGAAATGCCAACCATCGTGACTGATTTTCTTCCATCACTTGAATATCAATTGTACCGATTTGGGGCATTTGTTTACCTTTGAGGCGCTTCACAATTGCTTCGTCCTCAGGGCTACTGGCTACAAAGTTCCAAGTAAAGCCGCGATAATCAGGATTCGCTTTTAAAACAATACGCGAAGCAGGCACCCATTTACTGAGCATATAAGGTCCGGTCCCTACTGGATGCCCCATAACATATCCAGCTTTATCTTTATATTTTTCGATGACTTCACGGGCTACAGCACCTGTAGGGTCATGTGCCAATAATAAAGGAAAGTTATAATCAGGCTTCACCAACCGAATAACCAAAGTGTATTTGTCAGGTGTCTGTAAACCAGTCACACTTTGATCGTAATTAAATTTCCCTGTTTTATTGGCTGATTGTATTAACGCATCCATACCTTCAATTTTGTTCTCCAATAACCAGCTATTTGGCGAACGTAAATTGGGGTCTAATAAACGCTTAAAAGAATAAGCATAATCGTAAGCTGTTAACTCTCTAAGTTTGCCTTTAAAAACAGGGTCCGGTGTAAAATAAATGCCTTTTTTAATGCGAATAGTATAAGTCAGACCATCTGCACTCACTTCTGGCATAGCTGTAGCAATATGAGGAATGAGTTTTGCAGGCCTTGCTAAATAGTCATAGGTATATAAAGTTTCAAATATCGAAGTAGTTACATGAGCCGAATATAAATCATGGATATAAGCTGGATCGAAACCTGTTTCAGCTGTTGGGAATGCATAACGCAAAACTTTATTCGGATCGGCGGGGCTTTTCGCAAAAATAGCCGTAGAACTAGTTAATGCCATACTGGCAAATAATAATCCGACGCTACAGTGTCTGAGCTTTTGTTTTAAATTTTCAGTCATGATGATCTTTATCTAAAATTATTTTTTAACAGGAGTAATATCAAGATATTGCCAGTTTGTATTCATCATCGGATGAGCTTTAAAACCCTGAACTTGTGGCTGTATCAACCAGTTACGAATTCGAGTTACATGAATAATCCAAGGATTGTCAGCTTCAATCTGGCGATTGAGCTTTTCATAATACGGTAGACGTTGTTGCGGTGGTAAATGAGTGGCTTGATTATAAAGAGCATCGTAAGTTTTAGACTGATAGCAGGCATGGTTTCCCTGACCTGCGTTTGGCCCATATAGCAATTGTGCAAAATTGTCTCCCTCTGGATAGTCAGCAATCCATGCCCCGCTCCAAATCATATATTTACACTGAGTTGCAGCTTTTAAATTATCAGCAAAATTATTTACTTTAAACTCAGAACGAATACCAATGGCATCGAGATTCTTTTTCCAGAGTTCAGAATGAATAACTGATGCTGAACTATTTTCTGTATTAATTTTTAAAATTAGAGGTTGGCCATTTGGCAAATTTCTATAACCATCAGCCCCTTTTTTATAACCATAATGATCAAGTAGCTTATTGGCCAGAAGTGGGTTGTATCCTACGCTACTTCTGTACTTCGAGTTATAGCCACTTACACCTTCAGGTATAAACATTTCAGATCTAACAGCTTGGCCCTTATAAGCCTGTCTTATACTTTCTTTTTGATCATAGGCCAGTGTAATCGCTCTGCGAAGTGCTATCTTTTCTAGGCTAAAACCACCAATGGCTGGATCCCGCATGTTCATCATCGTATAAGTAATTTCAGGATCTTTATTTGGATAGTGTTTAATTCCTCTTTTTTGAAAAGAGAGTTTAAGCTGGTTTCCATCTAAAGCCTGAGGAACTGCATCCGCAGTAAGTCGATCGAAATCTAACTGTCCAGACTGAAAAGCTAACCATCGTGACTGTTGTTCTTCAATTATACTTACCACAACTTTGCCAATTTGCGGCATATTCTTACCGCTCATTTCCTTAACAAGCTGGTTATCCCACGGTGTTCCTGTTGACTTAAAGTTCCACACAAAACCTCGATAATCAGGATTTGCGATCAGTTCTACCTTACTTCTCGGTACATATTTACTGAGCATGTAAGGCCCTGTACCTACAGGATGCATGGCTATACTGTCACCATAATAATCAACTACCTCTTTAGCCACACCACTAAAAGTAATATAGGCAAGAATATAAGGAAAGTTGAAGTCTGGACGGGTTAAAGTGAATTGTATGGTATATCGATCAAGTGCTTTAACTCCTGCTATAGGTGCAGCATAATCAAATTTTCCAGTTTTCTTCGCATTCGCAACTACACTAGCAGCCCCCAATAACTTTCCATCAATGAAAGAAATTGAAGGTGCTCTATTTTTGGGATCTAAAATCCGTTTAATTGCATATACATAGTCTTCTGCCACAAGCTCACGATGTTTGCCTTTAAAAGCAGGGTCAGCGGTAAAATAAATACCGGGTTTAATTTTAAAGGTATAAACTTTTCCATCTTGCTCAACTGTAGGCAAACTTTGTGCTGTATAAGGAACTAACTGTACGGGACGAGCTAAATAATCATATTTGAGTAAAGGCTCAAAAATAGCTTCTGCAATACTTGCACTATAAAAATTGGTGGTTTTGACCATATCAAAGCCATCATCAGGTGCCTCATAGGCAACATGCAATATCTTGTGTGGTTGTACAGGTGTTTTTGCTACGGCGTAAGAAACAGATGTTATGGCCATACTTAAAATGGCGAGCTTAAAAACTTTTAATTTCAAGTTCATACCTACTTAATTAATTTTTTAAAGATATTATCCTTTTGAGTAACATCTAAATCCGAATAAGAAAAGTTCTTTTTCAGCGGATCGCTTTCCTCTCTATAAATTATTAAATTTTTTACCCAGCCTTTTATTTGACCAAATGGAAAACAATTCAATAAAACAAGAGTTGTGTAACTATTTAATATAAAGCGAATTTCATGCCATCTTTTATTATCAATAATGATTCATATAAAAGTATTTAAAATTTACATTTTTATTAGGCACTTAAAACTACTGGGACTATATAAATAAAAGTAAGTTTATGCCAAATATTATATTGATATATGTTATTCACCATTAGACAACAATGCACAATTAAAAGTCACACATGTTTCATTATAGTACAGAAAAAAATTAGATCCTTTACATAAAATACCGACATATAACTTTGTTTTATATATTAAAATCACAAAACACAAGAAATGTTACAGTATAAAATAACATTTTAAAAAGTGCTAAAAAAATACAAAACTACTTGTCAGATACGTGAACAATCAAACAATGTATATTTTTTATACAAATAAATTTGAAACTTTTAGCCACTCCATTCATTTTTCCCAAATGGAAAAATAATTTACTCTCCAACATCTCCACAATTACATCACCAACCATAATAAAATCAATATATATCAATATTTTGCATAAACTAAAACGAGAAAATTATATAGTTGGCACTTGCTTTGCTTAAACACTTTTCAGCAATATCGCTAACTACAACAAAAAGGGATCAAATCCACGATGAAAAAAAAATACAATGTTCGATCTCAGGTAACCCCCATGGTCGGCAAAACAATACTTAAATTAAGTACCCTTAGTTTAAGCATGATGTGCCTTACCCTGGCACAAGCGGCAGAAACAGAACAATCCACCAATGAAGATAAACCAGTAAAAGTCATAAAAGTTGCTGTAACAGGTTCATCCATTAAAGGAGTTGCAGCACAAAGTGCCTCACCCATTACTGTAGTTAAAGTTGATGAGATATTAAAACAAGGGGTAACCACAACTGAAGAGGCTTTAGCAAAGATCAGTGCAAACCAGTCTAATTTTGTTACTGCCAGCAACGTGGGTGCGAGTAAAACAGCTGGTTCAGCAGCGAACCTTAGAGCCTTAGGTGCCAATAAGACACTTGTTTTGCTGAATGGTCGTCGGTTGGCTGCAAATGCATATGACAGTGGTGTCACAAACTTAAATATTATTCCACTCGCAATGTTAGATCGGATTGAGGTTTTAAGAGATGGTGCCTCTTCCATTTATGGAACAGATGCAATTGGTGGGGTAATTAACTTCATTACAAAAAAGCAGTTTACAGGACTTAATTTAACCGCAGGCTATCAAAAACCAGAACAAAAAGGCGGTGAGCAGCAAGACTACAGCATCTTTGGTGGCTTCGGTGATTTAGACGAAAATGGCTATAACGTTTTTGGTGTTGTGGACTATCGCAAAGGCGATGATGTCATGGCCAAAGACCGAAAGGTTAGTAGACGCGGAGGAATATTACCCGAATTAGGTGTAAATAGAACCAGTAGTGGTTCATTCCCTGCCAATGTCCCAGGTTTAGGTAACCCTTACGCATCGACTGGTTGCGGTAATAACCCTCTTAATAGTAACGATGATGGAACTTGTCGATATAACAGCCAAGCTGTGATTGGAATTGTTCCAAAAACAGAAGACATCTCAGCAATGGGGCGAGCTACTTTTAAACTGAACGATAACTTCAATGCAATTGCAGAATATTTATATGCAAGAAGTGAAGTCACTACTTCAGTTGCACCAGATGTATTTTTTGATCTGACGCTTGACCCTAGTAGTAAATATTATCCAGGTAAAGGCATCACTCCAGCTTTAGCAGGTGCTACTGGAACTATCCCTCTATATCTTCGCTCACAATCAGGTAACCGTATAAGTAACAGTATTAACCAATCACATAGATTGTTTGCTGGTATTGAAGGTGAAACTCATGGTTGGGATATTAATTCAGGCGTTACCTATGCACATAGTAGTGCATCAGATGCTCTCGTAAGTGGCTATTTAAATTATGATAAAACTCAAGAAGCCTTAAGCAACGGCACATTAAATCCATTCGGACCACAAAACCCTGAGGATGGCAATGCTTGGAATCAATTAGGTGTTGAAGGTAAATATTTAAAAGCTAATCTAAATGCGACTACTGTCGATTTCACTGCAAGTAGACCTATATTTAAATTACCAGCAGGAGACGTGGCTTTTGCAGTTGGGGCAAGCTATCGCTATGAAGATTGGACTTCAAAAGTTATGGCGGATATTGCCCGTGTAGCTCCAAGTGCAGGTAGCGATCCAGATGAGCCAGAAAATAATGGTGATCGTAATATTAAATCGGTATTTACCGAATTTCATATCCCCCTGCATAAAACTTTAGAAGCTCAAATTGCTGCTCGTTATGATGACTATAACGATTTCGGCGATACGTTTAATCCAAAATTTGCACTTCGTTGGGAACCTATTAAACAGTTAATGTTCCGCACAACTTATAGTACAGGTTTCAGAGCCCCAACACTTTGGGAAGTGAATGGTCCAAATTCCGTAACCAATACAGGTGCGTCATATGATGATCCAGTACTTTGCACAGGTGGCAAGGTACAACCAGGAGGAAAAAAAGAACGTGATTGTAATATGCAATTCGACAGACAAAATGGGGGAAATAAAACTCTAGATCCTGAAGAATCAAAGTCTTTTACAGCAGGCTTAGTATTTGAACCAATTAAAAATTTGGCCTTTACTCTTGATTACTTCAATATAGAAGTCGATAAGCAAATTGCTACACTTTCAGAAACTGCCATTTTTAATGATCCTGTGAAATATGCAGATAAATTTGTACGTAATCCTGATGGTTCATTAGATTATATTATTACAACACAACAAAATTTAGGTGGAATTAAGACCTCAGGTTTTGATGTTGGCTTAAGTTGGGTTTCTCCAATGACTGCTACAGGTCGTTTTGGTTTCAATATTGATGGGACATATATAACAGACTACAAATATCAAGCCGAGCCAAATGGCGAGTGGATAGGTGTTGCTGGATCATATAGCGGCTTAGACTATCAATCTATTATTCTGAGATGGAAACATACTGCAAACTTAAATTGGAATTATGAAAACTGGGCATTAAATTTACAACAAAACTTCTCTCGTGGGTATCAAGATCAAAACTCTAATGACCAAAACCATAGAGTCAGTGACTATACAACCTACAATATTTCAGGCACATACAAAGGCTTTAAAAATCTAGAAGTTACAGCGGGTATTAAAAATATTTTTGATGAAGACCCTCCTGCTTCTAATGTAATTGATAACTTCCAAATGGGATATGACCCACGTTACGCAGATCCTTTAGGACGCACGTACTTTGTACGAGGTACATATAAGTTCTAAATGGTTGTTCTGCAAACATGACTTTAAACATTGTGTTTGCAGAACAAATACTCATTCGTAGCCAAACAGTCATTTAAAAATTGTTTGACTACAGTTTCAGGAGTAACTATGGGCATGACTTTTACAGACATAGAAAATAAATCTGCCAAACGCCTTATTGGTATTGCCGCAGTGCTTTTTCTGCATCTTATTGTTGCCTATATTCTGATGTCAGGTTTAGCAAACAATATTCAAAAACCAGCAGAAAAACCTGTGGAATTACAAATTATTCAGGATATTAAGCCTCCGCCTCCTCCAAAACCAGAGGAGCCAAAACCTAAGGAAAAGCCGCCAGAACCACCCAAAATGGTGGAAAAAGTAGCCAAAGTACCTGAGCCAGTGAAACAGGTCGAAAAAGTGACGCCTGTACAAAAAACTACTCCGGTAACTCAACCGACAAAAGTTGCTACCCCAGCTCCTGCCGCACCCAGCACTCCATCGCCAAGCCCTGTTGCAGCACCAGCTCCAGTGGCTGCTGCCCCAGCTCCTAAACCAGCTGGCGTAACTCGCGGTGTTTCGGAAGGTTCTGCTGGCTGTGAAAAACCAGAATATCCTCGTGAAGCAGAAATGAGTGGTGAACAAGGCACTGTCCGCATACGAGTTTTAGTTGATACCAATGGCAAAGTTATAGAAGCGAAGGTAAAGAAATCGAGCGGTAGCAGAATCTTAGATAAGGCGGCAACTAAAGCTTACAGCTTATGTACGTTCAAACCAGCAATGAAAGATGGCGTACCTCAGCAAGACTGGTATGAACTTGAATATCCATTTGTAATTGAATAAACGATCAAATTAGCAAGAAATTAAAATTATTGGAGATTATATGATGAAAAAATCAACTCAAAACCTAGTACGTTTCACTTCTGCAAGTTTAATCGCAGCATGCTCTTTACTTCCCTTAACCTCAGTTTTGGCAGAAGAAACCAATAATTCTCCTGTTGCAACAGCAACTGCTGAAACTACTTCAAATGCAAATACTCCAACTCCACCACCGAAACCAGCAACTAGCGAAACTGTTAAAAACCCTTATGGTCTAGAAGCTCTTTGGCGTGAAGGTGACTTAGTTGCTAAATCCACTTTATTTATATTGGTGCTGATGTCTATTGGAACGTGGTACATCATTGTCTCGAAATTTTTACAGCAAGCAAAAGTAAAACGCCAGGGTAAAGAGGCAGAGAAAAGTTTTTGGGAAGCAACCTCGCTAGATAATGCAGCTGATAATTTAGAACAAAGTAGTGCATATCGTTTTATTGCAGAAAAAGGAATTAATTCGACTAAATCACACGGCGGTTCTTTACTTGAGCGCATTGATTTTAATACATGGGTGAGCATTTCAATTCAACGGGCTATTGAAAAAATACAGAATCATTTAGGTGGCGGGTTAGCTTTTTTAGCAACAGTAGGTTCTACAGCACCATTCGTTGGTCTATTCGGGACCGTATGGGGAATCTATCATGCACTAACAGCCATCGGCATCTCAGGTCAGGCATCTATTGATAAAGTTGCAGGCCCCGTTGGTGAAGCTTTAATTATGACGGCTATTGGTCTTGCAGTCGCTGTACCTGCTGTACTTGGCTACAACTGGCTTACTCGTCGTAATAAAGCCGTTATGGAAAATGTTCGCTCATTTGGTTCAGACTTACATGCGGTTTTATTAAGTGGTGAAATTAATACCAATAATTCTGTTAACCGCAGTATTAAATAATCAGGAGCAAACATTATGGGTATGAGTGTTGGTTCAGAAGATGATGATGAAATGATTGGCACAATTAACACAACTCCTCTGGTTGATGTCATGTTGGTTTTATTAATTATTTTCCTTATTACAATTCCAGTAGTTACACATACAGTCCCAGTAAAACTGCCTGAAGAAAAAAATACTCCTTATGCAACTACTCCTGAAAATATTCAACTTTCAGTAAATAAGAAAGGAGATATTTTTTGGAACGAAAGTTATGTGCCTAATAAAGAAATATTGCTATCAAAACTCCAAGCAGCTGCTCAAAAAAGGCCTCAGCCAGAAGTGCATATTCGTGGAGATCAGCTTACTCATTTTGAGGCAATAGATCAGGTTATTAGCACGACGAAACAAGCTGGTATTGGCAAAATTGCATTTGTTACTACCCCACCGGCCTCCCAGTAATTATTTTAAGGAGAATTTTATGGGTATGAATGTCGGCTCAAATAATGATGACGATGTTATGTTAGAAGTTAACATGACACCTCTTATTGATGTCATGCTGGTATTGATTATTATGTTTATTATTACAATACCAGCACCTAATAATGCCATTAATATTAATTTACCCAATGGCACTCCACCACCCACCAATGACAAACCACCCGAGGTCATCGATGTTCGTATCGATGCAACAGGTCAAGTATTCTGGAATAACCAGCAGGTGTCTGACCGCAAGTCCCTAGAAACTTTATTTCAAGGTGTTGTTACCAAAAAAGATCAAGACCAGATTAAACTCAAACCTGATCAAATGGCTGAATATAAAAATGTAGCTATGGTCATGGCTACAGCTCAGCGTTTAGGTGTCACTAAAATTGGAATTGTGAGTAATAATTAGGTCATATATGTGATTTATTCTTACAAATAAAAAAGCCTCCGAAGAGGCTTTTTTTAAAACAGGGTGGAATTAGTCACCTGTATAACCTTTTAACTTTAAACGAGCAGCGTGTAGTAACGGCTCAGTATAACCAGAAGGCTGTTCACAACCTTTAAAGATGAGGTCAGAAGCTGCTTGGAAAGCAATGTTAGTTTCAAAGTTAGCAGCCATTGGTTTATACAATGGGTCATTTGCATTTTGCTCATCAACAATTTTTGCCATGCGTTTAAGCACTTCCTCAACTTGTTCACGAGTCACAATACCGTGACGTAACCAGTTCGCAACGTGTTGAGAAGAAATACGTAATGTTGCACGGTCTTCCATTAAGCCTACGTTGTTAATGTCAGGAACTTTCGAACAGCCCACACCTAAGTCAACCCAACGAACTACATAACCCAAAATACCTTGGCAGTTATTTTCAAGTTCATTGTTGATTTCTTCTGCAGACCAATTTGTTTCAGGTGCAAACGGTGGAGTCAACAAGTCATCTAATGACAACATTTCTTCAGCTTTTAACTGATCTTGACGTGCTTTTACGTTAACTTGATGGTAATGCATCGCATGAAGCACTGCGCCCGCTGGAGATGGAACCCAAGCACATGACGCACCCGCATTTGGATGTGCAGCCTTAGTTGCCAACATATCTTTCATGCTATCTGGTTTTGGCCACATGCCTTTACCAATTTGTGCTTTACCTTGTAGGCCACACTTCAAACCAATTGCAACATTACGGTTTTCGTAAGCCGCGATCCATTTTTGTGTTTTTACAGCTTCTTTACGTACAACCGGTGCAGCTTCCATTGAAGTATGGATTTCATCGCCAGTACGGTCCATGAATCCAGTATTAATAAAGATCGTACGGTCTTTTGCAGCAGCAATACAGTTCTTCAAGTTTACAGATGTACGACGCTCTTCATCCATAATACCGATTTTTAATGACTTCGCTGGTAATCCTAATGCTTGCTCAGCACGTTCAAATAACTCTACCGCAAACGCAACTTCTTCTGGACCATGCATTTTTGGTTTAACAATATACATAGAACCTTTGCGCGAGTTCTTATTTTCGTTTTCACTACGGATATCAGCAACTGATAACAATGGTGTTACCAATGCATCCATAATTCCTTCGAAAATTTCTTCACCCTCTACCAAAATAGCTGGGTTAGTCATTAAGTGACCTACGTTACGAAGTAACATAAGTGAACGACCATGAAGTTTTGTTGTACCACCAATTAAGTTTTTAATTTCGCGGTCTTTATTTAAATCACGAACAATCGTTTTACCGTTTTTCTCGATAGATTCTTGAAGTGTGCCCTTCATTAAACCTAACCAGTTACGGTAGCCTTCAACTTTTTCTTCAGCGTCTACTGCTGCAACAGAATCTTCTAAATCCTGAATAGTAGTTACAGCTGCTTCGAAAGTTAAGTCTTTAACGCCCGCTAAATCAGTTTGGCCAATTGGGCTAGAAGCATCAATTTCGATAATGACGTGTAAACCATTACTTAAAAGTACAACTTCTGTAGGATTCGCTTCTTCACCATTGAAACCAACGAATTGAGCTTCATGAGCTAAACCTGTTTTTGAACCATCTTTTAGAGTGACAGCAAGTTTATTTTGCTCAATTGCATATTTTGTTGCATCTGCGTGTGAACCATTGGCAAGCGGAAAAACCTCATTTAAGAAGTTTTTAGCAAACTCAATAACTTTTGCACCGCGTACAGGGTTATATCCTTTCCCTTTTTCAGCACCGCCTTCTTCAGAAATTACATCGAAGCCATATAGTGCATCATACAAAGAACCCCAACGTGCGTTTGCTGCATTTAAGCAATAACGTGCGTTACGTACAGGTACAACTAACTGAGGCCCTGCTAACAATGCAATTTCTTCATCCACATTTTCAGTGGTAATTTGAAAATCTTCAACTTCTGGCAGTAAATAACCAATTTCAGTTAAGAACGCCTTATAAGCACCTAATTCAAATTTATTGTTACGGTGCCATTCATCAATTTT
>Ga0308161_1002560_pt1 | contig 19105 bp, 21 predicted proteins | sample PhyFR2_FD_201034 | JGI IMG/M metagenome (GOLD analysis project Ga0308161, IMG submission 201034) | Phyllosphere microbial communities from UC Gill Tract Community Farm, Albany, California, United States - DLSLF.R2 | ecosystem: Host-associated > Plants > Phyllosphere > Unclassified | place: USA...
TCAAAATAGCCGATCGTTTTGCCATGAACGCTGATAATCTTCTCATCATAGAATACGTTGGTCGGCTGCATGTTTTTGATCATTTGCTTCATGCCGGCTGTAAGCTCCTGTACCCAGCTGTCTTGCAGTGGCTGATCCACATGCTGCAGGGTAATATCTACTTCGCCTCTGGCATTGGTGAGAATAACTGCCGGACGATCCTCGTATGGATATTTGACCCGCTGCATATCTCTGGACATCGGCTTGAAGCTGGAAGGAATATGTATATGCAGCTGATCACCAAAAAAGTATCTCTGCTCAAAAGTGTACTCCTGTCCTTCCGCTTCTACTGGACCTGCCAGAATATCATTGTTCTTCTGGGCCAGCTCGGCCTGGTTTAGCAGTTCCATAATTTTCTCATCATCGTATTTCATCATGTTCCCCCTTTGTTCGAATTACTGGTTAGTAAGTCTAATGAACCATATGGATATTGAATTGTCGTTTATTGTAGGTTAGTAGGGTACAAATTTAATAAGAATTCCATGATGACAATCGAATCATATTCAGTCTCCAAACCGTTGATAACTGCTGTCTGTGCATATGTATTGAAACGCCTATTTACCTGATATATTGTACATTGAGCAGTAGTAACAGCTGGACTTTCTATGATAAATAACAAATGTTATCGCTTTATTACAATTCTGGATACACACCAATAAATAGATACAAATTAAACATGGAATTGATCTCTATTTTACCATGTTTTAGGATAGATCGCAGTCCGCATCCGGTCCTATATTTTGGTTTGCAAAGTGCCTATTAATGAAATACGGATAAACAAATTTCGATATTCATATAACAAAAGCAAGGAACAATTGTCTACGACGACAATGCACCTTGCTTTCTTATTTGCAATGTAGGCTATTCAGCAGTTAGCAATTCTACAACTACCAGCCTGTAAAATATAACGTTAACTGTCTTTACCGTCTACCAGCCATTGTGCTACTTCTGCACGAGTAACTGTCTGCTGCGGATTCAAACTTTTCACATAACCAAATACATTACGATAAATTCCATTGGAGTATTCCGCAGCTGCTACTGCGCGAATATAAGGTTCTGGATCAGCATAGTTTGTACCAATGCGATCAAAATCAGGTATAGTGGACGTTCCTGCTTTGACGGTATTCAAATTTAATATTGGATCTTTGATCCGATCTTCATCCTGATACCAATACCACAACAAAGCTAGTTGTTCACGCGTTAAAGGACGATCCAGCTCAAGTTTGTTATTATCCAGCGGAATAATAGCATCTGCTGCTTTCATCGTCTCAATAATCCCATAATCGGGATCAGTTACGGGAACATCCTGGTAACTCGGATTCGTTGGAGATACAGGATTCATTTTTTTGAAATCATACTTGTACAGCCAGCGAATAAAATCACGCCGTGTTATAACTTCATTCGGTTGAAATTCGCCCTGATCATTTACCGAAGCTGCTCCTGACTGAAGCAGCCGTATAATCTGTCCTTTTACCGGACTATCTGCAATATCGGTAACCGTTACAGAATCAATTGAAGTCGTATCAACTGCCGGCGTGGATTTACTGTTGTTTTCGGCGATCCGTCCATCTTGTTTCTTCTGCGCCTCGTTGACTTCATTATTTTCTATAATCCAATGAGCAGCTTGGGCACGGGTTACTGACGCCTGCGGCTTTAATTCTTTTCCTTTTGGAAAAATATCAAAGTAAATATCATGTGTTCCATTCAGATAAAAATTCATGGAAGTCACATAAGGTTCGCCTACCTGATCACGATCAGAATAGGACCTTAATCCATAGGTTCGGGCCGTCTTTTTATTTAATACAGGATCAATGATCAGATATTCTGGCGTGTACCATCCCCATAACAAAGTAAGTTCCTGACGGGTAAGATCTTTGTCAAGCTGCATCGACCCATCAGGAAACCCTGTAATTACGCCAGTTGCCTTCATTCCTTCAATCAAGGCATAATTGGAGTTATCCGGTGTAAGATCGTTGAAACTTGGCGTCTCTGCGTTATGTGGTTTGATATGCTTGTTGTTATAGTTGTACATCCAATTAATAAACTCTGCCCGTGTAATAGGCTGCTCGGGTCTGAATTGTCCTTGTTGATCCAGTTGTGCGGCACCAGCTTGTAGAAGCTTTTGAATGTACTCTTTTTCAGCTGATTGTGCAATATCTGTCGGCTCTTGCTCGGTTTGAGTAGATGTTGTCGGTTCCTTCACATTTACGTATACAGGGACAGGAGCTGCCAGAGGGTCAATCGCTGCTTGTTCACTAGCTACCTCTGCACTTGGTGAAAGATTCGTCTGAGCTGCCTTATCCGTAGAAGATGATTCCGTTTGGCAACCTGTTGTAATCAACCCCATAGCAATAATAATTGGATAAAATCGATGTACTCTCAATGCATTCACATCCTATGTATTGTTTTACTACTTACTCCTAATTGTATGTACTTTGGGTAAATCAGATGATGATACGCATAACTAATTTGTCAATTTATTAGTTGGAAGTAGGTTTTATATTCTAACAGTTAAAAGAAGTAAAGTCTAGCGCTCTTAATTTTAATTCGGATCTACTCTATATTATTTATTCTTAACAGCAATAATATTTAAATCTCCATATTCTTCAAGAAAATCGATAGCTTTTATAAAAAGTTCATAGTCTTCATGGCTCAAGTGTTCTATTTATATTGTTGGTTTAGATATTCAGCTATCTCTGTATGCCCAAATTTTCTAGCATATTCATACGCATCCATACTATTAATATTCTCTCCAGTATATTTAATCAAAATATCGATTCCTTGTTCAACTAGAAACTCAACTACCTCTTTATGTCCACCATAAATCGCTCCAAATAATGGATTTCTTTGTGCTAAGCTTATATCTAATTCGGCACCATGCCTTATCAAATATTCGACTATTTTCAGATGTCCTGCTCCTGCCGCCAGCTTTAGTGCTGAAGCATCAAAAATGTCGCCTTTCATATTGATATCTATGCCTCTACTAATCAGATATTCAACAATTTCAAAGCGTCCTTTCTTAGCAGCTACATGTAACCACGTACCAAATGGCGTCACGACATTTAAAACTTCATTGTTAGTATCCATTAACTGTTTCACTTTACAAATATCATTACTTTTAATTGCATTTCTTATTTCTTTATTTATATCTATTGATTCCAAGACGATCTACCTTTCTTCTTAGATATGTATGTTTAATTCCTTACTAATACTTAATTCTAATAATTTCATATATGCTCTCAAACTCAGTCAGTGATTAGTGTTCTGATATGCTCTAATTAAACATTCACATTGCACTTTTGAGCAACCATTCTTTTGCTTCTTTTGTTTCTAACCATATGGGCTCTTCCAATGTGCCAATATTTATACTTTTAACAAAAGCTTCTTCTATACCCGTAATATTCTTTAATGTCACTCCGCTTAATAAAGTTTCTGTAAATGTAGCCATGCTTATATCTATATTTTCCAAAATAGCGTAGCTGAAATCCGTTGAGTAAAATGATGCATTTATCAAATTACAATCTGAAAAATATGCATTTTTAAAGATAGCTTCCCAACAGTCAGACTTGCTGAATCTGCTATTTGTAATAACACATCCAGTAAAATCTGTATACCTTAGATCTGATTTATAAAAATCGCATTTATCTAAATGTGCATTTTTAAATGTGGACGAAGCTAATAATGATGTATGAAAATCAATGTTTTCCAGTGTGAGATCATCAAAAATACAATCTATTAAATATGCTTGGTCAAGCAGCACATTAGATAAATCCAAATTTCTTAAGTCCACTTCATCTAGACTTAATACTTCACCTTCTTGACCTAGTGTATCAATCCATTTCTTATGCGAGTTAAACATACTAAGAATTTTTGTTTCCATTTTTCTACTCCTTTGCCGAATGCACTATTTGCAATATGAAGTTCTTTATCCATAGATACAACAAAATTGATCTCGATAAGACCATTAGTATTTTTTAAATACCTATTTTTAATATTAACAGAGACTCTATAACAACGAAATTAGAAATTTCGAAAGTGTATCACTAACCTTCTTGAAATTAGTTAGATTAAGACTTTCATCGTAAAAGTATATTGGAGGATTATCTCCCTCATTCAAATTAAAAAACCAAAACATGTATCCTTGATGCATCATAAACACAAACTGATTATCTGTCAGTTTTTTTGAGAAACTATTTTCCTCTAAAAGTTCAACAGCCCATTCTTTTATCTCTAGTATATACTTACTACAAGGCTTCATTAAGTAATTTTTTTTCTGCTTCTAACACGAATCCCTTTAAATTATCTTTATTTGAAATATTTATAGTGAAATGAATATCTGTAAGTTTTATTTCCATGGCTCACCCCTACCGCCGATTAAATTCTCCCACGATTCTATAGGACTGTTACCAAGTTTCCCTGTACTGCAATATACTTTACCGCTTTCTGAGACGAATAAAATTAAATATTCACTATCCATTTTACCTACCGGAACTAAACGCTCTCGTGCATATTTTTCTTCTGATGTAAATGCTCCATTTGCATAATAATCAGTGAATCTTATTTTTGTAGTGTGAGTTTCGTCATTTATTTTGTCCTCAATAATTAGATTTCCAAATTCTTTCATGAATTTTTTTACATCTGGAAAAATAATATATCAGAGACCTTTCAAGTTCTCCTCGATTTCCTTAATATCAATATTTCTACCCTCATACCATCCTGATTTTTTTAAGAGTGTCAAAGTTTCTTTATTAATAGTCAAATCTCTTTCCCCCTTTTATTTTTGAATTAAATGTCTCATTTAGGGCTCGCTATCTACTTCAGCCTATAGGGCTGCTACCTCTATTTGCTTTGATATCTAAATGGGACAACTTGCTGATTAAAGTGAATAGTTTCAATACTTTAATAACTTTAGATCTACTGCTACAAACTAAATAAATCGGACTAAGAGATTCCTCTCCTATTAGATGTCCTCCATTAGCATAAGGTGATGAATTCTCCGAATATCAGATTATAAGATGTTTATATCGATAGGTTCTTTTAACACGTATCTTTCATACCAATTACCTAAAGGAATATAAGACACATTTATTATATCTAACTCATGAGGTTTTAGAACGAAAAATCCCCCTCTTTCTGCAATTCTAATTAATGGTTCATAAATACTAAGATACTTGGAGTAGATTGGATTGATGTCTGCATATCTTGCTAGTTGAATGTAATATTCAAATACTTTCCCAAAATACACCTCTTTAGTTAAAAAATCCGATGCTTCTTTGCTACAAAAATCTAGGATTTTGATTTCCTTTTCAACATCACCAAGTATTTTTGCTATATTTGCAATCATAGGATGTGTCGGTCTCACAGATTCTTCTCTGAAGAAAATGGCTAACCTCCTTAAAAATTCAATACCTAGTTTAGAATATTCTTCGTTTTCTTTAGTATGTACTTCATTCCAATTGATTTGGTTTATTCTTGAAGTTACTTTGTTTAAATACAATGTTCACACCTCATTACAATTTATTATTTTTCCCAATAATATCCTTTTGAATATCCCAAAGCATCTCCAATACAAAATCCTATGAGACCAATTAGTATTCGATTGGTAGACGTTGCATTTTCTGCACTACTTAATGGTTTAAATTTAACTGCAGCATAATCTTTTTTCTAAATAAGTACAATAAACATTGCGATACATAATTGATTTATATATCTTCACCCAGTGCTCATCGTTGAAAGAAACTTCCTTTCTGATGATCAGCCCGATTTGATACCATTAATCGCTAATTTTATGCCATCTTTTCACCACTCATCATTTAAGCAATATAAACTTCTCTTCCGAAAAAATAAATGGACTCAATTTGTCGATCGGAGGGCATCGCTTCGATACCTTAATAACTTCAAATCTACTGCTACAAGCTAAATAAGTCGGACTACAAGACTCCTCTTGTAGTCCGACTTACCATAACACCATAGATAGAATAAGGAGTACAATTCCTGTTCTTCGTTAGAGGGCCCTTTAAACTTCAGACGCATTTGAGGCGTTGAACCTTCCTCCAGCAAGTTGCATCTACTTATACTACAGACTCCCGATTAATCTCAGGCGCATCCACATCATGGGAGACAAGCAAATTTTCTAATTCATCATAGCCATGCTTTTCGCCAAATCGGTATTCGGCTTCGGAAATAGGCGTTACTTGCAGCCAGCGGACACGTTTCCCATTCACATGAATGATTTCCCCACCATCCTCCCATACCGGTTCCCAGAAATAGGGGCTCACTAGATAAATGTGCTTCATTTTCAAATCAGGATAACCCGCTTCCATCGCATTAAGGAAGATTGTATTTCCAATACTTCTCGTTTCTAGGATTTGTTGAATCACCTGATCGATCACTTTTCGATACGCTGTATCTTCAGCAAAGGAAGGTGCAATCAGTTCAAACGGTCCTACTGATTCTCCTTTATCATTTTGAAGAGAGAGTAGGCTCAATCCAATCGTAGCATAAGTAAGTTCGGTATTGGCAGGCTGCTCTCGAAGTAGAGCTAATGCAATACTAGCTTTGGCTACTTCATACGTTTCGATTTCAAGCGGTTTCTCATTCATTCTAGTTAGAAGGTCAGCCACTTCTTGGACTTGCGGGTTCCATTGCATTAGTATTCTCCTTTACCGATTTATATAGAAGTTAATTTTGAGACTCTCTTTTTTCTAAATACTCTTTTAAAAAGACCAGATCCCCAGGATGAGTAGGGACCATGCCTAAATGATCATATTCCCAAATAAGTTGGCGCTTAAAATCCGTCATTTCTATATTTATCAGATCCGTGTAATCATAATCCACCTTAAAATGGCCTGTATGATCTATAATTATAGTGAAATTAGTCCATAGTTCCTGTCTAGATTCTCGAAAAACAGCCTTAAGTTCTTCACAAATAGCATGTAATGCAAAAACTTCCCTATCTACTACTTCTTCTTCTTCATGATATAAGTTAGGTATCTCATACACATATATATAATTTTGAGGAGCTTCCAAAGTATTAAAATAAAAATAGACTTCACTCGAATCATCCAAGACTTCACCATAAAAATAAACTTTTTCCCACTCTGTAGGAATGATATTATTTATAGCTGATGCTAACTTTTGGTAAATAGTTTCTACGTTCATGATAAGATCAATCAACCTCCTGCTTGATTTTGATTCTTCATTCTCTCCACTTTTATTTCTTCCTCAATCCAATAGATAACAATCTCTACTCGAAGAAAATGGATTTCAGTAACATCTTATTCTTCCCTTCTTTGTTCTTCTCGTAACCTTTCCTCATTCAAAAAGTGGCCTATGTAAATTGGGAACATACTGGGGATAGTTTTTCCGGTAAAAATCATCAATCCTACGCATCATCGGATCCCATTCCGGATACGGTTCTGGTTCACTCCATCTCATAGTTGTTTCCGGTGTATTCATTAAGAAATCATTTAACGCTTCTGGAACAGGTAGATTCATTTTCGTTCGAACATAGAGTAAAAATAGGATCTCCTCCGGATAAAAGCCATATCCATAATCACTAAACTCGCTATCGCCTCCCAGATCAGAGACCGAGACCGTATGATACTCAATCAGTCGAGCTATCAAGTCATTTATGACAGCGGCGTCAGTGGTATCCCAATTCTCCAGCACCTTGTCGTATATCCCTAGATGCTCGAGAATAAGTCCATTTTTAATGCCTTTTGTTTCGAAGGTTGTTTGGATAGATTGGTACAACTTTTTCTGACTTCCTAGCAAGGTTTGATTCCGATAGCGCAGATATATCTCTAACATAAACCATACATGACATTGATATTCGTTCCCGTCCATAATATGCTGGCCCATATGCTTTGAGATGAAGTCAAACAGAATCTTTTCTTCTTTTTCCCAGCCCCATATTGTAAAGTGGATTAATGCTCGGACTACTCTTTCAAATGTGTATTGAACATCCATTTCTGGATATCTCGTTGTATATAATTCTTGAGCAAAGCAGGACTGAGTAGTCGCAATTTGCATGATTTTAAAGGAATCAGTTTGATGACTATTTTGAATTAAAATGTTCTTTTTCCATAGTGAAAGATAATATCTCAAAATACCGCCATAACTAATAAGCAGGATATGGTCTTTGTCGGTATCGTTATTAGAAATAATATTATTTACTTTAATTATCCTTTTTTCATAATATTCTTTAATAGATTCTGAATTACTATCTATAGCATAGTTGTTCACATATTTTGTATAAGCCATTTTCAACTTTTTCTCGTTAATCATATAATCCTCCTGTTATAATCAATTCATTTCATTATTCTAATCTTATAATTTGTCGATTTTATAACTAGCTGTGTTTTTACTTCAACCTACTTTTCTCCCATTATTTATTTATGTAGATACGATATAAATGTATCCTCAATATTTATAAAATGAGTAGGGTTAATATTTAATATATCGTTTTACAATTTTATATACACTTTATTACATTTATAGGTTAGTCTCATCCCATTTTGCCGTGTGATTATACACGTTTAAGTAGATCCTATTTTTCTTCTTCTGTAAAAGAGTATCCTAATGATGTCAGATTAAATTCTTGTAACAAGTCTTCGTAACTCAATACATTATTCATTAATTATTATCTTTTAGGTTCATTTTATTTCTTCTGGTTTTCTAAATAAACAAAGAGTATCTAGCGCCTCAAAAATGTCGTCTCCGAATTTAAATAATGAGTACCCATTTTTCCCAACAATCTTTCCCGATTTTGTAACGAACATTATTAAATTTCCTCGATATGCCTCTCCAATTACAACTAGAGGCTCTTTCACTCGTGCTTCAAATTCATTAAAGTCTTCTTTTTCGTAGTAATTCCCTATAACTTCTTCTGGATTAAAATGAAATGTTTCCAAACTTCCGTCCGGATGCTTAAATTGGTATTCCTTCCCACCAAATTGACTTAATGCATCAACTACTGAATTGAAAACTTGATACCCCATCGCCTCTAGAAAATTTATGGTATTGGTTAATTCAACCTTATTATTAGGATTCCATCCTGCCTGTAGCAATATCTCTCTCGTTTCATCTGACAATTTGCACATAAGCACCTCATCATTTATTCAAAAATTCTATTTAAGAAAATTATTAATAAACTCTAAAATACTTTTAACTATTTACATAACTCTTTATATTTTTTATTACTAGTACATTTGATTATTAATACATCTTCTATTTTGAAGCTAATCCTAGCAGCTAATATACAGCCTGAATCTCAAAATGGTTTTCCATATACCTCATTTTTCTGAACAGCCCTTTCAAATATTTTTAACTGATAAGTACTTATTGATACAGCACTCTCTTTAATTTTGTAGACTATTTATTTTTATAGCAGGTATATTTATAAATCGGTCATACCAACCTCCTAATGGTATATAGCTTACACCGACTATTTCCATCTCATTTACCCTAAAAATAAAAACACCTTTTCTTTCAATAATTTTTAATAACGGCTCATAAACGCTTAAATACTTTGAATACTCAATATTCTCTTCAGAATATCTAGCCAGTTGCAAATAAAAGCTGCAAACCAAATCTATACCTGAATACTTTTTCATATACTTAATACTTTCAGGATTACAGTAATCTTGAATATCTATTAGTTCGCTAGTATCTCCTAGTAATCCAGAAATATTGGCGAACCTTGGAGAAATCGGTTCTATTTTTTGCTCTTTAAAAAAAACAGCCATTCTTCTAAAAAACTCATAAGCTAATTGATCATTATTATTTAAAGATGCTGTTCCAATAGCTTTCCAATCAAGATTATCAATCTTCTGTATTGCTTTTTCGAATATCATATTGCACCTCGACTTGTAATCTATTATTTCTTTTTTATGTTTATTTTTTATGTATTCTTATAGTTTTTTATTTTCGTAAGATCATTTTGTTTACTAATAACCATCCTATAATCTTAAAAGACTACAATATCGAGTAACTATTCAAATTTATCCTTTTAAAGGTATAGAAAAAAACAACTTTAATCAGCTGTTAAAGTTATTTTTTCTTCTTTATATGGATAATGGAGTAGCTTTAGATTTTCTTTGCTCATATACCACGTTTGTGGCTCGTCTAATTCACTATTAACAATCAAAACTCCTCTAGATCGTTTAAGTAAAGGATAGGTAGAATCATCCTCTAAAATTAAATCTTTATCATTTACATTCAGCAATTTGCCCATAACTTCTAGAAACTTTAACCATCCTACATGAAATACATGCGTCTTAAATTGAATGCTAATATACATATCTGTATCTAAATGATAGGTTCCAAAACTATTATAGATTTCAAAATTATTTTTCACATTAGAATTTTCATCTTGCAAATCAATATCTATTGAAAAATAATCACACCCTACAGATATACTCTCATCATAATTCCTTTTCCATACTTCAACTTCATAATCAATTAATTCTACAAATAATACTTCAGATAATATATTATAAAGTAGTTCACTTAGATCCTTTACAGACGAATCAAAACCGATGGTTAAAGAATAATCCACCTTCTCTCTACCTCCAATAGACTTTATTACACTTAACACTACTCTTCTAGTTTGCTGCGCAGCCATACAAAAGTTACTTGCAACAATTTATTCGATTAATATCTAATATATCTGAAATTCCTGCTTTTCTCATTTTGTTTATTAACGCCATATATCCTTGTTTGAGTGCAAATTTTCTTTCTTCCTCATAGATTGGAATCAAGTTATAAATTCCCACTTCCTCTTGCTCTGTACAAATTGATTGAAACTGTGGATATTTAGGAGTACATAATAATATAGATGATAGTTGTGTATTAGTTGCAAAGGGTTGAGGCGGTTCTCCATTGGGAAAAATAACACCTTCTTCAATCCATCCTTCATAAACATGTGGAGTATGAGCTATTTTTCTAATCCAATGTATAGGCCAATTTTTTTGCAGGTCTTGCATACTTTTTTGGTCTACAGGCCAACTCGATGGTAATTTAAATGCTAATTCGGCATATTTAAATGTTTGTTCTTTATTTGAATAATCCATAGGTTCGTCACTCATACCTGTAGTAAAAAGCGTCAAATACCCTTGCTTGAAAGCTGGAATAATATTTATGTCTATAGATACTTTGCTCCCTGGAACTATTTCACTTATCGTGTTTTCGATTTGACCAAAGTATTCTGTAAAACATCTCAAAATATCAGAATGTTCTTCACGACTTTTATCAATTATATCCTTCTGTTTATCTTGATTTTCTAATAGTTTAACAATATCTTTTTGCCCTTGTTCTTTTGCAAATGTTAATGCATCTGTTTCTTTCATCGTCTCCCCTGTATATTTAACCTTTGTATTTATACCATATTCAATCAATAGCTTTGCAATATGTATATGCCCATTACTTATAGAACCAAATAATGGATTTTTTTCAGGTTCACTTACATCCAGCTTAACGCCATAGGATAATAAATGCTTTACGATTTCGTAATGCCCCTCAGAAGAAGCTTCATTTAGTGCTCCCCCACCATATATTCCGCCAGAAGCGTTAACATCTGCACCTCGTTCGATTAGCTTTTTAACGATCTCCAACTGTCCCTCAGAAGAAGCTACATGAAGCCAAGTCCCAAAAGGAGTTTCTTTTTTTAATTGATCTGGGTTGTCATCGATTAATTTTATAAATGTATCCATATCACCTTTTTTTATAGATAATCGGATATTTTTAGCAACCTGCCTATCATCCATTTTTCACTTTTTCCTTTTTCTAATTTATAGGCTTCGAAACTTCTCGAATCATCGAAGATTTCGCCACAAAAGTAAGTGCTCCTACTCTATTTGGAATAGTATCATTTATTGCCATTGTTAACTTTTGATATACAGTCTCTATGTTCATTTTATTGTATATTCCAATAGTTTAAAATCAAATTCTCATGCAGCAAAATTACTCATATCTACCATAATCTCTATATGGTTTTAAGCACCTTAATTAAAACAATTATACTCAATCAATTTTTAAATTCTTTAGACGTATAAGAACTTTTTCTACTCTCAATGTTAATTTTCGCACTTCATTTTTAGTCAAAATATCTCCAAATAGTTCAGGATCATACTCTTTCAATGGAGTTTTAATTTCATCCCATCTATCGGTATCAATAAAGTTATTATCTAGCAACAATTCAATCAAAGTAGTATACAAATTAACATTGCCTTCAACCGTATCTCTAGCCTCATCGAATCTTAATAATATTTCTCCTACAATATCATTAGCACTTAAGTTTTTGTCAGCAATTGAAACATAAAAACGATTAACCGCTTCGATTAATTGATCATAAAACCAACGAACTAAATTATTAGGAGTTGTAGGATGTATTTTAATTCCTTCTAATACTTGTTGAATGCGGACTACTAAATCTTTATATTCATATTTTGTTAATTTAGGCTTTAATTTTTCATATTGAATATGAGATAGTACACTAAATAAATGCTTTTGTCCCGCTTGTAATAGATAAGGTTCTTTTAGAAGTAATTCTCCAAATCTCATAGTAAAAATTGCCTTTCCCACTTCTTCAACGTTCATTTCATACTCTAAATCTTCATACGTAGTTACTTTGGCTTGTGTACTACTATATGCATTTTCTTCGATATAGTAATCAACACTTTTATCAAATCGTTCTATTAGTTCTTCATAACCCCATTTTCCATTAATTCTATACTCTCCTTTTTTTGGGAACAGGATCCATATATTTTCACTTCAATCATTGGTATTTTTAGACGATGGACCTTTTGCTGAGAAGGTTACATCTATAGAAATCTGTATTTTTATAATGAATTCATTATACGAAGATATGGTAATGAATCCATTATTTCATCTTTGAATTAAATCTTTTCAGAATGCTTTGGAAATTCATATCTCATCTAAATTTTACTTATATCAACCGGTTCTTTACTTGAAAACCTTTCAAACCAACCCTTTAAAGGGTAATATGCTTTTCCCTCTATTTCTAATTCATTATGTTTAAGATAAAAACATCCTCCTAGTTCTATAACCTTAATTAAAATCTCGTATATTTCTAGATAACGACTTACCTTAGGATATTCATCTGCATATCTTGCTAATTGTAAATAATACTCGAACACCTTTTTTGTATACAAACTTTCATTTAAAAACTCTATTGCATTTAGTGTACAATAATTAGAAATTTCTAATCTGTTTTTAGTATCGCCAAGTAATTTGGCTATATTAGTCATACTTGGCGGTAGAGGATCTAACCGGTTTTCTTTAAAAAATAAAGCCATTCTTCTTAAAAACTCATATCCCAAATCTTCGTAATTACCACTTCTATTTTCCCCTATTACTCCCCAGCTTATATTATTAATTTTTGAGATTGCTTTTTCAAAATACATTATTCCACCTCATCGAATTCGATCCGTAACATTTGTCTTATTAGGATTATCTGATGAATAATCCTTTAATAAGGGCATCATTTAAATTTTCTATAAACCAATCTATGATTTTTTAACTCCTTTATATTTGTAGTCCAGTTTCTAAGATTAAGTACAATTCTTATTGATTACTTGGCTCATCTAAAGTGGAGTCAAGTAAATTTAAATGTCTATCACTTATATCTTCTCGTGTATTCGTTATGGCGTCTACATACCAATCTGCAAGCGGAATTATCTCTGATCCAGCAATAATATTATTATCCTTAAGGATGAATTTCCCACCCCTTTCAAATAATTTAATCATAGGCTCATAAAGAAACTTTCCTGAAATCAATTGCTATTTTGGATAAATTACTTTCTCCATAAACTACTTTTTCAATATTCGAAAGCAAATCTTTCCCGGATCTTGGTTTAGGAACTTCACCCGTACCCTCAGACCGTATATACCCATTCTTCTTTGGACTCGGTACATCCTTCTCCGCAATCCGATATACCATTCCATCGGCTTCCACGACTTCCATCCCGAGATTCGGTCTCGACATATCAAAAGGAAACTTGGGTACTTTGGTTTTGAGGGGGAGGAGGCCCAATACCAACTCCGTCATCATCCGAGTCTTTTGTCCAGAAGAGGCTTCGCTAATCTGATGATAGGTCTGAATAGGATGAGCTGCCCTCCCTAAAAATCCCGCCATCCCGTCTGCCACTTCATTTTTCCGCTCCTTAAGGACTTCCGGCTTACCTTATACCAGATCTACGAACAGCGACACGCCACCTTCTGCAAATGCACCAACCTCATCCCAGATAATCTAGGTGGTCGAATGATTATTCCGCTCCGCTTCCTCTGCGGCCTGCTGCGCAATCTCTGCCTCTCTTTCCTGATATCTTTGCCAATTATACACTTCCCAGACTTTGCGCTGTTTCTCATTCTCCCAGCGAAGAAGGACATCTTCCAGGATCTGGCGGTACGCTTGTTCCAGGCTGACCTTTGATGTCCAACCCATTGGACTAAAAGGAGTCAGCAGCGCAATACGAGCCTGAGTCATGACTTTGCCCGCCCACCAGCGCCGGTAGTGTTGATCCCGTTCGTCGACGCATCCTGCCAATCGACGAATCCGTCTGCAAGAAAACGAGAACAACAAAAAAACAGGTAGATCATAGAGATAATGGATCATATCTACCTGTTCACTGTAACCAAATTACGCTATTTAGGTTATAAAATTAAAATATCTGATATATGTACAACCGAAATGAAGAAATCTTTATACGGGTATTACATTGGTTATATATGTTATTCATTAAATGATAAATTCATTCGGGACTGGGGTGATCTATTTCATTTACCTGTCATATATAGAGAATAAAAAAGACCACAACACGGGCGGCTAGCTCTCATTATGGCATGGTTGGTTGTATTATACTAACTTATTGTTGACGTTTAAATGGCTCTACACAAGCTATTTTACAGATTCATTTTCTATACTTTTAACTTCTATCATTTTTTGTTCAATCCACTTCATAACCTTTCTTGCCATTTCTTTATCGATCACCCTTCGTTCGCTTTTATATTTATAATTTTCATACGCCCATAGTAATATAATCTTCACAAATTCAACTGTCTCTATTTTACAAATTGGTTCTACTTCATCTTCTTCCTCATCATAAAAAAGATCTTCAATTATTGTATAGTCTCTATATGAGGTAATACTAGATACATTCCCCCCATGATCATACTGAGGTATATTCCCTTTTAATAATTCAATATAGTTATCTATATCAACCTTCAAGTCCTCATATCTCAAATATATATCCGAACCTAGTGGGTTACTTATCATATTTCCGAATTCAAGTGTTTTTTCTTCGCTAAAATCCAATTCAACTATATTGAACCTTTCCATATGCTTCAATTTGTATTTATACTTAATCATTAGTATATTTCCTTCCATTTAATATTTAATATATGGGATAAGGAGAAATTATTTTATCATTTCTTAAAATGAACCAAACTGCCCAAGCCGTCAACAATCGTATGAATTGTAGTCGTTTTTCCTCCACGGCTTACTCCAATATGTTGGTTGACTTCGTGTCCGTTCGCTTTTTTTAGCACCTGCACTGTGCTGGTGGGCTTTCACTGAAGTCGAATCGATACTTATATGTTCAAAGTCGGGTTCAATATGAAGTTTTTGAAAAATAGAGGCTAAAAGCTCGGTATCTCGCCAGATACAAAAGCGGCTGTATACCGTTTTCCATGAGCCATACCTCTCCGCAGGTAAATCACGCTAAGCAGCGCCACTGCGGACAATCCAAAGGATTGCATTGAGAGCAGTACGCGAAGAAAGTTGAGCGGGACGTCCTGTACGATAAGAAGGAAAGAGATCTTTGATTTGCTCCTATTGTTCATCGCTCAGTTCATATTGTCTTTGAATCATGAGGATCGCTCCAATCCTTTTCTGTAACCCTACCACAAATTATTCTAGTTTTCAGACACTTCCTAATACATTCTTAACGGCTCTTGATAAATCTGTTAATTCATCTAAGCTAAGTTCCTCATTAATTGAATCCATTTTAAAACCACTTATTTCATCAATAATTTCTTTAGAAATAGTTTGATTATTCTTCAATAGTATTTCAGCCAAAGTAATATACACTGTAATTTTTACACTAGGAGTTCGATCGCACCCCCTCTTATATCTTGACAGCACCTGATCTATGATCTCATCACTATCCATATTCTGGGCAACGAGCTCTAAATAGAAATTACTAACTGCATTCTTAATTTCCGTATAGTACCATCTCGCCTGATTACACGAATCAATAGGCATCAGTTTTAGCTTCTTTATTACCTCATCTTTACGAATTGATATTTCTTCAAATTGCTCTTGATTTAATTGTCCATCTATTATTTGACTTCTAATTCTATTTAGATCTATTGACTCTAATTCATGTAAAAGAAATTGTTTTGTTTTATTGTAAATCCTTGGATTTTGCAATGAAAGCTCTGCATATAGAATATATATTAGCGCTCTTTCCATTTCATCAACAATATTTTCAGAATAAAATTCATTGAAAGTAATGTTGATTGCTTCATCGTGACTATAATATTCATTTTTGTACTTTTCTACATCCAAATAGAATTCATCTATTAAATCCTGATACTGCCATGTCATAAAAAAACCCTCTTATTTTTTAGAAATTTTATTTCCATCATTATGAATTATCTCAATTATAATACCAGGATAATCCTTTTTAAAATCTCTAATATTTTTATTACAGCTCGCGCAAGTATCATTTTATGTAAATAGTTTTATTTTTCCTGTTATATTTGGATTTGGTTCACCAAGTTGATTTGCCAAATCATTTATAATTTTATGCTCCGTATCACCATTTCTCGGTATAAGTTTACCAATACTATTAGGAGCATCTTCTGCTGGATATCTAATCTCACCTTGTGGTTTGAATGAAAAACCATCGTAATTCATTTTAGTTTGGTGTGGTGGCGGTGGTCCATCTACTTGACTGTGTGCATAAAATTCTTTTTTTATCTCTGAAATATCAACTTCCGCATATGCAAAGTTTGATCCACTCTTATTCAAAGCTCCATTAGATAATCTACTCTTTAACTCTGACACCCTTTGAATGCTATGACCTTCAGCATCTGGATCGATTTGTCTTGTTGGAAACCAGTCTCTACCATCACCCGTCCCCTCAGACCGCATATGCCCATTCTTCTCTGGACTCGGTACATCCTTCTCCGCAATCGGATACACCATTCCATCAGCTCCCACGGCTTCCATCCCGAGATTAGGTCTCGACATATCAAAAGGCAGCTTGGGTAATTTAGTTTTGAGCGGCAGGAAACCCAGTGCCAACTCTGTCATCATCCGTGTTTTTTGTCCAGAAGAGGCTTCGCTAATCTGATGATATGTTTCAACAGGATGGACGGCCATCCCTATAAGCCTTGCCATAACGTCTGCCACTTCATTTGCTCGCTCTTTGAGGACTTCCGGCTTGCCTTCTACCAGATTTACGAATAACGACACGCCGCCTTCTGCAAAGACACCCACTTCATCCCAGATAATCCAGGCCGTCGAGTGATTATTTCGCTCGGCTTCCTCCGCAGCTTGCTGAGCTACCTCTGCTTCTTTCTCCTGACGTCTTTGCAAATTATAGGCTTCCTGGGCTTTACGCTGGATTTCATTATCCCAGCGAAGAAGGACATCTGCCGGGATCTGACGATAAGATTGTTCCAGGCTAACTTGTGATGTCCAGCCGATAGGACTGAAAGGAGTTAGGAGCGCAATACGAGCCTGGGTCATGACTTTGTCCGCCCACCAGCGGCGGTAGTGCTGATCCCGATCGTCGACACGTTTTGCCAAATCAATGAATCCGTCTGCCACAATGTGGCCCAATTGACTCCAGCTCATAGGGCGATGCTGTGAAGCCACCTGTGCTGCAGCATGATATACCTGACCAACGGCTGCCGTTACAATCCCCTGGCTGCACCCTCCCGAGCGGCGAACTGGCACGCTGACATTAACCTGCATTAGATAGAGCACCTACTAATCTCGCGAGGGGATTGTTGGTGTCCAGCAGCACTTTGCTGGTAGTCTTTGCCGGGATGGCTCCAGCGACTTTGGACAGTAACCCCAGCAGTCCTTCGGACTTTGCTTGGTCTGCGGGTGATGTCACTTTGGCTTTGGGCGCTGCTTGAGTTTTTGCTTTTTGCTGTTGTGCTGCAGCCTAATACGCTTTAATTTAGACCTAAAGGATACGCTTACCAAACCATAATATGGATATTAACTTTCTTAGAATGAATAGCTCACCCACTTAAATATACATAAATATATAAATAGTTCTATGATCAGATAGCAATAAGATGTTGTTTGAAGTACTTGATCCTTTATTTATAAATGCATACAAAAAAGAGCAGCATAGAGCTGCTCTTTCTTTGCTACCTTTTAAATGATACTCGTTATATTATAAATTTCATATCTGGTGCTTATTAACGTCCACTTCCCTTTTCTTCACCAGTTAGCCCTTCTTCACCAACGCTTCCCGCAATGCCTCTACGGTAGTCAGCGGCTCATGACAGACAAACCCTTCACAAATATAAGCAGTCGCACCACCCTGCATGCTCATATCTGCCAGATGTGGCAGCAGTTCACGGGTAGCGGCACCATCCTCACCTGCATTGTTCAGCAGCAGTGTGGCAAACGGACGATATGCTTTTTGCGTCTCGGCTACCATTTCCTGATAAGACATGTCTTCGATCTTACCAGCCAATAAAATCTCTTCCGTACCCTGCAGCAGCTGCATACCTGCCAGCAACATCATGGAATAGCCTGGTGGATACTGCTTGACTGTTCCGGCGAATGCATCGACAGTACGCGCTGCATATTCACGCAGTTCTTCATCTTGAGTTACAGCCGCCAGACGGGCTAACGACCAGGCGGCGACCGAATTGCCGGACGGCATAGCGCCGTCATAGGTTTCTTTGGTACGGGTCAGTAGCTGTTCATTGTCTGTTCCTGTAAAGTAGAAACCGCCATTCTCGCTATCCCAGAACAGCTGAATCAGCTGATCTTTTAATACCAGCGCACGTT
>Ga0308161_1002562_pt1 | contig 19105 bp, 15 predicted proteins | sample PhyFR2_FD_201034 | JGI IMG/M metagenome (GOLD analysis project Ga0308161, IMG submission 201034) | Phyllosphere microbial communities from UC Gill Tract Community Farm, Albany, California, United States - DLSLF.R2 | ecosystem: Host-associated > Plants > Phyllosphere > Unclassified | place: USA...
AGAGACACCGACCGAATTGCATCTCGATAATCTGCTAGACGTCGAGCGGCACCGCCGGCATCATCGGCTGCACATCCATCGGGCTGTGAGAGCTTCACTTTGAGACGACTGAGATCAATCAAGGGAACTCGCGCAATCCGACACTCCGTGAGCTCGACGACGAGACGCCAACTCGAGCGAAATCTAACGAGATCGATTTCGCTATCGTACCGTGATCGTGCCCGGCCCATGAAAGCAGCTCAATGAGCTCGAGATCAATGACGAGAGGTTTTGAGGTACGATCATGAACCTTACGAGATAGAGTCAGGCGATTTCGCGAGGAGAACAGAAAAACAGACTCATTTCAACCTCGACTCGCTCATTCGGATCTGACCTTGCGGAGTCAGCTCTTGACCGCCGTGTGCTCCAGTCACGCCCCAGAGAGGTAGAGAAACGTGTCGCGCCGTCGAGCTGTAGAGAATTCAATGAATAGTCGTCCTTGAGCATTTCCCTCGAGCCTTAAATAAGCCTCGCTCGATGTCGGCGCTGATCCTGTGTAGAAGAGTATGCAGGTCATACTGTCGCCGAATGAAGGCAGGCTACTGTTGAACGAGGAGCTCGAGGACTGAACTTTGAAAGATGAAGAAGAAAGCGAGCGAGTAAGGTATGAGCTGAGCGCGACTTGAGAGCTGGTCTGGCCTCTCTGGCTGTCGTATAAGCTATCTGTCTGTTTCCGAAACTGTCTGAGTGAATGGTAGGAAGGAGAGAGAGGATTCATATCTTTCCCTCAACACCTTCATCAGCTCTTCTCAAACACCTCAAGACTAACTGAGAATGTCCTACACTGCCTCGTAAGCAATCAAATTCGCCCACGTGTGGTCCTCACGAGCTCACCGCCCTCTCCCTCAGGACCTCCAGCTCGATTCACTCCAAGAAACAAGATCGCTCGGATCCAGACTCTGACGACGATGCTGCACTACTGGAAGAGCTCGAGGATGACCTGGACAATGACTTTGAACTAGGAGGATTCAGGGAGAAACGAATGATGGAATTGAAAGCACAGTGCGATAATCCTTTCCCTTTCTCTTCGCAACGAGTCTGACTCGTTCCCTTCTAGGCTAGATGCGGCGCAACGGCGGCAGGATAGTGGATATGGACAATATATGGAGATCAAGGTGGAGAAACAGCTGCTCGATATCACAGCGTTCGTTCAGATTCTCCTTCGTTCTTCTCGTAACGGATTCTGCTAATCCCTTTTCTACCTCGTGGACAGCAAAGCGGGACGATCAGTGGTGCACTTCTTTCACCCCGACTTTCGGCGGTGTAAAATAATGGACAAGCATCTCGACGTTCGTTCTTTCGAGGAACTCATCGCAAGTATCGATGCTGACCCTCTTTTGCTCACAGCGCCTCGCTCAAAAGCACACAGATACTCTCTTTGTCAAAGCTGATGTCGCCAACATGCCGTTTCTCGTCAACAAGCTCAGCGTCAAAGTTCTCCCATGTGTGATCGGGTTTGTCGAGGGTGTTTCGAAGATGAAGTTTGTTCCGGCTCTCACTGCCCCGAAGTATGAGAAGACTCGTCTGATGAAAACTTCCGATGAGCAGATTGGTTGGGTTCGATGAGCTCGAAGGTGGAGACGACTTCAATACGAAAACTCTCGAAATTGGAATGGTGCACTGCGGTAAACTCTCCTTCCCTCTTTTGACGCTGTGCAGCGATCCTATTGGGCTCTCACACTAACGCTCGTTGTTGTTCGCGTAGGCGTGCTCAACAAGTTCCCAGGTTCTGCGGCTCCAGAATTCCCTCGACTACATCTTCGAGATCAAGGCTCTTCTTCCTCGTCGTCCTCTCAGAACCGCAAGATCCGAGGCGGTACAAAAGACGACGATTCAGACTTCGACGATTGATCAGTGTACGAATTATCGCAACTGCAGTGCCCTTTCGACTGCGATTCCGTTCGAATGGAGTTCCTTCGCTCTCCAAGTCCGCTCGCGTGCTACTGGATTCTCGTCTCGTTTCGTTCGACCTGAAACGGCATAGTCTCCAACGTCAATTCGACGGAAGCTTGACTCAGTCAAAGGGGTTCCTCGAAGTGAGGAAAGTATCGTTCGACTCGTTCAAAGAGCATGCAGGAAAGCTTCTTCTCGACGTAGCAATTATCGCATGCTACACAAAGGAACATTCCCTCGAATCAATCAATTGTCAAGCAGGAGAAGCATCATTGTCCGGATGAGGTAAGGGATTTTTTGACGTTTGACCTTCCTTAGAAATTCCTAACGGCTCTCATCTCCAACTGGGCAAAAGCTAAGTCGTGCTCGTGATGTCGTGTCATAGGCTCCGTGAACCGAGTTTGGGAGAAGAATGCAGGTCATGTCATGCAAGCTAGATTTCGCTTTCTCAACTTTTCTTTCTCATTCCCTCACACCATCTCGCATTGTTCCTCTCCCCGAAGTCTTTCAACTTCGCTCGTCTTAACTCCATCGTCGCTGGTCGTCGTTGAACACTCATACAACCCCTCTCAACCTCGAGTCGCGCTTCTCACAAACGCGCCTCCTCGACCTCCTTTCATCTCCAAAAAAAACACGCTTGTCACGACGCTAGCTCGTTTCGTCTCTTCTGTCGATCTCTTCCTCTTCACCTGAAACCCTTCTTCTCTACACTTCGTCACCCACAGCGACTCTTCCTTTTCCCCCTCTCGCTCATCTAGTTTCGCCGTCGACCCCCTCCTTCTTCGCACGAATACCCCCTCTTCACCTTTCGGCCTCACTCTCTCCTCTTCAAACTCATTTCAGCATGTCTTCTCTCTTCGCCGAGCCGGTCTCACCCATCCTCGATTGGCAGGATGAGGACGAGCCTGAACTTGATGGACTTCGCAACTTGAGCGTTTCGACCGATGGAACTCTCGACTCTCTAGGTTAGCTTCACCCTCCTCGCTCGTTCGACGTGACTCGTTGCTGACGATTACTAAGTACAGATGAGAACCCGACGCCTCCTCAATCACCAACCCCGAATCCCATTGTTCACATCACACCTCCAGGAGCTCGTTACCCCTCCGATTCCGATTCCCTCGCTTTCGAGCACAGCATCTTCGGCAGGAAGCTCACGATCAATACTGACAAGGTCGCTACGCAAGAATCCGTGGACCCTCTTTGCCCGACCACTCAACCTCTTTCCTCTTGGAACTTCCTTCCGTCGTACTCCGATATCCCCCCTACTCCAGACGCAGTCAAAGTCGCCTTCCCTTCCCTCCCATCTCCTCCTGTCTCACCGCCATCAGAAACCCTTGCGGAAAGACGAGCTTCAGCAGGCAAACTTCCGAACAAAGCACTACTCAGTTTGATGCAAATGAAGTTCGAAGCTTCGGACGACGCTGGAATGGGACTGGGAGTCGGACCTAGCTCGGCTGGATTCGACGGAATGGAAGACGCTGGACTCGCTCAAGCTGGGAAAGTGTTTCAATTGGCGATGTCATCGGACAAACGTGATGAGGACACCCACGAAAAACAACGGGAGACAGTCACATCACCTCTCCTCGCCGCTCCTGGCATCGAGAATGAAGGAGGTCGAACTCTACGAAGATCAGGATCCACCGGAAGTCTCCGCCCTAATCGATCCCGTTCTCCTCTCCGCTCGACTCGCCCTTATTCGTTCCATGCGACGGATTCCCCGTCTCGATCTCCCTCTTCCCCTTGTCCCGCTTCACCGCTCGTCAAGCGTTCCTCGGCTTTCGCATCGACCAACACTGGACCTCTCACTCCCCTCACTCCCTCTCACATTCCCGGCGCTCCCTCCCTCAGTAACAGCTCTTCCGCTTTCGAATGGTTCTCTTACTCGATCCCCGACTCTCCTGGATTCCCTTTGAGGCCTGTCTCACCAGCTCCACCTCAGTTCGATTCGAGTTCGCTCACTCTACCTTTGACGCCGACTTCCGACTCTGGATCGATCACTCCGACTGGGAGAACCCACTTCTCGTCTCACAAATCGTCGAAGATACCCTCGTCTCCTCTCGGTCGTGGTCGCTTCAGTGAGGAGCAGACCAAGCTTCCCTCGTCGAATCCCTTCTTTGCCTAAGTTATTCTCCCGGTCGTCGTTACCTTCCATCATCATTTGCATCATAGGGTTCTCGTTATCAGTCCATCATTCATCATCAGTTCTCCTCATCTTGTAGCCCTTATTGTAGCTCTATCAACATATCCCTACATTATTTACCCACCCCTTCGCAATGTACATCCTCCGTTAATCGCAGCATTTCTGCTTCCGATGTGTTCTTGATGACGAGACTCTATCGACATGTGCCCTTGGCGGAGTCCCCCGACAGCGCCTCGTCAGACAGCGAGCGAGAAAGGAGAGGAAAAGAAAAGGATGAGACGAGAACTGCGAAACGAGCGAGGTTTCGAAGCACTGCTATGTCACTACGCTACCATGGTTCATCTGTAGCATTGTAGCAGTCCGCTGAAGCTGTCATGGTCAAGCGTCGGAGCGAGGAGAACGAGGGACTCCCGGAGGAAGACAATTGCATTGCGAAGCGAAAGTGGCGAGAACAGAAAGATAGGCATAGCTCTCTCGCTGTTGTTAATCACGATCAGAAACGGTAACAGACGGATTTGAGGGCAAACGAGAGAGGTTGAAATATGTCTTGGGCTCGGTGAGAGATGAAGGGGGAAAAGAAGCGAAAGGAGGAGGTGCGATTGACTTCCTCCCCTCACTATCGAACTCAATGAGCGCACAATCTACTACAGCCGCTGAACAACCTCCCGCTCGCCCTGTCCAAGTCAAACTCGTCTTGCTCGGTGAGTTCCTGTCCTCTCATCATTTCCCTTTCATCGCCTCAGTCCCCCCCATCTCCCTCTCCTCTCTCTCGCCATGGTAGTGCATTACGCTCGATAAGAATCAAGCAGAAGATGTAGTACAGGAGTACAAGACCGAGCCTGCTAGAGGAGTTGGAGTTTTCGCTGACCTTTGATCATTCCACGCTCTCGCTTGTCTCTTCCCCTCTCCCCTTCGATTCAATAGGTGAATCTGCCGTCGGCAAATCCTCTGTCGTCCTTCGATTCTGTCAGAATGATTTCCAACCCAACAAGGAGCCTACTATTGGTGCTGCTTTCTTAACTCAACGTTGTCGCCTCGGTACGTCTCTCATCTGGCCTCCCTCGTTCTTCGCAGCTTACCCCGTTCATATGAGAAATCAGAGGATAAGGTCATCAAGTTTGAAATTTGGGACACTGCTGGACAAGAGAGGTTCAGATCCCTTTCGCCAATGTATTATCGAAACGCTCAAGCTGCCGTCGTAGTTTACGATGTGACGAAATCTGTAAGTCCTCCCTCCCTCCCCTGATTCATTGCGCGGTACTGATGCTCGACGTGTAGGCCTCGCTCGAACAAGCCAAGACGTGGGTCAAGGAGTTGCAACGACAAGCCAATCCCAAGTTCGTCTGCTCCTCTACCTGTCCTTTCTCTCAAGCTGACCGAACACTTGACTCCACAGCATCGTTATCGCTCTCGCTGGTAACAAGGTCGATCTAGTTCGAGCGTCCTCTTCAGATGACGAACCGACTTCACCCACTTCAGCTTCAGGAGAAGAGACCGAAGAGGATGATGAAGAGAACGATGATGCTACCGCTACTCCAGCAGAGGAGGACGACGGGGAAGGAGGAGATGGAGGTAAAGCGAGTGAGGGACGAAGACAGGTCAAGAGGGAAGAGGCGGAAGAGTATGCGAAAGAGTGTGGATTGTTGTTCTTTGAGACGAGTGCAAAGACTGGTGAAGGTGTCGTCGAGGTATTCACTGAGATTGGTAAGCTTGGCTGTAACTCTCGAGCAGCGAAGCAATCACTGACTGGTTTGTTCATGTTCACAGCTAAGAAGATTCCTCTCGATGCCCTTATCGCTCAATCTCGTGGTCCCGGTGGAGCTGCTCGACCAGGTGCTCGTGGTCAACAAGGTGCAGCTTCGAACGTCGACTTGACAGAGGGAGAGGCAGGAAAGAAGGACGCTTGTGCTTGTTAAAGGACTCTCTTATTCTTGTATCTGTATGCGCGCCCCCCCTTCCCCTTCTCCCTCTCTTTCTTCTTTGGTTGTCTCTCTTTGTGTGTGCGTGTCTGTGTCGCTGCTCTTCCATTCCATGTGTGCAACTTGAACCTTTTCGTACCCTTCTTGTTGCGAAATCGACTTCGCGTTTGGAAATTCCCCGCTAAGAAGAAAACCTTCTGCTGTTCCTCCGCTTCTCGCTCCACTTCCCTCCTCAAATCTTCGAATGACTACTGACTATTACAGACAAGGTGAGTTTAAACCCTTACACCTATACCCGTCCTACAGTCTACACGTTCCCCCTTGGAGCCCTTTCAAAACCGAACCCAAACTGCCCTAGTTTTTCATCGTCCCCCAACCTCGAGCAGCTACCAGAGCATGTCTACACTCAAGAGAGCCAAGTCACTGACTGATTTCTTCCGTCCTACTCCCCGTACTCGCCCTTCGTCACCTTCTCGTCACGTCCCACCTTCAATTGTTTCCCCTTCAACAACTTCAACTTTGTCCCCTTCGACCACAGCTGCTCGACCAGGAGATCCATTCCAACATAGAGGGAATTACGAATCAGAGTCTGTGAGTTTCAGGTCCTTTCCTACTTCTCTCTCTCGTTTCGAAAAAGTCGCGACTACTTGGCAAGGATCCGCGTTCGTAAAGTCATTTTGTACTGACCTCGTAGCCTTCAACAGCAACAGCAACGACCAACGAACGGGATGCATCGATCAGATACGAATGATTCAGGACTCGACGATATTCTCGGTGCTTATGGCGATTCACCCGTAAAGTCGAGAACGCAAAACCCGACTCCTCCAGCTTCTTCCCCGACTCGTTACCGAAACCCTCAGTTACCACCACCGCGCGCTGAATCGATGAAACGAACTGGAACGGATCAATCGACCGCTTCATCTTCTTCTGGATTCGACGTTCTCCCAACTCTCGATAGACGGAACGATCCCTCTCTCAGTCGTAGTCAGGGTTCATCAAAGACGGATCGCCCTAGTCATCCTTCAAGAAGTAAGAGTGGAAACTCGCTTGATTTGATCGATCGTCTCGATATTTCTGGCTTGTATGGTGGTGGAGGTGAGCTCTCAACTTCGATTCTCCAGTCTCAATTTGTTGTACTGATCCAATCTGGGGTACTCACAGGTTTGATGCGCCACGACGGTCCTTATGCAGCTGCTTCGACAACTCGCAACCAAGGTACTCGAGCACCGATCGACGCTTTCGACCCTTCAGCCTTCTCCCTCGCCGCACCCAAACCTTCCCGTCAACATAGCAGCAACGTTTCACCACGAGCAGCGGCAACTCTCGCTGCAATGGAATCGGAAGGATTCTCGAATGATGGACCTTACGGAGCAGCGATGGGTGGAGCGAAGAGTGGAAGTCGAACTGGTGGACCAGGTGGAGAAGTTAGTATGGGATTCCCTAGCGCAAAGGCTAGCGGGAAAGGGCAACAATTGATCGAGATTTACGGAGTTCGGTACGCTCCAGCTTCCCTCGGTTTCGCTACTTTCGACGTTTCAACTCAAATCCTAGTTTTCGATTTACAGTGATTCGGAGGCGTGGGAGGACTTTGGATCGACGAGATACGAGCCAGAGAGTCATGCAGCGTCTCGAGAGAGCGTTGTACCAGCTGGAGTCAACAAGGAGGATCGAATGCAAAGAGCTCAGTCAATTTGGGATATCGAGGTACGCTTCTTCCGTCTCACATCGACTCCCCCGTTGTGAGTACTGACGATGCCTGTACGAGTAGGCGACATTGCGAGCCGGTAAACCTGTTGGACAAACAGCAGCACCACCTCCAGTCCCCGTTCTCCCTTCTGAATGGTCTCAATCTTCTCTCTCCGACACCTCACCCAACCCGAATTCCGACAACAAACCGAAGCGATCCAAGTCACTCGCCGCACGATTCCGAGCAGGTAGGAAGAACCCAAACAACCCGATACTCGACGAAGTGAACGATTCAGAAGGGAGAGAAGCTGGATTGGCGCATAGTCAGAACGGTTCAAGGAGTCAACCTACGAGTCCTGTCGAGGAACGAAGGATGCAGTACCCTCCTCAATCCTCGATCACTCAGGTTCAAGGTCAAGCGATCTCGACTCCTATGGGTTCCTCACTCTCAGGAGGAGGACAAGGTGGAGCGAGTCAGATCAAGTTTGACGAGTCTGCGTCTTTGGAGAAGCGTCCGAGTGGTGTTACGAGGTTCGCAGAGCAAGAAGACAAGCGTTCCGACGACGGATTGGGACGAAGACCCAGTGGTTTGAAGAGGTTGTTCTCGAAGAAAGGAAGGGTGCGTACTATCTCTTTGGTCTGTTTCATCAGTCAGAACAGTGAACTCACCCTGTCTCCGCTTTCGAAGAAATAGAATTGATCGATCAAGCTGCGTCGCAACGACTCTCCGAAAAACTCGCCCAACCCGGACGACGGCGCTGGACGCCTTCTTTCACCACGCTACGTCCTCTCTACCGTCACTCTTACACCTTGCTTCTTCTTGTCTTCTTCTTACTCTTCCAATGTATCTCCTCTCATTCTTTCTTCCCGGTTGTCATTTTTTTCTCTCTTTCGTCTTACTTTAGCTCTAGCTCTTCCTCTTCCTCTTCCTTACTCTTACTCCTTACTATCCATCCTGAGAATACCAACGTGCCGTTTCCCTGTGCATCCTTTCTCGGTATCTCGGTAAAGGGGAAGTAGTTGACCCCTGAAGCGTTTCATAAAGTTTCTCTCTTCCTCTTCTTCTTCTCGTTTCCTTTTCAAACTTTGTCCAAATCTCGCGTTCCTTTGTTTCGGCAAGTCAAACAAGGGTGAACTTCACTGGATGCTCTTGGTCTCGCTCTCACACCTCCTCGACTTCTCCTCAAGATGAGTTCAACCATTACTTCATCTTCAATTCCACCTCCCGAATCTCCCTTCCCCGTTCGACCCTCTCCTACATCCTCTACTACTCCAGAACCCACCACTACACAATCTCCAACCGATACTCCCTCTCATCCCGTCTCTGCCAAACCACTCCCAGTCGAATTCCCTCTCACTTCTTTCGCTTCAACTCCTCACAACGTAGCATGTATCGCATTTGTCCTCGGTGGAATATGGTCAATCGGCTCATTGCTAGTCCTCGCCAACCTCTTCTCCCCTTCGAATTCAAATTGGTTCGTTTGGACCAAGAATGTTGGATCAGTTGAATTACCTTTGCAAGGGTGGAAGACCTCTTTGAGCAGTCCTCAACTAGGCTTCTATTTGGCGAGTTGGAGCTTCTTTCATTTGATGGAGTTTGTCGTGACGAGCATGTACAATCCTGGCAAATTATCAGTTTCTTGTCAGTTCTCTCTCTCTCTCTCGTTTCGTCTGCTCTGAGGGCGAAAAGCTGACGAGAAGTCCCCCCTGTAGCCTACCTCCTCGATAATGGAAAGGCCTACGCCGGAGCTCATGTAGCGGGATTACTCGAATACGTCCTCGAGGAAACTTATTTTCCTTCGGAGTATCGAGCGTACAAACATTTCGGTGGGACAATGTTCATCGGTGGGTTGAGCCTCTAACATACTCTATCCAGTACTCTGCTGAAGCCTCGACGTCCTGAGCAGGTCTCGCGCTCGTAGCTGCCGGTCAGGTTCTCCGTTCTTTCGCAATGATTAGCGCATCTAGCAATTTCTCGCACCTGTAAGGAGCTCGAGGTCTCTATGCGTCGTGCAAACACTCACATAGAGCCTTGCTCTCTCTTTACAGTATCTCGTTCAGCAAACTTCCGACTCATCAACTCGTTACGACTGGAATTTACTCTTGGTCTCGACACCCTTCTTACGCTGGCTTCTACTGGTGGGCAGTAGGAACACAGGTGAGCCCCTTTCTTTGCTCTTTCCCGGTATTGAGGCTGTCACTAACTGACTGACCGGATAATAGATCGCACTTGGAAACCCGATTTGCTCTATCCTTTTCATGGGTACTCTCCAATACTTCTTCGCCGTTCGCATCAGAGGTGAGCTTCCTCCTACACCTTCACCACCGACTGTGACTGTGAAGCTGACTCGACCCCGCTTCGTCTGTGCAGTTGAGGAAAAGTACCTTGTCAAGTTCTTCGGGAAACAGTATGAGGATTATCGAGCGAAAGTTCCGACGAGAATCATGTTTGTACGATAGGCTACAGGCAGTGTAACTTATTCTCTCCCCTGCACCACTCAACTCCCGCTTCGTATTGCACTGTCGCGAGCGACCAAGCGACTCTCTCGAGCGAAACGCGATACCTTGCCGCAGAGGAATCTCTTGCTCTCCTCAGGAATGTGGCAGGTTCGAGGGGTCTCTGCTATTGCTACCTCCTCGGCGACTCGGCGCCGAGTTCCTCTCTTGATCGCAAGCCGTTGCGACTCGCGAGCATCGCTTGCGAAAGTAATTTTTCGATTTCTATTTTCCACCTCGGAAACTGGTTCTGTGCCGTTTTCTTTCGTTCTACGACGTGTGAAGCATGTGAAGTCGGAATATAGTGAAGCATTGTAAGAAAGTCAGTTGCGATCATTTTTGAAGTTGACGAATTTCCAAAAGTTCAGATTTCTCTCCTGTCACTCAACTCTCGGGTCGGAACAAGGCAAGATGGTCTCTATCAGGAATTACGCTGTAGACTGGGGTGAGCATACTCTTTTTCCCCTCTCTACTTCCCCTAGTCAAGTGTAGTAGCTGATGAGACGTTTCTTTCAACCCTAGCATCCGATTGTCCTCTTACCACTCTCGTACTCGCTCTGGTAGGTGCAGGCTGGCTCAGTAGCTATGTATTGAGCTTTGCGCGTATGCTAGTAGACCTCGCTCGTCCTGGTATTCCAGTCAGTTTCTCTCTCTTTCTTTGCGAATACCCGAGCCGAAATCCTCATCTCTTGGTTTGATTGATCGTCTAGTTGAAGCGATTTGGAGCTAAGAAGGGAGCTTGGGCTGGCGAGTACCCTTCTAATGATCAACGGAGCAATGGGAAGCTGACTCTGTTCATCGCTGTTTTCAGTTGTCACTGGAGCTACTGCTGGAATTGGTCGTGATTTCGCTCTCCAACTCGCTGCTGCTGGCTTCAACGTCTTCCTCGCAAGTCGTACTGCTTCGAAGCTCGAGGAGATCAGTCAAGAAATCCGTCAGTTTCTTCCTTACCCTCTTTCTCGAAAAAGTTGACTTATCTCATTCTCGCTTCAAAGTCGCCAAATACCCTAACGTCAAGACTCAATGTCACTCTATTGACTTCTCCTCGGCCTCGGCCGACTACGCCGCTCTTGGAAAAGCTCTCGATAGCCTTGATGTCGGTGTTCTCAGTTGGTTTCTTTTTCCCCTTTCCCTCGATCCTGTCAAATCGTACTGACCGCCTCCACCTTCGTACAGTCAACAACGTCGGAAAAAGTTACGACGAGCCTACCTTCTTCCAAGACCTCCCGGATCAAGACATGAACGACATTGTCGAAATCAATGTGTGAGCCTTCGAAACTCGCCTGGTCCTCCAGTTCATATTCTGACAGAGCTCGATACCTATAGCAACGCAACCCTCAAGGTCACGAAGCTCGTCGTACCCGGAATGATCACTCGCAAACGTGGACTCATTCTCACCGTCGGATCTTTCGCTTCCCTCATTCCCTCTCCTCTTCTCGCCGTCTACTCTGGTAGCAAAGCTTTCGTCTCAACCTGGTCTCAAGCTCTCGGAAGTGAACTCAAGGGAACTGGAGTCGAGGTTGAACTCCTCAACACTTACTTTGTCGTGCGTTTTCACTCTTCTTTCCCTCTCTTTCGACCGAACTCAGGTTGCAAGTGTCGAAACAGGTCTCGAAACTCAGCAAGATTCGCAGGAGCTCGTGGATGATCCCAACTCCCAAGACCTACGTTCGTGAGTCTACTCAATCTTCTCTCTCAATCTCACCATGTCGATTGCTGAACTCGAGCAACTTGAACAGGATCTGTTCTTTCCAAGATTGGCGTAAATGGTGGTGCTGTTGGTCAACCTCACATCTCCACTCCTTATCATGGACATGCTCCTGTTCAGGTAAGGCTCTCGACGTGTTCTCTACTTTCGAAAATCAGTCAACGCTGACTTTCTCCTTTTCCTGTAGTGGGTTGTCGATCACCTCTTCTCCAACTCGTTCTGGCTCAACTACAATCGCAAGCTACACGTCGACATCCGTCGCCGAGCCATTCGCAAGCGTGAGAGAGATGCTGGAAAGGCTGTCAAAGGTGCTTAGATTGAGCTTAGAAGTGTCGAGGTAGAGCGGTAAAACGGTACGCGAGCAGAACCTGAGGCTATCCCCTTACGGCGAAGAGCTCACGAGTTTACGCGTCGTTAGATTGAACACTGGAATTGCTCAACGAAATAACAATCAATTTCTTCAAATTTTTCCTTCTTCACCGAGACTTGTCCGCCGAGCTCTCGAATTCATCTCGAAGCCTCCGCACGGATTTGAGCTGTCTCGACTCTCTCGTGTACTCCTCCCTTCTCCTTCCCCCTCGACCTGGACCCAATTTTTCGAGGTCGAGACGGCTGCAAGCATAAACGAGTCCGCAGGGTGCAACTCTCGACCAAAGCTACTCTCAGCCGTGAACCTTGCGAGCGATGAAACGGCTCGCCCGCTTCGCTTGACAAGGAAGCTCAACGCGAGCTCCAAATTTCCATCTCATCAACACCTCCTCAATAGAAGCCACACCCCCGGTTTGGGTTGCTAGCTTATGGTAAGCTTTTCTCGCGGAGCTGCATCTTCCACTCTTCCTCGACGATCTCGGTACATTATTCTTCATTCACGACGGAAAGTGCAACTCTACGGGGCTCCCTCGACGTTCTTTTGTTCCTTCATCTGCTCATCCAGAAGCCCACTGCCGAGACAAGAATGCTACCAATCGCGAACTTCGTGAGCTTCTGCGCGTCGAAGGAGAGTTGCAGTCTCCTCTTTCTCACCACGGCGAAACGAGCTCAAGCTCAACGAGACCATGATCCGAGATCGCTCCCTCCTCGCTTGATGAGTATTGAACCGACGTTAGATCGTATGCTCTATTCAGTCTGATAGAAACTAACCCACTTTGCGAAATTACAAGCTGGTAAAGTGAAAAATTTCACCCCTTCGACACTTCGTCGGAACCGGTTCCCCGGCCTCGGCCGATTGCATTTTCCCACGCTCCTCGAGGGAAATCTGGAGGTTTCAGTCGGAAGTACTGACCGGAACTTGTTTTGATCTGAGGCCTTGCTTCCGCTCTCCCTCTACTTCTCTCACCCACAAAGACCCCTAGACTACACCAGCACCCCTATCGAGGGTCAACGGCACCCCTCACGCTCTCGAGAAGTTCTCGAAGGCTCTAAACAAACCTCTCAAAGTGGTCGTTCAGATTCCGATCGTCGCACAATTCGACATGGCTGTACCGTTTGAAAGCGATAGAACCGAAGAGATGGACGAGTATCAAACTTATCGACCAAGTGCGAGTCAGGATGCAATCAAGGAAGGGTACAAATCGTCAACTTTCGTCCTCCCCTCTCAGGCTTCCTCTTCGACTTCATCCTCGGCGTCCTCTCCCTTCCATCCTTACTCCACTCCTCCCCAGCCGAGTACGAGCGAAGTACCACGGAATACCCACAACAACCGAAAGACGGGCAATCCTCCTAGGCCCCCAAATGCTTGGATATGTTATCGTTCGGCTCGAGTTCATGAGCTCAAGAACACGGCGGAATACTCAAAGATGCCTCAAGCGTCGATAAGCAAGCTTATAGGAGAGCTGTGGAGGTCAGAGTCAGCGGAAGTACGAAGGCAGTACGAGTTGGAAGCGGCAGCGAAGAAGCTCGAACATCGCGAGAAGTATCCAGGTAAGCTCACATTGATCTTATATGTCTTCGTTCGGAGCGAGCACTGACTTCATTGACGTTCAGACTACTCCTTTCGTCCCGTTCGGCGAGAATCGACGAAGAAAGCGGCACTCAAAAAGGCGAAATCGCTCAAGAAATCCCCAGTCCCATCTGGTCTTCCTTCAGTTCTTCAGCCAGCCCCCGTCACCACTTCTCTCGACTCCGACGAGCTCCCTATACCGCCCTCTTCCGTTCCACCACCTCTTCGTCCTCGTGCGCCCCTTCTCCAGTCGACAGCGACTATCCCGATTCGCGGTTTCAGTATTCATCCTCTTCCCATTCCTCCTGTTCTATCGCCCCCGTTTTCGCGCCTTACAATCCAGAGCTCCCCTCCCCTCCAGCGCAAGCGCAAGAAGGCCTCCAATTCTGGACGATGTTCCAACCTGTCGCGTCGTATCCTCCTGAACCTTCGTACGAAGCCCTTCCTACACCTTCTATGGAATACTACGATCCACCACCTTACCCTCCTTCTAACAATCATCACTATCTCCCACCTTCCTACGAAGCTGCTCCTCCCGATGAACCCTTGAACAACCAACCTCAGTTCCAACCTTTCCTTCCCTCATTTATACCAGCACCTTACCTCTCGCCCCCGATCACAGAAGGGTCTTCTTCCCTCGTCGACGAAGCGTGGAGGATGGCATCGGCATCAGTTGGAGAGCACGTCGAAGTGCCATATTCATATTTGCATCCCTCGTATCCTCAATGAAAGTTTCTCTTCCTCCTCGCATCGCACCTCTCCTCATAATCCGCACATGTTGCTTGTCGTTCATCCATTGTAGATACGGAACCCGTCGAGCTCTCGTTGTTGTCTGTATTCTTTGCCAAAAAAAGGAAAACACGTTACCTCTTTCCCCTTTCTCCGCACGTCCGCGGACCTCTCAAAGTCCTCGTCGATTCCTGAGGTCTTTCTTTCCTTCCTTCTCTACACTCGTCGCGTTTTCGAAGCGTCGCTCTCCCGAATTCAGCTCAATGGCGACTCCTTCGCAGGACCCGGTTCTCTTCGAGTTCAGTCCCGGCAAAGCTTCAATCGTGGCGACATGCCTCTCCAGTCTTTCGACGATGATAGCAATAGTCTTCCTAGTGATGGTGAGTCTCGATGAGCTCCTATGCAAGCTCTACGTTTGCTGATTCGAGCTTTGAAACGAACCGCTTGAACAGCTTACGTTCAAGTTGTCGATGACTGGGGGAGACATCGTACTACTGTACATAACCATAAGCGTACTTGCAACTACACTCTGTTCCGGTATCGTCGTAACGGTGAGTGTTTCTCGCAGGTTCGCAATGCGTTCTCGTCGAATTCGAGAACGCAGCCGAATCAATACTGATGACTTGTTATTTTCGCTCCATCCCGTTGCTTGACGAACAGTACGCTCAATCCCAGCCACCGCAATCGACGCGTTTGTGGTCTTTCGCAGAATTCATCGTGGGTTTCTTGATCGTGAGTGAACGAGATTCAGTCGTCCGAAAGTACACGGCTGATCATTCGCATCGATATAGACTCTTTGGCTACTACTCTGCGCTCTGTGCTTTGCAGTGTCATCGAATGTCCTTTTCCCGAGCATTTCCTGGTAAAGCTATGTTCGTCTTTTACCCCCTCGACGCTGATGAACTGAGTAGAATCGCTCAAACATAGCTCCTCGTATGACCTGACTTGCGACCGTAGCTTGGTCTCGCTTTCATTCAAGACTTTCCTCGTGAGCTCGCTCGCTTTTTCGCACAAGCTGCGTCTTGTTCAAGCTCTCGATCAACCAGGCCATCTCGGCAGCGATACTCTTATCGCTTATCCTTCACTTCCTACTCTCCTACGATCTCCAACGCCATCTGCCCCTGGCTCTCTCGCTCAAGCAGAACAGTCAACCGGATGAAGAACGGTGCCCTTCGCGAGGATACTGTCAGGTCCTGTTCGTTCAGCCCGCATACCTCACTGTCGTCGAGAAGCCTCTATCCTCTCCCGACGTTCGAGCAAGACCCTCATCATCTCTCTCGCCCGATAAGAAACATCGACGAACGAAACGACACGATCCTGATTCCGATTCGAGTTCTTCCGAGTCACATTCATCGAGGAGGCGACACGACAGACACCGTAGCAAGAGTGAGCGGCGAGGCAAAGGACGCTCACACCATCACGATTCCCCTCACATGGATTCGTCTAAACACGAATCGAACAAAACGGAGGGATTCAATCGAAATGTTAGCGAAACAATGGCAGCAAACAACGCCAACTTACTCGCTGGGACGCCGACGACAGCGTGAGGAAAGGAGCAGATCAGGAGAAGGAGAGGCAAGGAGAAGATATTGCAAGAAACTTGAGGAGGGTATAAAACTAGATGCAGAGTTAGCGAGATATGTACTATAGGGGTGAGAAGAGATAGGAGAATCGTGGATGTATATGCAAAGTAGAGAGAGAAGCGCGAGAAAAATATGCAAGGAAAGGTGAAGAGGGGAAGAGGGGAAGAGGTCGAGAACTAGAATTGGGTATCCGAGAACAAATCGCTGTAAAGCCCGTTCATTTGTTCGGATTGCTGCGAGTGCTGATGTTGCTGCGAGTGCGACGAGGGTTCGAAAGCCTTGAAGAAATCGATTTGAGAGAGGTCGGGAGAAGTATCGCCAATCGAGGCTGGGGGTTCGACAGGAGGAGATGGCTTGGTCTTAGTGAGAGGAGCGGGAGCAGTGGCTGATTGTTTGTCGACTGGAGCTGAAGAGGGATTCGGTTTGTTCGAGATGAGGGCGAGAAGTTTATCGACAGTATCGCGATCGAGAGTAATCTTGTCTCCTCCGCTCATCCCGGGAATCTCGACTGCGGCTCCTCCATTCTCCTTTCCGTTACCGACAGACTGAAGTAAAGCCATCACCATCGCTCGAGCTTCCTCATTCGGCTCCGTCGCGACTTTTTCAGCAACGGCTTCAATCGTCAATCGACCCTGGTCTTCGGCGGGAGAACGATCTTCTGCATCTCCTCCTTCTGTTCCAGGAGTGATGCCGTCGAAATCGGAAGGAGTTGGAAAAGTTTCGGAAGGTAGCTGAGGAGGCGATGAGGGAGGGAGAGAGCCGAGATCGAAATCGGTAGCATCGGAGGGAGCAATGAGGTGAGATGGGATGAAAGCTGCTCTTCTGCTTGTCGAGTTGCCGTTGAACTTGCTGGGAATGAGGAGGTGCGAAAGATCGTAACTTTCTGCGTGAGAGTCCTGACCTCCAGCCGTCGAAGCTTGATTCGCTCCCCCAATAAGCATCGAGTCGAAGGTGATTGTCTTGTCTTCTTGGTCTTGTCCATCTGAAGGTGACCAGGAATCCGATTCGCTCAAGGGTGTTCTGCTGTCTCCTCCTCCATTCGAATCCATCACGATTCCCGTCACGAGTCCATCGGTGAAGGAGTCAAATATAGACGGAGGGGCTCGACCGGAAGCGGGAGGTGCTTTGCCTTTCGATCCGGGAGTAGCGGTAGAAGTACGAGGTTGGACGCAGGGACTCGAAGGGACAGGAGAGGAAGGAGCAGTGAGAGCGTTCGAAGAGAGACGATTGTTGAAATCTCGTCGAAGTGATGACAGGACTGATTCGAACGAGTCGGCGTCTGTGACTGGAGCGTCGACGGTGGATGAGGAAGGGCCGACGGTCGAAGCTCGAGGCCTCTCGTTCTCCTTTTCGCGAGAAGGACTTCCCGGTTGTAGGAAAAAGTTGAACGAGTTCGAGCTTTCGTCTCCTCCTCCTGCATCTTCTCCTCCTCCTTGTTGACCTTGATCGACTTGCATAGGGTCATCGAAACTCGAGAACGTTCCGATATTGGTCTCGTTCAGGATCCGATTGAGAGCTGTGCCGGGACTAGCCGTAAGAAGATAGTTGGGTACTCCTTTCCCGCCGCTGCCGCCGTTCGAGTTGCCCGAGACTGTTCGTCTCTTCGGACTCGGACTAGCGTGACCTCCGAACAAGGCAGCGAAATCGAATCCTCCGTCTTGGGCGAATGTGTCGGCAGGAGCTCGAAGGGGAGATGTAGCTGCTGCTCCAGGTCCTCCTTGTGTTGGGCGAGAGCGAGCGCGAGGAGACCGGCCAGGAGAGCTCATGATGCCGGGAGCGCGAGCTGCAGCAGTTCGACCAGTGTTGCCGAAACCGAAAGCGAGGCTCGGCGAACGAGGACCGACGTGTTTCGAGGGAGACAAGGGAGGAATGATGCCGCTTTGGAAGATTCGAGAGGCGGAAGCGTCGAGAGAGCCATTCGAGACTTTCCTTTTCGCTTTCCGCTTGTTGAGATCCGCCTCGCAAGTTGCAGTGAGACGGCCAGTGAGGGGTCGACCTGATTTGATGGAGCTAGTTGTAGCGTTGGAAGCGTCGGAAGGAAGGAGATTCGATTGAGGATTCGTCGAGGCTTGTTCGGTCGCACCTTTCGAGCGATGGTATCCGTTCTTGTTGTAGAAGGTTCCGCAAGCTATAGGGTAGGACATCTTGCGTGAGCTCACGATCAACGGCGAAGACTGTGTAGTAGAAAAGGAACGCACCGTTACAAACCGAAGTTTGTTTCCCCTGCGAGTCGAGTCCCTCCCTCCAAACTGTACTCTTCTTCCTCTTGCAGTTCGAACATCCATTCGGGTCTCTCGGATTGTTCTTGCCTTGACCTTTGTTACCCGTCGTATCGATCGCCGCGAAATGTTCTCGTTTCTTGCGAGATGGAGCGGACGAGGTTGCGCTTGTCGAAGTCGATGCGGAGGTCGAATTCAAGGAAGATGTGGATGCTTTCGGGGGACGAGTCGAAGACGTGGGAGCAGGACCAGAGGTCGAAGTTGGAACTGGTTGTTCGACCGGCACAGGGACGGGAGCTTCGGGGAGATCGAGTCCACACAGCTTGGCGAGACTCTGCAGAGCGTTCTGATTCTGTGAAAGGTCGACAGGAGGGGCCGAAGAGTTTTGTGTGGTCGAGGTCGAGGAGCTGACGAGCTGAGAGAGGAAGGCGAGAAGATCGGGATTTTGGGAGGGATCTTCTGCTGGCGTCGTAGAATTTGAGGGAGTGGATTTCGAGGTCGAAAGATTGGCGAGGGCAGAAGGAGGAGCGAGTGGAAGAGCGGTCGTGCTGGCGCTAAGAGGAAGAGATTGTCGAGATTGTGGTCGTTTGCGCTTGACAGGATCTCCAGGAGCGGGAGGAGCCGAAGTTCGACCTTGCAAATTCGAAGACGATGAGAATGAACCGGATTCACGTGTTTGTAGTTTGGGAGGAGACGAATGGAATTCGGAGATTTCGCTCTGGAGCTGCTGGATGGGGTTGTGGTATGATCGAAG
>Ga0308161_1002564_pt1 | contig 19089 bp, 13 predicted proteins | sample PhyFR2_FD_201034 | JGI IMG/M metagenome (GOLD analysis project Ga0308161, IMG submission 201034) | Phyllosphere microbial communities from UC Gill Tract Community Farm, Albany, California, United States - DLSLF.R2 | ecosystem: Host-associated > Plants > Phyllosphere > Unclassified | place: USA...
CGAGGCCGGCCTCGCCGCGGGCGTCATGGCGCCGGGTGGGATCATCAATTACGTGGGCAAGCGCCCGGCCGAGGTCCGCAACGTCACCCTCGGCACCGATTCGGAAGGCTCGCGCTATACCGCGGTGAATCTCGGCCATTGGCTGTCGCCGCGCTTCGGCGTGCGCTTCAATGCGGCCTGGGAAGACAGCGATTCCTATATCGACCATGCCGACGGCCGCCGCAACTTCTACTCGCTGGCCACCGACTGGCTGATCGGCGAACGCGGCAAGCTGGAAGTGGATGCCAACTACCAGACCAGCGCGCAGCGCTCGGCCTCGGGCTATCAGCTGCTGGGCGCCACCGGGCTGCCGCGCGGCGTGGACCGCAAGCACCTGCTGGGGTACCAGGCCTGGCAGCGGCCGGTCGGCATCGACAGCACCAACCTGACCGCGCTGCATACCTACGATTTCAGCCCGAGCTGGCAGTCGCGGGTGTCGGCCAGCTACAGCCGCTCGGTGATCGACGACAACGTCGCCTTCGCCTACGGCTGCTACTACGCCGCCGGATGCGCCGATGGCAGCGTGCCGGGCAACTACTTCGCGCCCAACGGCGATTACGACATCTACGATTACCGCAGCCCGGACGATACCCGCCGCAACCTGGAATTCCGTGGCGAGCTGCGCGGCAGTTTCGCCACCGGCGATATCCGGCACGAGTTGAGCGTGGGTGCGGACCGTTTCGAGCGCACCGTGGACAAGCGCCGCAACGTCAACGAATACGTGGGCACTGCCAACATCCACGATGCACAGGTGCCGCAGTTCGACCCGTCGCCGCTGATGCCGGGCCCGTCCGCGCGGCGTCTGGACAGCGCGCAGACGGCGGTCTTCGCACTGGACCGGATGAGCTTCGGCGATTGGCAGTGGCTGGCCGGTGGGCGTTTCGTGCGCCTGGACGAGCGTGCCTACGACAAGCGTGGCAACCCGGAGCGGCACAGCCGCCTGTCGCGCTTCCTGCCGCAGACCGCGCTGGTCTGGAAGGCGACCGACGAGGTCAACGCCTATGTCAGCTACGTGCGGGGCATTTCGCTCGGCCAGGAAGCGCCGTTCTGGACCTCCAACGAAGGCACGTTCCTGCCCGCGGTGCTGTCGCGCCAGACCGAAGTGGGCGTCAAGTATGTGACCAGCGATGCGCTGACGTTGGGTGCCGCTCTGTTCCGCACTTCGCAGCCGTTCCAGTACGCCAAGCCGGACGGCAGTGATGCCGGCTACACCTTCGTCGAGGAAGGGCAGCAGACCCATACCGGGCTGGAGCTCACCGCACAGGGCCAGCTCACCGAGCGCCTGTCGCTGACCGCCAGTGCGAGCGTCCTGCGTGCCCGTGCACGCGATGTCGGCACGCCGGATTACGAAGGCCACCAGCTGATCAACGTGCCCAAGACGCGCGCGACCGTGCATGCGGAATACCAGCTGCCGTTCGTGACCGGCCTGGGGCTGACCGGTGGTTGGCGTTACGCGGCCTCCAACGTGGCCACTGCCGATGGTCGCGTGAGCGCACCGGCCTACAGCGTGTTCGACGCGGGCCTGCGCTTCAAACATCAGCTGGGCGAGCATCCGGTGACCTGGAACCTCTCGGTGGACAACCTGTTCAACCGCTTCTACTGGCGCGATACCGGCAGCAGCTCGGGTGACTACTACCTGTTCCCGGGCGCGCCGCGTCAGGCCCGTTTGTCGGTGACGTTCGCGCTATGAACCCGGCGATCCTGGAATGGTCGGCGGCCGGTGTCAGCATGCTCGGCGTGTGGCTGATGACGCGCCGGGTGCCCCTTGCCTGGCCGGTCGGTCTGATCTCGGTGGCCCTGTACGCGCTGGTGTTCGCCGAGGCCCGGCTCTACTCGGACACGCTGCTGCAGATCGTGTTCGGCGGCTTCCTGGTCTACGGCTGGGTGCGCTGGCGTGGCCAGGTCGAGGACGATGGGCGGGTCGCGATCGTGCCGCTGGCGCGGGTGGCCATGTGGCGTGACCTCGGCATCGGCGTCGCCTTCGGGATTGCGCTCGGCGCGGCGATGCACTTCCTCACCAATGCAGCGTTGCCGTGGCTGGATGCAATGCTGGCTTCGCTGAGTCTGGTCGCCCAGTGGTGGCAGGCGCGACGTCACACGGCCGCATGGTGGCTGTGGATCCTGGTCGACGTGGTCTACGTCGGCATGTACATGGTCAAGTCACTGCACGTGACCGCGGTGCTGTATCTGGTGTTCGTCGGCCTGGCCGTGATGGGGTTGCGGGCATGGACGGTGGCGCGCAACGACGCGCTGCTTCACAACGTAGAAGGGCGGCGCGGTTAAGTCCGCGCCGCCCGTCGTTACGTCAGGTCTGCACTCGACCCGGCGCGGTCAGAACCGCGCCGTGGCACCCACGAAGAAGGTGCGTGCACCGCCGTCGTAGTTGTTGCCTTCCTCGATGGTGGAGACATCGCCGAGGTTGAGCACGCCCGCGCGCACCGTCAGGTGCTCGTTGACGTCGTAGCCGGTGACCAGGTCCCAGGTGGTATACGCCTTGGCGAACGTGGCGCTGGTGGAGGACACCAGCTGTTCGCCGATGTGCTGCGCGCTCAGGTTGAGCGACCAGTCATCGGTGACCTGCCAGTCCAGCGAGGTATTGGCGGTCAGCTTGGGCACCACCAGCAGGCTGGCGCCGGTGGTGCGGTTCTTCGATTCCAGCATGCGCGTGGCGTTGGTGATCCAGTTCAGTCGCTCATGCAGGGGCACGGTGACGCTGGCTTCGACGCCGCGGGTACGGGCCTTCTGGATGTTCTGCGCGACCGTCCACCAGAAACCGTTGACGAAGCTGGTCGTCTGGCCGGGGATGTCACGCAGCGGGACCTGCTGGATCTTGTCATCGAAGTCGGTCAGGAAGTACGTGGCCGAGGCCGACCAGCCGTTCTTGTCGTAGCCGACGCCCAGCTCGTAGTTGGTGCTGGTTTCCGGTTCCAGGTTCGGATTGCCGGCCATGTAGCAGCCGGTGGTCCCGTCGGCGCTGATCGAGCGGTTGGTCCAGCCTTCCACGGTCAACGCGGTGCAGCCGTTGCCACCGGACTGGGTCGCCGCGCCGGCGGTGCCCTGCTTCAGGGTGGGCGCGCGGAAGCCCTGCGAGACACCGCCGCGCACGGTCCAGTCATCGGACGGGTGCCAGACGCCGTAGACGCGCGGGCTCAGGTTGTCGTCGTAATTGTCGGTGTTGTCCCAGCGCAGGCCCACGGTGAGGATGAAGCGCTCGTGCAGCGTGATGTGGTCTTCGGCGAACAGCGCCCAGGAGTCGGCCTCACTGACCGGGCTGATCCGCCCGGTACCGGTCCAGGTGACCGGCACGGTGCCGATGGTGTCGCCGTTTTTCAGCTCTTCGCGCTTCCACTGGCCACCCACATTCAAGCTCTGCTCGACGCCCCAATGGAAGCTGCGGGTGAACGCGGTATCGAACACCGTCTCCTTGGAATGGTTGCCGACGGCGCTGCCCTTGTCTTCGTAATCGTTCTGTACCAGCGTCGTCTTGGACGTGGCGGCGTCGCCGTAGCGACCATCGTGCATGACCACGTAGCCGGTCTGCACCAGCTTGGACAGACCCCACGCACCGACCGCGCCCGCACCGCTGTTGCGCTGCTCGCCACGCGAGGCTTCAACGCCCACGGTGTGGTCATCGTTGACGCGCCAGTTGAGCAGGGCGTTGGCGTTCTCGGCCTTGTTGCCGGGCGTCTCCCGGCGGCCGGTATCCGATTCGCGGTTGGTGACATTGGCACCGACGCGCAGGCCCAGGTTCTCGGTCAGCGGACCACTGAACAGCGCGCCCATCTGGGTGGTATCGCCGCGGGTCGGGGAATCGGGCTTGCTGTAGTTGAACGTGACCGAGCCGCCCCATTCGCTGGCGATCTTGCGGGTGATGATGTTGATCACCCCGCCCATCGCATCCGAGCCGTACAACGAGGACATCGGCCCGCGGACCACCTCGATGCGCTCGATCATGTCCGGCGAGAGCCAGTTCAGGTCCTGCGGACCCAGGTCATCGCGGTAGTTCACGCCGGAGGAATTGCCCTGGCGGCGGCCGTCGATGAGGATCAGGGTGTACTGCTCGGGCAGGCCGCGCAGGCGGATCTTGGACTGCGCACCCGACAGTGCATACCCGCCGGTCACGCCGGGCACGGTGCTCAGCAGCTGGCCGATGCTGCTGACCGGCTTGCGTTCGATCTCCTCGCGGGTGATCACGCTGATGCTGGCCGGGGCGTCCTTGATCCACTGCTGGGCGCCGGTGGCGGTGACCACCACGGTATCCATCTGGCGGGGTGAGGCGGCGGCATCCGCAGCGGCGTCGGCATGCGCCTGGGCGGTCAGTACCAGACCAATGGCGACGGCGAGGGTGGCGCCGGAACGACGGGAAGAAGGGGAGGGGTGCGACATCGCGAAAGTACTCCGTGGCTATGGGAGCCCGCTGGCGATGGCTGGGGACGTCCGTGTGGGGGTTTCAAGTAATCTTAACAATCGTATCACGAACCATTCGCATTTGAAATGTAGCGATACACAGCGATATCGACGGCTGCCGTTATCGCTGTTCGGGGTCGATCACGAGAAACCCACCACAGCCGCGCGGCTCACTCCACAACACTCAACTGCCGGGTAAGGCTGGGCCGCAGTGCCAGCTTGTGGGTGATGCTGGTGATGGTCCGGCGCGGGTCGGTCGGGTGCGGCCGGGAGGTGGTGCTGCTTCTTCCCTGGCGCCACAGCCCGAACATCATGATCTCCGCGCCCACCGGGTAGGCCTTCAGCCACGCCGCATCGGTGTGCCCGACGCTGACTTCGTAGAAATCCCGGCGGTCGGTCACGCCGGTCTGCTGATACTTCGGGGCACAGTTGAGGAAGGTAACGCCATGGGGGTCACCGGGCTGCGGCATGCGATGTGAGCGCACCGTCCCGAGCAGGGCCAGCGGCAGCTCGCTGGATGCCGAGCCAAGCCGTTCCCATGCTTCGTCATAGCGGTCCTGGCCGTAAAGGAAATTCGCCCAGTCGACCCGCTTCTTGCCCAGGCGCAGGGTCAGGTGCGCGGTCAGCAGCGTGTCGTCCTCGCACATCGCCTGCAGGATCAGCAGGTCGGTGAGGGTGCGCAGGTAACCGTCGAGTGGCGCGTCTGCCGGGAGAAGGGTCGGCCCGGCGCTGCCCCGCTTCAGGGCCTGCTGGAGGACCAACAAACGCAGCTCATGCCGGCCATCGCCCAGCGCAGGCAGGAACTCGGGATTGGTTCCGCTGGCGAGCAGGGTCTGCAGATGTGAGGGAGCGTTGTAACGGCACCCTGGCAGATGCTCAGCGCCCTTGTTCAACGCGATGTACGCAGGAACCGCGGCGGGAAGAGCACCGTCGGCACCGCTTCTGTCGTGCGCCGGGACGAATCGGACCGGCACGCTGCAGCCATCGCAGAGCAACGTGGGCAGGGTCTGCTGCGCGTCATGACGTTTCTGCAGGTCGGCCAACCGGTGCAGGGTGCCGTGCGTTCCCACGGCCTTGCGCATCTTGATTCCGCGACTCATCTGCAACCACTGCTTCGTTCAATGGCGACCATGATAGTCGTTTCGATCCATCGCCCTGCGTCGCGAACCGCAGCGCCTGCTCAGCCCGGGTAGGACGGGAAGCGCTGATCCGGGTGCGTCTTCTTCCATTCGGTGTGGGCCACGGTGCCCTCCCACGCAAGGAACGCAGCGGGGATGCGCCCGCGACCGGACCAGGTGGCACCGCTGTGCGGCAGCCAGAAGCGCGGCGGCAGTGCTTCGCGGGGAATCTTGGCCGGCTTGGCGCGCGGGGCGGGGCTGGCCGACCCCGCGCTGTCCACGACTGCCCGGATCCTGCGCTGCTGTTCCGGGCTGAAATCGGCATAGGAGGTCGTGAGCAGCACGAGTGCGCGCTCGAACGCCTCCTTCGTGGCGGCCCGCAGCAGCGCGCTTTCATCCATTCCCGATCGCGCGACCGCAGCTGCCAGGCTGGCCTTCATCGATGATGCGGAGGGGGCGGCGGAGGGCTTACGGGGCATGGGATTCCTGAGAAGGAGGGACGGACGGAGGGCACGATAGCAAATGCCAGCGTGAAGCCATCGGTTTGCGCAGGCCTACTCGTCGATCGTGTTGCCGGTCAGCAGCAGGCGGGCCTGCGACTGCCACCCGCCAATGAACAGATCGGGCTTGCCATCCCCATCCAGATCACCGCGCGCCATGCTCCAGCTGCGTCCGACCGCGGTGCCGGGAATCACCGAGGCAGTGACGTCGGTGAAGTTGCCCTTGCCATCGTTCTGCCAGGCGCGAACCTGCAGCGGCACGAAGCCGGGCACGTCGATGGCGCTGACCACCAGGTCCGGATGGCCATCCTCGTTGACATCCACCACCGTCCCGCCCCAGCTGGAGAAACGATGCGCGGGCAGACGTGCGGCGGTGTCATCCTTGAAACGGGCCTCGCCTTGATTGATCAGCAGGCGCGTCTGCGGATTCTTGTCCCAGGCCTGGTTGTTGCTGGTGAGGTTGAAGAAGACCAGGTCCAGACGCCCATCACCGTTCGCATCGAACGCATGGACTTCCCGCGTCTCGGTGGGAATCTGCGCTCCCAGGCGGTCGGTGGCATCGGTGAAGCGGCCGCGGCCATCGTTGATCAGCAGGCGGTTGATGGGATCCTGGCTGGCGATGGCCATATCCAGATCGCCATCGCCATCCAGATCGGCCAGGGTAATGCCCTGTGCCTGCACGTTGATCGAGGGCAGGTGGGTGGAGGTGGCATCGACGAAGTAGCCCGGGCGTACGCGGTCATTGAGCCAGAGGAACGGTTGCGCCACACCGGCTTTGCCCTCCGTCGTGTTGCCCACCACGATGTCGGGCAGGCCATCGCCGTTGACATCACCGATGGCGACGCCGTTGGCCTGGCTCATCGCAGGAAGGCGCTCGCTGACCCGTACGAATCCACCCTGGCCGTCACTCAGGAACAGGTTGTGCTGCTCGGTGTCTTCAGCGATGAACAGCGCATCGATATGGCCGTCACCATCAACATCGGCCACGCGTACATGCTCGTTGTCGCCGGTGATCGTGCCGAACGCATCGGGCGCCTGTGTGAGCTTGCCGGTGCCATCGTTGAGGTAGAGCCGGTTGGCACCATTCTCCACCGCCACCGCGACATCCAGATCGCCATCGCCATCGGCATCCAGCAACGCCGCATCCAGTGCATGGAGCTCCGCGTCGGTGGGAACGTGAGTGGCGGTGACGTCGGTAAAAATGGTGCGCGACGGTTGCGACGGGGCAGCGCACGCCGTGACGGAGACGCCGAACAGGGAAGCGGCGAGGGCGAGGGAGGGGATCGTTGAGTGCATGCGGCTCGGGCTCCGAAGCGGTCGTTGAGTGCGTCCGTTGCGAGGGACACGCGTGCCACTGTAGGGGCGCTGGCGTCGGCTGGGTGCGAGGGCATGGCCCCACCAAGCTGTACTTTCGCCAAACTGAACAGGGGTCGGTTCATCCGCGGGTGCGCAATGTTCCGGCAATCTTCGGCCACCAGATTCGATTCCACACCGATACGTTTGGAGGATCCAACGATGCTCACCTCAACCGCTTTCAGCTTCCGTGGCCTGGCCATGGCATTGGCTCTGACCGCTGGCGTCATCGCCGCAGGCGATGCCTCCGCGCTGTCGCGCAAGGACAAGAACACACTGGTGGGTGCCGTGGTGGGTGGCGTCGCGGGGCACGTGCTGTCCAACGGCGACCCGATGATGACCGCAGGCGGTGCAGTGGCCGGCGGCGCGATCGGCAATGTGACCACCAAGGATCGCCGGGACAACCGCGACTATCGCCACGATCGCGATCGCCGCTATGACCGCGACCATCGTTACGAGCGCACCAGCCGCCACGACCGCCGTCACGACCAGCGTCGCTGGGACCATGACCGCCGTAACCACAACCGCGGCTGGCGCTGATCGGGGAAGAACGGACTCCTGCCGCGGCCACCGACGCGGATGCATGCACCCGTTCCGTGTAAAAGCGCGCGCTTATGCCACCGGCGACAGGGTCTCTCCGGGGACCCGATTCCCCGCCGCCGCCAGCGGCACCGCAGTGATGCGGTGAGTGGCATGACGGTCATTCGCTGCGCGTTGCCTCAAAGCGGTAGGGATTGCCCTGATCGGCAAAGCGGAGCAAATAGCGCGAAATGCGTGTCTTGCCATCGGACAACACAGCGTCCACCTGCAGGCCGGTCCGACGGTGTTCGTGGTCAGCGCCGAGGTAGGTGTTGCTCGGATGGCTGAAGCCGGCATGGGGCACTTCCCGTACGGCTGCACACGTGGCAACCAGCGGCGGCAGGGTGTGCAGGCGGCTACCCTGCAACAACCCGCAAAGCTGGGTGCTGCGGCGCCCGCGCTCACCTACGAAACACCCCTTTGAGCGATACCGACGAACCGTTTCGTCGGTCGGTTGAATCCAAGACCCATATCGGACATCGTTGCGGTCGCCGAGCTCATCGCTGGGACCGGCCAGACGCTGGCTTGTTAGCTGCACCCAGCCGCCTTAAGATCCAGCTTCCGTGCCCAAGGACTTCACTCGCTACGCGAGTCGGCTTGATTCCGGAGTTGAATGCGCTTGGAGCAAAAATGCATCGAAAATGTGCAGTTGCCATTCTTCTCGTCGCCGCCGGCTCCGCAGCGGCGGCGACGTCGCCCCTCAGTCCGTCAGATTTCTTTGGCACTTGGCGGTGCGGCCCAACTGTCATGCAGGGACCAGGCTTCACTGTCACGGTAACTGATGAAACCGCCAAGCTTCCGGACGGCACCTTCACTGGTCACTCCCGTAGCGTGATATCAGCTCCAGGTAAGGCTCCTCTCACACTCCACGATCGCAGTAGCGGCACGTGGGAGCTTGTGGGTGACGTCGTGAGGTCTCGGATCAACCATGTCGAGTTTCTCTCGGCATCAGATCCATCAATCACAAAGGATGCCGGGCAGAGAGCGCAAGACGAGCAGCTAGCCAAGAAGTCCGTCTATGAATCTCGCATCCTTGAGTTCAATGGCACGCACTCGCGCTCCATTCCAGTCAACTCCATGTACAAAGATGCGGCTGTCGAGTCCACCTGTGAGCGGATCTAAGAATTCATTCAAGCCGACGCCGCTTCGCGGCTCGGCTTGACTGTCTGCTGGGAACGTTCGCTCCTGGCCGGAAGCGGAGCTTCGCCCAACGGGTAGGGCAGGGGAGAAACTATCCAGCATTGGGATTAGGGATGTTTATCGAGGGTAGGTAGGAAGACGCCGACCTTGCTATTGACACTTCGGATAGAAGCGCTGGCCTGCTTCGTGCGCACCACTCGCGATGTCGATTCCGGTCTCAGTTTTTGAGACTACTTCGGCCATAATTGGGAGGGCAGTTGGATGCCAAGCTGGCATCGACGCAATGGAACGTGTCAACTACAGGGGGCGTGACGATGGACAAGGAAGCCGCGCAGAACGCGCAGCAGCAAGGCGAAGGGCAGGACCCGCAGGAGAATGCGGACGCGCGCAACGGCGATGGCATGGATACGCCCGCGATGGACCATCAGCTGGAGCTGGCTCAGGTAGCGCTGGACTTCCACAAGCGCCAGGGCGAGAGCACCGCTGACAGCCAGGATCCGCAATGGGTGGCTGAGGGGCTCCAGCAGCATGTTGCCCAAGGTGCGGTGGGAGATCGTTACGACCGCGAGCAGGCCCACCGCGATGCGGTGGCGATCGCGGCCACGGTGGTGGGTTTCCGCGCGAACCAGGCGCAGGTGGCCGACTACCAGGCCACCGGTGGCGGCATCCGCAGCTGGTTTGCCGATGCGCTGGGCCGGGCATCCCAAGGCAACAGCGCCGACGGCACGAGCAAGTATTCGGTCCGCATTGATGCTGAGCTGGAAAAGGCAACGGCCCATGCCCGCGACACCATCAACTGCAGGAGCACGGGGTCGGTCAACCAGAGCGAGCACCTGCACGGGCACATTGCCGAACAGCACCACACCGATTCCTTCAACATCGATGCCGCGACACAGGATTCCGGCGTCCGCGCCGAGCGCCTGCAGTCACTCGAACCGAATTCTGTGGATATCCGTGTCAGCGACGGCAAGGAGACCGTGGACTATCAGTCCAAGTACGGTAAAACCTCCGATCACTCGGAACGCGGCTTCAAGAGGGGCGACTACGAAAACCAGGAGCGCCTCGTGCCGGCGGGGCAGGAAGGTCAGGTGGAGGGCGGCGCCAACCGCGTTCGCCACGATGGCGTGGAATCGGACCCACTCAGCCACGAAGAGGCCAAGCAGCGGCAGAAGGATGCACAGGAAGACGGCCGTTCCAAGGAATACAACTGGGACGACGTGGACCTGTTCACCATGGGCAAACAGGTGGCCAAGCAGGCGCTGCTGGCCGCCGCGTTGGCAGTGGCTGTGCAGGGCGTGCGCATTGGCGGCCGCCGTGCCTGGAATGCGTGGCAGGGAAACAAGAACCCGAGCCTGAAGGAAGACTGGGATGAGTTCTGCGATTCGGCCCTGCGCAGTGGCGTGCAATCCGGTGTGACCGTCGCTCTGGTCGGAGCCGTGGTGGCGGCGGCTCGGAAGGGTTTGTTCGGCACGGTGCTACAGTCGACCGATGCCACGCTCATCGCAATGGCGGTCTGCGTTGCGGTTGAGAATGCCCGCGTGCTGTACAAGCTCAGCAAGGAGGAATGCACCCTGGCCGAAGCAGCGGCCGAGCTGCTGGAAACCAACTTCATTGCCATTGCCACGTTGGCCGGCAGCTACGCGGGCGGTTCGCTTGGCTTTGCCATCGGTACGGTTTTCGGGGGTGTGTGCGCGCCGATCGGTGGCTTCATCGGCAGCTTCCTTGGCGGCACCCTCGCGTCGGCCGCTGCCAATGCCATCGTCAAGGTGACCCCGCGCCTGGTGGACTACTTGGTTGACCGCTCTAGCTCCATTGGCGCCAAGGTGCGCGATACGGCATCCGACGCCCTGTATACCTTAGCCGATTCGGTGCGTGCCGCAGCCCGCTGGGTGGGCGCATGACCGCCTCGATGCTGGATTCGCGCAAGCGGTTTCTGGATGACATGCAGCGCGCACTGCGCGGCGGCCACCCGGGCGTGGTGGTGACGACCCGTGAAAATGGGCGCTTGGACGTCCTGCTGGCCGAGCTGGCCGGCTCGCTGGGCCTGAAGCTGATCGAGTGGAATAGTGCCTTTGGCGAGGTGGACCCGCGCAGCAAACTTCCGCGATTGGAGGTGGACGAAGCGCTGCCCGACCTGCGTGAAGCCATGCGAGAACTGATGGCGACCACGCTGACCGGCCGCCTGATCGTTGTGGCCGATGCGGGCATGTCGCTGGCCTCTCACCCGCGTGCCGTGCCGGCGCTGGGACAGATGCTGCAGCGGATGGCTAAGCAGGCCGCTGGGCGCTCGCTGGTGGTGCTTGTGACCCCGGATGGCGAACTGCCGCAGGCCGGCCAGCTGCCGGTGCTGCCGCAGGTGCGCCTGCACGCCCCGGGCGAGCAGGAAATTGCCCAGCTGGTGGCCGAGGAGTTCGGGCGGCATGACAAGGGCGCGGATGAAGCGTTGGCCGCGCCGCTGCGACAGGCGTGCATGGGGCTTGGTGAGAGTTCGGTGCGTGCGCTGCTTATGCAGGCTGCGCTGGACGAGCCGCGCGAAGCACGCAAGGTGCTGCGCGATGTGAACCGCGAGAAGGCGGCGCTCATCGCGGGCAGCAGCCCGCTGCAGGTGGTGTCGCCTATTGAAGAGAACGCCACCATCGGTGGCTTGGAGCAACTGCGTGGCTGGCTCAAGCAGCGCGGTGAGGTGTTCGCCGATCGCGCGGGCGCGGCCAAGCTTCGCGTGCGCCTGCCCAAGGGCGTGCTGATTGCGGGCATGCCCGGCTGTGGCAAATCGCTCACCGCCAAGCTGACGGCTAAGGAATTCAACCTGCCGCTACTGAAGCTGGATGTGGGACGCCTGATGGGCCGCTACGTGGGCGACAGCGAAGCCAATATGCGCAGCGCGTTGGCTACGGCCGAGGGCATGAGCCCTTGTATTCTGTGGATGGACGAACTTGAAAAGGCATTCTCGGGACTCGGCACTGGACAGGCATCGGAGGTATCCACCCGCCTGGTGGGCTATCTGTTGACTTGGATGCAGGAAAACACCCAGCCGGTGTTCGTGGTGGCCACGGCCAATGATGTGACTAAGCTGCCTCCGGAGCTACTGCGCAAGGGACGCTTCGACGAAGTGTTCTACGTGGACTTCCCCAACCACGGGGAGCGCCGCGCCATTCTGGATATTCATCTGGATGCGGACGAAGACGTAATCAGTGGGGTCGAGCGTGATGCGTTGTGCAAGCAGATGCGCGATTTCAGCGGTGCCGACATCGAGATGGCGGTGAGCGAGGCCCGGTTGCAGGCCTTCATCGCCAAAGAATCGCTGGCGGCCCATCACATCCAGCTGGCGGTGCACGAGACGGTGCCGCTAGGACAGACGCTTGCCGAGCAGATCCAGAAATCGCAGGAAAAGTTCTCGACGCTCAAGCTCCGGCCGGCCTCCGAGCCCGCTGCCGATGGTATGACCCTGGTACGCCTGCGGGAAATGGCGGTCGGGAATGAGAAGCAGCGCGCCCAGGCCGGCGGGCACGGCGATGCGCCCAATGACGTGCTGGAAAAGCTGGGCAAGGATGAAAGTGAGGCCGTGGCGCTGGCGGTGCTAAGACACCCGCACTGCCCGCAGAAGGTTCTGAGCTACTGGCTGGAGACGGACGCGGCGAACAAGCGGTTCAAGACTGCGTTGTTCGAGGCGGCGGCGCTACACATGGATGCACCTTCGGAATTGTTGGCAGATCTAGTGCGGTCGCGGGATAGACGGTTTGATGGGAAGCTTGCCGCCCAACTGCATACATTGCCCCATTGCGCGGGCAGTGTGCTGGAGGCCTTGATGGGTCTGCGTACCGACAACCAAGGGCGCCTGGCGATTCTGAAACACGCAAACTGTCCTTCGACAGTCTTGGGGAAATTTGCAAAATCGGTGGATGCCCAGCTACGCGCCGCTGCAGCATCACATGCATCGCTTCCTGATGTGACGCGTTCTACGTTGCTCAAGAGTGATGATGTCTTCGTGCTGGCTGCGCTGTCGGTCAATATCGCTTGCAGCCCTGAAGAGCGCGCACTCTGCCTCGACCTGGTCAAGGCTCATGGCATCGTGCGTGATGGCAAGTCTAGCCTTCTCTTTGATAAGGTGATGGACCAGCCGGCCCCCATGCACGAACGCGTGCAGGGCGTGCTGGCCACGTCCAGCGACGTGGCGGTACTCCGCGCGCTCGCGGCGCGGACGGATTTGACGGAGGAAGTGCAGCTTCAACTTGCTGGAAACGCGGAATTGATTGATGCCTTGGCAGTAAATCCAGCGCTGTATCCTAAGGCACAGGACAAGCTCCTTTCTGGCGAAGTAACCGAGTTCACTCTCGGTGGGGTGGTTACCGATCAGCTTTTGGCAAGCATGGCGTCTTCCGTGGTCGGCGTGGCATTGGGCTCGATCAAGCAGTTCCTGCGGACCAAGGATTCACAGAAGGTCGCACGTTTGCTTGCTTCAAACCCCGCGCTGGACACGCGGCTGATCGGCAAGGTCGCCGGCATCGGTGATGAAGAAACGCGCGTCCTGGTTGCAACGCGTGAATCGATTTCACTTGTGTGGGCACAGTGGCTAGTGGATACCGTGCCGACTCCTGGCGTCCTCATGGCATTGTCCAGAAACACTGCGGTCGCCGGCAGCTTCACCCAATCGTTTGCAGATGCTGCAATCGCTGTCTGCAACGGCGTGGACCGGCTGGAAATGATTGAAACTGGCGGCCTTTCCAAGGCGGTCATCCGTACCCTGTCCAGTTCCATCGGCGATGCGGAAGTGCAGGACGTGCTGGCTGATTTCACTCGCTGGGAGGGTCTGCTCAAGACGCAGCCGTCAGAAGACGAGGTGGAGGCAAAGAAGGGCAAGGCGCGCGCGCAGTTGCTGCGTGCATTACGCGACCGCGCCTACACGTTGGTGCAGGAGAATGCCGCGCTATCGAGCAAAGCCTGACTTGCAAGAGAAGCATTTCAAGGGCGTTGAAGTGCTGATCAGAAGGGGAACAGGGGGAATGCCATGCAAAAGGCACCCCCAGAACGCTTGCCTTGCTGCGAAGCGCACGTACGTGCGCGAACAGACGTGGCTCGATCATGACGCTAACGCCTAAAACCGCAATGCGCGGCTGCTTGCCTTGCTGAAGGAGCCCGAAACCCGCGATGAGCTAGAGATCGGGCACATCTCCGATGCACGGTCCGACCATCTGTTCCCTAGAGGCAGTTGCACCCATTGGACAACGCATCGCGCGGCTCGCCATGGGCGAGTTTGCTTGGGAAGGGCCGCCGGAAGTGCGCTGGTACTGACTGACGTTGTTAAAGCTGGGGCACTTGCAGGCCCGCAATGACGCCGGCGAAGAAATCCAAACATTGCTGGGCCAACGGCGGATTGAGCTACTTCCCGACTAGGGATCGTTATCGGGGGGGGCGTCCGCCTCTGGCCGGAAGCGGACAGTCCAACCCTGCTTGCACTTCTTCATCTGCGCCGGCCGCGCGTCCAAGCAAACCAGTCTGACGGCATGTATCGGCCGGGCAGTTACCGAGACGGAGGCTTCGGGAACAGCAGCTTGGGTGTCGCGGACAGCAGCCAGGCACCCATAGCAGCCCCGTATGCGAGTACCCCGCCCACTAGAAAGGTACCGAATAGGCTTCCGGTGAACAGTAGGTACAAGCTCCGAGGGCTGCTTCTGGCCGGTAGCGGACACACGCAAGTCTGTCCACCCGAGCTTGGTGTGTTCGTCGAGCCTGCCGCTGGATCAGGCGATGCGCTAGCCTGTTAGCGTGACTCAGCCGCCGTAAAATCAATCTGTATCGGAAGTTAAGACTCAAGCGTTGCGCGCAGGCGTCCTGAGCGACATGGCGAAGAGGCGAAATGCCCGGTCAAATGAATTATAGTTTGATCGCTTCGACAATCAGCTCGCGGACGTCTGCCGCGCCTAATTCTGCGGTATGCCGTTGGGTTGCGGTCTCTATGACGATCGAGAACATTCGCATCCCTCATGTGGTGATGCTCTCGAGGCGGCGCTTCATGCATCTTATCAACCGCTGTCCAGCAATTTCGGCTGCTGACCGCTACTGATTTCACTCAAGTCGACTTTGCTTGGCGGGTCGATTATCTTCGGCGTTAGACCTCAATCACGGGTGATAGCGAAAGTGGCAGAAGCAGCCTCCATGTCTTACACGGTGTCGCGCGGCAACGAGCCCGGTGCAGTTCTCACCCCGCATTTGCACGAGGACGGCAAGTACGTAGCTAGCATGACCCGCTTCGAGCAAGATTATGTTCGTGTTGAGTCAGTCCGGGAGCTCGGCATCCTTGCTCAAAACGGCTTCAGTGTCCGGATGAGTAGTTCCTGCAGCGCGAATCATCGGGCACCCAGTCTTATCGCTCCCGGTTCGCTGCAGATTTCGTTTCTAGATCCGGTCGTGGATCCCTAACCGTTCATTGAAGCCGCGCACGCTTCTCTGGTCGGCTTGATTCAGGCGTCGGCCAGCTTCCGCTTCTGGTCGGATGCGGCATGGAAGAAGGACAGCGGGCACGTGGCATTGTGATCGGGGCGTATTGTATGGCGGGGGTGAACCGATACCCGAATGGTCACCATTTGCCCGCATCTCTGCCCAGCGTTACTCTTGCCTCATGTCTACTTCAATCTCCGCAGCGCTCGATGCCGAGCGCGGCCCCGCTGAGCATGATGTGCGCACCCAGATCATCCAGGCTGCCACCGCCCATTTCAGCCACTACGGCTACGACAAGACCACGGTGTCCGACCTGGCCAAAGCCATCGGCTTTTCCAAGGCCTACATCTACAAGTTTTTCGCCTCCAAGCAGGCGATCGGGGAGGTGATCTGCGCCAATTGCCTCGCCCAGATCGAAAGCGACGTACATGCCGCCTTGGAAGGGGTTGAAGCGGCGCCGGATCGGCTTCGGGTCCTCTTCACCGCCATCGTGGAGGCCAGTCTTCGCTTGTTTCTCCAGGATCGTCGCCTCTATGAAATTGCCGTGGCGGCCGCGACGGATCAATGGCCGTCGACCCGGGCCTACCAAGGCCGCATCCGGCAGCTTGTCGAGGAAATTTTGAAAGATGGCCGCGCCTCCGGGGCGTTTGAGAACCAGACGGCGCTCGATCAGACCAGTCGCGCGGTGTACCAGATCCTTGTCCCGTATCTGAATCCGGTGACGCTTCCACACGTGTCGGTCATGCACGAAGAATCGCCCAATGCCCTGCAGGAGCTGGTTCTCAGGAGCCTTTCACCTCAACGGGTGTGACTATTGACGAAAACGGTCACTAGGAACAGAATGCGTCCGGATACCCCACTCCGGAAGGCCGTATGCGTCGCCGTTTTGTAGTCCTAGCCATCTCCTGCGTTGTTCCGTTGTTCCTTGTGGCCTGCGGAACGTCCGACGATATCGACCCCCGCACCGCGCCCCCCATCGTCCGGGTTGCCCAGGTCCAAACGGGCGCGGGGAACGCACGCACGTTTACGGGCACCATCGCCGCACGGGTGCAGAGCGACCTGGCGTTCCGAGTGGGAGGCAAGGTCACCGAACGCCTCGTCGAGACCGGGCAGACCGTCAAGCGTGGTGACGTGCTTTACCGGATCGATCCCATCGATCTGAATCTGGCAGCGGCGTCCCAGCAGCAAGCGGTGATTGCGGCCCGGGCGCAGAGCGTCCAAGCCATTGCCGACGAAGCGCGGTATCGCGATCTGGCCGCCAAGGGTGTCGTGTCCCGGTCGGCCTATGATCAGATCAAGGCGGCGGCGGAGGCGGCCTCAGCGCAGCTCAGAGCAGCCGAAGCGCAAGCCCGGGTAGCGCGTAATGCCAGTCAATACACCGCGCTCGTTGCCGATGCTGATGGGGTGGTCATGACCATCTCCGCTGAGCCCGGTCAGGTTGTGGCGGCGGGGCAGATCGTCGCCCGGCTTGCCCGTGCAGGCAGCAGGGAGGCAGTGGTCCAACTGCCCGAGACGCTGCGTCCCCAGATCGGCTCCGTGGCCTCGGCGTCCTCGTTCGGGGGCAGCGGCAAGATCCCCGCGCGGTTGCGCGTGCTCTCGGAGTCCGCAGACCCCGCAACCCGGACCTTTGAAGCCCGCTACACCCTGGAAGACGGCAATACGCCGCTGCCGTTGGGGTCGACAGTGGCCGTAGCGCTTGCTGGCGCAGAGCCTGCCGGCGTCTCGGCTGGCGTTGAGGTTCCGCTGGGCGCGCTGTTCGATCCCGGCACCGGAACCGGCGTATGGGTGATCAGCGGTGAGCCGCTCAAGGCTCATTGGACGCCGGTCGCGGTCAAGCAGCTGGGCGACGACCAAGCCTTGGTGGAGGGCACTTTGAAGGCCTCGGATCGCGTGGCGGCGCTAGGCGCACATCTGCTCCGCGAAGGGCAGGTGGTTCGCTTGGCTGACAGCGCCACGAGCACCGCTGCGAACGGAGCCCGTCAGTGAGTGGGTTCAATCTGTCGGCGCTTGCGGTGCGCGAGCGTGCCATCACGGTCTTCTTGATCTTCCTGATTTCCGTTGCCGGCATTGTTTCTTTCTTCCAGCTTGGCCGCGCGGAGGACCCCGCGTTTACCGTCAAGGTCATGACTATCGTGACGGCCTGGCCGGGCGCTACGCCCACGGAGATGCAGGACCAGGTCGCCGAGAAGCTGGAAAAGCGATTGCAGGAGCTTCGCTGGTATGACCGCAGCGAAACCTATACGCGGCCTGGGCTGTCCTTCACCACGTTGACATTGCAGGACGGCACGCCGCCTTCGGAAGTGCAGGAGGAGTTCTACCAGGCGCGCAAGAAGATGGCCGACGAAGCGGCGAACCTGCCCGCAGGCGTGATCGGTCCGATGGTCAACGACGAATACGCGGATGTGACCTTCGCTCTGTTCGCATTGAAAGCGAAGGGTGAGCCGTTCCGCCTGCTTGCGCGTGATGCCGAGACGCTGCGTCAGCGATTGCTGCACGTTCCTGGCGTGAAAAAGGTCAACATCACTGGTGAGCAATCCGAGCGCATCTATGTGGAGCTGTCCCACGAGCGGTTGGCGAACTTGGGTATCACGCCACAGGAGGTATTCGGAGCGCTGAACGGACAGAATGCCCTGACCCCCGCAGGCTCGGTCCAGGCCAAGGGCCCGCAGATCTTCATTCGCCTCGATGGCGCACTGGATCAGCTGGACAAGATTCGCGATACGCCCATCGTTGCACAGGGAAAGACCCTCAAATTGCAGGACATTGCCACCGTCAAGCGGGGCTATGAGGATCCGTCGACCTTCATGATCCGCAACGGCGGCGAGCCGGCGATGCTGCTTGGGATCGTCATGCGCGACGGCTGGAATGGCCTGGATCTTGGCACCTCACTCGATGCGGAGGTCAAGAAGATCAATGACGGGCTTCCTGTGGGCATGGCACTGGACAAGGTCACCGACCAGGCCGTGAACATCAGCGCGTCGGTCGACGAGTTCATGATGAAGTTCTTCGCCGCGCTGCTGGTGGTGATGCTGGTCTGCTTTGTCAGCATGGGCTGGCGGGTGGGTGTCGTGGTGGCGGCAGCCGTGCCGCTGACGCTGGCTGCTGTGTTCATGGTGATGGCCGCAACCGGCAAGAACTTTGATCGCATCACGCTCGGCTCGCTGATCCTGGCACTGGGCCTGCTGGTGGACGACGCGATCATTGCCATCGAGATGATGGTAGTGAAGATGGAAGAGGGTTACAGCCGGGTCAAGGCATCGGCCTACGCGTGGAGCCATACGGCAGCGCCGATGCTGGCGGGCACCTTGGTGACTGCGGTGGGCTTCATGCCCAATGGCTTTGCACGGTCCACCGCGGGCGAATACACCAGCAACATGTTCTGGATCGTGGGCATCGCGCTGATCGTGTCGTGGGTGGTCGCGGTGTTCTTTACGCCGTACCTGGGTGTGAAGCTTCTGCCTGAACTCAAGGTTGTGGAAGGCGGTCACAGCAGTCTTTACGACACGCCGCGCTACAAC
>Ga0308161_1002571_pt1 | contig 19053 bp, 17 predicted proteins | sample PhyFR2_FD_201034 | JGI IMG/M metagenome (GOLD analysis project Ga0308161, IMG submission 201034) | Phyllosphere microbial communities from UC Gill Tract Community Farm, Albany, California, United States - DLSLF.R2 | ecosystem: Host-associated > Plants > Phyllosphere > Unclassified | place: USA...
TAGGCGGTATGGGAATAGCCCCTACTTCTGCTATCAGGTTCTGCCAGTGCAGCGCCCAACAGGCTGGTATGGGAATCACCCCTACTTTTGCTGTCAGGTTCTGCCAGTGCAGCGCCCTATATGCCGATATGGGAATAAGCCCTACTTCCGGGGGCGCCGGTACGGCAGCCGGGCCGCCGGCGCCAGTTATGGGAAACCGCCCTACTTCCCGGCGTGCCGGTACGGCAGCCGGGCCGCCGGCGCCAGTTATGGGAAACCGCCCTACTTCCCGGCGTGCCGGAACGGCCGCTGAGCCGCTGGCACCTGTTATGGGAAACAGCCCTACTTCCGGGCGTGCCGGAACGGCAGCCGGGCCGCCGGCACCTGTTATGGGAAACAGCCCTACTTCCGGGCGTGCCGGAACGGCCGCTGAGCCGCCGGCGCCAGTCATGGGAAATCGCCCTAATTCCGGACGCTACATGATGGTAGCTGGCACCTCGGTGGAGAATATGGGAAACAGCCCTAGTAAGAATATAGGGCCGTAGTGAGGAAGGTACAGCTGAGGATCTGATAGAAAAATGAAATATCTTATTGTTTTGGATAGATATTAAAAATTAACTTCCCGTTAGAATCTGCTTGATAAGAGACTCGCAAAGGGGTTTTATCATTGATCTGTCTCAGAGCAGGTTCTAAAAATGTACGTTTGAGTTCTGCGAGATTAGATTTCTGAGACTCGGGCAGCATGAATCTTTCAGAAAGCCAATCATGCGAAGTGACCCAAATTTGAGAGCTTCTGAACTGGCAGAGGCTCTCATAAAGTCGCACAGTACGCGGGTTTTTGAGGCTTCCACAGTCCCTGAGTGAGTAGGTAGTGAACTGACTTCCCAGTACATACAGATAAGGCAAAACCTTATGGTTAAACTCTATTTCCCATAACCCTTTACTGGAACGTCCACCTGCTTCTGTTAACCAAGGACGTGCGATCACATCGTGGCGGCCAGTCTTGGGATAGAAGATGATGGCAGAACGTGAGAGCTCGAACACACCTTCTTTAACGTCACGACTAGCCTGATTTCGGCTTACATTGAAGATATCTTCGTAATCTGCAACAGCAACGGTAAATATTGGATTTGCAGACTCCTCTTCATCTGTGAAGTAAGTTTGCATAAGACATAGCCACAACACACGTTTTGCCTTCAAAGATAAATGATAAGCAGCTTCAGTCAGCTCATTAGATTGCTTAACATTTATCTTTTTTTTCAACACATTAGCCATAGCAATAATCTTTTATGGGTTAATTTATGTCCCCCACAATATCACTCAGTACACACAAGTCAACTAATTATTAATTCGTGTGTGATGTAGGGCTAATTCCCATAGCATGTAGGGCTGATTCCCATACAAAGAAGGGCTGATTCCCATATTAAGTAGGGCTGATTCCCACAACATGTAGGGCTAATTCCCAGAAACAAGGCAATTTTATTCAATAAAATCATTGCCTTAAGCCACTCTAAAAAGCTTTAAAAAGATATAAAATACTAATTAAAAAGCTGTTAAAAATAGTGCTGTGGATAAGTGGATAAGTTACCATCGGCATAGAAACCGGCTTCACTACGTTCATCCGGTCAACCCCTCTGCAGCGCAAAAACAAGTTTTGCACTGCCTCGCGGTTCTGATTCAAAACGAACGAATCTTCACAAGTACAGTGACTTTATACTTCTATTGACTATGACAAGCGCTACACTTAACCTTCTACAAAATGATGATTTTAGGTGACATATGGCGCAGAAAAAACAAATGACACAGCAGGAATGGGATCGATTAGTTCCAGCTATGGCAACTTATGCGCACATAACAACTGAGATCGGTTATGCAGTTTTAGTTGAAGGCGAAAGGCAGACAGATGTGGCCGTTCGCGTAGGTCGGACAAAGCAAAACGTAGCGAATGCAGTAAAACGCATATGGGAACTCTACCAACAGGTGACAACTGATGATGGAGAAAACCTTGAATTAGTCAGTGTTTGGTTGCCAAAACCGGAAGCGGATAAAGTAAGAACGATCGCGGCTAAATTTTCGATCAACGGTGATAAAGTTAAATCGTAGAAGATGGAGCACAAATGGCGTTTCAATCCCCTGCAGCTAACTTCACAGAACAACGTCTTGATTTTACTAGCCTGGTAAACCTCTCCTCACATTCCTCATACGTCTTCAAAAGCGCAAGCGATTACCCTGATATTGGTATACTGAAAGGGTCATTGCTGGCAGTAGATCGAGCAATCCCCTTTAAACATGATCAAATCGTCATTGCTAACGTTGGTGATGATCTTGTACTTCGCCGCTTACTACTTACTCCGATAGCAGCTCTCCAAGAACTGGACGGTCCTAAAACAGTCACACCAATGCCGTCCAACCAGGATGTACCAGTCTGGGGTGTAATCGCATACGTCCTGACTGATATGGCTGGATCAGGCTTTAATTTCAACGAAGAAGCCTAACTAATACCCGCCTACAAATTTCATCTTGTAAAAAACCCCCGCAGAACAAATACTGTATACATAAACAGTATTTGATGAGCCTACCCCTATGTTTGCGCTTGCTGACGCTAATAATTTTTATGCCTCTTGCGAAAGGGTCTTCCGCCCTGACTTGAAGGGGAAGCCAATTTGCGTTGTGTCTAACAACGACGGATGCGTGATAGCACGCTCAGCTGAAGCCAAAAAGTTGGGAATCCCAATGGGTGCACCACTTTTTAAAAATGAGCGTTTTTTCCGCGAAAATGGCGTGATTGTCTTCTCAAGTAACTACGCCTTATATGGCGATATGAGTAATCGTATGATGTCGATTCTTGGGGATATGGCACCTGGTCAGGAAATTTATTCGATCGACGAAAGCTTTTTGGACTGCACAGGTATTGCCAGTTATATGCCATTAGAAGAATTTGGTCTTCAAATGCGTAGCCGTGTTAAGAAAGAAACGGGATTAGTAATTGGCGTTGGTTTTGGGCCTACAAAAACCTTAGCTAAGCTGGCTAATCATGCGGCTAAGAAATGGAGTAAAACTAATGGTGTGGTTGATCTCTCATGCCCGGAACGTCAGCGCAAACTGATGGCGATAGTTGACATAGATGAAGTCTGGGGTGTCGGAGGGCGTATCAGAAAGCGGCTGGAGGCCATGGGCATTAACAAGGTGCTGGATCTGGCTAATTGCAACACCACTATGATAAGAAAAAATTTTAACGTCGTTCTTGAGCGTACAGTTCGAGAATTGAATGGAGAGTCCTGTATAGCTCTTGAAGAGGCTCCCCCACCGAAACAACAGATTGTATGCTCCAGGTCATTTGGACAGCGCATAACTGGTCTGGAGGACATGCAGCATGCGGTTGTAACGTATGCCAGCCGAGCTGCAGAAAAAATTCGAGAGCAGGGTTTAAAATGTAGGCACATCAGTGTCTTTATAGCCACTGGCCGCTATGGCGATGAACCTCAGTATGCTAATACTTCATCCTTAACCTGTGAATATCCAACCAGTGATACGCGTGACATCGTGGGTTTTGCTATCAGGGGCTTAGATAGCATATGGCGTGATGGTTATCGATATGCCAAAGCAGGCATCATGTTAGGTGATTTTTACCAATCCGGAATCGCACAGCTTGATATGTTTAGTGAAAACCAGCCTAAAGCCAATGCGGATGCCTTGATGGCAGCTCTGGATACAATCAATAAATCAGGGTTTGGGAAGGTTTGGTTTGCTGGGCAAGGAGTTGATAACCCATGGCAGATGAAAAGAGAAATGCTGTCGCCCAGATATACAACAAGTCTGAAGGAATTGCCCATCGCTAAATAATACACTTGGCTATGTACAGATGGAGCTGATTAAAATTATTTTAGTTACATCATTCTCATAAAGTGCTTAATATTTAAGGAGCTTTAGCTTCAAGATTTGTATCGTATTTAATTCTATAGTGTATATACATTTGCATATGCATTAATCTGAATTTTAGTATACACATTTGTATATACATTATGGGCTCGATGAGATTGCCTGTACTTTGGTTAACGTCAGGAAGCTTAATTGATTAGGTATGATGTATATACATTTGCATATGCATAAATCTGTATTTGAGTATATGCATTTGTATATACACAAAGGGGCTCGATGAGGTTGCCTGTACTTTAGTTAACGTTATGAAGCTAGATCGATAAGGCGAAATGTATATTCATTTGTATATACATTTCGCCACTAAAATTAAGTGTTTTCAATAAGTAGCTGAGCAAGCATTTCAATGAACTTATCGTCTTCAAGATAGCAAGCTGCCCTGAGAACTCGCGAACGAGTAATGTTTTTCTGAGGCAATTTCTCCTGAACTTTTTCAACCAGCATCGATAGGGCATCATCATCTAGGCCAGTGAGCCGAAGGTTCATTTGTTTGCCTGTCGTGATATTTCTTCGCTCACTTACACGCGTTACACCTTTTGCTATGCGATCACTTCTTGCCACTCTCAGCCTCCTCAATTTGCTGCAGAAGCTCTTGAGTAAGCGCTTTATAGTCACGGTAAGGACGTTCGTTTTTAGCAAACATCATCACTGGTCGATGAACCTCTGTAGCTTGCTTAAAAAGCTCACTCTGACGGATTTCAGTTTTTGCAACTCTGTAACCAGCATCACTGATGTAGCCATCAATAGCTTTTTTCATTTTTGAGTGAGATTCGTTAACTTTTGTCTTTACAAGTGTATATACAAAATCTTCGTTACGTCTTACTTCTCGTACAACCTGGAATAGATCATCAATACCTTTCACAGCCCTGCGATCCATGTCTACTGGTACGACGATTTTATCCGTTATAAGAAGAGCATTTTCGATACTCAGGTCGATAGCTGGTCGAAGATCGATAAGTATAAAATCATAGGTTGTTTTAAGTCTGCCTAGTCCTTCGTCCAGAATATTCAAACGGTGGCGGAAGCGTTCGGCGCTACGGGCCTCGACAGCAAGGGTGATATCGGCAGGTATGACATCCAAATTTTGGATAACATTTTCACCATCAAGAGCGTTATAAACCAGCTTGTTTGTATCAAACTTGGGGTCTTCAAAGAGATCAGTGATTGTATAATTCTCCTCACCGCGGCCAACATCATCACTCAAATTACCCTGATGATCCAGGTCAACCAGAAGGGTCTTATAACCTGCTGCAGCCAGTGCGCAACCTACAGCAATACAGCTCGTTGTCTTAGCCACGCCACCTTTGCTATTAGCAAAGGAGATTATGTAAGGTTTTTTCATTTGGAGCTCCATGTATATACAAAGGTATATGCATATTACAGGTTGGGTGTTTGATGTCAATGTATATACATGGGTATATACAAAGATAAATATTTTGTATATACATTTGTATTTTAAATTTTGTATAAATTATTGATCTATATGTCTTTAATGAGTTTTTGCAGTAACCATAGCAAGTGCTTCCTTAAGCGTGACTTGTGCCGAATTACTACCAATGCTGGTTTATGCTGTGTGTATAGTGCTGGCAACCTTGCGATTGAACTTCTGATATCAAAGTTAAAGTCCGGCAATTTTCTGAAGAAGCAGGTAAATCGTTAGAGCATGTCTCATCAGTTTGCCAAAAAATCATAAGCTTTACGCTGCTACATGATGAGCATGTTGCCCAAAGGTATGGTTAATCTTTGCAAAAATTCTCTATAAATTCATGAATATGGATGGATTAACAATTATTAGATATTTATGTCTTGCTCTCCTTAATGTTAACATTTTTAATGTTAAGAAAACCCCTAGGAACTGTGGCTCACATCATTCTTGAGTTTAACAGGTCTGAGTATAGTGCCTTAGTGGCCCAAGCCCTGGCATCGACATTATGGAGCTATACCGAAAGACGGTTCCGTTAATTTTTTAAGGAGCAGATTTTGAACAAAAGTTATTATCATTTTAAAAAAGATGAATATGAAGCAATTAAGAATGTAATAAAAGGTGATATCCACAGAATATGGAGTAATGAAATTTCAGAAGGCAATGAAAGTTTAGATAACGAAGATGTTTTTCTAAACTATTTTGAGAAATACCAACATCTTATTACAGTTGATACTTTGAATCGAGATTTGAAGAACGGTTCTGTTGATTTAACTATTGATGAGGCTAAAATAGCAGCTTTTATATATAAAGCACGAAGCTCTAAATATCCTTTTCAGTTAAAGAAAAGCATGGATAAACTTTGGTTGCAGTGCCATAAAGATAATGACAATGCAATTGAAAGTTTTATATGGCTTGATGTTGAATCTATTGATGAGTTAAGTGTTTATAAGTCCAGTCTTAACAGATTTATGATTATGGTTTCTGCAGGTAAAGGCAGGGATTTCAGAGCAAGTAAATACTCTTTGCCTGAGTTACTAATTGAAGATGGGCTCCAGGAATTACTTTCTTTAATAAGTAAAAAATAATTAGATAAAAATTTATAGCCAATAACCAATAATGGATGATGATATTTATGACACAAAAATTTCAGGAATCACCTCCAAATCTGTCGCCTCAGACGGTAGAAGTGCCTCAGGCGGTAGAAGTGCCTCAGGCAGCAGAAGTGCCTCAGGCGGCAGAAGTGCCTCGGGCGGCAGAAGTGCCTCGGGCGGCAGAAGTGCCTCGGGCGGCAGAAGTGCCTCAGGCGGCAGAAGTGCCTCAGGCGGCAGAAGTGCCTCAGGCGGCAGAAGTGCCTCAGGCAGCAGAAGTGTCTCAGGCAGCAGAAGTGCCTCAGGCGGCAGAAGTGTCTCAGGCAGCACAAGTGTCTCAGGTTAAAGCAACGACAAACAATACGAAGGCATCAGCGGTCTTAAAAAAATCTGATAGGTTAGGGACCTTATGGATATTTATGTTTGCATTATTTTATGGCCTATGCGCGAGTGCTTTTAAGAACTCTCCAGGTTTTATGGCTATGGTAAGCATTATTCCATTCGCAGGATTATGTGTAGTAAACCGTTTTTATCCTAAAAGTGAAAATGCAGTAGCGAAATTATTAAGGGCTCTAAGCGACTTCCTCCCGGCTAGTTTGTCGTATGCAACACTTTTGGCTATACCCGGAAATGATACAGTGTTTTATCGGACTGCATCTTTTATTGCTTTTGCTATTTTATGTTATTTAATCTCTAAGAGTACATATAAAGCACTTTAACGCGGTAATAAATCCCCGTAGGTGCCGGGGATTTATGTTCTTCTTAATTTAAATCTGCGGTGGCGGATTCACCGAACGAGTCCAGAGTGATGAGTTCTGCCAGTTTTCTACAAAACCCATTTTTTCCCAAGTCACACAGCTCGGCTTGTCTGACATTAGTGTATCTAACTGATTTTTAAGGCCATCAGACCATGATACCTGATCTGAAAGGTATTTAAGCACGACTAAGCGGCTATAAAGTGTAGACGGATTACTCATATGGGCTTCAAGTCCATTAAGCTTCTTAGGCGGAAAGGCTTTAAAAGATCTATTCCATATGCGGTTATGATGTGCTGAAAGATTTCTAAAATGACTTAAGGTATGAAACCAAGACGTCATAATTTCGGCACTAAGTATATTAAACTTTTTCGCTACCTTCTTTTGATCATAATGATGTAAGTTTTTATAAATACGTGACCATGCCCCGAAACTAAGAGTTTCTGTGATCATCCATGATGGAGGGTACTTAGGATGGTCATAGTTATCATGATAGTGATCTATGAAAACCTCCTTGGCATCCCTTATTTGCCCAAAGAAACCTTCGTAATCGTAATCTTTATTGAGGTTTACTAAATTCATAAACCAATGGCAACCATATGTTGCACTCATATATTCTGACAGACACGTGCGCAGGCCAATTTCAACTTTTTGAATTTGTTCCAGAACAATAAGCCTTAGCTTCCTGTCAAATTCATACAGATGAATTATATCTTCCAGAGTTGTACCAGCTTCGAACTCTTTAGGCTCGATTAGCTGAGGTACTCTGTCCTGCGAAGTTTTATAGTATGGTATGCAGTAGCCACGAAGCCTGTAGTAACCAATAAACGTAAGCGCGGTTGTGGCAGCACTAACATCGTTTATGATTAAACCGCGTTGTTGTAACTTTGCAATCAACGCTGGAACGCTTTCAGGCGGCTTCTGGTAAAGTCGGGGTCTGTTTTGAGGTGGTCGAGCCATTGCATCCTATTCGGCTTTAAGATGAGGCAAAAAAAAACCCGCCATAATGCGCATCTCGAAAGACTAGGCGTGGCGGGTGTACTTAACAATATAATAGTAGTAATTGACGATGTCGTCAACCGACTTGGACAGGCTCATGATGTACTCTTCACGTACTGTAGCCAATAAGTAGAGGACCGTATGGGAGCAGCTACTATTTTCTCGATTATCGTGCGTACCGCTGAGCACATTTTTAACCATAAAAGTAGGCAAAGACGTGCTGCCGAAGCGGCCTCAAAATTGGTTAGCGTGCTTGATAAGTATGTTATGGACTGCGCTGCAGTTGCAGTTGATAACGGTTATAGCCCTTTTGAAAATCCTGCTCACTATGACTATCGGGAACGGAAGCCACAATGTCTGAATGCCTCTTTCTCTATCCCCGATATCGCTGATTGGGAGCTGCTCCCCCTAAGTTTCACAGATGGCACACGCGCCCTTGAAAATCGTCAACGCGATACGCCTGATGCCCTTGTTGAAGCTTGGGAGTTTGGAGATGCTTCAGAAGATGATTACTATGAACTTCGTCAGAAAATATTTTCAACACTTGGATTCCGCGCTGTAGCTTTGGCGAGAGAACTGCGCACGACTTATCATTTAGAGCCTCCGTCATCTGAACATCGAGAACGTGAGATTAGAATCGAAAACTCCCTCAAACGTCATGATGGGTTTAGTAAGCGATTGCGTAAAATTGAATATCAAATCTCTAAGCAAAAAAAATCCATTTCTAAGACCTCACAAGGCGATACCATTGGAAATTAAAGACTTATTAACGCCTTGCGTTACAGTCCTAGCAGTTTTCTTGGCTGCACATTTTGCGCTTCGTAACGAGCATAAAAAAAAGGCTCTTGAGATTGAAACTGCTCAGATTGAGCGAACCGCTGCGCTTGTACATCACTCTCTGGACAATTTTGCTCAGTATACTGGTGCGCTGGCGGCCATTGTTGATATTAGTACAACGATGATAGTTGAGAATCAGCATCCTAATAATCATGAAAGGATAACAATAAATTTTGAAGAACTTCATCGTTGGATTGCGCAAATAGAAAATGATCCAGAATATGGACTTAATAGAAAAGATCTTCAACAGGCTGCCCACGGGTTGAGGTTTCATAGGGAAGCGAACTGGAATCGTTGGAGTAATGTAGTACCCCTAGTGCATCGTGAAATATATGACTTTTTCATGATAACTACACCTGGGAAGGAAAACATTGATGTTAAAGATCGCTTCCGTACAGTTGAAGAGGCTCGCATTTTTGCAACGACTTTGCGAGACCGCACAACTGATCTAATCCTTTTAAAAGAGCAACTTTTAAGTTCCATGAAAGCAGATTTTAAAAAACTACTTCAGCCCAAAGAAAGTTTAACTTTTTGTTCTTTACTAAATGGTTCTTGGCGCTGGGTGATCCGTTTCTTCAATTGCCGATTGTAGATAAGGATATCGGCCTCATAGGAGGTGGCGCTTTATCAAACATTTGACTAGATGACAAAGCTTAAACATCATTAGGTTGAAAATAATGTACCTAAGTTATTATTTACCTGTTTCAATCATGACCATTCGTGCATGCCTTTTAGGTATACATAATTGTCACTAATTACTGGCCTCTGACACATCCAGAACAAAACACTTTATCCTGGGCCGAACTTCAGGCGCGATAGCGTCGTTGAGCCACCTCTCCATTTCGAAGGCAGTGCTTGGCCGGATACTCTTGAGTGGATGCAGTGGCATCGGCGTTTTGCATTTATCGCCAAACCAGAACACAAGAAGAATACCGTACCCGTCTGACTGTGGATCCGGAGCGTATAGCTTCTGAAGCTGATTTTCCGCTGCAGTCCATACCTCAGAATGATAGTGACGCTTTACTTCAATGAGGATTTTCAAGTGGTCAGCGAAGCTCGCGCCGATATCAGCACGCTTGTCCCGGGCCATATGCATCTCCGGCTCCAGCCGGACATCGAGAGCCTGAAGACGGGGGGTGAGCAGTGTTATCAGTGTGTCAGTGCCGCTGTTTTCACTCTTGGGAGTATCAACAGCACCGTAACTTCCTTCATTCCAGAAAAACTTCCAGATGTCCGTGTTAGCATGCCGGATTTCCATGGCAGTGAGGGAAATGTGCTCACAAAGTAAGGCATGGAGATCGGCCGCATTGGCTGGCTGTTGGTTTTGAAGTGTTGCCTTTACATCCCTCCAGGAGGGCTGCGTGTATTCAGCGTCCCGGCGACGTTTTATCTGGCTCTGACAGGCCTGACGTAAATCATCCCTGTAAGAACTTTTACAATGCGCCTCAGCCAGGCGGGCCAGACACTGGGAAGCATTTGCAGAGGGGTCGACCGTCAGAACTGAAATCAGGCGTGAGATAAGCTGAACACCGTCGTCTTTGCGCGAGCGCTCGGTTATCACAACATCATAAACAATCTTCTCCCGCTCCGGAAACGACGGGATCAGGGCCGATATTAATTTTTCGCTTTGTTCAGGTAACAGGCTGACTGTCTGTTGTTCGCCATATTTTCCCAGCCCGGCCATGTCACGCAAATAGAAAACGGGCTCAGTTTTACACAAAAGTAACTGAAGAAAAGGCTCTCGCTCCGCGATGCTGCCGATAAGAAATAAAACAGCACTCCACATATCGGTAACTTCATCAGGAAAAAAATTAGCTTCTTTTATTATTTCAGGCATGACAGCTTTTAAATCTGGATGTTTATCAGGATGACTTAGTATTTCACATACAATATCAAGACTGTTTTCCACATCATTTTTTAGTATGAGTAACATTCTCGACCATACAGCTGAGTGTTCCGGAGAAAGTAATTGTCTGACTACTGACTGCTTACAATGATATGATGGGTTTTTAAGCTCAATATAAGAAAGAAATCTGACCAGTGTATCAGCAATAAGATGTATTTTATGTTCTCTCAGCCACTGTAACCAGGGAAATGTGTAACCTCTCCATTCCTTACCGTTGTTAACTGAGTACATTACCTGCTGAGTAAGCTCCAGAACCAAGAGGACGCGCAGGTTGTTGTCACTTACCCCGTTAAGTGATTGTTTTTCTTTGAAATAAAACTCAGCCGCGGTCAGGAGGTTTAGTCCGTCCGGATGACGGATGTTTTCCAGTAAAATTTCCTCGACATCATCGAATTCTGGGAAAGCGTCTGTGGAAAGTAGCTGCGTCCACTCTTTGGTAAGGTACGCAATATTTTCTGACGAAAATAAAAATTCAAGCCTGTCTGACGGACAGTCCATGTTATGAACATAAGATTGAGCCCCCCAATAAATTCGTGATGCTTCAATAAGTATTTTATTTTTTGTTTTTATGTCACTATGGGTTGCTGCTTTTTTGCATTCTCTGTTCAAGATGCTGATGTAGTCATTTTTTTCCTTTGTGTGCTTTTTTCTTTGCTCTGAAATTTTAATTTTCAGGTCGCCCACGAGGCAGAATAACGTCTTCTCCTGAAGTTTCAATAATGTCTCATCTTTTTCAGCCATACCCAAAAGGGTATAATATTCCTGCTCACAATTCGCACCTCCTCTTGTCGAGAGTGACAATGCGGCAATATAAGCGTTTTCTCTGGATTCATTAACCAAAATCCCTGATTCAACTGCATCTGTTAACAATGATATGATTTCATTATAATTTACAATGCCTTGGGTCTTATTGAAAAGGTCAATTGACCATCTAATGAAATCAGTTTTTTCTACACTACTCATTAGTGTTTTACGTGATCGGTCGATTATTCTGCGCTTGTATTTTTTTATCAATTCAATGAATATTTCTTTTTCATCAGAAAAATATCCTGTTGATGATGATGAAAACCATGCAAACACATCAAGGCAAAGGATTAAATCATCCTCATCGCTGAAATTGTCATCTTTCAGCAAAATATAAACCATAGAGATAACATTATAAGAAATCTGAGTGGCATTTCTCCAGTGAGAATGCCTGTCAGGGAGAGATGCGGCGATAAGTTTCAGGACTTTTAGCGAATTTTTATTACTGATTTTATTTTCAAGGCCATAAAAAGCCCCTAATGGTATCTGCTCCGGCAAAGTCAGACTTTTCAAGAGCAGGTTTGCCATATCATCCGGATTAAAATCTTCTTCTGGCATTAGAGAAATGATCCGGGACTTTAGCCTGAGTCTTCCTGACGTTTTTCCTTCCTGTTGTATGAAATCAATCATCCACTGACGGTTATTCTGCCAGTCGGCACACAACACATTAAGTGCTTCTTCAGCTTCCTGATAATTAACGTCAACCTCCAGAAAAAGCGACCGGCACAGCTTTCTGACATCTTCATCCTGTGCAAGGTCAGTTGATATCATACGCAGCAGTGCCATCCGCATATCATCACTGGTTTTTTTGCTTTCCAATAATGTCATGATATCCACTTTCAGCTCCGGAATACCCAGTGCTTTTAATTGTTCTGCAGGCTCGCCCCATGTATCGAACCAGGGGGTGCGATCTGCATAGTCTGAAAGACTCTTCAGCAGAGTCCGCTTACTGGTGATAGACAATGAAAAGACGTCACCGTTAGTCAGCACACCCAGAGGATCGGCCCGAAGATAGCGGTCACTGTGGTTACGGCTGAATACAGGCAGCCAGGCGTAAAGGCCACGCAATGCGGTCACCGGAAAGCCATCGCGTCCGATCAACGCATCAAGTCGTGCAGGCGACAAATCCGTGTCGATTCGGTAAGCCAGCCACTGACCAGCCATGAATTCAGCAATGGTGCGATGGACGGTGTCTAGGCACTCTTTTTCATCCGAACCCCGGAAAACCGGTCGTTGCAGGGCTGCGCTTATCAGCTCCTGCTTTTCTGATCTGATTTCCCGGTAGAACAGGCCGTCATATTCAGTGCTCCCGTGATCATGCAGGCGATAGCCCGGCAGATCGGCAATGAGCCTGAGCGCGCAGAGTTCACCGGCAGTATCACGCAGCTCTTCTGCCGTAAAGTTAGCATCACCGGAAATGGCTTTATCGATGTTATGTTCACTGAGGAGAGATTGCGTCGCCTTGGTAAATATGTCCCGACGGGTATGAGGCCAGTCACCACCGCTGACGGCCCGGGCAAGCATGATTACGTTCTGAGGATTCTGTAGCAGACCATCCAGTTTCTTTGCTTTTGCCTGCTTAATAAACTCTTCCGGGAATTCAATATTTTTAGTCCTGAGGACAGAAATCAATTCTTCCTCAGTCAGGGGGAGAAGGGTGACAACGATGTATCCGCCATTTTCATCGAAATAATCACGGAACACTTCCAAATCGGCGTCGCCGAGCCAGTCCTGTTTACGACTGGATAGCCGAAATTTATCCGGCTGAATATCGAATAATTTTCTTGTTATATCATCCGTCATCGCGCGTTTATTTGTACTGCTTCTTCTTTCATCCAGCGCATCAATATAGTAATTTTCACTTTCACATTTATATGGACGATTTAAAAAATTCGCAGCTTTAGCGAATATTCCCCCATGAATTTCTTTCCTGCTTTTCAGTAGTTCAGTTTTACCCGAACCCGGGTCGCCCAAAATAATAATATTCCGCACCATTTCAAATTCTGAAAAAGGTGCGGCATCACCATCTTTTATATTACGGATTGCACCTGAAACTTTTTCAACTTTGACGCGACGATCAATAAGCATACTGTTATTCCCCGGGAGGTAATGTCTGATTTTATCTTTCCATCGTAGGGCAGACCTCAGAAGCGCACCAGTTAAACCCGGCACACCAATGGTGATTTGTGACAGAGACACTGCCTTTTGGGTTTACGCGGATTATACCAAAGGCACGGATCGGTGGCTAAGCCCTTGTGCCACAAGGCCTGACGGCATTTCACGGCGAAAAGAGATCCTTTACGAAATTGGGATAACCCGCTAATCTGCGGGTAAAACCAAATCCCGGATCCTGTTTTTGCGATTTATTGATCTGGCTACCGCCGCACCGGTGCGTGAAAATAGCCCAATAAATGTTCAGGCAACGCTGTGTGAAAATTACATGATAATGAACCCTCCGGTACTGCAGAATTCACCAGAACGCGTCACCGCACTTTCGTTTGCCCCCGGCGCGGATTTTGCCACTGCGGTGGCTATGCGCCGCATGGCTACCGCGAACGGCGTCACGCCCTTCTACTTACTCGCTCCTGAAGTGAGCGCGCTGCTTTATTATATGCCGGACAGAAGGCATCACTTTCTTTTCAATACGCTGTGGAACACCGGCGCGCGCATCGGCGAGGCCTGCACGCTGACGCCGGAATCGTTTGAGCTGGACGGGCCGCGCCCGTTCGTGCGCATCCTGTCGGAGAAGGTAAGGAGCCGGCGCGGGCGCCCGCCGAAAGACGCGGTTCGCCTAGTGCCGCTCACCGATGCTGGCTACGTTCAGCAAGTCCGTATCTGGTTCGCCACGGAACGGCCGAAACGCCGCGAATCACTTTGGGCCGCAACCGATGAGACGATGCGCAACTGGCTCAAAGCCGCCGTGAAGCGGGCGAATAATGACGGGGTACACTTCTCCATCCCGGTGACGCCGCACACCTTCCGGCATTCTTACATTATGCACATGCTCTATCACCGGCAACCCCCGAAGGTCATCCAGGCGCTGGCCGGGCACAGGGATGCGCGATCAATAGAGGTGTATACGCGGGTGTTTGCGCTGGACGTGGCGGCGACGCTGGCGGTACCGTTCAGCGGCGAGGGCGCCGAGGCGGCCGCCGTGCTGCGATCGCTACCGCCCGCATAAACGTGATGAGGAGAACTGACTGAGTGATGGATGCAAAGGATTTTATTGAGCTGGTTATAAAGCACGGCTGGCCGGTAGTTATCGCGCTAGCCGCATACCGGATAGTTAACCTGGTTTTTGACTGGATCAGCCAGGCTGAGCCTATGGGTATGTTGAAAGGGCTTTTCAACAGGCGACGTCAGCACCTGGAAAAAATGCTGTCACTTCCCTATCTGTCGCGGAAAACCCGGAACCTTGCCCGGGCAGAGCTTAATCAGATGGCGCGCAAGAAACTGACGGGATTTTCAGATCCGCGCATTCAGGAGCAGTTGACTGAAATCTGCAGCCGCTTTAGCCTCCCGCCCCGCTACTTCACCCGCTGGCGGGCCTACCTGTCGGGAAAAGACGGACGCGTGGAATTTGCCCGGCGACGCTACCGGTTTGCATGGGGCTTTTTTAAATTTGTGAATCTTCCTGCCAGTTCAGCCTACCTGCTCTTTATGTGTTATCTATTTGTACAGGTGTTTGGACTCGATAAAATCCTGGTGATCCTGGTTGTTAACATGTCAGTCTGGTACCTGCCTTGGTTATTATTGACGTCACCGATGGCTCCGCCTCCTACTGGTGAGATGGAGGCGTACATCGACAGCTTCAACGCATCCCGGGAAGGGGAGTAAAACCGGCAGAACCGGTCAGCTGACAAGTCTGCAGTCGCCGTTCGCAATCCTGCTCTGTCTCTGTCAGCAGCTCTGGTTGAACGACCCGATGCCGTTGTCTCAGACGGCGTCGGGTCAGCTCATGAACTGTGGCTAAGCCGCCTGATGCAGTAAGTCAGCTCAAAATACGTTCATACCGCGAGCGAAACGCTTTCTCTCCACCTTCCATCTGGTTGCAAATCAGGGTTTTATTTCTTTCTCATGTAGCGCACCACAGAGGTCCGGACGCAGTCCTGCACGATCGTGCTTCATACTGATAACGTATTCCGCATTGCCGTTGACTACAATAGGTGCCGAGTGGGACACAATAATGAGCTGTCGCCGCTTTTTTGTTAGCCGCGATGGCGGGCATCACGCTCTGGCTCAGCATCAGGCAGTCCAGGTCATCCTCGGGCTGGTCGAGCAGCAGCGGATCGGTACCATAAGACAGTAACAGTGATCCGGAAGGACAGGGGGGGTGAGGGTGAACAAAACAGCATTTAAAAGAGGAGCTAAGGCGGCTGCATTCTATAAGAGCATTTCCAGAACGGCCAAAACTCTTAATTCAGCTTCAGTAAGTTGGACTGTGCGGCACGGCATGCCGTCTTTTATAGGACGCCTGCCTGTACCTCTTATCGGAATCATATTAGCCACATTAGTACTTATGAGCGGGCTGGTTTTAGGCACTATCGTGCTTTTGAGCTGCGTTTTTATTTACATGTTAAGTAACATCATCATTGCAAGCTCTGAAGATTCTGATACTTCTGAGCCTTTAGCTGGACACCAATATCGTGATGGCAATGAAGGGTTTGGTATGTACAGTGGTCCTGAAAGCGCAAATGTCACATCGTCACGGCTGGATTTAGATGATGAAGATGACTAAGAGCAGCATCCTTGCCGCTTATGAGTAATTTTTTAGAGCTTAACTGCTTTTTTTGCTAATTCAGCTGCACTACCTCCTGCTTGCTGTACTTGCGAAGTTCCGTTTCTGAGTGCGCCATCGAGTGCACCACCCACTCTGATACCTGCCCATGAAAGCGCACCCATCCAGAATGCCGGCAGCACCAGAAACATGGTTGCCATCACGAAGTTCATGATCAGATCATCCGAACTATTCTGGAAGCCGGCCATGTTGAAGCTGCTGTGTGTGTCCGAGCTGTAGAGCGCCGTCAGCAGCCAGCTGTCCAGCCAGCGCGCCAGCTCCCACCAGAACGTCAGGAAGTTCAGGGCGAATACCACAAACGTCAGCGTGATAACCGTCTTAATCTCATATGCTGAGAAGGCCAGAATAAGCGGCAGAACCACCACCACGGCCATTAGCAGTACGGCCTGAACCATAGGCAACGCCTGCCGCATGGCGTCAAACGCCGGAAATGCCGCGACGCTTCCCAGTGCGGTTCCGCCGATCGCCGCGACGCGCGATACAGAGTTATCCAGGGTGAAATCCGCATTGCCGCCGTAGCCGGCATAAACGTGGCCGCCCTGTGAAACCGTCAGGCTTTCCGGGCTCACCAGGCGGCGTATTACGGCCTCCCGGTAGTCGGGCGCATTGCCGCCGATCATGCTCATGGCCGCCGAGAGGCGGGTCCATAAGCTCGGATCAGCCTGGTCCACGACGCGGGCCTGAAGGCCGGTTTCGGCCTTGCTCCACCATTCGCTGCAGGTCGGATAGCCGCCCCGGCCGGTGTCCGGCCGTCCGCTGTCCCGGCTTTCGCTCCACGGAAATGCGGCGCGGGGCGTTTTTGACTGCAGACTGCCGTAATAGCTGCCCAGGAACGTCTTACTGCCAATCCACTCAATGTCGCGCAGGGTGGATTTATCCTTCGTCTGCCCCTGATCCTCGCGCTTCCACATGTACAGTGCCAGGGAATAGCAGTCGTTGGTGAAATCCTGCAGCTCCTCGGCGAGCCCCTTGTTATTTATGCGCGTATGCTGCACCTCAAAGCGGATCTGGCGCATGTCAGGACGGCAGGGAATGGTGGCGACGGACGCCTGAGTAATACCCTTTGCCAGCTTGTGCATCAGATACCACCACACGGGTGCGGCGGCCGTCTGGTCGTTCAGGCTGGAGATCACGGGCGAATAGCCGGTGTCGTCCGGCGCCTTGGGCGTCCAGGTGCCACACGTCTGCGCGCGGGAGGCATCATATTTGATGGTGCTCATGTCCACGTTCATCAGCGGCATGCAGCAGGCAATTATCACCAGAAAGGAGGTGTAAATGGCGTGCTCCATCCGGGGAATGGACAGTGCGCCCTTGTTTCCCTCATCTTCACCTTCCTCCCGGACCTTCAGCCAGATGCCGATAAGACGAAAGGCCACCGGGGCTGCAAAAAGGCCGGTACTGAGCAGGATATTCCACAGGCCGTTATTAATGACCCAGCCGAGCAGGGTCAGAAAATACTCCAGGTAACTGTTAGTCAGCATTATGACGCTCCCGTGCCGCTGAGCAGCACCAGTTCACACACCAGAGCAAAAATAACGCTGACGGCGGCAATCCGCATAAGCGGCTGCCGGTACTGCGACCTGAAGCCCGGCGCGCGCAGGATTTTCAAGAATCCCCACGTCAGGGCGCCATATATCGTCAGGCGCCACATCATCCAGCCGTATTTCGCCTGCTCCATCCACTTGCTGAAGGCGGCCGCCTGGTCAGGATTTTTGATCACGCTGTTTGCCATAACCATCGCGCCCAGCATCAGAACCAGCAGCGTGCCGGCAATAATCAGCGTGCGCTGCAGAACGGGATGACGACGGAAAAACGAGGCGCGGCGCGCCTCCTTTACAGGTTTCATGGTGCGGGCCTCGCTCATTTGCTTTCAGTCTCAGGCACCGCCAAGCGGTTCATGCGGCTGTCAGTGTTGTCATCGCTTTGGGTCTGCGGGTTGCTGTTTACGCGGCCATTTTCGCGCTCGATAATGGTCAGCACGGAGTTGCGGGACAGCTCGCGTTTGAGCTCCATTTCGTTACGCAACGCGGTAATTTCCCTGTCGATGGCAGTTACCCGGCGGTCGCCTTCTTCAATGGCGGCTGTCTGGGAGGCGGCGTTCGGCTCTGACATGCCGGTGACGATCATACGGCGCATAATCAACGCCGTTTCTACCGTATCAGCCATTGCCAGCTCGCCTGCAAGCCGGGCTGTGAGTGCGGCATTGTCAGGATCACGCTGCAGCGCCCTGATAACGCCGGCGGTGATTGGCAGGCTGCCAGTTTTAAGCTTCGCCAGGTTGGTGGCGTTGGGCGGCTCGGATCCGTTAACCAGTTTCACAAGCTGATCCGTATTCTCTTTTGTTGTTTCCTCAAGAATGGGGGCAAAGCCGGTGCCGGCCTGAGTGGCTCCCGGCTGTTGTTCGTCATCGCCACTGGTGCACTGGGATGCATCAGCGCAGGTACGCAGTGAGCTGTCGCCAACCACCTGGACCACGGCTTTTGCCGCCTCTTCTGCGCTGCCATATTTTGCGCACGCACCGCCGT
>Ga0308161_1002573_pt1 | contig 19034 bp, 19 predicted proteins | sample PhyFR2_FD_201034 | JGI IMG/M metagenome (GOLD analysis project Ga0308161, IMG submission 201034) | Phyllosphere microbial communities from UC Gill Tract Community Farm, Albany, California, United States - DLSLF.R2 | ecosystem: Host-associated > Plants > Phyllosphere > Unclassified | place: USA...
TTGAGAAGCTGTAGATCTTACCGGTAAATCTGACCAGTATGCGATCACCCACGGCATTAATCATGGCATTGCTGCGATCGCTGACTAAGAATGGCGCGCTATCACTGAGCACAGGCAGTGGTTTATCAAGATGCTTGTTAAGGTAGTAGCGATAGACCTCGCCAACGGTGGCGCCGCCATCGTGGTACTTTGTAATGTAGAGCCAGGTGTCAGGGGTAAGCTGCTGCTCGCTGAAAAGTTTATCGTCTGGTGATATGCGCTCAGAATAGAAAACGACCCCGCCAGCAACAACGATCATAAGTAGAATGAGAGTGAAAGCGCAATGCAGACGCTTAAAAACCGTGTGGCTTAGCATAATCAATTCCCTGTTTTATCCAGAACTGGTCACGGGGATCATCACCATAAGGTGGCTGGCTGTACCAGTGCCCCCAGTTCGACTGACTGGTCCCCGCACGAGACTGCGCCCATCCTGCGCCCATCAAAATTATATCAGCTGGAATGCCCGCTGCTGTACCTGTTGCACCAAAATTAAAATTTCCAAAATTCTGTAGCTGATAACTTTAAGGATTCATGCGGACGCTCAAGGTTTTATTTACTTCGCCATCGTTACATGATTGCCCGCACTTCATTCTTGACCCGCACATTATGTGTAAATTATCACACGGAGCTACTTCACTCTGGTTGCTTTGCCGGTGTTGGATAAGGAAGGGTCATGAGTGAATTAACAGCAGCAGAAAAAATCATTTATCCGCTTATTCCTTTCTGGGAAGACAGCGACGAACCCTGGGGTGCAAAAGATCACCTGTCCAGATTTATCTACGTGAACGCTCGTTTTAAACAACTCCTTAATATTCCCGTCACGTTCTCAGCAGAAGGGCGCTATGACGGGGAACTGCCTGCCAGCACGGCAGAATTTGAGAAGCAGTTTCGGGAGCATGACAGGGCTTGTGAAGCGCGCCGCGACCGGGTGACGGCATTCGAAGTGCATCCCTACGAAAAACAATTGCACCTGCAGCCCTGGTTTTTCGACAAGTTTCCAATCATTGGTGAAGACAAAATCGTTTGCGGAACCATATTTCACGGCAGGCCTGTAGACACGCTGCTGCTCGCGCAGTTGAACAAGATAAAGGTTCCGACGTCGCTCATATTCACGCCACCCGCCGAACTGTTCAGCCCACGCGAATGGGAGATTATTTTTTACGTTCTGCAATCCTATACGACTAAAAGTATTGGCCAGAAGCTCAGTCTGTCCGTGCGAACGGTGTGTAACCATATTCAGAACATTTTCGCCAAGGCCGATGTGAGAAGTCGCTCGCAACTTATTGAATACTGTCATGCCAATAACATAGCGAATTACATTCCGCAGAGTTTCTTTGAGCGCTGTGAATCTGTCGTTTTTTTAGATGGTTATTGACACTATTTTATTAGAGCTTTTAAAAAGACATGAGGTACCCGTAACAATCTGAGTACTGTTAACTCTGTGCGTTCCTCCGCTCCTGTTGAAAAGATACCTGTCCGCATTATGGGAATTGCTAACAGGAAATGGAGGGAATAATGATTGCGAGGAACTTAAAAAGTGACTGGCATCCGGCAGATATTATTGCGGAAGTCAGAAAAACAGGAGTCAGCCTGGCGCAGCTTTCCAGAGAAAATGGAATGGCTTCCGGAACGCTGGCAAATGCATTGAAACGTCCGTGGCCTAAAGGGGAGTGGATCATCGCAGACCGGATTGGTCTTCTCCCGAGGATGATCTGGCCGACGCGATATAAGGGTAAAAACATTACTCGCAAGCCGTCACCTCACCGTTCCCGGATTAAATTGTCGGTATAGTTGCAGGATATTGCTACGACCAGATTCCTTAATAAGACGACGTAGCCATGACGGGCTGGCCGGAACTGACCAGCTTTCAGGAAGGGCTGTTTGTTGCTGAGCCCCTGCTTTGCAATTTATAGAAACTTTATTGGTATGCTTCATGTTAACGAGTATGGAACGGTAATCGGCGCACATGCGACTGGCATGTGTAAGCGAAAGGACTGGAAAGCGCCGAGGCCCATTATAGTGTGCTGTTTTGTGACTGGCCGTTGATAGCGGAAGCGCGAAAGTTTTTATCGGTCGTTTTTACTACCATGAAAAGTTTGTCGCCATCGTACTATTTTAAAGCTTCATCGATGGCTTTGGTTAGAATAACGTCAATGCTGATGTAGGGAGGGCGGCCGTATCATCAGGCAAGCCTGTGTAGATTGGTATACGAATCAGGATATATTTTGGCGAAGGAGTGTCGATTGTTACAGGCACAAAAAAGCCCACTCGGCGTTAACCTTGTGGGCTTTCAGGACTTCTGCGGTCGGCTCTGGAACCGCCGCGAAAAGATTTGGTGGGCTGGCGTGATCTGAACTGGATTCATAATTCATTGTTTTATATGAAATAAATTTCAATTCAACTTTTTATTTGGGCCTATCGTTGGGCCTAAAGTTGATTGTGACTATATTTCAATCACTTATGATACGCCTATTACCCTCCGACACTAACATATTTGGTTAATGTCTTGCCACGATAATCGCCTTCTAAAACGTGTAGAAAGGGGAGAGATCAGGAATGTAATTAAGCCAGAAGGGGGAGAGGATTCAGAATGCCAAAAGGCTTTGGCTACGTCGCAACAGACCAGTAGTCTGCCGTGCCCGTAAAATATCTACCGCGCGAATGTAAGGTGACTGCTCATGGCAGTTAAACCCTCTGCGATCGATACGAACCAGTTCGTGCTTTTCCACCAAAAAGTTAAGGGCATCAGCCAGCGTAACACCGGCGTTGATATGCTCCTGAATAACGTTCTCATCACTGAACGGAGTATCGTTCAGCGTCAGGCCATAGTGTTCTTCCAGCAGGCGTGTAAGTAGTGTTTGCCAGACAAACACAGGCGGCGGGCATGACTTCGCTACCCGCTGTTTTGCAGGATGATTTTTCATAAGGTTTCTCGTTGGGAAATTGAGTTAACGTTGAGCGGGATAGATAACGATATAAACGTAGCCACAGCTACCGAGCGTATCAGCTTCACAGGTCAGTTCGTTGTGGTACAGCGTTACGATATTTGCATGGCGTGGGTTAAGCTCATCAGAGAGCAGCATGAACTCCATCTGCTCTATAAAGCGCGGAAATGCGGTATTCAGTTGGTGACACTCTTCTTCATTGAACGCGCCAGTTATCCCGGAGCGGTCAGCTAAATAATACAGGCGGTTGCCTTCCTGTACCAGCCTTGCGCTAAAGCGAGGTATTACATCGCACCGAAGCCCCCATTCAGAGTTATCGTGTTTTTTCATCGTAGATTCCTGTTCAGAGCAGATAAGTACATGGAGTCGGCGTTAGAGCCAGCCCATTTCAGCAAAAGAAAGCGTGCCATCGCCAATGATGAAATGATCCAGTACCCGTACTTCCACCAGATTCAGGGCATTTACGATCCGGTCAGTAATAGTGCGATCTGCTTTACTGGCATCCGTTACCCCTGATGGATGGTTATGTGCGAGGATTACCGCTGCTGCGTTGTGGCGCAGTGCCGATTTCACAATCTCTCGGGGATGTACTTCGGTGTTATTAATCGTGCCGAGGAACAGCGTTTCGTGTTCCAGCAGGCGGTTCTGGTTATCGAGATATAGCGCCATAAATATTTCCCGTTCTTGTCGGGCAAGACGTAGTTGCAGCCAAATTTTTGTAAAGCTGGCATCAAGAAATTTTTCACCGGGATTGCGCTGGTATTTCTCCAGTAGTCGCATTGCGCGGCGAATAATACGCTGCTCATTCAACGGAAAGGTTGGGGGTAAAACAAATTCGGACATGGGTACTCCTTAAAAAAACAAAACACCACGGCAGACGAAATGCAATAAGCAAGGGAGATTCACGATGCAAGTTGCAGCATATTTTCAGCCATTACCCATAAAGCACGATTGAGTTTAACGTCACCATCAATACCATTAACAGCGCGCGTGCGACTACGTTTACCCTGCACAGAGCGACCAAATAAGCCACCTTTAATCAGGTTCTCCTGAATGCGCTGATAGGTTGTCCAGAGATCCCCTGATTCGTCCTGCCAGCGCCGGGGAGCCAGTAACTGTGATTCGGTAACAGGTTGATGCTCTTCACCAAAACGGTACGTCAGTGCCGCTTTAGCAAGTGCCTGTTGTGCAGGGGGAGGTAATATCAGTGACTGCATGGCATCGCGTTTTTCCTCAACCTTATCGAAAATGCCAAGTACCTCATAAGCTCCTTCGATCACTCTTTCAACAACGTTGCCTTTATGCGGTACGCGAACTTCGCCAAAAGACTCACCGCAAACAAGTCCGTTGCAACAAATAGCTCTGAACAAACCCGGCAGCATCTGATAGCTACTGGAACCATCATGGCTGTTCAGCAGGATAATTTCTGGCACCTGCTTACCCCTAATTTGCCCCTCGCGGCGCAAACGCAGCATATGTTTAGTATGTTCACGTTTAGAGACATCTCGAACACGAGTCTGACAGGCAAAAAAAGGGCGGAAACCTTCAAGCTGAAGATTATCAAGCAAAGTAATGGTGGGTATGTAGGTATAACGGTTACTTCGGGATTCATGTTTATCTTCACTGAAAACGCTGGGAACATAACGCATCAGTTCTTCATGGGTTAATGGACGATCACGGCGGATCTGGTTCACGTGACCGAAGCGGCTGACTAATCTCATGGATAACTCCTTATTAAAAATATAAAAGAAAAAGACCATGGCCTGGAGAAGGGATATGGTCATTATGCAATTGATGTAGGATGTTAATCTTGGTGTTAAACTCGATAAGTAAAACTCGTTTCTAATTATTCATACTGATAATATCTAGCTGTGTTATTATGTGTGTTAAGGTTTGGTTTTTTATATAATAATAACAACTAACTTCAGAGTTAGTATTGTATGTAATAATGCAATAAACAATCCATTTCAGATAAGTTCTTCTTCTATTGCTACTTTTATGTTTAACGCAATTATTATGTCGGAATGGTTTTATATTAATATAGTGCAATGACAAATATCATGTGATAAATACAGGGAGTGGTTTAATGAAAAACATAAGTATTATAGATAAACATAACGTGCTTATCTCTGAGAGAGAGAGTCAGGATAAAGTCATGAATGAAAAGATAGCTAATGATTACCTGCTAAAAGATAATCATCTACAATGGACAGAGAATAAATGGTATAAGAAGAGGATTAAGGACACGCTCGATAAAGCTTTGAAAGAACATCCAAGAACACTGGTTTTAAAAATAGAGCTATATCTTCCCGATACAACCTACAATGCAGATACAACGCAAATGACTCGGTTTATCGCATCCCTCAATGCCCAGATAGCAGCAGATATACAAAAACGCAGTAATAACGGAGCACGTGTGCATCCATGTACTTTACGGTTTGTTTGGGTAAGAGAATTTCACTTGGATGGACGTAAGCATTACCATTTGGCTTTGTTTGTTAATAAAGATACTTATGCTTTTCCAGGTAAGTACTATCCTGATGAAAAAGGTAAGTATACGCATAATTTATCTCTGATGATTATGGAGGCTTGGATAAGAACTCTGAGGCTCAATAAGGATGTCGATTATCAGAAGCACTATTGGCTTATCAATTTTGCAGACAACTTTTACTTCCATCTCAATAAAAATCAGATAAGTTTTATTTGTGGCTATCCGCTAGTTCTCGACAGGTTGAGATATCTTGCTAAAGACATTACAAAAAACTATTTGGATAAACAGCGTAGCTTTGGTTGTAGCCAATATTGATGTGAATTGTACTAAACGTGAGACGTACACCAACTGGGTGATGAATCAATGGGGATCATATTAAACTAATTAAGTCCGAAATAATCTAATTCAAATTTGTGATCTTCTCAAATTTTAAAACTGAATGTAAGTTGCTCCTGTCGCTTTTTATGTCGATTAATTGGTCAGGAGTTTAATATGTATACAACGTTTGTTAATAATGAATTTCCGGTGCAACACTTTCCTCCACAACTTAACGGCGTTATGCAGGTCATCTCTGACGGAACGCAGGCACCTGTTGAATTGATCATGGGAACATGTCTGAGTGCTATGTCACTGGCATCCCAGGCACTGGTGGCGTTTCAGTATCAGGATGGACGAAGAAGTCCTGTCTCACTGTATAATGTGATTATCGCAGAATCAGGGGAGCGGAAAACGGCAGTTTTTAATCAAGTTATGAAGCCCATAATGGAGTTTGAAAAACAGGCGCTGAAAGCATACTCCACGAAGGTTAAAGTCTATGAGGCTGACTTGTTGGCCTGGCAGGCAATCAATAAATCAATACTTAATCTCATCAGAAAGAAGGAAGGAAAAGGGGAGGATAATACCGGTGAGCATAAGAAACTGAGGGAACATTATCTGGAAAAACCAGAACCCCCTAAGTTACCTAAGTTGATTTATAACGACGCAACCCATGAAGCTATAGTTAAAGGGCTATCAGAAAATATCGGGTCTGCTGGACTAGTATCTGATGAAGGTGGTGGAGTATTGAACGGAAGGGCAATGAATAACTCTCCTTTATTTAACCAATTATGGGATGGTGTACCCTTTGACGTTGAACGTAAAGACCACCGTTTGATTATTGATGACAGCCGCTTTATCATTCTTGTTTTGACGCAGTTAAATGAATTAAATAGCTTTATCAAGAAACGAGGGGAGCGAGTAATTGGTAATGGCTTTTTTGCCCGGTGCTTATGGTCAGTTACAACAACAACTCAAGGGCTGCGTCAGCAATCTTCCAAAGAAAAATGTGCTAATCAAAGTCTTGAAAAATTTCATCAACGAATTCGCAAGTTATTAGAGCTAACCACTAATAATGCATCGCCGAGAATACTTAGTTTTTCTCCTGAAGCAGAAAATAAATTTTTAGCATTTCAGAATGAAGTCGAAAATCAGATTGCTCTAGATAGAAACAAGCATCCTGCCTTAGCAGGAATACTTTCTAAGATCCCCGAAAATGCTGTCAGGATAGCAACACTCATTCATTTCTTTTTTGAATTTGAAGGGGATGAAGTAGGGCAGGGAACACTAGATCACATTATTAATGCTGTTAAGTATTATTATAATCAAGTGGTAAGATTACTCACGGTACGAATGGATAAAGGTGAAGAAGATGCAAAGAACCTTTATCAATGGTTATTGCATGGTCCCATAAATCAAAGAGGTATATGTTTCAGAGTAGCTAAAACACATGTCAGACGTTACGCTCCCTATCAGCTTAGAGATAGTGCTCGTTTGAACAAGGCACTAAAGATACTTGAGGAGTATGGGAGTATTTCTATTTGCAAGGAAAAGAATACGAATGGGAGTGTTCATCAGGTTATAGCGATCAACAGGAGTTGATTTTTTTTGGGGGGGGGCTGCTGTTTCCTGCTACTGATAGCAGGAAACAGCTAAGGATAATGTCAATCCTGGTCATCATCTCCCTGCTCCATAGATACTAACTCGCTGAAGGAAATAGTATTACTTCTGGGCTTCTGTTCCAATGGGAGTTCAGCTACTCTTAATTTAAGTGGTATGGGGCTAACGACACCACTAAATATACAGGTCCCTGTAGATAGTGTTGGAATAGACTCCTCTGTCATTCTATCGATGTATGATACCGATTTTTCAATGGCATAGAGATCGTTCTGATTAATTAGACGATGAATAAAATAGTTATGCGCCTGCGATATTATTGTTGAAGATATATCATTAGGGCGCTGGCTGGAGATTGTGATAAATACACCAAACTTTCTCCCTTCTTTTATAATTTCCTCAAAGGTTTCCAAACGGTAATCTTTCCAACTTTCAGTCTCCCTAAAAGAAGTATTAGACAAGATGTTGTGAGCCTCATCTATAATTATGTGTAGAGTTGATGGTTTGGTAGATGTCTTCTTCATGTTGTAAGCCCATTTGGCAATCAAAAGAGGAAGAGTTTTTTTCATGGTTATATTTACCATGTTCAAATTTACAATCGTGAAATTGTTTTCGCCCCAGATGTCTCGATGAGACGATGTATCAAAAATTTTGGCAATATCCTTGCGGTTAGCATTCATTCTATTTATAACAGGCGAGATATGTTCAGGATTGGACTTGTTAGATAAATATTCTTGAATTAACTGAAGGTACATGAAATCTAACAAGTCCTCAATCATGTCCTCTTTAAAAACAAAATTACTTGCGAGACTGAAAAGATAAGAACGCTCTGTATCAACTTCAGCATTGAAAATACTGCCAGTTCTCAACTTCCATTTGTATGCAACTGAATGGAACTCAAGGTCAGATATCAGGTCGGGGTCATCTTTGAATATTGGACTAAAAAGCTGATTAACAGAATCGCATTTAGGCTTATCACCACTAAACAGATTTTGCCTGACTTTTTTCTTTAATATATTGCGCATAAACTCAAGTGGATTGTCAACGGCCATCACTCTCATACGAAACTCAAGTGCTCGTTTCAGAAATGGTTTCTGTGTTTTGTCAGTTGCATCGCTCAGAACGGAGAGCATGTCATGCTCAAGCAGCACCTCTCTGGGTAGAGGAAGTTTGTCGCCGTTTTCATGATGCGTGTTGAGGTTATAAACTGTCTTCTCATCAGTAATACAGTGTGGGGCGGTATATTCACCGTTAAAGTCGAACAATATAAATTTGCATCTTTGTTTGAAACGGTCACCGAGCATGAGTTTTATTTGGGCTGTGCCAGCTTTGTATAGCGCCGCTAGGGTGTTGGATTTTCCGCTACCCGTATTGCCGAAAATGGCAATGTGTGAATTAATGAGGCCATCAACCGGCAGAGCAATTTCGATATCTTCAAGATCTGTGCGGGTAAACCTCATTACCGTTTCGTCTGCATCTGCAATCTGATGAACGGTCTGTATCGTCTCTTCAGTCACTACGAAGGCTTCATTGCCTATGAGGGGTAGTTCACGCGAACCACCAATAAAGCACCCTGTGCGATCAATGTACCCTGCCAGACTCGAGGTCAGGTATCGCCGATAGCGCCAAGCGTCGCTGCCGCTTCCCCCGAGATGTTTTTCCTCAATGACTCTTTCCGCTTCAACCTTGCCAATCAGGCTTATGAAGCCTTTTTTGATCTCAATAAAACTACCCACTGACACATTTCTCAGAACTTTTCCCTGATAAAACAAGTCGCTGAGATTCTTGTTTTTATCTACAAGAATGGTAATCGTGCGTCCAGATACCTCGGATACTTCTCCTACACGAAGTACCGCTTCCTCATCAGTAAAATGCCTGCTCACCTTGCTCCTCCCAAATAGCACGTGATAATGTTATTCATTACTGGAAAATCAACGTTACCTCCCGGGCGATAAATAACCTCTACGTTGGAGTAATCACGGAATTTCTCCATAAACCCATCGATGCTGGCCTCATTGAAAGCGAAGATTAGCAGTTTCAGGGTTGAGTTGCGCAGAGCTTTTTTTGTTATTGTCTCAAGGTGTTCATCTGCAAACGAAAAGCCAAATATAATCAGGAGAGTGGCTTCTTTATCAAGCTCGTTTGAATAGGTCCTCAGTAAATCATAGTAAACGTTTTGCAACAGAGTTTCTTTAAATTTCTCCTTCCGAGGAAGAATGAGTGCATGTTCGAGTACCCATTTTTTCATTTCGGATAGGGTGGGAAAGTTAATTGGTTTTATATCGCCAATATTATAAATGATATTTTCTTTATAATGTGCCCATGAAAGCGAACCATGAAGCTTTATAAGATTAATGGTAGGTAGTTCAACTTTATAATTATACAGATTACCTGTCGCACTGACCGCGTAGTTAAAACTGCCTGCATCAAATTCTGCATCTCCCCAGATGTTTGCTCTTTTGCTAAATCCATCATTAAAAAGAATATTGTTGTTTCGTGTAGCTGCTTCCTCAATGAATAAGTCATAATTAGTTGTGAAAATGTTAATGCGCCTCGGAAGCAGACCAGTCCGGCGGCGGGTCAGTATTTTTTCCAGCGAAGACATAAAAGCATCATAATTCACTCGGGTATGTTGCACGTTGGAGATCACATGGGGTGCAAAAGGTGCACCGTTGCCGCGCTCTAGCATACAGTCATGCGGAAGCCAGACTGCTGACAAAAAGTCGGCGGCAATCCTGAAGTATTCTTCCTCCTGCTCATCATTAATAAGCTGCTGAAGATCGGTTTCGATTGTCCCCAATACTCGAATCGCAGGCATCGATGCACCTGATCCGATGAGAAAGTTAATGTTAGCAGACTGAAATACCCGCTCAAAGTAGTCTCGGTCATTCTCGTTGCCATAGTAGGCGCGCTTAACTGCCATCTTACCCTTCCTTGAAGCATGAGATTAATCTGTACCATTTAATCTTAACGTTCAGTTGAAGACTTTGACATAACTTCAGCATGATATTGGTTTTATGTATTAAAAATCAATTTGTTAGGGTGTGTAATCAATTCTTTTCCACTAGGCGTTCCCGAACTAATTGCAAAAAAGTAGTTATTGTCAGTGTGGCATCATAGTTTCAGAGCCTCATTCATATCCTTAGCTATTGGCCAAATACTTTGCTTTGCCGGTTGTGTTTTCGCAGCAGGTCAACCAGTGATGAACAGAATCTCCCTTTCGTCTAAGCGGCACAGCTAAATGGCGGCGGTGAAACGGTTGAATGAAAATTACCGGGCAATAAGGAGTAAATTCACTTCTAAAGTGCTCGCTCTGGGCAGAATTACCTAGCGTCCAGCCTGACAGTAGTTCCGCCTTGCGGGCGTGGCGGCCCTGAACATCTTCTATGTTCTACAAAGAGATACCAAGAACTTTGATGCATATTAGGTTTTATATCTAAAAAGCGTTTAGGTGAGATACTTACAGAATAACCTGGATTCTCAAATACTTTGGCTAGGAAGTGAAGCTGCTTGGTAGCTGGACAAACTCTTTTAGGATTATGAGTGAGTTACACACCTTTTAGTGGACACAATGCATATGAATTGTACAATGTATGTCCATCATGTCCAGAAATCGAGATAAGAAATGACAGAATTTTGGGAAATCTTTGGTAGCGCCCCTTTTGTAGCCATAGCTTGGGTCTGTACAGTTGCCAGCTGCATCTATGCCTTTGTCCAACAAAGCAATGTGACTAAGATTAAACAGAAATTCAATGCTCTAAACATCACTCATAACGAGCTTGAGGTTAAAAATAACACACTTCAACAAAATAATGAGTCTTTGGAAATTTCGAATAATGATTTAAAGATTAAAAATATAAATCTTGAACAAAAAATAATCGAAATTGAAAAAAATGATATTCACCATAACAATCAAGAAGTGCACCAGCATGGCCAAAACAACTTTAACCAAGGTGTAATCAAAGGCGACTTTAATTACACTAAATAAGAGTCCTGGGCTTGTCTATGTGTGAAACAATATTTGACATTAAAAATATCGAAGGGAGCTTCTACAATGTAGCGTCTCCGGAGAGCAATGTTGACTCTATTATCAACGTTATCATAGCTGATATTTCATCGGTTAAAGTGAGGATTGACCGTGGAGATCGATCTTTCCCGGCCAGTGTTGCTACGAAAATCGATCACAACATGCTTAAAACTAAGCGTCGTATAGTTTTACAATACAAATTTTACTCCTCGCATATTGAAAGAGCCTATACTCTTGCAGAACAAAACATAATAAATGGAAAACAGACTGCGATGGAATTGCTGAGTGATATGTACTGTAAATCTCTAGAGAAGTATGAAATCGATTCTTTTGAGCCAGACATAGTACAAGTACGGCAGCACGCTGATGATATTATCAGCGATATAATCAAACAACTGAGGAGTTTTGTTTACAACTCAGCCAATGCAACCAAATACAAAGAACAGGTAGAAATTGGCCTAAATGTAGTTGTTGCTCATGCTTTTGTCGAATGTTGTGTCTTGGAGAATCCTAACAATGCTACCAATTAAAGGTTCCCACCCAGAGATGAATATTCTCTACATCGGTGGATTTATTCTCAAGAAACTTCATGAACGCAAAAAAAAATGTATGACGCTCACCCAGTTAATGAATGTTGGGACCAAAGAGCTTTCCATTTCTGTAGACTACATAATTTTAGCGCTAGACTGGTTATATATTATTTCTGCTATTGGCTACAATAGCAAAGAGGTTTTTATCAATGAAATTGCTTAGGTTTATCTTAGAGATCGATGGTGAGGTAAAACGAATTGTACCATTTTTCGACAACTTAAATATTATTACAAGTAAAAAGGAATCTGATGCACCAGGCAACAGCGTGGGTAAATCTACTTTAGGACGAATTCTAGATTACTTGTTTGATGGCTCAATTAGCCCAATCTACATTGATGATGAGTTTCAAACACCAAAACGAGAGATTGAACATCTTTTCACCAATAGTGAAGTTTACGTGTCACTTGAATACCTAGGTATAGACAATCAATACAGTGTCGTCAAACGTAGACTTTCTACTGATACAGAGTTACAAAGCTACATTTTGAATGGGCGTGAAGTAACAAATAAAGAGTATATCGCTCATATCATGAGTAGCATTTTTAATGTTTACTCTGCGAAACCAACTATTAGAAAACTAGCTCCAAAATTTTTTAGAACAACACAACACCGTATGACAAAAACAGTTAACTTTGATAATGGTAGGAACGTTTCTAAGTCGGATGTTAATACTGTTTTTCTATATTTGTTCAACTTTAATGACACTGAAATACTAAGTAAAATTCATAAATTAAAGACCACTGTCAAGAGATATGAAAGAAATCTAAAAGTATTCAACAGTGTGATCTCTCAAGACAAAATTGTTGGTTCGATAGCTAAAATAAAAGGTGAGCTTGCTAAGTTGGAAAAGTCCCTCTTATCGTCTGAAAAAGGGATCGATAAACTAGAAATTGTATCAAAAATCAACATAATTGATGATGAGCAAAACTCTTTATCTAATGAAATAATGTCGTTGGATTTAAAGATAAAAAATATATTTGAAACCAATGAAATACTAAAAAATAATGAGCAGCATTATTTACTAGATGAGTTGAAGACAATATATGAGTATGCATCTGTTAAAATAGAATCTACGCTTGAAGATTATCAGCAAGCACTTGTATTTCATAACCATCTTCTAAGCACTAAACGTGAGTTTGTTTCTCATGGCCTGGATAAGCTTCAAGAGGAACATGAAAAGGCAATTGTCAAGTTTGGGACGTTAAATAATCAGAAGCAGACCCTTTTCTATGAGCTAAAGTCGAAAAAGAAAATAGAAGAGATGTCTGATACGATGAAAGAAATTGGTATGTTAGATAAAGAGCTAGCCAAACTAACGGCCATTATCGATAAAAAAGATGACATCGACTCAAAGTTGGTATTTGAAAGGAAGAACTTAACTGATTTATCTGGGGCGCTGGAAACTGAGCTTAGTAATGTATCTTCTTTTGAAGAGAAGTATATAGAAAATTTCAAAGATTATACTCGTTCTTTTTATGGAGTTGAATACAACTTTAGTCTTCATTTAGATCAAGAAAAAGGCGAGTGTGCTCCACATGTTGATGATGTGGAATCCAACAATGAAGGTGGGTTGAAGAGACTTGAAGTTGTGACTTTTGATCTTGCATATATTAAAACTGTTTGTGATAAAAATGCGTTGAGACCTAATTTTGTACTGCACGATTCAATTGATGAAATCGACATTCAACACGTTCGGAAAATGTTTGACGAGTCGATAAAATTATCTGGTCAACATATATTATCTATGTTATCTGATAAGTTAGTTCAAGAAGATTATCAGAAATATAAACGTTACATCATTTTGGAATTATCCCAAGATGATAAATTTTTCAAAGTGTAATGCCGCTGGCTGCTAATTTAGCAGCCTTTTCAAAGCTATGCCTTTTTTAATAATCCATAAATAACTTTATATAAAATACCGTTTTTTCGTTTTTCAATATTAACTATCAATGCAATTCAGAAATAAATAATGTATAAAAATAAGAAGGGCGCTATAAGTTGCGCCCTTCTTATATATGAAAACTAACTCTGTTGTTGGCTGAAAATGATTTTGTGTTTCTGGTGTTCAGTTCCCATACTATTAATGCAGTAAACAATGTAATATATGTTGAATATGAGAGTGTAGAATATGTTCATTTTGAGTTCAAACTTGAATTCTTTCAAAACGTAAGCCTGTATAGCTGTTTTAGCTTTAAACCCCCAAACGATGTACATAACAGCGGATGTGAATGACAACAGTGCGGCAATGTAGTCCAGAATGGTATCTTCGTCACTGATTTCATAGCTGAAATCTGACAAAAACCACCCCAATCCGGTAGCAACGGCAATCCAAAGCGGGTAATTACTATCAACAAAGTTGTCCTTCATGGCTTCGGTTAATTTTCGCTGATTGAGAAATAACCACATCAACGGATAAATGCCACCTGTTACAACTGTCAATATCACAAAGTTTAATACCTTAGTGTCAAGGCTATCTTTTAATAAGTTTATATCGTTCATAATTAATTTTTCCAGCGGAAGGTTGAAATACCTTTGTTGGTTTCAATAAGAGCTTCACGAGGTCTGCACTTGCCATAATCACTGTCAGAAGAAACAGTAAAGTAATAGACCCCACCTGTGTTAAGATCCCAGTCAGTACGGGGCGTTTCATGGTCGTCTGAAATCTGATTTCGTCCACCATTATTCAATCGATCAAGCATGTTGTGCTCACGAACTTTAGTCATAAAGACTCGTTTCTTTTCATTTATTTGGCAACGCCCATTGTTAATAATGATTTTATTAATTGTAAGGTTATCCGCATTACTGATTAGTTGATATTTCCAAAAGTAATATCTACCTGCCGGAACATCACTGTATTTAGCTGATACATTGAGAGTAAGAGTATCATTGGTGTTGGTGTTGGTGTTGGAATCATCCCCTGAGCCAGCATATTTACTAATATTATTGGTTACAGTCGCCGGATCTAATTTAACAACGGCAATTTTCTTGTCCTTCTGCCTGACGGTAATTGCGTATTCACCCTCCGTCCCTTCAGACTGTGTATATCCAGCCTCATACTTTACATTACCATTTGGGATTGTGACTGTTGTTATACCAACATCATGCCCTTTTAAGTTCTCCATCTGAACTTTACTGGCTGGAACATTAATATTAATATCTGGTTCATCATCAATCTTACCAAATATGTAGTTGTACTCGTTGCTGAATTTACAGATTTCCACCGCTTTCTTATGGTTCGTAGTTTTCCCATAGAAAACTAGTGGACCACCACCACAGGGATTGCCGTCAGCCAGAGCAGACACAGAGAACATGCCAGCAGCTAATAGTGCGGCACCACTGAGTAATCGTTTCATAAGTAATCCTTTTAAATGTAAAAAGCCCCCTGAGACTCAGGAGGCTGAACAAGCTGTTAACCGAAGAAAAACTCCAGTGCGTTTTTAACCTGATTGAAACCGACTTTTGATTTATCTTCCACAACACCTCTCTTTGATGACACGCTAGGCGACCTTTTCACTCAAGAACCTCATGAATGACGTTTCTAGCTCAACGTTGGCGTGAGCCTGAATAACGCCATGTTTTATGTGATCTTTTCAGGAAGGTTCGAAAGAGTAAAATTGTTAATACCGATCGAAGTGGCATTATTGATCTGTTTTTCCTATCGCTATAAGCGATCAATAAACCTATATTGATAGGATTTGACTATCAAAAATGACGATTCGATCGTTTATGAAGATCAATCAATGATGAATGGAATGAAGTAATAACAGCGGGAGGGCGCATTGCTAAGATAACTGTACAATAAGTATCAATATAATCAGTCGAATGTGTGCTCACAGTTCTTGCATTCATACCTGTCAAACAGTACGCCATCCATAGCGGAGCCTGTAACAGCTCCAGCCGTTACCCCAGCGACAAACCTTCCCAGTAATGCGCCTATAACGGCCCCTGTCGCTGTACCTATCCCTGGTACTACAGAACCAATCGCAGCCCCCGTTCCTGCCCCACTAAAAGCGCCAGCAGCTCCGCCTAAAATACCTCCTGTCTTCCTTCCAATATGACGTTCACTTATGCGGTTAGAGCCGCATTTCGGGCATATCGTTGTCATTTCTTTTTTCCTTACTAAACAGGTAAATTGATATTTATTTGTTGATTAAATTTAAGTAAATCAAAGCTTCCCGGAGGATTTCCTCCGGGAAGCTTAGTTTTTAGTGTACATTATGGCAGCGAGATAATAGCCAATAGTTCAAATCGGATTCGCGCCAGCCAACAGATTTTTGACCGAGTTTAATCGGTCTTGGGAATGTTGGGTCGTAACGGGGAGATTTTGGATTTATCCAGTCGTAAACAGTGGATCTCCCGATACCGATTATTTTTAGAACACCGGGCAAGCGTATGATCGTTATAGATTGTGTGGTCATGGCAAGTTTCTCGTATAGACGTTGATGGTGAGCCAAAAGCTACAGCTGCGTGGAGCATCTGTCATTTACGTCTAGTAAGCGTATTTTTTTACTTTGACTATTGCATACTCAAAATTTGGTAACATCATGAAAGATAAGGATAGTTTTTTTGATGGTCTGTTGGCGGCATTTGAGCGGCACTTTGCCAAGATAGCTGACTCTGAACTGGATATAGACCGATATATTAATGATGCTGAAGTTATTCTTAAACGCTATAAGAACGGTTTCCGGGCTGGTGACATGGGAAACTTTATTAATAGCAATGATGAATACATTGATGAAAATGGTGAGGTTATTATTCCTGATGAGAAGGATAAAAAACTCTCTAGTAATAAATTGTCAAATGAGTTTTTTCGTGAAGAAAATATGGATTGTCCGGTTAGCGAATTTGAGAGTCCTCTACTTCGGAAAGGTGATCCAGAAACAAGCATCAATGAATTTATTATGAAAGCATATGTTTGCTATCACTGGGGAATACATCAGAAAAACCTTGGTATGCATGAAGAAAGTCGTTCTACTTTATTGCAAGCGCTTAGGTTCTTACATATGAGGGATGGGGCTTATAAGGCTCTAGGTATTAAAGCGTTTGCAGATGAAATGGAGTTAGGACGAAAAAATGCTTCCAGTATGGGAGGGAGTAGTAAGAAAAAGATTTATGCCCCTTTAAAAATAAAAATCATAGAGCTTCTTTTAGAAAATAAACCGGTAGGCGGTTGGGATACTAAAAAAGAAGCTATTCATTCCCTGCTAAGTGACATCGATAAATTTATACAAGAGGAACAACGAAAGCTAGATTTAGAGGGGAACGGAGAAAGAGTAAGGTATCAGGCCGTTGACGGCACAATGTATAAAAGGATTTATGACTGGTCCTTAAAGGATGAAGTGATTGAAGCGGCCTTTCATAAGGCTGTAAAATATAAATAATGAAAGGACATTGTAATCGGAGTAGTGAAGAATTAATCCAGTGATCAGGCAGTTGGGGTTATCCAATAAGGCGTAACCCCTTTTTTCCACCATCAATAATGCTCCCATTATCTGCTGCTTTAATAAAATCGGCCCACCATTGCATCATCGGGCGTCGTTGCTCAAGGTAATCACTGCGGTTATAGGCGCGCCGTACCTCGTTTTTATCAACATGCGCAAGTGCGGCTTCAATGACATCGGGCGGAAATCCTTGTTCATTAAGGGCGGTACTGGCGATTGAGCGTAATCCATGAGAGACGAGCACGCCGCTAAATCCGGCACGCTTGAGCGCAGCATTTACCGTCTGGCTGTTCATAGGCTGTTTCGGTTTTATACGGCTGGGGAAGATAAATTCCCGGTTACCGCTAAGTGGCTTCATCATTTCCAGAATAGCGAGAGCTTCATCGGACAACGGAACGGTATGATCCCGGTTCATTTTCATTCTGACTGCTGGAATTTTCCATTCGTTAGCCTCAAAGTCTATTTCATCCCAACAAGCCTCAGCGGCTTCGGCAGGGCGGGTGATAGTGAGAAGCTGCCACATAAACAGGCACCGGGTTGACAGATTGATGCTGGCAGTGCGCATGGTCTGCATCAGTTGCGGTAACTGATCGGGCCGAATGCTTGGCATGTTCTTCTTCTGAGGCTTCTCGAAGGCTTTGCCAATATTGACGCTGGGAACAGCATCAATCAGACCTGTGTTCTGCGCGTAAATCATAACTTCATTGATACGCTGGCAAAGGCGACGGACGGTTTCTAATGCTCCTCTTGCCTGTACTGGTTGTACTGCCTGAACCAATATATGGGCTTTGATATCGGTGAGGCTTACATCACCGATTGCAGGAAAAACATCTCTCTCCAGTGAACGCCAGATATCTTCGGCGTAGTCTTCTGTGACGCTGGCTTTCTTGATGTTCCACCAACGTTCAGCGACAAGTTTGAACGTGTTGGTCTTTGCTTCCAGAGAATTCCTTGCCAGTTCTTTCTGGTGTTCCTGAGGGTCGATCTCTTTTGCCAGTAATGCACGAGATTCAGCCCTAAGTTTACGTGCATCAGAAAGCGAGACAGCAGGGTAGGCACCGAAGCTTTGTTTAGTTCTCTGCTTTGTTAAAGGTCGATGATAACGGAACTGCCAGAGTTTGCTTCCACTGGACTTGATAAGCAGCGTCAACCCATCACCATCGTATAGCTGGTAATCGGTATCTTTAGGTTTAGCGGCTTTGATTTCTGTATCCGTTAACGGCTTGGTTCGTCTTGCCATGAGTCGTCTCCATGCTTTTAGGCCCAACGAAAACAATAGAGCTTTTCGTTGGGCCTATCAATGGGCCTAAAAGGTTCGGATTTAATTAGTTGGCATCAGATTTCGCGGGACAAATTCAAGGCACAAAAAAGCCCGCAGGGCTTGCGCCGTGCGGGCTCTTAGGACTTCATCGAATGACTCTGGTAATCACCGATGGAGAATTTTGGTGGAGCTGGCGGGAGTTGAACCCGCGTCCAGAATTACTACACCGTCGGCACTACATGCTTAGTCAGTCTTTACATTCGCCGGCCAGCTGCGGACAGACACGCCACTGACAAACTAGCCTGAT
>Ga0308161_1002574_pt1 | contig 19029 bp, 15 predicted proteins | sample PhyFR2_FD_201034 | JGI IMG/M metagenome (GOLD analysis project Ga0308161, IMG submission 201034) | Phyllosphere microbial communities from UC Gill Tract Community Farm, Albany, California, United States - DLSLF.R2 | ecosystem: Host-associated > Plants > Phyllosphere > Unclassified | place: USA...
AAAAGAAAGGCAATTGCAATAATAATTAGTACTACGAGCAGTACTAATAAATATTTCCAAAATTTTTTCATTCAATTTACCTTAAAAATTAAATGACGCTCTATATGACAAACGATATAGAGAGAAAGAATTTAAATGATGATACAGACGCAATAAAGGCACATCAGTCAAGGGATGGCCTTGAAACAGACGTTGGAGGAGTTAGTTCATGAATTTTACTTTAAATTAGACAGTGTTTTGGTTAACGAATGTTTCAAAGTGTACTAATCAAGTCGCTTTTAATTATTTTATGTATTTATATTGTGTAAAGTGGTGGAAAATCTCTCGTTTATGGTTTAGAGAAGTGTATCACATTTTAACCAAATATACGTTTATAAATTGGTTCTGGTGAAAATAGCCGATTGGCACTGCCTTTTATTCAGGGCTGGCTTATGCTTTTGAAAATTAGAAGAGCAAATGGGAGTTATAAAGTGAAATTAAGACAGCTCTGCCAGCGAGATCAGCAAAACTGGATGTCATTATGGCAAGGATACCAAGCTTTTTATCAGGTTGAGATTGATCCTCAAATTACGGAAAAAACATTTTCTCGTTTACTTGATCCTGATGAAGCGATGTACTGTCTGGTTATTGAAGAACAAGAGAAGCTGATTGGTTTTGTGCATTTTATTTTTCATCGAAGTACATGGACGATAGGCGACTATTGCTATTTACAGGATTTATTTGTTGCACCGAATGCGCGGGTAAAAGGTTTGGGGCGCAAATTGATTGAAGCCGTTTATGAAAAAGCGGCTGAAAGACAATGTTCGCGTGTCTACTGGTTAACGCATGAAAGTAATGAGCAGGCCAGAAGGCTTTATGACAACATTGCTATAAATGCTGGTTTTATCCAATATCGAAAAAATCTGGAATAATTTTTAAAAATCCGTTATCTGAATGTTTATGCAATTGTGCTGGAGTATCGGAACTGGGTGGTTGAAGAAGCCTATCCACCACTTCTAGTTGCTAATCTGAACGATTCTAAGATTGATGCAGAGATGTTCCTGTTTGTGGTGGATGGGGCGGCGGTGGTGCAGTTGTTGGAAAGGTTGTTAGTGGGGCGGAGAGGTAAATTGGGTGGATAAGAGGTATGAGAAAACTATTATAATTAATTAAATTATATTGCAATATTAATTTTAAAAGTGTATAAAAATTATATAGATAATTTTAATTTTGGATAATAATTTTTTGTGAAGTATGTGAGGAGGCTAATATGTTTGGATTCAATTTTTATAGTATTTTTTTCTCATCTTTTGTTTCTTCGCTGAATTGGTTTTTTTTCTATTTAATAGAAGAGTTTTTTGCCGAGATTTTAAATGTGTTCCAGTTTGAGAATGTGTATCTTGTAGCTTTTATAATTGTATTGAGTATTTTTTTAACAAACTCAATTTTTAGGCAGTTATTTAAGAAAAGAATTCGGGAAGTTTTTTTAATAAATTTTATGACATATCGATTAAATTTTGAGATTTCTAGATTTAAATAACTTTTCCTTTAAGATTTTGTAGAGTAATAAAAACCGCCATGAAAAGCGGTTTTTATTACTTAGTGAATAATTATTATTTCCTAAAATGGTCTTTAAATAATTTATTTCTTAGTGGAGACAAAGTTAAAGGCTTTATCTCTGATCTCCTGAACCTTATTGATGATTTTTCTCCTAACCTCGTGCTGACTATTTTTTTCAAGCCTAGATAGTTTCTCTATACTGAAGTTGAAGATAGTTCCAGAATAGTCATTATCTTTAGTTGACTTACCTGCAAATAAAAACTCTATTCCACAATCGCCAGTATTAGTCCCAAATTTGAAAGTGTAGATTACCTTCATTTTTATGAGGAAATAAAAAGGATAATATCTAGATTCATGTAATAGAAAGACTTTTCCTAGATCTTTTCCATTTACATTAATTTTACTAACCCGACCTTCCATCCATTCAATTTGGGGATCCTTTGGTAGAGCCCCAGCTTCTTGATCTCGAATAATTTCAAAGTCACCCACTTCTTTATAGGTAAACTCTATATCAGAAGCTGAGGTTAGTTGAAGAAAGAAGCGAATACGATCAATATTATCAAAATCTTCGAATTTGATAGAGAAAGGTTTTTCATCTACTGTAATATTTTGGGATTTGTAAAATTTACCAAGGGCTTTAGTGATTTTATCATTTAAATGATCGGTATCTTTAGAGGTTCTGTATCGATCCACTTCGATTTTAAACCCACTGCTTGATTCTTTTAGTCGAATTTCAGCAGGGTAGACAAGCTCTTGCTGAATCCAGTCTTTACTAAAGTCAAGAACTCGAACAGTATAAGCGATTTTGAGTTCACCATTAGGCTCTACAGTAAGCGTAGGGCTAGATGCGAATTCACGGCTATCATCGAGTTGAATGCCATCGATGACGGATGAAAAGTCATCAATTAGTGGTGTTTTCCAGTCTATTGAGCTGGATGATAATTGGAATGAACTTGAGGAATACTTTTGACCAGATTCTCTAACAAATGATTTTTCAATCAATTTAGAAAACTCATCTGGTGTGAGTAGACAGGCACTTAATAGAGGAACTGTATCAGCTTTTTCTGAACTGCCAATAAAGATACCTTTTTCCTTAAGAGTCTCAGATATTTCTCCTGGACTAATTAGATCACTATTCAGAAGAACTCGGAGGTGATCTCCCCAAAGCATAGCTTTATCGAAGTTAAACTGTTTAGCATACGATTGCATATTACACCTCCAATAAGTCTAGAACGGATTGCCTGTAGCAAAATACTTTGATGTTAGCTTCTCTTCCCTGAAAGCTCATTAATACTTCATCCTTTTTATTTTTATCATCTGCGGGATGGTAGTTTTCTAACCCAATGAATATATTTTTAACCCATGCATCGGCAAAATCTAGAGCTAGGCTACAAAGTTTTTTGAATATTTCTTCAGAGAAGTTCTGTTTTGCATATAAACATAGAGCAGGTTGATCATCAATCATGAATCTGATTGGTATGAGGTCAGAGGCAATGAGCTCTATTGGTAATATAGGGCCGTGTCGTTCATCATTTGATATGAGAATACTTCCGAGTTTGGGATAGTAAAAATTATAAGTTCCGTGTGTAGAGGATCTAAAATGAGTAATAGCATCTTTGATAAATGTTGCTCTAGCCATATCAACTAGATAAATTGGATGCTTTGCTCCCAACTCAACTTGTATTGCACTAAGATCTTGTTTTATATCTCTATCTATTTGTTCTTTATTTCCATGCCGCCAAAAAAGTACACCAAAGTGTCGTTTTTGCTTTCGACAAGTGAATGAGCTAATTGCACTATTGATTTCAGGGCTAACTTTAGAACAGTCAATAATACTTTCTAATTCTAATAAATGTTTTTTTAGTTGAGTTCGGGTGCCTTGCGCTCCTGAAGGATATCCTTTACTAGAGTTCTTTGTGGATATATAAACAATATCGGTTTTCTGATCGTGAAGCGGATTGTTATAGATATAAAAGAAATCATTTCCATGAGTCTGTTTATGGTGTGGTGGTTTGTTGCAAAGAACATTAATTCCTTTCATAAAGCTCTTCCAACCCATCAATTTTAGTAGCTCTTCAGTTAACTTTTCACCATTTTCACCAGATGTTTTTGATAGTTCACCCATTTGACTTCTCCAATACAATACTTATATGTAACTGTTTCTCATCTTCCTTCCAAGACACATCTTTAAAAGAGAAATCATTGGGTAACATAAGTGAAATATCCCTGCCTAAATTGATTTTACTTAAAACTTTTTGGAGTTTATTCTCAAACTTTTTGGTTGGTAGAATTAGCTCTTGAAGTTCGATCTCTCCTTTTAAGTCATTTAGCCGTTTAAATTCTGAATCCCAAGTTTCTTTAGGAACATATTTCTCAGATATGTTTTTAATATCAATTCCTGAAATTGATTCTTGTTCTGTACATAGCACGGAGATTTCTTGCCCAAAAGTCTGGCGCTCAATAGGGTTCTCAATCTTATTGTTAACCGTTGTAATTAGGCCTAAAGCAATTGCTGATTTAACCCGTTCATTCGGTATCTGTTTTGCTTGAAGAAAATCCTCAATCCAATATTTTGTGCGATTGCTAAGTCTATCTACAGCATAAACTTGATTTGACCCTTCAATTATCAGTGCACCTTTATCAATAAGCTCAGGGTTTATACCTTGGAGAACTTCAAGTTTTGGAACCCCATTTTCGGAGTGCGCTAATAGGTATTGTTGTTGCGATTCAACTTTATAAATACCAATTGCTGATCTATATTCGTCTTTAATCTTTATTTTGTCGAATAAGATAGTAAATAGATCACCAGAAGCAATGTTGGGATGGTGGGTCGAGCTGTAAAGGTGGGTAGCGAATCTTTTTGATAGCTCGATAAAATCAATTTTTTCAGATTCAAAGTTGGAAATGTGATGCGACAGCTCATTTAGAGTAGCATCTGTCTCATGGAAAAGTGTAAATAGATTGTTGCTACGCACTATTCCACGAAGATATCCGTACAGTAAAATATTAGCAATATCTTCATTAATGGATATACATTCCTCGGCCAATACTAGTGGCTCTTCTCGAAGTCGATTACCGACCTTGTGTAGAATAACTGATTTGACTTGAGCCTCACCAATTTCCATATTTTCCTCTTAAAACTAATAAATGAGTTTCAGCTCATTTTCTTTAATATATAAATTAATTTTAATACAATTCTACTAAAGATAATATTAGTTTTGATTGTCTTTGGTTGTTGGAACTGACTTTTCTCTGATAATGCTTTTAATCAAGATTTCCCTCTAACAGCCTTATTAAGCTGTTTATTTATGTTGAAAGTTCTATTAAATTTTTATCATAAAAGTATATCATTAGAAAATTGAATGGAAATGTATTAAGGGGTTATGGTAGAGTTGAATCAGTATTAATGAATGAACTAAAGATATTTTAGTTATTGCTATTAGATAATTTTAATTTTTTTGTAGAAATGGATTGAGTTTAAAACTTTAAAATTATTAATGAAGAAATTGCATTCTAGTATCCGAATTGACGTGATTGAAAAGTAAATATAATGCAAGTAGTATATATTGGAAAACCGCCACTTAGGCGGTTTTTTATTAGCTGTTCGTTGAACGACACATAAGTTGTCATTTTGCAATATGTAAAATTAACAACTTACGACTCACAACGACATTAAATGACAACTTTAAACGACATGACTGTTGTCATTTTTGGTCGTGAACGACACAACAGTTGTCATTTTAATTTTTTCGTTTCAATGTAAGTTCAATAAGTTCTAGTTGGTATTTGTAGCGTTGAATTTGATAGTTGACAATCATTGCACCTAAAGCAATTCCTGTTAGAAAAGCTGTGCCATACAACAGCAAGGTTTGGACTATGTCCCCATTAGTCAATGAAAGCGAAATCGATGGTGTCTTTGACAATTCTTTCCAGACAGACCAACCTAAGCCTATTAATGAAAACACAGCAAGTTTGTCCGAGTTTCCAATAAATGTAGAAATTCTATTGTTGAGTCGTGAGCATTTTAGCTGAAGCCAATCTTGCACCTCTAAAAGAGTTTCTTTTTTGTACTTGGTTAATGATTCAATTGCTTTTTTATCATGATTAATTTCAAGTATCAGCCAATCAAAACTACGCGATTTAAATTTGAATATTGATACTAAACCAACGCAAATATCGATAATGATATAAATCGTTGGTATAAACATAGTTAACAAAGCAAACCATATAGCAATTTCTCTTCCTTGATCCGTAAAAGGGGATGCCTTATGCCATACAGCCAATATAACTAATATTAAAAATAAGATGCCTGTAATAACAGTCATGTATTTATAGCCTCGTCTGGTAAGGCTTTCTAAATATGTTTCTCTATCCTTTGCTGGCAAGGGTTCAAGTTGATTTAACTGTACTAAAAGGGGCTTTATTTCTTGCATGATTTTTCTCAGATAGATAATTTATTTGTAAATTAAGTAGGTTAATTCCTTATCATTTAATTTAAGTCATTAGTTTTATTTATAGGATAGAAGAAGTTAGAGATGCGTCATTTTATGTCGTAAATTTTCGAGTCTAAGTGGCTTTGTCACCATCTTTTTTTATGATTTACGGAATAAAAGGTTCATTGAGTAATCAGATATCATTTAGAAGACTTGTCGGAATCCCAGTTCCACACCAAACAAATCCTCATATGCACTTATGAGTGCAAAAAATACTTGCTTATTTTCTTTTAACGTTTTATTGTAGCCATAATTGCACTGGTTAGTGCACATTTAAGGTTTAATACAATGTCTAGTAAAAGAGATGCAATTATTCAGGCAGCAAAACAGGCTTTTTTAAAGCAGGGCTTTGAAGCGACCAGCATGGATGAGCTTGCCTTAATTGCTCAAGTTGCTAGACGTACAATTTACAATCAGTTTGATAGTAAAGAAGATCTATTCAATGCTGTGATTCTTGATATTTGGAAAAATGTAGAGCCTTATCGTCCTAAACAGAATGATGAAGCCTATCAAAATCCATCGGTAGGTTTATTCAATTTAGGCATGGCGATTGCAAATTATTGGGCACCTCCGATTGTTCGTGCTTTTCTCAAATTGGTTATTGTCGAGGGAGACCGCTTTCCTGACCTTCCCCTGAATTTTTATCGCTTGGGGAAAGAGCCGATGATTCGGTCGATCTTTGATTATCTAACTGAGATGAAAAAAACACAGTTATTAAGAATTACAAATGTTGAATTAGCAACACAACAGTTCATCGGCATGATTAATGAACCTTTAATTGGATTAGGTTTTATTAAATTGGCTGCTGAACCTGATATTGAACGCAAAGAACAAGTTGTTACAGCAGCTGTTCAATGTTTTATCCAAGGTTATCAACCCTAAAGGATTGATAATTTTTTTCCAATAAATTGCACTATACAGTGCAGTGTAAATAAAGGTGAAAAATGAGTAACTCACAAAATAGTTTATTGAAAATATCTCAATGGTCTTCCAAAGATACAGCCGATCAATTTAATGTTGAAAATCCAGCTACTGGCGAAGTGATTGCGATCATTCAAGGCGGTGGTAAAGCTGAAATGGAGGCAGCAATTGAAGCAGCGCATCATGCTTTTGAATCAGACTGGAAGTATCGATCTCCAGAGGAACGTAGTAAATTACTTTTTCAATGTGCTGATGTGTTGGAGGCACATGCGGATGAGATTGCACGCATAGAAACGTTAGAAAATGGAAAACCATTTTCCCAAGCACGTAATTTTGATGTAAATGCCTTGATTGAGCTATTTCGTTATTTTGCAAGCGTCGTAGACAAGATTCCTGGTGGTTTTATTGATCATGGTAGTTTATATAGCTCTATAATCTTAGAACCTGTAGGTGTAGTAGGTGCAATCATTCCATTTAACTGGCCTCCTATCCATACCGCAGGAAAGTTAGCACCTGCATTGGCTGTAGGGAATACAGTCGTTCTAAAACCTGGTGAACAAACCCCATTAACACCCATGTATATTGTAGAGCTTTTGCAAACTGTACTCCCTCCTAATGTGGTGAATGTCGTTCCTGGAACTGGTGCAGTAGCAGGCGAAGCTTTAGCAAGTCATCCTTTAGTCAAAAAACTTAGCTTTACAGGTTCAACTAAAGCAGGTAGCGCCATACTCAAAAGTGCAGCACAGAATATTACGCCAGCATTACTTGAGTTGGGTGGAAAAAATGCCTTTGTTGTATTCGATGATGCTGATTTTGAACGTGTCGTTAGGGATGCCTTAGAAGGTGGTTATTTCAATCAAGGTGAATCTTGTACAGCATCTTCACGAATGATCGTGCAACGTGGTATTTATGACCGATTTGTACAGAAACTCAGCGAGGGGGTCAAACAACTTAATGTTGGTGATGGCATGTTGAGCGAAACCCATGTTGGTCCCTTAGTGACCAAAGCACATCAACAACGGGTGTTGTCTTATATAGAAACGGGCAAGGCAGAGGGCTTAACTATTGCAGCCCAAGCAAAATTGCCAAGTGATACCAGATTAAAAGATGGCTTTTATGTTCAACCTACTTTGTTTATTGATGTCCCAGCAACAAGCATATTGTTTAATGAGGAGATTTTTGGACCTGTAGTTACGATAACCCCATTCGATACTTTTGAAGAAGCTGTTGCTTTAGCTAATCAATCAGAATATGGGTTAGTGTGTGGTATCTATACTCAGGATATGGAGAAAGGGTTGCGTTTATCGCGGTTGGTCGATGTTGGTATGGTATTTATGAATACTTATAATCGTCGTGCACATGGTATGCCTTTTGGTGGAGCAAAACATAGTGGATATGGTCGCGAACATTGTCTAGAAACGCTAAAAGAGTTTGGACATTTCAAGGCAATACGCTTTCCATCTGGTTTAAAACCGTTGAGTAACTGGCAAGCGGTAAACGATATTTTTGGCGCCCGTCCATAACTTTTAATCATATTTAATTCCCTTTAATCAGGTCAGAAAGGTATCTATCTTCTGACCTTGTGAGGAAGCTCCAATGAAACCATTACAATCACAAAGATTAAATAAATTAAAGCAGAGTATGATTATTTTATTTTCCATTTATCCTTTAACTTTGGTTATTCCTAAATTTTGGCATACAACTTTTGCAAAGTTTTTACCCAATATGCCATATTTTATGCATCAATTTTTTATTTGTGTTCTAATCGTATTTTGTATGATGTATATCATTTCTCCGTTAAGAATGTATTTTATAAAGCAATAAAGCCAATTTATTTTAAGCATTCGCTAAACTACCACTTTTTTGTGGTACTTGATAATGTTTAAATTTTAAGAAACCGTATTAAGCAGCTAATGTATGTCTAAAGATTCAATGAGATAAATATATGAGTACTATTTTTGACCCTATTGTGTCTGAATTTGACAGCTCTGAACATGAAGCTGAATACAACGCATGGTTCAAAGCTAAAGTAGAAGCATCACAAGCAGATCCACGCCCTACAATTCCACATGATGAAGTAGTCGCACGACTAAAAAAACGTCGTGAGGAACGAAAAGCGAACTCTAAAAATTGAACAAAAATATATGATTTTTAATAATATATCAGATCACATTATCGTCATTACTTTGTTGTTTAAGTAATTTTAATACATCTTCTCTTCGATATAAATTTAATGAATTTGATTCGCCAAAAGATATGGAATCAATTTTTCCTTGAGCTTTGAGATTAATGATGTGAGTGCGGTGCATACCCAAAAGCTTACTAGCTTCGATTGCTGTCATATATTCTTTTTGAAGAGCTTTTACTTGGTCTATATCGTCCGTCTTTACAAACTTCCAGTACACAAAATCATACAGTTTTAGGTAGCCTGTTTTAATCCAATTAATATGTAACCAATTGATTGCACATCCTAATTCTTTTGCAGCATCCCCTAGAGAAATAAAGTCTTGACGATTGAGCTCTTCTATCAAAATAGATACAGAAGCTTTTTCTACTCTAATAACTGAGTAGCAGTGTTCATCTTTTTTTAAGATACCCTTTTGAACAAGTACAGCTACTTTTGATGGGCTGATATGTAATTTCGAACTTGTATGTCTTAATGAAAAATATAAAGTCGGATCTGATTCATAATGAACCATTTTTAATCTTTTTTTTGAGGGACGACCTGTATATGTTTCATAAATTTTGAGGTCATTGATCATTTCAGTGGTAATGTATTCAATATCAGTTTGTTGATAAAGGTTTGTTCTCAATCCATCGATGTGAGGCCCTCCTACAGGCTCAATGCCAAAATGCTTTAGCTTATCGGCTAGATTTGTAGAATTAACATTCAACTGGCGAGCTAAGGTTCCAACAGAAATATATTTTTTGCTAAATTCTTCTATGATTTCTGGTGGTGCTACATTTTTTACGTGTCCATCCACTTTCTTTTTATCAAGTTTTAACCAACCTTTGACACCAAGGTCTCGAACTATTTCCTTATGAATTTGTAATTGGCCTGCAATTTCTGGAAGTGTGAGAAGATCGCCTTTTGGGACATCTTGTAGACGTGAAGATAGTAAAGGTACTTTATGTGATTCGTCTAACAGAAGCCGTTCAATATCAATACTACTAATATTTATAAGCCCTCTAGCATTTTTTATGGTGGCTAATTTTTCTTTTTGAATTAAGGTTTTCAATCTAGTATAGGAAATATCTAGAATGGTCCTTGTTTGATCCAAAGAAAAAAGCTGTTTTAGGTGATTTATTGCTGGTTGATTAACATGATTGCAATTGGCCAATATAGAATTTGCATATTCACGTAGTATTGAACTTTGTTTTTTAAAATAGACAGCCTGAATTTGAGGATGGGCTTTAGAAACTCTTGAATTAATGATATGGATAAGTGTTTTCTTAGATTGTTCGGGGTTTGTTAAGTATTCATATGCCATTTGAATACGTTGATGATCGGCATCGATATTATTAGATTTCCAGTCAAACTTTTCTAAAGCTAACCAATAATCTGATAATTGATTAATAATTTTTTGATCACCATGGTATATGGTATCCATGAACCACTGTATTGCCTCAGAATTCTTTGAATAAGTTGGTAATATTCTTAAGTCATGTTCACAATTGAGACAAAAATTAATTCTATTTCGACTGATATTGAGTGCTTTTTTACATTTTGGACAGCAATCGTATAACTGTGTGCCATGTTTCAAACATACAGTGTAAGGGCGCAGTAACCAATGACGTCTCCAATAAGATTGTTCACTTAAACATTTAGGGCAGAAAGCATGAACATCTTTTCGAAAGAAGCTGTGCTTTAAAATAATTTTAGAATATTTTCTTGGCATAGCTTGAGTAGAGCCACTTAGTGCAAATGCTAGTGATGTATATTCATCAGATAAGCCTAGTAACTGAAGTAGTTTTCTAAATCGCTTTTGATGAGTTACATGACTACTGAGTGTTGTGGCAGGACTGCTTGACTGAATTTTACAAAGAGAATAAACACTAGAAAATCCATTGGCTTCGGCAGCTCTGATTAAAAGACTGGCCGCACTTTCGTCTGGATAGGGGATAGGTTTAATTAATAGAGAATAAGAATTCATAGAGCAATCCTCATCTGACTCGCCAAAATATTATGTGACATCTTGAAAGGGTCACTTTGGGTCAAACTGACTTTAGCTGTCGTTCCCTGTAACCATGCGCTGCTGAAATCATGAGTTGTAATGATTTCTCGATTATCTTTAAGGGCAAATAGCACACTATCTTTGATAAGTGTCATGATAAAGGCTGGATTGCCAGCAGTGGCGGCATAAAGTTGTGTAGTTATCAAGGGCGAGTTTAGGCTTTGATCAAACGTGACTTCACATCTGGTTTTGATTTGATTTTCTACTTCAGCAAGAAATGGAAACATCGAGCCGTATGATGTAGATGAACCTATTGTCAGAGCATGCAAGGGATAGTGATATTGAAATCGTCGGGTTAGCTGTGAATCCATTTCTAATAAGGGAACAAACTGTGATAGACCAACCAAGCAGAAGCTAATTTGTGTCTCATTAACGATTGATTTAATCCAATCGCACACCACAATATTTAATTTAGTAGTTGTTTTTTGAAAACGGAAGAGGTGATGAAACTCATCTAGAAAAACCAGTTTAGTTTCACATTGGCGCAGTAAATGACACAGTCGCAATGAGATTTGAGTCGTATTTCCTGATGCTGGGTTAGGATCTCCTAGTTCCTTGAGTAGCATACTGGCCACTGATTTGACTGATGCTGGAGATGGAACCTGAGCATAAAATGCTGGAATAATAGTTTTTTCATAACCCTCAACGATAGTTGTATAAGATGGCATTTGTTTGATAATGGCTCTACAAAGCAAAGTCTTACCATGACCACCGTCAGCGTGTAAAATACTGCCAATAGGCTCTTGGTAAGTCTGACTTTTTTGCATACATTCAGTGATGCCATGAAATGCGTGATTAAATTCTGGATGGCGCACAATAAAGTGATTAATGTGAGCAACTCGTTCAAGAATAGATATTGAATGATTCATCTTAGATCTCCATTGAAGAGAATGCTGTATAGTTATCGGTGGCTTGCTGTTCTTCCGCAACGATTGGGGATGGCTTGATTGGCATTGAAAGATTTTTAATTTCTTCAGGAAAATCTATTACTAGTTGGCGTAATTTGGGCTTTTTTCTCTGTAAATCTTCTTGGATCTTTTTCAGTAAATGCCAACGGGCAAGTAGGTTAGCCTTTTCACCTAAACGTCTAAGATCTGCCTGAGCCATCTGTTTTTTGATTTTTTGTGCTTCTTGATGGGCATACATGGTCAAACCTTGTGCATAATCAAGATTGGTACATTTAGCTTTGATGAGATTAGTTGAATCATTTGGATCAACGATAAATACATGTCCTAAATCTATTTCATCAACAAGTACAGTCACTTTGGTGAGCTTCTGTTGTTCAAAGGTTGCGAGTGCAGAAGAGGAATAATATAAATAGTCGATTAAGACTCTACCTTTATTGATACTACGTTCATAAGGTTTTCGGCATAATACAGATGCCTCATCATCTGAAAGCGAAGTTGGCTTGACGATTTTTGTGGCATCTTCCCAAGCAAGTGTTGGTATACGATTGGTTTCAGAATGAGTATCTGTGTGATAAATCTCATTGATCCATTGCTCTGCATATTTTTGAACATCTGCAAGTGTCATTTTGGCATTTTTACTGGCGTTATAATCTCCTCTCGCTGTGGGGTTCGAGAAAGTTGTACCAGGTAGTTTTTGGATTAAACCTTCAGTTAATGTTCTGAAGAAACTTTCAATATGTGGTTTATTATTTGGCGTGCCGATCTGCGATGGCGTAATGGTAATTTTTAAAGTTTCACATAGTCGAGCAAAAGAATTATTTTTGAACTCCACGCCATTGTCTGGAATAATTTGGCTCGGCACACCACCAGGTAAACCTCTTTGGGGTCGGGTAATCATGTCCCGAATCACACACATTGTGGTCAATGCACTTGGTGGATATAAATTGACGTAAATCCCAACGATGACTCGAGTGTAAATATCAATCGCACATGATAAAAATGGACGACCTAAAATGGCTCCTGTTATATCATCAATAATAATGATATCCAGATAATGGGTATCAATTTCCACCAAAGCCATTACGGTTGGGCTGATGATGGATTGTCCAGCAGCTTTGAGTAATTTTCTTGCAGTACGAGATCCTTTTTTAGCGTTAATGACTACATAAGGATCCAAACGATTGATACGACGTTCAATCGTTCTTAAACAAGGGATTTTATGTGATGTCCAGCCATGTTCCATGGCTTTTCCAACAATAAACGCCAGTACATCTTTACCATCTCGTCGCTCTGAACAGAGGTAAATTTCTTGTATGGCTTGATGGATTAGACGTTCGATTTCTAAAGAAAATCGGACATAATGATTACCTGATTTTTTCTTTTCAAGAGATTCTGTAGACTGATTACTTAGTAGATATACTCGAATCCATCGTGCAACAGATCTAGGGCTTGGTGGTAACTGGTCTTGAATCTCTTTGGCAATCTGCTGAATTAATATCGTTAATGGTTGAACTGCAGTTGGCCGTGGCAGCTTAGATAAGGCTGCTTGTATATATCTAAATTTACGTATTCTTTTTGCTGTCATCTCAGGATTAACTAACAAATTTGATGTATTAAAATCATATTCAATCTGCCCAGACTTATACCATTCTTCAAACTGATGATATGGAATTTGAAATATACGACCACCAGCGATCGCAGAATATCGGCATATACCATGACCGATAAAGCTAATTTCAAACTGTGAACCGTGAAATAAAAAGCGAGTACCAATATTGGGAATAGGAATGGAAGTATTCATAGATCTACTCCCAGCATAAGATGTTTATTTTTGGCGTTTTTGATTTGAATGATTTGATGGAAAAGCAAATAGTCTGCAAGCTGTGGAGACAATTGGTCTTTTGCTAAAATGCTATACGCTTGTTCTAGATCATCCAATTCATAGCGAATCAAAAGGTCTTGTGCCAATTCAATTTCAAGTGATGTCCAGTCCTGAAGATGGCCACGAGAATAAAGATGCAATAACTGTGTTAGGGATTGGCGTTGGGGTAATGTATTTGCATCAACTAACTTAAAAGGGATATTTATTGACGCCAAAATGGAAGCTAGTCTCTCAAAGCGTTGAAGGCTTTCTAGGGATAGATGTTGAATGGATGGCTTAACCTCATGGACTTCAAAATCACCTTTTTGAGTACGAATCAGAAAGTCAGGATAAAGTTCCAAATTTTGCCCAATTGGAATTTTTAAGGCCTGTGTTCGATAAGATTCAACCGCAGGATGACTTTCTAGTTGTACAGCATAAGCCAATTCCAGAAAGCTTTCTAAAGCAACTGAACCACCAGCTTTACGGCTGGGAAAAAGAGAAGTTCGACGTTCTAAGCAGCCTTGGTAAATACGACGCTGGCCATGTAGTGTTCCAGCAATATTTGGTTTTTGATTAAACGCTGAATGAATCTGTTCATGAATGAGTTGCTGTATATGTTGTTGTATGTGGCTTATAGGATAAGACATATTATATCTCCATGTTTTTGAAGCATATGTATCCATAGAATGTTGTTTTCTAGGGATAAATAAGCCCATCACAGCTAAAAAACATAGGTGTGAAAGACTTGACGTATGGTTCTACACAGAAGATACTAGGGGTCTCAATCTCTATATTATCTTCGTGTAATGTAGAACTAACGGATCTTTAAAAAGATCCGTTTTTTATTTATGCATGACTAATTTTTCGTTAATTTGTCTCCTTATTTGTATCAAAGTTAAATATAGGAACATTAACTTCTTCTTTTAAACCTAATTTGACTGCGATCTTATGGCTTTCTCCACGAATGGGAATGTGCTTACTTTTAAGTACGCTATACACAAGATCTGGTGAAAAATTATTTTGACGAGCCCAATCAGCTATTGAGAGTCCACTAAGTTCGAATTTTCGTCGAATCTCATTTTTATCTACCATAGTCACATTGCCCGAAAAAATTTGGAATAGTTTAAAAATAAGTCAAATTTTGTGAAAGATCAATTGAGTTTTTTTTTAATGCTATGAAATTTAAAGATATTTTTTAGTATTATTACCATTCTATTGAAATTTATAACAACAATATTTTTTAATAAGATATTTAAAATCAATAAAATATTACTCATTATAGGTTAGTAAGAGTTTTGGAAAATTGATACACTTTTTAGCTATTGATTGATACATAAATTTAATTTCTTTTCGAATATTAGAGATAGTACAAAGAGTTGTTTTGGTCCTTAATAGCTTTAAAAAGAATATAAATTGTTATGATGATTATTTTTGATGAAATCTTAAAATTTTTTATAAAGTGAGTATTTAATGACTTTGCCTGATAATTTTTCTGCTAAAGAGTTTTTAAAAAATAGGAGACCAGAAGAGTTTTCTAGCTCTATTGTTGTTGAAACAGGAGTTCTCGATAGAGTCCAATTGGAGCATTATTTAGCTACACTTAATATACGTAGTCAAGAATTAGAATTTGAGACATTTGCAAAAAAATTATGTGAAAAAATTATTTGCCCAAACCTTTTAGAGCAAACAGGACCTGTTGCAGGTGGTGATGGAAAAACAGATACTCAAACCTTTCCTGTTTCTTCACAGAATCAATTATTGTGGCTTGAAGGAGTTAATGAGCAATCTCACAATGAACGTTGGGCTTTTGCTGTAAGTACTCAAAAAGATTGGAAAGCCAAGTGTAAAAAAGATGTAAAAAAAATTGTTGAAACGGGCAGGGGGTATGTAAAAGTTTTTTGTATAACAAATCAATCAATTAAAGCAGATCAAAGAAGTAAATTAGAGGATGAGTTAACCAAGCAATATTCAATTGATGTACGTATTTTAGATTTAAGTTGGATATTGGACCAAATTTATAAGAGTCAGTTAGAGTTTCTAGCAATCAATACATTAAGTATTCCTACATCTTATAAAAGAGAAATTGAATTAAGTGCTGATGATTATCAGAAACAAAAAGAATTAGATAGATTGAATAAACTAATTACAGAAAAAATTGATGCTTCAAAAATTACAACTCAGCAGGTAGATTATTTCCTAGAGGTGGCTATTCTAAGCAAAGAATTAGAAAAACCTATAATTGATACCCAAAGTTTATTTGATCGGGCTGTTCGAGTTGCTAAAAAATTTGGAACATCTCAGCAATCATTAGAGGCAAGTTATCAGTATGCTTGGGCTGCACACTGGTGGTTTGAAGATTATTCATTATTTGAGAGTAATTTAGAATTAACTTTTGAAAATCTTGCAGAAAATACTAACTCAGAAAGTTGGGAGAAAATAGTAAACTTGTTGACAATTTACTATGGGAGGTATAGCTATTTAAAAGATATACATCCAAGTGTAGATATTGATCATATCTATAATAATACCATTGATGTATTGGATAGATTATCAAAAGATTTAAGTCGTCCAAGTAACTCATTAATGGCATCTATTCACTTGGATTTATTACAGCTAATTGTTAAGTTTCCAGATGAAAAATATTGTATAGAGTTATTAAAAAAGACACTTGAAACGTGTCGATTGGGAAGTAATCTAATAGGTTTTCCTTTTGAAAAGTTTTATAATTTATTTCAGGAATTGGATATTATTTTTGATAAATATGAAGAATATGAAGAACTTTTAGATTACTTTACAGAGCAATCTGGTTTGCGTGATAGTGAGACAAAGACAGCAAAACTACAACTTGAACGTGGATTGAAGCGTTTAGACGATAATAAGCCATACCAAGCTATTAAGTTATTAGGGAAGTCTGTTTCAGGTCTAAATAAAAAAGAAACGTATGACGAAATGACTTATGCAAATCTATTATTATCTGAAGCATATTCAAGGGTTGGCCTTAGATGGGCAAGTAGAGGAAGTCTATTATTTTCAGCATCACTTCTAGCAAATTATTTTCATAAAGAAAAATTAATTTTACCCTCAGCTATAAAAGTCTATTGGCAACTTGCGTGGAAAGAGTTGGAGTTAGGTAGAATTCCTCAATCATTACGTTGGGCAGAACTAGCACTACTTAGCTTAAATGCAATAAAAGATGATTACATAGATGAGGAAGAGTTAATACGATTTGATGGGTGTTTAGCTCATTTATTATTAAATTGTAGGTTTGATCAACTTGCTGAGCTCGAATATTTACCTGATTTTTTAGAAAAATTGCAACTTTTCTTTTCTAATAGTGCTCTCCTATATATTTTAGGATATGAAGATAAGCTAAAAGAAGAATTTCAGCAAACCTCTTTAGATGAGTTTTTGAAAACATTATTTTTGTGTCGAGATACAGATACTAGACATCCTACATCTCAAATTTTACCTACATTAGGAAAGTCTATTACCTACACTACTAGAGTGTCGGGATGTGAATTTAAAATTCAATTTCCAAATCGCTCCCCATATATTGAACTGTCTGAATCTATTTTGACTACAATCGAAAATTTCTTTTCTACAAATCCAATTGATAAAGTTTTTACAAAAATTAGCTCATTAGAAATTAATATTATTGGTGATGATGATGAAAATAGCACCATATCGCATGAATTTAGTAAATCCTCCAAGGGAATATATGTGGATATTTTCTGTTCTAATTTTACATGGGAGCATTTAGATCAAAATAATCAAAAAATAGTTTTTGAGTGGTTTGTTCAGTTTGTTATTGAATGTTTGATTAAAGTTTATCATGTTCTAGATATTGAAAAATTTGTAGAAGCCTCATTCATAACTGATTTATCTATTACAAGGTCTATTGCATTCAGTACATGTTTTGGTGCGACATACAATGTCATGGGAAGAGATTCCCATAAAAATGTTTTAGACATACTTAATGGTAATAAGGGAACTAAATTTGAGTTAATTAGAAAGTTGTCTTGGGATCAAGGTAGCCCAAAAGTGCTACAAAATAAAACTGAGAAAATTCAAATGGGAGATCATAAAAAAACTCCTGATTTTGGAAATTTAGAATCTATAAGTCATGATCAAATTGCTGTAACGACTTTGATTAAACCTGAATTATGGGATGAGGCAGCATGGCATGGTTTAGCTTTCATGTGTTTTGAAAATAAACCTCCTGTTATTCTTTTAATTTTTAAAAAAGAAGGGGGAGAGGATGTCTTCATGGACTTATATGATAATTTAGGTCAGGTTGATAGCTTAGAAAAACTGAGATTCTCCATAATAAGAGGGGTGTCTAAAGAAGAACCTTATAATTATAGGGTTTTACTTACGGAAAATATTATGGCTAATGATCAACATAAATTAATTACTATGTGTAGTCGTATTCATGAGATGACACCGCCTACCGATCGGAATTGGAGTAATTTTGAAAAGGAATATAAAAAGTATGGCTCATATAGTTTAAGTTTTGGTGCATTTTTTAATGGTCAATTTTACCCATATCCAGAGTTTGAAAAATATTTAATTAAGAAGAAAGAACTTGTAATTAAAAATGCTTGGGAAGTTGGTATTAATGATATTGAAAGAATAGTTTTAAGGCATGATGATGAGCCTTTAATTCCAGAAGAAGCTGAATATATTCCCTATTTTGAAAATTTTAATAAATAATACTATGTGTATGACACCTGTCATGTCGTTCCATGACAGGTGTTGTGTCGTTTATGACAACTGATGTGTCGTTCAACGCTGTTAATCAAACTTACCAGCTTAACGCACCACCAGTTTGGTAATCCGTTACACGCGTTTCAAAGAAGTTCTTCTCTTTACGCAAGTCCATCATCTCAGACATCCAGCCAAACGGGTTAGTTACACCAGCAAACTGCTCTGGTAAACCAAGTTGCGCTAAACGACGGTTACAGATGAACTTCAAGTATTCTTCCATCATGCTTGCGTTCATACCCAATACACCACGTGGCATGGTGTCACGCGCATATTCGATCTCAAGCATAGTGCCTTCAAGAATC
>Ga0308161_1002578_pt1 | contig 19017 bp, 16 predicted proteins | sample PhyFR2_FD_201034 | JGI IMG/M metagenome (GOLD analysis project Ga0308161, IMG submission 201034) | Phyllosphere microbial communities from UC Gill Tract Community Farm, Albany, California, United States - DLSLF.R2 | ecosystem: Host-associated > Plants > Phyllosphere > Unclassified | place: USA...
CATACTTTCTTTGAATGAATCGGGTGCTAATAAAAATGTTGGTTTATTCATCTTCTCACCTCACTACAATATAAATCTGTAAAGGATCATCCATTCTTCTATCTGTATTTCTCGTATTGTTTTGTTGAACATACTCTCAGTATAGCGCTATCAAATTCAAAAAAATATTGATAAAAAGACGAAATGGATTGTGCAAATGACCCATACATTTTATCATTACCGCTTGAATATTTATGCGTCCAATTCATTTCAATAAGGGTAATAGACAAAGAAGCATATCACAGAATACATATTATCTTTGATCTATGAAAGGAGCTAACTGCTTGAATCCATCGGCGATGTTGTTTTTGAAAAATGGTCTACGATTGTTACGACCGGTTGCTATTGCTTCTAGTGTTGTCATTATCTTTTCAGGGGTTTTTCCACTGTTTGCTTATTATGATCTGCCTAATGGAGTCTTGAGTGCTGTCTCCTTGTTGTTACTGGTAGGCTGTTTTATTATTCATGGCGCATTAACCCATGCACTGAATGACTATACCGATTACTTATCAGGGACAGATCAACATAGCCCTGCTTACTTATCCGGGGGTAGTCGCGTTATTCAAGAAGGTCGTATCGCTCCACATACACTCAAATGGATCGGTTATGGTCTTGCAATCGGGTTATTAGTCATTGCTGGAATCCTTGCTTTACTCGGTTATTATCCTTTAGCGTTATTACTGGTGATTGGTGTCTGGGGAGCGGCTTCATACTCGCTACCCCCATTACGATTCAGTTATATTCCATTGGCAGGTGAATGGTTAAGTACATTTCCATCTGCTTTTTTCTTAGGATTAGCAGGCGTCTGGATCATGTTAGGCGATTTCCCAGAATGGGCAGTCCAAAATGCAGTTATCAATGCGCTCTATTGTATTGCATGGGTAATGATTCACCATATTCCTGATCTACAAGCTGATCAACAAGCTTCTCCAGTGAAGCGGACAAGTGTAGTCTGGTCAGTGGCTATGTTCGGTCCAAAATATAGTGCATTGCCTGCGATTGTATATATGATTTTGATCGGATTATGTGGATTATGGTTAGGTACAGATCGGTTATGGGCAGCAATCGGAGTGGTTATAATTGTGATCTTGTCTATCTTTTTTATTATCAAAACAGATACACAGAATGCCGAGCAAGTGACTACTTGTGAGAAGAAATTGTTATTGCTCGCTATGATCAATGCAGTATGGTTGGGTGTGTTTATCTAAATAACAAAAAGAGTCGATACCGTCTAGCTTTATCATCGGTATCGACTCTTTTATTACACATTTCTAATTACGTCCTACTTTTAATAAGCTTCAAAGTAACTTTGAATGGTCGTAGGATCTTTGGTCTGAGTAAGTGCTAGCATCAACAGAATACGGGCTTTCTGCGGATTAAGCGAATCTGCATATAGTGTTCCAATTTCAGCATCCGAATCTAACGGAGTGACAACACCGCTACCTGTACGTGTAGAACGAACTACGGTTACTCCTTGATCAACAGCCCTAGCGGCACCTTCACTTGAACGTGTAGATAACGATCCATTGCCACTCCCTGCCACTACAATGCCTTTAGCGCCTGAAGCTACTGCCGCATCATACAGATAACTACCATTATTTTGATATTCGTATAAAATATCAACCTGTGGTAATTCCGTTATGCCTTTCACATCAAAAATAGTATTGGCTGTGTGTTTGCGTGTAGATTGATTATAAAAGTACACTTTATCGCCTGATACTACACCAAGATAACCTTGTTCTACTGATTTAAATGTATCTGTTCCTGTGGTGTTAGTTTTGGTAATATAACGTGCTGCGCCAATCCGATCATTAAGAGCAATCATCACACCTTTGCCAGTGGCTTCAGGGTTACTCGCAATTTTGACCGCATTGTATAAGTTAAATGAACCATCCGCACTGATCGCTGTTGCTGGACGCATTGCGCCTACAACGACTACAGGCTTATCACTTTTGACAACTAAATCTAGAAAATAAGCCGTTTCTTCTAATGTATCTGTACCATGTGTTACTACAATCCCATCGACATCATCTGAAGCCAGTAACTCATTGATCCGATTGGCTAATTTGAGTAAAACAGCATTGTCTATGTCAGGGCTACCCACATTAGCAATTTGTTCGCCACTAATATCTGCTACTTTTTTCATTTCAGGTACCGCATTGATCAGTACATCAATCCCTAGTGCACCTGCTTTATATCCAGTTACATCGGTGTTGGATTCGGAAGAGCCAGCAATCGTTCCGCCTGTAGCAAGAATCTTGATCTTAGGCAAAGATGTTTGTACAGCTGTAGTCTGAGAAGTGGTGCTCGTTTCTGTTGCCGCTGATACCGAATAGCTCATGACAGGCATCAACAATACCGCTGTTAACATCGAAATGCACCATTTTTGTTTCCATTGTACTGATAATTTCATATCCATCCCCCTCAATAAGTAGATCATACTGACATCATCGTAAATTTTATGTAACTTAATATCACATTAATGTAATATTAATATTGATTATAACGATATAACGTGAAATAACTCAATACTTTTGTATATTTATGCAAATAATATGTTATTTTATATAACACAAAATAAGGATATCAGCTTATTTATCTGATATCCTTATTTTCATGTTAGGTTATATTTATATATAGTATAAAAAGATTATTGTGCCGTATCTGATGTGCTATCTGTTGTTGTGTTGTTCGTCATATTTCTAGACGGTCTTTGACCTCCGCCCCCACCAAATCCTGTATTAGCTGTCGTCACACCTGATTCGTTCACCCATGTAATCTGGCTCGCCAATTCAAAATCAACCACTTTAGTACCACCTGTGTATTCACCGTCTGCATATAGTCCATCTGTTGCTGTACCTGTAGATGTTCCACCTGTATAGATAGAATATGAACTACCTTTCACTAGATCCGGTGAGCTGACTACAACCGATTGGTAATCTTTTGTCGGTGCCAAAGTTAATATATTTTCACCTGCGCTATCTTGAATATGAACTAATGTGCCTGCATTTTGAGTTGCAGAATAACTCATACTGATTGCCGCTTGAGTAGAATCATCAGAAGGTGCTTGAGTCATGCCTGAACTTCCGACAGCAACTACATATCCACCTGTCATCTCAAAAGTACCATCATAATCGAGTGAACCATTCCCATTCGTTGTTGGGCCGTTCACGATCACAGTTCCGCCTGACATTGTGATCGATCCATTGGAATCTAATCCATCGCCTTGAGCATCTACAGTGAGTGTACCACCTGTAATATTTAATAAAGCATTTTGAGAACTTCCTTGACCTCCACCGAATCCACCTGGAGGCGCGCTGTTACCTGCTGGATCTGTTGTAGATGTAGGATCTGTAGACGTTGTTGCTGTCGTACTGGACTCTGTTGGAGTTGGTTCTGTTGTTGAAGTCTCTGTCGTTGTGGTATTCGCATCACCCGAAGCATTTACACCGTCATCAGAAGCTATGACATTGGTGTCTCCACCAGATACATTAATATTGGTTGCTTCTAACCCTTCGTAACTGGTTGTAATATTGATTTTGCCACCCGAGATATTCAGATCCACATCAGCATGCAGAGCATCATCGCCTGTCGCAATTTCAAGCGTACCGCCTGTGACATGTACAGTTGCATTACTATGAACAGCATCATCTGCGGAATCTATTGTGAACGTACCCTCATTAATCGTGATATCGCCTGTTGCTTTCAGCCCTTTGGTACTCGTTGATTCGGTAGCTGTTGCATCGGTATCAGTTGAAGATGTTGTTGTCTCTGTAGACGTTGTGGCTGTAGCTTGAGCATCTTGAGTTTGTCGTCCACCGAATCCTCCGCCTTGACCGGGTTGCTCTTCAGCTTTTGCTTCCGCTTGAGTATGACCTCCACCAGATACAATATTAAATGTTCCATCGTCGATCACTAATTGCTTTTCAGATTGAATACCATCGTTGGTCGATTGAATATCAAATGTCCCGCCTGCAATAGCGATAAATCCTTTATCGGCATCAGTATCATTCGTCGATTTAATACCATCGCCACCCGCTACAATATGGAATGTACCTTCTTCGATCGCAACCATATCTTTACCTACAATACCGTCATCTTTTGCTGTGATATTCAGTGTACCGGATACGATTTTTAGATCATCTTTACTTGTGATTCCATCTTTATAATTGGCTTTGATCGATAATGTACCTTCCCCATTGATCGTCAGATCGGCTTTGCTAAAAATCGCTGCGCTAGGCTCATCTGTGGTATCATCTGCTAATGTATACGTTGCTCCATCCGTGATCACATTTTTAGTGCCATCGGCTAATGTCATAAATGCGTTTTTAGCTTCTTTGATATAGATTGGCGCGCTATCATTATCTGTAATCGTTACGCCATTCAATACCAGTATCACATCTTGATCATCCTGTGAATCGACAACAATCTGTCCGTCTGTCAGTTCACCACTAAGCACATACGTACCACCTGCGGTAATTGTAATGATGCTACTGGTTGCAGTTGCGCCATTGCCTGTAATCTTAGCACTGGAGCCTGTTAATTGAATCGCTGTATAGTCGGATGATTTCCAATCGATAGCATCATCGCCACTGTCAAAAGTCACTAGATCCGAGACTTTCAACGCCGTGGAAGAGGAAGCAGTTGTTGCTGTTGTAGACACTGTAGCGGTTGAGCTAGTTGCCGCCGCCAATGCCTCGGTTGCTGTCGGTGTGGCTGAACTGCAAGCTGATAATGCCAGTGTACTGAGAAGAACAATGCTCAAGTTCGTTTTTGTTATCCATTTTTTCATCGTAATCGTTCCCTTCGATTGTTGGTTGGAGTGTGGTGATTTAATACGCTTCTGCCGCTGTTGGGCTCATTGTTAAAGACAGATCGAGGTTGCCATTTCTGCACCGGATCGCATCTAGAAATTCTTTCTGGTTAGTGACTTGATTCATCGTAACCAGATAGACCAGTTCATACAGACTTCCAAGCTCGGTCGTTCTAATTTTTTTCAAATCATACTGTACGTTAAATTGGTTGAAGACTTCAGCAAATGCTTCATCATATGCTAAATTTTCAGGAATCGTGACTTTGAGTGTTTTTTGCAATTTTTTGCTAACGCCAAATTTGAAGCGATTTAACACAAACATCATCACACATAGAATGATAGTGAACAGTACTGCATAACCGAAATAGCCTGTACCACAAGCAAGTCCTGCTGCCATTGTGAACAATACATAAGCGATATCTTTCGGATCGCCAGGAGCACTTCTAAAGCGAATAATCGAGAAGGCGCCGGCAAGACTGAACGCTCTTGCGATATTGCTACCGATTAATAAAATGATAATAGCGACGATAACAGGAAGCAGTACCATCGTTAACGTGAAATTCTGTGAGTACCCGCTCGGGTTGGTTTTCATATACGTAAAGCTAATCAATCCGCCTAGAACAATAGCGACAAATATCGTGAGTAACGAAGTCGTTAACGTTAGGTCTGTTGTCGTTGTAGCCGCAGTCAGTAATGAATCAAGCATAAAGAATGCTCTCCTTTTCAGTTGGAATCGTTTCTACAGGTTGGTTTAATCTTGATTTCAATAGTTGTTTGTATTCGTTGCCGTATTTAGAAAAGCTGGTACGGTACATCTGATGCTCGGACAACTTTTGCGATAACCATAATGGAATTGTTTTTTCCGCTTTGACTTCCATCAGCCATTGTCCTTTGTCCATCAGTTGGTCGCCATAATCGCCTTGTTCTAATTTAAGATCGTAGCGTCGGGTACGGATATTGCTATCAAATGTAATTCGTAAATCACGATTGTGCTTGCTGAATAACGCTTTGCGATCATAGGAGAGATACAATTTAGGTTCCAGATCGTAGATTTGCAAAAAGTAAGTCAATTCATTCAGTACCTGCTGATTCATATACTCTTGATACGGGGGAGCAATACCGGTACGAACAAATTCATACGCTTCATCTAGCTTTAACGCTGTACGGCGTTTGTTCACCAGTCCCATCACTTTCTTTTTGATCTCTAGATATACTTTGGCATGTTCACCAGGAACACCGTAAGCGCGTAAGCGCAATTTTTCTTTATATTTGGGTTTGGAAAGACTCATTCGAATTAAGGAATCATGCGGTGTATCAAAGTACAAATTGCTGATTGAGTAGAAATCATGTTGCTTGCAATATTCATCGACTTCCATATGCTCCAATAATTCGTTATAAAATTTGAAGTAAGACTGAGTGTCCATCAAATATTTACTTTCGTAGCGGTTAAATACTTCGATTGCCATGTGGATCATTTCCTTTCGTGTATACATGTATTAGGTTTTTATTTATTGGTTTGTTTGGTTGTAGTGGTGTGCCTCGCTTGCTTATATTTGAATCTTACAGCCCTAACCTTTAGTGAATCTTAAATGTTTTACATTGCGAAAACATTTCTACAAAACACAAAAAAAGCCATGACGCATATAGCGCACATGGCAATAATGAATAATGTATATAATTCGCTTCTATAAGAAGAATAAAGTCAGCCTTGTTTTATTTTCAATATAAATCGCTGCTTGTAATCGATCCATGCACAATCTTCTGTCCATAATGTACATCCCTGATCATTATAGATATAGAATTGTCGATCTTCACTTCCCAGACGCTGATCTATTGTAACGATTCCTTCTTCTATCATCGTAACCACTCCTTGAGGTTGCAAAATCTCAGCAATCTGCTCGCCTGTGTGTAACTTATACAATCGAGTCGATGTATCCGACTGGCGGGTAGCATAAAAGATTTGGTTCAGATGATATAATTTGTTATACACATGTGGATAACTAATATATTCAGTCTTTTGGTTATCCACAGTGTATAACATGACTAGAGAATCTTCTGTATCAAATCGTTCTACTAAAATGATCAATTGCTGATCCAGTATAAGTAAATCTGCAAAAGCTTCATGACTTTGAGAAGAATATATAACAAAATCACTCAAGTCTATATTACTAGATTGAACGTTGGAGATAAATTCATCGACTGCAATCGCTATTAATTGCTCTACTTCTGGACGGTTATATTCCCAATCTATTTTTCGTTCATGTACCATATGTTCACCTGTCTTGATTAGCAGATATTCTGTTCCATTGCAGTTGAATCCCATAATACAATCTATATTTCGAATCATATCATTAGGTACAAAAGGAATCATCGTCTGCTCTAGTGCATCGATTAACGCATAGTTATAACCTCTTTGTTGACCTGGCAACAAATAAGCGATTAGCGCATACCGCTCATTTAGTGAATAGAAATGATGTACAGACCATACACGATTGATCGACGGTTCATAAGCATCACTGATATCTCGGGTGAATACAAGCTGATCGACTTCTGCTTCAAGATCACGTTTATAACAGTACAGCATACGATAATCATCGCTATAGGCTAGATAGAATAAAGTACTTGTGTTCTGACTGCTACTTAGATTTAATACTTTGTATTGCGGAAAATAATATGTACTTACTTCACCTGTTTGGGCATCACAACTTAGAATTCCTTTATATAGAAACAGATCTTCGATATGTAGATCAAAATTAAAATCGTCTGGAGACATATCTACGTATTTCTTAATCGTAAATAATTGCATCGTCTGGTACATGAAATCAAGCTGTCTATACTCATATTCTTTAGGCATGTTTATTGTAACAGTAAGCATTGTTGGTTTACTCATATAAGCCCACCTTCTTAGACATATTCAAATTTGGCGCAGATCTGGTCGATACAGTAATAAGGTTTAAGATTGGCTAAAGCTTTGACCATTATTATTAATGTATCATAGAACAACAACTAAAGGGTGATCACCATTATGCGAATATTAATAGTAGAAGATGAACTGCATTTAGCAGAAGCATTAACACAAATTTTGAAAAAAAATCATTATTCTGTTGATGCGGTACATGATGGACGGACAGGGCTAGATTATGCCCAGACCGGTATCTATGATTTGCTCTTACTGGATATTATGATGCCTGAAATGGACGGGATAAGTGTTCTCAAAACGTTGCGCCAGCAAGGAGTCGCAACACCTGTTATTTTGCTAACTGCCAAAGGAGAAATTACAGATAAAGTGATCGGACTGGATTATGGCGCAGACGATTATATCGCCAAGCCTTTTTCAGCAGAAGAATTACTGGCACGTATCCGAGCTGCACTCCGCCGTAAAGGAGAAGTTTTACCGGAAGAAGGGCTTATATTTGGAGATATTCAATTAAACACAGCCAATCTCAAGTTATCCGTTAGTGGCAAAGAAATGAAGCTGAATTTGAAAGAAAATGAGTTGCTCGAATTGCTTATTACCCGCAAGCAAGGAGTGACTTCCAAAGAGCAGATTATTGAAAAGTTATGGGGATTCGATTCCGATGTAGAGTACAACAATGTGGAAGTGTATATTTCTTTTTTACGTAAAAAGCTCAACTTTCTGCACTCTCAAGTCAAGATCAGTACGATTCGTGGGGTCGGTTATGTATTAGAAGAGGTGACTTCCTGATGTTCAACAAGCTTCGTAATCGATTTCTGATTGTTAATCTCGTCACGATTTCGGTATTAATGCTACTTGCATTTGCTTCGATCTATACGATTACCTACCGCAATGCTCAAAATGATATTCGTAGTGAATTATCTCGAATTGCTACTATTTATCCTCGCAATGCTGGTAATGGACAGATGCCACCTAATCAGGGTGGCATGAACAATGCAGGCGGTATGAATAATAACGGTCAACCTAATGATAATGCCTTTACAGAACGCTCGTTATCTTTTTCCATTGAGACGGATAGCAATTGGAATATGACAGCCGCTCACTCTCCCTTTGAAATGGATAGCACTTTGTATCAATCGGCACTGACTGAAGCCAAAACAATCAACAAAGATAATGGACAATTTAAGCTAGATAGTAGTGATTGGGCCTTTATCAAGCAACCTACAGGTTCAGGGTACAAATTGATTTTTCTCGATATTACCGCTCAACAAGATATTTTACGAAATCTGATCTATACTTTTGCGGCTGTCGGCTTGATTATGTTAGTCGCGTTATATTTCACCAGTCGATTTTTTGCGAACCGTTCGATTCAACCTGTCAAAGAAGCTTTTGATAAACAAAAACAGTTTATTGCGGATGCTTCTCACGAACTCAAAACACCGCTGGCTATTATCAATACCAATGCAGATGTTCTTCTATCCAATCGTGAAGAAACGATCGAAAGTCAGGCAAGATGGCTAGAGTATATCAAGTTAGAAACAGAACGCATGGCTCGCTTAACCAATGATCTTCTTTACCTCACCGAAATGGAAGGTTCTCGTACACAGATGGTCTATACGCCTTTCGATCTTAGTGAAACGACAGAGCGTATTATCTTAACGATGGAAGCTGTTATTTTTGAAAAAGAACTCACTCTTGATTATCATATTGAACCGAATCTTAGGGTCAACGGTAGTCAGGAGCAAATTCATCAAGTAATTATGATCTTACTGGATAATGCTATTAAATACGCCAATGCTCAGGGTACGATTACTATTATGCTCAAGCGCCAACCACACGAAGTATCGCTGACAGTGACCAATACAGGCGAAGGTATCGCACCAGAGCATCTTACCAGTATCTTCGACCGCTTTTACCGTACAGACACTTCACGTGCTCGTAAGCAAGGTGGCTATGGCTTAGGGCTTGCTATTGCCAGTTCTATTGTCGATCAGCATAGTGGAAAGTTGTATGCGACCAGTACAATCGGCGAATCGACCACATTTCATTTGCAACTTAATGCGATCTAACCAGTCAATTCAGTCATCTAGATGTACACAATAACAATCATATTCATTACTTATCACTAAAAGCGATCACTACAAAAGTGACCGCTTTTTTATTAATCCATCAAACGTTGAGGATCATGACTTCGAGTTTGCCGGAACTGTTTATTTGTCCATTCTGCATAGGAAGAATGAGTGTTTAGTAATTCTTCATGCCGTCCTGTACCTGTAATCTGTCCAAACTCCAAAACGACAATCTGATCTGCATTCGTAATCGTTGAAAGTCTATGGGCGATAACAATCGTTGTACAACGGCTCATCAAATGCTCTAAAGCTTGCTGAACTTCATGCTCCGAATCACTATCCAGACTCGCTGTGGCTTCATCAAGTAGCAGAATATCTGGCTTACGCAGTAAAGCACGAGCGATAGCAATCCGCTGTTTCTGACCGCCTGACAATCGGATTCCTCTTTCACCGACTTCGGTATCATAACCTTTAGACAATGAAGTAATAAAATCGTGGGCATATGCCTGTTGGCTTGCCTCTATCATCTCTGCTTCTGTTACCGTATCTATACGTCCATATATAATATTGTCACGGATCGTTCCATCCACTAACGGACTTTCTTGAGAAACATAACCGATTTTACTGCGAAAAGAAGCAATATCGAAATCGGTAATTGATCTTTCACCATAAGTGATCAACCCTTTGTCAGGTACATAAAATCGTTCAAGTAGCGAAAATATAGTCGTTTTCCCACTACCACTAGGGCCTACTAATGCGGTAACTTGTCCAGCATGCATATATATATTAATCCCTTTTAAAATAGGTTCTTCAGAGGAGTAAGCGAACTCCACATTGTGAAAGACAATATCTTGCGTAAGGATAGGCATAATAGCACCTTTCTCATCGTGTTCATCTTCAACTTCTGCTTCCAGAATCGGTTTTAAGCGTTCTACTGCTCCTGATACTTTCTGCAAGTTAGAATAAAAAGTAGCGAATGTATTAATCGGAAGCATAATCTGAAATAAAAGTAATACAAAAGATACAAGCACTCCTGTGCTTAAAGCGCCCGAAGATACACGCATACCTCCATAAGCAACAACAGTCGTAAGTAGTACAATCATAATCATCGACATTAGCGGTGAAAGAACAGCATAGACTTTTGCTTCTTTCATACTCAATTCAAATAAATGATCTACTTTATCAAATCCATTTTTTTCTTCACGCTTTTCCGCATTTGAATACTTCACTAATCGAATTTCTCCAATAACCTGAGTCAATACGGAAGCAAACTGTCCCAACTGCTCGTACATATTCATCGAAATTTTGTACATTTTTCCGCCTATTGGCATAATAACCGCTGCACCCAGTGGAGCGGCTAGCAGAACAACCAACGTCAAACGCCAATCTAGCCAGAACAGAATGACCAGTGCGCCAATGACGGTCAGTACATTGGAGAAAAAAGAAATCAGATGTTCTGTAATCAACGTACGAATCTCGTCTGTATCTCGACTGATTCGGCTCATCACATCTGCTGATCGGTGATTATCAAAAAAGTGAACAGGCAATGCTAACGTTTTGCTCCATAATCGCTTACGTAACATTGTAACTGTGCGATTGCCTGCATAAGCTAACATATAATAGGAAACCCCTGTCGTTAATGCTTCCATCAGGAATACGCCAACGAGTAGGATAATCAATATTCCATTAATTCCACCTGTACTAAATTGGTCAATAAATCTGCCTGTCATCACTGGCCAAACGAGACCAATCATTGAAGATGCAATACTGAGAAGCGCAGCGATACTCAGTATTTTTTTAGGCATGCCCGTCGTACTTAACAATTTGTACAAATAGCGAAGCATTGACTTGTTGATGGGTCCTGCGGGCAATTCTTTTTCAAACGGTGCTTCCATAGTTCAATATCCTCCCACAACCGGTTTACTTCGTGAGCACTTTTTTAAAAGTTAACTCAAAAATAACACCGTCTTCTACGTTTCTCACATTATACTCACACTCATGTAATTCCAAAATTCGTTTAACAATCGCTAGTCCTAGACCTGTACCTCCACTTTTCCGATCTCTGGAAGCTTCTACCCGGAAAAAGCGTTCCCAGATTCGCTTCAGATAATCGTCTGGAATTTGATCGCCTTTGTTATAAATAGAATACAGACACGTTTGTTCTGTTCCCAAAATATGAATTTCTATCGTGCTACCTTTTTCGGCATGGCGGATCGCATTGGTCATCAAGTTCAACAACACTTGCTCGATCTTGACTGGATCGACATTGATTTCTGTCTCCTGCTTGTACACAAGATGTGCAGAAAGTTCTTTTTCGTCCATTTGATAAGTCAGCTTCTCCAACATGTCTTGAGTAAGTTCACTGAGTAGTACAGGCGACTTATACAACTTCAATGCTGATGATTCTAAGCGCAAAAGGTCAAGCATATCTTGAACCAGTTGTTCCATTTTGGCGCTTTCCTCCAAAATAACTTCCACATAATGCTCCTGACGGCCCACACTAATTCCATCACGTATTCCTTCTGCAAAACCGCGTACAATACTGATTGGGGTTTTCAATTCATGTGAAGCATTGGCAAAAAAGTCCTTTTGTAGTTGCTCCATCTGTTTATTCTGTATAATTTCTTTTTTTAATTGAACATTGGCTTTGTTAAGCTCATCTAACGTCATATTTAATTTGCCGGATAATTCAAATAATGTCCCAGATAAATTCCCTAATTCATCTTTGCGTGGTAAAGGCTTCTCGCCTGTAAAATCAAGTTCTTTCATTTTGTGTGCTTGTTTGTTTAGCATAAGAAGAGGACGGGTCACCAGACGAGAATACAGTACAGAAAGGAGTAAAATTAGAATAAAGCCTCCAGCGCCCAAATAAGCATAAAATAATCGAAGTGCACTATTTGTTTCTTTGATCTCCTGAAGTGAAGTCACAAGAAAGAGTAATTCGATGTTGCCGTTTTGTTCACGTAACGGCTGGATTAAAATACCACTTCGGCTTCCACTAAATGGATTTTTCCACTTGAGTTCTACCTGTTCCATTCTTTTCAAGCGATCTATATACGTCTGTTCTAATGGGAAAAATTCATCGACAGTTACATAAAGAAGCCCTAATCGCTGTTCTGTTTTGACTACACTAGGTAAGCTGATAGAAATGATTTTGCCCTGAACGGCATCTTCTGAACTTTGCTGTTCATTTACACCTACATCTTTTCCATCACTTGTTTGAATATAGTAAGGATAGAATGTTCGACTGTTTGAACTTTCACCAAATTCACCATACATTTTGAGTTCTGTTCCAACAGCAAGATTCAATTTTTTAAATTCTGCTCCGTACGCACTGACGATGTAGTATAAGGAGACATCCACTTCTGTGCCGTCTTTTTGAATCAAGCGCATACGATAAGGATCATTGACTGTCATATTCCCATCAAAATCCGTCAGTGCAAAGTTCATCTCTCTTTTATGCGATTGCAGGATGGAAGAAGAACCTGTCTCACGAAGCGCAGTAGGATCTTTTTGATATATTGAAGTCAGCTCAACTGCATTCTTTTCGAGCTGAATCATTTTTTGATGTTCATAAAACTCTGGAAACACCAAAATTTGGCTAACCAGAACAATCACATAAAACAGAACAAAAATAGATGCTGTAGCTAAAAATAATTTAGTGGTGATCCCTGTTCTTTTCATACGGATTCCTCAAATGTATATCCCACACCAAATACCGTACGTATACAATCAGCGGCAACGCCCATCTTACTACGTAACTTTTTGATATGTGTATCTACAACCCGTTCATCTCCTTCATATTCCGCTCCCCAAATCGATCTCAATATCGTATCCCGAGGAAGAACAATACCTTTATTGCGAAGTAATAGCTGTAAAATTCCATATTCTTTAGGTGTTAAGTCAAATATGCCGTCTTTTCGTTCTAATCTATGAGTTAAGGTATTCAGTACCACGTCCAAACCGATTGGAGTATGAGCAGAAACAAGCTGACCATCGACTCTTCGCATTAGTACCTCTGCTTTGGAGACTAACACTTTAGGGCTAAACGGCTTGGTGACATAATCATCCGCTCCTAATTCGTAACCTTCTATTTGCCTTTCGTCGCCAGATACTGCGGTTAGAATAATAATCGGTACATTGGAATATTGCCGAATTTTCCGACATAGTTCCCAACCATTCATTTCTGGCATCATAAGATCAAGAATGACTAGATCAGGCATCTTCTCTTCAAATACATACCATCCCTCTACTCCATTTTCTGCTTGAAATACGATCCAATGTTCATTACTAAAATAATCTGATATTAATTCACGTATACGATGTTCGTCTTCTACGATTAAAACCTTTTTAGTCAATATAATGTACTTCCTTTCTTCAAAAGACATAAAATAAGTATCAAGCTATTTGAAGTGTGTAGCGCACTTTATCCATTGTTTGCATATCCTAATACTCTACCTATTAGAATAAAAATCAAGCACCAAAATAAAGCTCCTAGAGAAGCGAATAGACTATACTTACGTAGTGGCATTTTGGTAATTCCACACAAATAACAAGTCACATGTCTAAACCCTGGAATAAAATAACCAAACATAATAGATAAAGGGCCATATTTATTCATCCATTGCTCAGCTTTCGCAATTCGATGCGGTTTCAAACCGACCCACTTCCCATAGCGATTAAGAAAAGGACGACCTGCTTTTTTTCCAATCCAATAACTGATCATCATCCCGCTCATCGCTCCTGCAAAACTAAAGAAAAGAGCATAAGGGAACTTCATCGTTCCAATCGTAGTTAAATAACCAACGGTAGTCATTAGCAATTCATCAGGCACTGGTAGCCCAACGATTCCTAAGGTTAACAGACCGTATATCGCCAGATAGCCATAATCTGATAAAAATTGAAGCATTGTAGACATTAACAGTCCTCCATCGCTTCAGACTTTACTTTTTTGAGACTCGGAAAATAAAATGGACTGACCATCAGTATGCCGATCAATACTATTCCAACCATAGCAACTAAAGGATATACATAAATAGTGAGAATTATAGACAGTACAGCAGCTACAGGTGTCGGCATGCCTACAAAAACAGTCATATGACTTTGCCTTACATTAAAGCGTGCTAGTCTGAGAGCACTGCAACATACATAAAATAAACAGCAGACTGCACCAACGACATGTATCTCATGTAGGGATACGACATATGCAAAAATAGCAGGAGCAACGCCAAACGTGATCAGATCTGCTAATGAATCCAACTCTTTTCCGAATTCGGATGTAGCATGAAGTATTCTTGCACAGTACCCATCAAGGAAATCACAGACTAAGCCTACTACGATAAGCAGTACTGATATTTCAAATTGTTCTTGAGATATTAAAAGGATAGCGGCAAAACCTGATAGCAAATTGCCCAGCGTAAATAGGTTAGGAAGCATTTTTTTCATTATGATCACACTCCAGCTCGTTTAATAAATATCAAACCTTTTTATATCCACTCAGATGACCCTAGTTTAATGTATCTTGAAGTTGTGTTTTTTTTAAGTCTTTGGCACAACACAAAAAAAGAGTGTCAAAGACTTCTCATAGAGAAGGTTTTGACACTCTTTAATTTAGATAAGAATATACATTTCCGTTAAAAACAGATCCCTTCTTTATTGAGAAGGCACTTCAGCTGTCTCTAGATTATCTTTTTCGAGCATAATGGATTGTCCATCTGTAATCCCTTTACCGAAAAATTGTTTTAACCATTTCAGTGCAGGACGCTCTGTGCCATTCGCATTCAATAAATGGGTGTTAGGCTCCCATGTCTGTCCTTCAATGTATCCCCATAAGGTAACTCCTTTAACCGAAGGATGGTTCCAAAGTACAGGGAATTTTTCTTTATAACGAGCCAGTTGGGTTGCGTCGTCACCGGTCATATCCAGTTCAGATACGTAAATCGGTAACCCTGTAGACCCTAATTTATTCAGTACTGTCGTCATAGTACTGGTCGAAACGTTATTCATATTAAAATGGTGACATTGAATACCGATACCGTCGATTAACCCGCGACTTTTGAGAATATTAATAATTTTCACATATTGATCGGCTAGATTAGGATCGCTAATAACTCCATATTCGTTAATTAACAATTTGGAATTAGGAAATTGTTGTCTCGCTTGTTGGAAAGACCATACAATCCAGTCCCAGCCTGTCGATCCACTTCCACCGATCGCATTACTGTAAGATGGCTTGGCATGAAATGGCTCATTGACTACATCAACAAAAGCGGATTTTGAATACTTTTGACCTGCTAACTGAATCCACTGAGTCACTTCCGCTTTCTGATCTGCGGCAGACAGACCACTCACCCATGCAGGTTCCTGACTTCCCCAGACTAATGTATGAAATTTAAAAGGATACCCTTTGCTTTGTGCATAATTGTAAGCCATATCCGCTTGTCCCCAGTTCATCGCATTCCGATTACCTTCGACAGCTCCCCATTTCGTCGAATTTTCAGGAGTGACTTGATTCCAATAATTGCCGTAACTTGCCGGTACATTTCCTGCAATAATATTACCTAGAAATTTACTCCCGCTGGTTAGACTGGCATAACTGTACTCTGCAAAAGTCGATGTACACAATACCCCTGTTAATGCGACTGTTCCAATCACTTTCCATAGGCTTGATTTTGACATCTTATTTCCTCCTTTTGACTCCATAGATAGTAGACGTACGTTCTCATCGCAAAAATTACCAAAATTTTATATAAGCGCTTACATTTGTAAGTGTAACAACTTATCTCTGGATTTTCGCTATAAACATAAGGAAATAATGTAATATGCCAAATAACGATATAACAAAAAAAGAGAAAGCAGTAGATATGCTTTCCCTTTAATGAAGTAAAATATTAAGAACGAACCGATTGGACAGCCTGATCCAAAGCTGTAATCACTTTATTACACCATGTATCAAATTCAGGATCTTCTTTTTGCAATTCAGGGTGACTTAGAATGTGATCGACGACTTGCTTCACCCCTTGATCGAAACGAGTTGTAGCTACAAAATCTGGTACTAAACGCTTGAGCTTACTATTGTCAAAAACCACAGAATTGGCTTTATCTCCAAGTAGACTTCCACGATAATCTTCGGTACTGCAAGCATCCAAGAATGTAGAAGACACATACACCGCATTAAGCTTCACGCCTAGTGCATCGGCAACTGCATGATAAATCTGATTCCAGGTTAACGATTCATCCGATGTGATCTGCACCGCTTCCCCGATTGCCTGTATATTTCCCATCAATCCGATAAATCCTTTGGCAAAATCGGTATTATGCGTCATCGTCCAGAGCGACGTACCATCTCCATGAATAATGACCGGTTTATTTTCGAGCATTCGCTTAGCGACTTGCCAGCTTCCTTCGCTACCGTGCACACCCATTGGAATCGAGCGTTCATCATACGTATGACTTGGACGCACAATCGTGATCGGGAATTGCTGTTCACGATACATTTTCATTAGATAATCTTCACAAGCTATTTTATTACGAGAATATTCCCAGTATGGATTGGACAAAGGAGTGCCTTCATTAATACGATAATCCGCAGGAGGAGACTGATAAGCAGAGGCTGAACTGATAAAAATAAACTGCTTCGTTTTGCCTGCAAATAGACGATAATCCCGTTCTAATTGAGTAGGTTCAAACGCAATAAAATCAGCCACAACATCAAATTCTAGATCAGCAATCAGTTCTGCGACTTGTTGCTCATCATTAATATCTGCTTGCAAAATATGGGCATTGTCAGGCAAATCTTGATTACGGTTCCCCCGATTCAGCAAATACAATTCACAATCGGTAGTTAATAATTGCTGGGTAATCGCTGAACTGATAATACCTGTGCCTCCAATAAATAACGCTTTCATAAATACACCTCCGTGACAAAGTAGCCTATCTATACAGTAATAACCCTAAATCTCCTTTACAATATCATCTCTAAGACAAACAAATGATATCACTCTATAAACGATAGCTATTATTTTTCAAAATTTGAGGTGAAAAGGTTATAATGCTGTATCATCGCTACTATTTTGGGTAATGGTAATTGATGTCGAATTATTTTTTATTTTGCGAAATTGCTTAAATGCACTTATATAAATTGTAGAGGAGAATCCATCTCATGAAGGCAACGATCATTATTAATCCATCTTCGGGTAAAGAACAAGCCTTAGAATATGTCAAAAAGGCAGAGGATATTCTTAGTGAGCAAGGATATCATGTCACAGTAAATGAGACTGCCAAAGAATTAGATGCGACTCAATTCTGCACAGACGCTTGTAAAGAATGCCATGATCTAGTCGTGTCGATCGGCGGAGATGGTACACTGCATGAGACCATCAATGGACTTATGGATCAAGAACACCGTCCGAAGCTTGCTGTGATTCCACTGGGAACGGTGAATGATTTTGCACGTGCTCTTCAGATTCCACTTAATCCTGATCAAGCGATTGAGACACTACGCTCTTCCAATGTTAAAACGGTAGATATGGGTCAATTGAATGATCAATTATTTGCAAATGTAATTGCTGCGGGTTCATTGGCAGAAGCTTTATCGTCTGTTCCTTCTGAAGATAAATCCAAATTAGGTGCTTTTGCTTATTTTAGAGATGGTATGAAAGAGTTAATGAGCAATTCGGCATCTCCTTTAAAAATCGAATATGATGGTGAAGTGTGGGAAGGAGAAGCTCCTCTTTTTCTAGCCGCACTCACGAATTCTGTCGGTGGTTTTGAAAGTATGGTTCCTGATGCTGAAGTAGATGATGGATTATTACATTGCTTTATTATGACCAATCTCAATATGTTCAATACGTTAACCGCAGGATTATCTTTATTGCTTGGTAATCTGAAAGGTCATAAAGATGTTATCTATTTTACGGCTAAACATGTAAGAGTCAGTTCAACCGAACCTGTAAAAACGAATGTCGATGGCGAAGAAGGGCCTTCTTTACCTGTTGATCTACGTATTATCCCGGGTCATATTCGTGTCGTTGTCCCAGAAGAAGCTTAATGTCAACAGGGTCTTAAGACGATCCAATACATGTTACAACATATATCTCTACACATAAAAATCACCGATGACGTATACGATGTCATCGGTGATTTTGTGTAGAAAATATGATTTATTTGATCAATCTATT
>Ga0308161_1002579_pt1 | contig 19009 bp, 20 predicted proteins | sample PhyFR2_FD_201034 | JGI IMG/M metagenome (GOLD analysis project Ga0308161, IMG submission 201034) | Phyllosphere microbial communities from UC Gill Tract Community Farm, Albany, California, United States - DLSLF.R2 | ecosystem: Host-associated > Plants > Phyllosphere > Unclassified | place: USA...
GACCGGGTGGCCCGGGGTGTCAGTCTTCGGTCTTGCGCTTGGTCACGTCGGGGTCGACCGGCTCGACCCGCTCGCCGAACTCGGGCTCGACCCGACGGTCGGCGTCGTCCTTGCCGAGGTCGAGCGCCGGGGCCGCAGCAGCGGTGTCGGTGACGACGGGCGTCGCCTCGACGTCGGAGGCGTTGTCGTCCACGACGCGCGAGAGCGTCTGACGATGGACCGTGACGACCGTGCCCGGTGCGATCTCGACGTCGGCGGTGACCTTCTCGTCGTCGACGGAGAGCAGCGTGCCGTACAGGCCGAAGGACAGCATGACGCGGGCCCCCGGCTGCATCTTCGTCTGCAGCTCGGACTGCTGCTTCTTGCGCTTGCGCGAGCTGTAGAACATGAAGGCTGCGAACGCGACGATGATGACGATGAGGAAGATGGATTGGTCCATGGGGGCGTTGCCTTCTCTGGTTGCTCGACTTCGGGCCGTAGCAGTCTAGGGCACGGGTCGGCGGGCGGTCCTGCACGGTGCTGTCGCGCGGGGTGTCCGCTGGGCGGTACACAACATACCACGCGGTCTAGTCGTCGATGGGGAGTCCTGGTTGCGCAGCGGCACCCGCGCCCGGCGTGAGGCCGAAGTGCCGCCAGGCCTGCGGCGTGGCGATGCGCCCGCGCGGGGTCCTCGTCACGAGGCCGACGCGGACGAGGAACGGCTCGACGACCGACTCGATGGTCTCGGACTCCTCGCCCACCGACACCGCGAGGGTGTTCAGGCCGACCGGGCCGCCGTCGAACCGGGTGAGCATCGTCTCGACCACGGCGCGGTCGAGACGGTCCAGGCCGAGTTCGTCGACGTCGTAGAGGTCGAGCGCACCCTGCACCGCCGCCATCCCGTCGGACGTGCGGTGCACGAGGGCGAAGTCCCGGACGCGCCGCAGCAGGCGGTTCGCGATGCGCGGCGTCCCGCGGGAGCGCCCCGCGATCTCCCGCAGGGCGGTCCGGTCGATCTGCAGGTCGAGCAGGTGCGCCGCCCGGATGAGGACCTGCTCGAGTTCGCCCTTCTCGTAGAACTCGAGGTGGGCGGTGAAGCCGAAGCGGTCGCGCAGCGGGTTCGGCAGCAGGCCCGCCCGCGTCGTGGCGCCGACGAGGGTGAACGGGGCGAGGTCGAGCGGGATGCTCGTCGCGCCGGCGCCCTTGCCCACCATGACGTCGATGCGGAAGTCCTCCATCGCGAGGTAGAGCATCTCCTCCGCCGAACGCGCCATGCGGTGGATCTCGTCGATGAACAGGACCTCGCCGGGGACCAGGGACGACAGCACCGCGGCGAGGTCGCCGGCGTGCTGGATCGCCGGGCCGCTCGACATGCGCAGCGGGCGACCGGACTCGTGGGCGACGATCATCGCGAGCGTCGTCTTGCCGAGGCCGGGCGGACCGGCCATCAGGATGTGGTCGGGCGTGCGCTCCTGCATCGCCGCGGCCTTGAGCAGCAGGTCGAGCTGCCCGCGGACCTTGCGCTGCCCGACGAACTCGTCGAGGGACTTCGGGCGGAGCGCGCCCTCGAAGGCGAGTTCCTCCTGCGACTCGGCACCGGCGGACGTGATGCCGCTCACCGGCCGGCACCCGTCGGGCGGAGGGTGCCGAGCGCGGCACGGAGGAGCGACTGCGTGCCCATGGCTGCGGCGCCGGGGTCGGTCGCGACGACCGCGTCGACGGCGGACTGCGCGGCGTCCTCGCGCCAGCCGAGGCCGATGAGCGCCGACACGACGTCGAGCGCGGCCGGGTGCGCACCGGCGGCACCGGCGACGGGCGCACCGGCGGGGGCCCGCTCGAACGCGACGAGCTTGCCGGCCAGGGCGACCGTGATGAGCTTCGCGGTCTTCGGACCGATGCCGGACACCTTGCGGAAGGCCGCGTCGTCCTCGTTCGCGACGGCGTTCGCGACCTGGGACGGGTCGAGGTGCGCCAGGACGCCCATCGCCGACTTCGGTCCGACGCCGGACACGCTCCGGAGCAGGTCGAACACCTGGAGCGCGTCGGTCGACTCGAACCCGAAGAGCAGGTGCTCGTCCTCGCGCACGATCATCGCGGTGCGCAGGAACACCTCGGAACCCTGGCGCATGGTCAGGGCGTGGGCCGGGGTGACGGTGACGGCGTAGCCCACTCCCCCGGCCTCGACCACCACGGCCGATCCGGCGACGTCGATGCAGGTGCCCCGGAGACTCGCGATCATGCCCACGAGCCTAGGGCCGCCCACCGACGGCACCGGACCGCCGCGCGGCGACGGGCACGCCTGCCCGGCTGCGGTCGACCCGGCCAGCAGCGCGCCGACGGAGGCGCTCGGACGGGCATCGGCGGACCAGGCCGGCCGGGACGCGTCGGATCAGGCCTGGCGGGCGGCCGCGCGACGCGCGGCGGCTGCTCCGTTCGGGCGCGCGGCGGCCGCCGCGGCACGCGCGAGCGGCGAGTCCGCGGTCCCGCCGTTCTGCGCCTCGCGCCACGCGCGTTGCGCCGGGGTGAGCGTCGCCGGACCGGGGCCGACCCGGTCGGGTGATCCGAGCCTCCAGGCATGGCACACGGCCAGGGCGAGCGCGTCCGCGGCGTCGGCGGGCTTCGGGGCCTCGTCGAGACCGAGCACCCGCGCGATCATCGTCTGGACCTGCCGCTTGTCGGCGTTGCCGTACCCCGTGACCGCGGCCTTCACCTCGGACGGGGTGTGCAGCCCGACGGGCAGCCCGCGCGCCGCGGCGGCGTGCAGGGCGAGCCCGGCGGCCTGCGCCGTCCCCATCACGGTCCGGACGTTCGCCTGCGCGAACACCCGCTCGACCGCGACGGCGTCCGGACGGTGCTCGTCGATCTCGGCGGCGATGCCGTCGGCGATGCGGAGCAGGCGCTGCTCGAGCGCCATGTCGGCCGGCGTGCGCACGACCGTGACGTGCACGAGCCGGGCGCGCCGGTTCGGTGCGACCTCGACCACGCCGACGCCGCACCGGGTCAGCCCGGGGTCGACCCCGAGCACCCGGAGCATCGGCCTAGTCCTCGTCCTCGTCGAGCTCGGCCTGGACGTCCGCGGGGATGTCGAAGTTCGCGTAGACGTTCTGCACGTCGTCGCTGTCCTCGAGCGCGTCGATCAGCTTGAAGACCTTGCGCGCGGTGTCGGCGTCGATCGGGACCTTGAGCCCCGGCACGAACTCGGCGTCGGCCGAGTCGTAGTCGATGCCGGCCTCCTGCAGCGCGGTGCGGGCCGCCACGAGGTCGGACGCCTCGGTGATGACCTCGAAGCCGCCGCCCTGGTCGATGACGTCCTCGACACCCGCGTCGAGCACGGCCGTCATGACGGTGTCCTCGTCGAGGCCGTCGACCTTCGACACCGAGATGACGCCCTTGCGGGAGAAGTTGTACGCGACGCTGCCCGGGTCGGCCATGGTGCCGCCGTTGCGCGACATCGCCGTGCGGACCTCGGCCGCGGCACGGTTCTTGTTGTCCGTGAGGCACTCGACGAGCATCGCGACGCCGTTCGGGCCGTAGCCCTCGTACATGATCGTCGTGTACTCGATCGACTCACCGGTCAGGCCGGCGCCGCGCTTGATGGCGCGGTCGATGTTGTCGTTCGGCACCGAGGTCTTCTTGGCCTTCTGGACCGCGTCGACCAGGGTCGGGTTGCCCGACAGGTCGGCACCGCCCATCTTGGCCGCGACCTCGATGTTCTTGATGAGCTTGGCGAACGACTTGGCACGACGGCTGTCGATGACGGCCTTCTTGTGCTTGGTCGTTGCCCACTTGGAATGCCCGGACACGGTGCTCCTTGCGTCTAGCGGAAGATCCGCACCAGTCTACCGGCCGGGAGGCGCGGATCGCCGCCGCCCCGCGGGCGGCGTCAGGCCGATGCGACCATCGCCAGGAAGCGGCGGTGGAAGCGGTCCTCGCCCGCGACCTCCGGGTGGAACGCGCTCGCGAGCACGTTGCCCTGCTGCACGGCGACGACCTGCCCGTCGGCGAGGGCACCGAGGACCTCGACGCCCGCGCCGTGCTGCTCCACCACGGGGGCCCGGATGAAGACCGCGTGCACCGGGGGCTCACCGAGCGCCGGCATCGGGATGTCGGTCTCGAAGGAGTCGTTCTGGCTGCCGAACGCGTTCCGCCGCACGGTGGTGTCGAGCACGTCGAGCGTCTGCTGCCCGGGGATGCCCGCGGCGATCCGCGACGAGAGCATGATCATGCCCGCGCACGTGCCGTACGTCGGCAGCCCGGCGCGGATCGCGGCCGACAGGGGCTCGGCCACGCCGAACGCCCGCGAGAGCTTGTCCATGACGCTCGACTCGCCGCCGGGGATCACGACACCGTCGAGGGTGTCGATTTCTTCCGGGCGGCGGAGCGGCACGACGTCCGCGCCGAGTTCGGTCAGCGAGGCGATGTGCTCGCGGAAGTCACCCTGCAGCGCCAGGACCCCGATGCGGGGTCGGGCGCTCACCAGCCGCGCTCGGCGAGACGGTGCGGGGCGGGGACGTCGGCGACGTTGATGCCGACCATCGCCTCGCCGAGCCCGCGGGACACCTCGGCGATGACCTTGGGGTCGTCGTGGAAGGTCACGGCCTTGACGATCGCGGCGGCACGCGCGGCCGGGTCGCCCGACTTGAAGATGCCGGAGCCCACGAACACGCCGTCGGCGCCGAGCTGCATCATCATCGCGGCGTCGGCCGGGGTGGCCACGCCACCGGCGGTGAAGAGCACGACCGGGAGCTTGCCGGTCTGGGCGACCTCCTTGACGACGTCGAACGGCGCCTGGAGCTCCTTGGCGGCGACGTAGAGCTCGTCCTCCTTGAGGTACCGCAGCGCCGCGATCTCCTTCGAGATGGTGCGGATGTGCTTGGTCGCCTCGGAGACGTCACCGGTGCCGGCCTCGCCCTTGGAGCGGATCATCGCGGCGCCCTCGGTGATGCGACGGAGCGCCTCGCCCAGGTTGGTGGCACCGCAGACGAAGGGGGTGGTGAAGTTCCACTTGTCGATGTGGTTGACGTAGTCGGCCGGCGACAGCACCTCGGACTCGTCGATGTAGTCGACGCCGAGCTCCTGCAGCACCTGCGCCTCGACGAAGTGGCCGATGCGGGCCTTCGCCATGACCGGGATCGACACCGCGGCGATGATCTCCTCGATCATCGACGGGTCGGACATGCGGGCGACGCCGCCCTGCGCGCGGATGTCGGCGGGCACGCGCTCGAGGGCCATGACGGCGGTCGCGCCGGCCTCTTCCGCGATGCGCGCCTGCTCGGCGTCGATGACGTCCATGATGACGCCGCCCTTGAGCATCTCGGCGAGGCCGCGCTTGACGCGGTCGGAGCCGGTGATCGAGGTGCCGTTGCCGTTGGTGCCCGAGGTGCTGGTGCTGTCGCTCATGATGCCGACAGTCTAGTCCGCAGCGGGCCAGCCCTCCGCGACGAGACGGCGGGTGTCCCCCAACAGCTGGGACATCGACTTCGTGCGGGCGATGATCGGGAAGAAGTTCGCGTCCGAGGCCCACCGCGGCACGACGTGCTGGTGCAGGTGCGCGGCCACACCGGCGCCGGCGACCTCGCCCTGGTTCATGCCGATGTTGAAGCCGTCGCAGTGCGAGACCTCGCGGAGGACGCGCATCGCGGTCTGGGTCAGCTCGCCCATCTCGCGGAGCTCGTCGGGGGTCGCCTCGTCGTAGAGCGGGACGTGGCGGTAGGGGCAGACCAGCAGGTGGCCGTTGTTGTACGGGAAGAGGTTGAGCAGCACGTACGCGTGCTCGCCGCGGGCGACGATCAGGCCGTCCTCGTCGGACTTCCCCGGTGCCTCGCAGAACGGGCAGTCGTCCTCGTGCCCGCGCCCCTTGCCCTCGCGACCGGCGTCGATGTACGCCATCCGGTGCGGGTTCCAGAGGCGCTGGAAGGCGTCCGGCACCGCGGCGCCGGTGGCGGCGTCACGGATGACCAGCGGGTCGTCCGCGGACCCGGTGCCGGCGGCCCCGGGGCGGACCGCGTCCGTCGCGCCGGGCGCAGCCGCGGCCCCGGCGCCGGCCGCGTCGACGACGTGACCGGTCCCGGGGACCTCGGGCGAGCCTCCCGGCTGCTCGGCGACCATCAGACCTGCGCGCGGTCGCGGATCGCGGTGGTGATGCGCTCGACCGCCTCGTCGACGGGCACGCCGTTGTCCTGGCGGCCGTCGCGGAACCGGAACGAGACCGCCCCGGCGTCGCGGTCGTCGCCACCGGCGATGAGCTGGAACGGCACCTTCGCCTTGGTGTGCGTGCGGATCTTCTTCTGCATGCGGTCGTCCGAGTGGTCGACCTCGGCACGGACCCCGTGCGCGCGGAGCTTCGCGACGACCTCGTCGAGGTAGTCGCCGTACTCGGCGGCGACCGGGATCGCGACGACCTGGACCGGCGACAGCCAGGCCGGGAAGGCGCCCGCGTAGTGCTCGGTCAGGACGCCGAAGAAGCGCTCGATCGAGCCGAACAGGGCGCGGTGGATCATCACCGGGCGCTTCCGGGAGCCGTCCGGTGCCGTGTACTCGAGCTCGAAGCGCTCGGGCAGGTTGAAGTCGAGCTGCACGGTGGACATCTGCCAGGTGCGGCCGATGGCGTCGCGCGCCTGGACGGAGATCTTCGGGCCGTAGAACGCGGCACCCGCGGGGTCCGGGACGAGCTCGAGCCCGGACTCCTCGGCGACCTCGCGCAGGGTGTTCGTCGCGATGTCCCAGACGTCGTCGTCGCCGACGTACTTCTCGGGGTCCTTCGTGGACAGCTCGAGGTAGAAGTCGTCGAGGCCGTAGTCGCGGAGCAGCGAGAGCACGAACTCGAGGGTCGTGGTCAGCTCCTCCTTCATCTTCTCCTGGGTGGTGAAGATGTGGGCGTCGTCCTGGGTCATGCCGCGGACGCGCGTCAGGCCGTGGATGACGCCGGACTTCTCGTTGCGGTACACGGTGCCGAACTCGAACATCCGCAGCGGCAGGTCCCGGTACGACCGGGCCTGCGAGCGGTACGCCAGGATGTGCATCGGGCAGTTCATCGGCTTGAGGTAGTAGTCCGCGCCCTGCCGGGTGACGTTGCCGTCCTCGTCGCGCGCCTCGTCCATGTGCATGGCCGGGAACATGCCGTCCTTGTACCAGCCGAGGTGCCCGGACTGCTCGAACAGGTCGCCCTTGGTGATGTGCGGCGTGTAGACGAAGGAGTAGCCCTCCTGCTCGTGCCGACGGCGCGAGTAGTCCTCCATCTCGCGGCGGATGATGCCGCCCTTCGGGTGGAAGATCGCCAGCCCGGAGCCGATCTCGTCGGGGAACGAGAACAGGTCGAGCTCGGCGCCGAGCTTGCGGTGGTCGCGCTTGGCGGCCTCCTCGAGGCGCACGAGGTACGCCTTGAGCTGGTCCTTGTCCGGCCAGGCGGTGCCGTAGACGCGCTGCAGCTGCGGGTTCTTCTCGGAGCCGCGCCAGTACGCCGCGGCGACGCGCATGAGCTTCGAGGCGTTGCCGATCCAGCGGGTGTGCGGGACGTGCGGCCCGCGGCAGAGGTCCTGCCAGACGACCTCGCCGGTCTTCGGGTCGACGTTCTCGTACACGGTCAGCTCGCCGGCGCCGACCTCGACGCTCTCGCCCGAGTCACCCTCGGCAGCGGCGCCCTTGAGCCCGATGAGCTCCTGCTTGTACGGCTCCCCCGTCATGAGCTCGCGGGCCTCGTCGTCCGTGACGACCTTGCGCCGGAAGCGCTGGGCCTGCTTGACGATGCGGTCCATGCCCTTCTCGATCGCCTTGAGGTCGTCCGGGGTGAACGGCTCGGCGACGTCGAAGTCGTAGTAGTAGCCGTCGGTGACGGGCGGGCCGATGCCGAGCTTCGCGTCGGGGTTGATCTGCTGCACGGCCTGCGCGAGCACGTGCGCGGCCGAGTGACGGAGGATGTCGAGGCCGTCCTGCTCGTCGAGCGTCACCGGCTCGGCGGTCTCGCCCGCCTGCACGTCGGCGGCGAGGTCCTTGAGCACGCCGTCGACGCGGATCGCCACCACGCCGCGGACGCCGTCGAAGAGCTCGGTGCCCGTCGTGGTCGTCGTCGCGGTGCGGGGCTCGGGTGCCTGGGGAAGGTCTGCGGGCGCGGGTGCGACTGACTCGGTCACGATCGTGGTGCTCCTCGGTTGGATCAGGGGTGGGTCAAGACTAGTGCGCGGCCTCAGGCGGGGACGCGTCCGAGCGTGGTCACGGGCAGGCGCGGCTCCAGGCGCTCCCGACCCGCCAGCCCGTCGAGCTCGAGCAGCGATGCGAACCCGATCGCCTCGTACCCGGCGCGCTCGAGCAGTGTGATCGTCGCCGCACCGGTCCCACCCGTGGCGAGGACGTCGTCGACGACGAGCACCCGGGTGCCCTGGGGCAGCTGCCCGGGGCGGAGCTCGAGTTCGGCCTCGCCGTACTCGAGCGCGTACTGCTCACTGAGCACCTCGCCGGGGAGCTTGCCGGCCTTGCGCACCGTCAGGACGCCGACCTGGTGCTGCGCGGCGATCCCGCCGGCAAGGGCGAACCCGCGTGCCTCGATGCCCGCGACGGCCGAGAACCCGGCACCGATCGCGAACGGGGCGGCGAGGGCCTCGCAGACGCGGCCGAAGGCGACCGGGTCGGAGAAGACCGGCGTCACGTCGCGGAACAGGATCCCCGGCTTCGGGAAGTCCGGGACGATCGCGGTGAGTCGTTCGACGAGGGCAGCAGCGGTTTCGGTCACCGCACAACGGTAGTCGACCGTGCCCGCACCACGCCGCCGCGGAGCCGTCAACCCCCTCCTTCTGGTGCTCGACCCGGCACGGGAGCAGGAGTTCCCATGGTCGGCACCGGGACCGCGTGCGCAGGGCACACGCCCGGTCGGGAGGAACCGTGCACCACCACAGGACCACCATCCCGGGCAGGGCCGGCTCCCACGGGACGACGACCAGGACGACGACCCCGGGCAGGGCCGGGCGCCGGGCAGCCGTCGTCACCGCCGCGGCCCTCCTGACCGGGGCGGTCGTGCTCACCGGCGCACCGGCGATCGCCGCACCGAGCGGGAGCACCGCCGCGCGCACGTCCGCCGTGGTCCCCCGCGGGTCGACCAGCACCACCGCGAGCACGACCGCCGTCGCCCGACCCCCGGTCACGCCGGGCACACTCCGCACCGCTCCCCCCGTCGAGGTCTTCGCGGGCGGCCCGACGCTGCAACCCGACGCGCAGGCCGGGGTCGCCGCCACCCGGCTCGCCGCCGAGGGCCGCACGACCGAGGCCGCCGCCGCCCGCACGATCGCCGCGCAGCCGGTCGCGACCTGGCTCGGCGACTGGCTCCGGGGCGACCTGCTCGACCGCGTCGTCGCGCGCAACCTCGCCGCCGCCGAGGCGTCCGGCACCACCCCCGTGTTCGTCACCTACGCGGTGCCGAACCGCGACTGCGGCGGGTTCTCGGCCGGCGGCCTGACCGCCGTCGACTACACCGCGTGGAACGAGCGCATCGCCGGGATGCTCCGCGGGCACCGGGCGGTGGTGCTCGTCGAGCCGGACTCGCTCTCGCACCTGCCGACCTGCCGCTCGGAGGACGCCACGCGCCCGGCACTCCTCGCGGCCGCGGTCGACGCGTTCGCCGCGGCCGGGGTGCCCGCCTACCTCGACGGCGGCAACGAGAACTGGAACAAGCCCGCCGTGCAGGCCGACCTGCTGCAGCGCGCCGGCATCGACCGCGCGCGCGGGTTCTTCACGAACGTGTCGAACTTCTACGCCCTCGAGGGCGAGCAGGCCTACGCCGAGCGCCTCAGCGCGCTGACCGGTGGCTCCCGCTACGTCGTCGACGTGTCGCGGAACGGCCGGGGCTGGCTCGGCACGTGGTGCAACCCGCCCGGCGCCGGGCTCGGGCAGACCCCGCGCGTGGCGAACGGGACGACCGGGCTCGACGCCCTGCTGTGGGTCAAGACCCCGGGCCTGAGCGACGGCACCTGCAACGGCGGCCCGGCGGCGGGCACCTGGTACGCGTCGTACGCGGTCGCGCTGGTCGCGAACCGCGCGGGCTGACGCCGGCCGGGAGGCGCGCCCCACCTCCCTGCGCCCCCACCGCTCGCCGCGTGGGCGGCGCACCGCCGCGGGCTCGCCGGGCGCGCGAGCGCCGCTCGGCACCCGGCCCGAGCGGCTCGGGTGCGCGTCGCACAACGGGGAGCACCTCGCGCCACGGCGATGCGTGGCGCGAGGTGCTCCCCGTTGTGCAGATGGTCCGGCAGCGGAGCGCCCCCGGCGTCGGGCGACCGGGCCGGTCAGCGCCACATGCGCATCGCGGCGCCGCGGACGAGCAGGTCGAGCTCGCGCTCGCGCCGCTCGCGCTCCAGGCGCTGCCGGGTCGCGTGGTCGACGGACGGCCGCACGCGGTGGGTCCGACGACTCCAGATGATGAGGGACATGCCGACGCGCAGGGCGATGCGGTCGGCCAGGGACACGCGCCGCACAGCTGCGGCGGTGTCGGGCGGACGGGTGGACGTGGTCTTCGACGACACGGTGGTTCCCCTTCAGGGAGTGGTGCCCGGGAACGGGCGGTACGGAGGGTGCGGCGGAGCGCCGGCGCGGACGCCCGGCGGTCGGGCATCACGAGGACCCGGTCGACCGGCGCCACGGAAGAACCCGTCGGGAGGACGGTCCGACAAGCCCGGAGAACGGGCACGACACCTCGTCCGGGAATGCGGACGGGAATGTCGGAACAATGCACGGACGGTGCATTCCGCAACGGTTCCGGATCGGAACGGGAGCGGTGTGGTGGAATGCCGCTGGACGAGCGCCGCACCGGCACGGGTACCCCCGCCGGGCGCGGCCGACACCGTCGCGACCACACCGACGCGGTCGGCGGTCACGGGTGCGGATGGCCAGGGCCCGGCGATGCCTGGCAGGTCACCCCCGGAGGGCGGACCTCAGTGCAGACGTGCCGGGACGGCAGGTGTCGAGCGGTGCGGGACGCTCGCGGTCAGCGGACCCGGAGCGGGGTCCAGCTGGCTCCACGGAATCCACGGAACGGAGTCATCGCGGTGATCATCATGGTCAGCCCCCCTCTCGGTCTCGTGCTGACGCGGTGTGCTCGTGAACACTATCCACACCGGGAATGCATGCGCAACCCTTTCCTCGAAGAATCTCGGAATGCATTCCTGCGCACACGGGACGACCCCGGTACCGAGGTGGTACCGGGGTCGTCCCGATCGTGCACGGACCGGGGTCCGGGCGCGCCGTCACCTACCGCGTGGCGTGCTCCGCGACCCGCGCCGTGAGCGCGCCGTCCTCGACGTCGACCAGGACGGTGTCGCCCTCCGCGACGGCGCCGTCGACCACCAGGGTCGCGATGCGGTCGTCCACCTCGCGCTGCACGAGGCGGCGGAGCGGTCGGGCGCCGTACTCGGGCTCGTACCCGTGCTCGGCGAGCCAGTCGGCGGCCGCGTCGGTGACCGTCATCGTCATGCCCTGTGCGAGCAGGCGGAGGCCGGTCTCGTGCAGCAGCAGCGACACGATCGAGCGGAGCTGTCCGGGCTCGAGCTTGCGGAAGAGCACGACGTCGTCGATGCGGTTGATGAACTCCGGCCGCATCGCCTCGCGCAGCTTGCCCATCACCCGGGCGCGGAGGTCCTCCTCGGCGTACCCGTCGGCACCGGCCGCCGAGAACCCGAGCGCGCCGGACCGCGACGCGAGGAACTCCGACCCGATGTTCGACGTCATCACGACGACGGTGTTCCGGAAGTCCACCGTGCGGCCCTGCCCGTCGGTGAGCCGCCCGTCGTCGAGCACCTGCAGGAGCAGGTTGAAGACGTCCGGGTGGGCCTTCTCGACCTCGTCGAGCAGGATCACCGAGTACGGGTTCCGCCGGACGCGCTCGGTCAGCTGGCCGGCCTCGTCGTAGCCGACGTACCCGGGAGGGGCACCGACGAGCCGCGACACCGTGTGGCGCTCGCCGTACTCGCTCATGTCGAAGCGGAGCATCGCCGACTCGTCGCCGAACAGCGACGCGGCCAGGGCCTTCGCGAGCTCGGTCTTGCCGACACCGGTCGGGCCGAGGAACAGGAAGCTCCCGACCGGACGGCGCGGGTCGCCCATGCCGGTCCGGCTGCGCCGGACCGCGGTGGCGACGGCGCGCACGGCGTCGTCCTGGCCGACCACCCGCTCGTGCAGGTCGTCCTCGAGCGCGGCGAGCCGGGACCGGTCGCCCTGTGTCAGGCGCGTCGCCGGGATGCCGGTGGCGCGGGACACCACCTCGGCGACGTCGGCCTCCGTGATCGTGCGGTCACCGGCTGCCGGACGGGAGGCGCGGCTGACGTCACCCTGCGAGGCGGCGGTGATCCGCGCCTCCAGTCCGTCCACCTCGTCGCGCAGGCGCGACGCGTCCTCGTAGCGTTCCTCGGCGACCGCGGCGTCCTTGGCCGCCGTGAGCGCGGCGACCTGCTCGCGCAGGGCCGCGACGTCGTCGTCGCCCGACAGGGCGAGCCGACGGCGTGCGCCCGCCTGGTCGGCGAGGTCGATGGCCTTGTCGGGCAGGTGCCGGTCGGTGACGTAGCGGTGCGAGAGCTCGACCGCGGCACGCAGGGCCTCCGGCGTGTACTCGACGTCGTGGTGCTCGGCGTAGCGCGGGGCGAGGCCGGTGAGGATCGCGACGGCGTCCTCGACGCTCGGCTCGCCGACGGTCACGGGCTGGAAGCGCCGTTCGAGGGCTGCGTCCTTCTCGATGCGGCGGTACTCGGCGAGGGTCGTCGCACCGACGAGGTGCAGGTCGCCACGGGCCAGGCGCGGTTTGAGGATGTTGCCGGCGTCCATCGAGCCGCCCTCGCCTCCACCGCCCGCGCCGACCACGGTGTGCAGTTCGTCGACGAACAGGACGAGCTCGTCGGCGTGCGCCGCGACCTCGTCCATGGCCGTCGTGAGGCGCTCCTCGAAGTCGCCGCGGTAGCGGGTGCCGGAGAGCATGGCGGCGAGGTCGAGGGCGACCACGCGCTTGCCGCGCAGCAGACCGGGGACGTCGCCGTCGGCGATGCGCTGCGCGAGGCCCTCGACGATCGCGGTCTTGCCGACGCCGGGCTCCCCGATCAGCACGGGGTTGTTCTTGGTGCGACGGAGCAGGACCTCGACGGTCTGCTCGATCTCGGCGGCGCGGCCGATCACCGGGTCGATGTGGCCCTGCCGCGCGCGCTCGGTCAGGTCGGTCCCGAACCGGTCGAGCGTCGGGGTGTCGGACTGGTGCTGGTCGGTCTGCTGGTCGGACTCGGTGGTGCCGGGCATCGGGCGCCCCTCTCGTGCGGCCTCGGCCGCCTGCTGTGCGTACGACTGCAGGACCTGCGGCGTGACCCCGGCGCTCGCGAGGAGCTGACCGGTCACGGTGTCCTGGTCGGTGACGAGCGCGAAGAAGACGTGCTCGGGGTCGGTGTAGGTGCTGCCGAAGCCACGCGCGGCCCGGGTGGCCTCGAGCAGGATCCGCTGCGCGGTCGCGGTCAGCCCCGGACGCCCGGGTGCCGCGTCCTGGGACTCGCGGGCCATCGGCAGGCGCTGCTCGACCTCCGCGGCGAAGCGCTCCGGGTCGACGCCGGCGTGCTGCAGGACGGCGCCGAAGGGGTCGGTCCGGACGAGCACGTGCAGGACGTGGAGTGCGTCCACCTCGTGCTGGCCCTGGGCGACGGCGTACTCCGCGGCCTGCTGGAGCAGACCGTGGGTGCGGCGGCTGAGCAGCCGCGTGATGTCGACCGGTCGACCGAGCGGTACCGACCGCTGGCCGCCGGGCTGCTGTGCCGCGAGCAGGCGTGCGAGGAACGCGTCGAACGCGTCGCCGCCGGTCGGGCCGAACGTCTCTGGCAACGGGACCTCCTGGGGAACGTGAGTGCCTTCGACTCAGTGCAACGCAGGAGGGGTCGGCTCATTCCCGGCAGCGGGAAGAACTTGCGCCGGGGTGACTCAAGTCCGGGCGATCCGGGCCGTCCGGGCGTCCGTGGCCCGGACGAGGTCGGCCGGGGTGAGCTCGATGTCGAACCCGCGACGGCCGCCCGAGACGAAGATGCTCGGGTAGTCCGCGGCCGACGCGTCGACGACCGTCCGCAGGGGCGTCTTCTGCCCGACGGGGCTGATCCCGCCGACGACGTACCCGGTGCGCTTCTCGGCGAGGGCGGGCAGCGCGAGGGACGCCTTCTTGCCGCCGAGCACCGCCGCGACGGCCTTGAGGTCGAGACGGTTCGCGACCGGGACCACGGCGACGGCGAGCTGCCCGTCGACCGAGACGACGAGGGTCTTGAAGACCTGCTCCTCGCGGAGGCCGAGCGCGGCGGCGGCCTCCTCGCCGAAGTTCGTCGCCGTCTCGTGGTGTTCGTACACGTGCGGCGTGAACGGGATCCCTGCCCGTTCGAGGGCGAGGGTCGCTGGGGTGCTCGGCGATCCTGCGGTCATGGTCCGATCCTGCCCGCCCGGACCCGCCCGCCGACCGAGCCACGCGGGGCGCTAGCCTGAACCCACCATGACCGTGATCGAGCCCCTGCTGCGCATCGTCGCCGCGCTGGTGCTCGGCGACCCCTCGATCGGCCCCGCGCCGCTCGTCGCCGTGGTCGCCGTCCTCGGGGTGACGGCCGTCGCGGTCGCCGTGCTCGTGGCGCACCTGCTCGCGGTCGCGTTCGGGTTCGACCTCGCCCCCCTGCACCCGCAGCGGGGCGACCGCGACGACGACCTGCCGACACGGATCGCGTGGAGTCACCCGGACGCCGACGGACACGTCCGCGCCCGGGCACCGGGAGTGTGCACGCCGGCCTGACCACCGCGGTGGTCGGGTCACGCCTGCCCGTCCCTCCACCGAACGGAACGTCATGGACCCCACCACCCTGCCCGTCGTCGGCATGCTGCTGCACGGCGGCGCCGACCTGCTCACCGCCCTCGCCGAGGGCCTCTCCCCGTTCGTCGGGGACGCCGCCTCGGCGCTCGCCGTCGTCGCGCTCACCCTGGCCGTGCGCCTCGTGCTCGTGCCGCTCGCCGTCGTCCAGGTCCGGGCCGAACGCGACCGCCGGCGACTCGCCCCGCGACTGGCCGAGCTCCGACGTCGACACGGCCGCGACGCACAGCGTCTGCAGCGTGCCGTGCAGGAGCTGTACACCTCGGAGCGGGTCTCGCCGCTCGCCGGGTGCCTGCCCGTGCTCGCGCAGGCTCCGGTCCTGTCGCTCGTGTACACGCTGTTCAGCCACGGGACGATCGGCGGCGTGACGAACACGCTGCTCGAGGCGACGCTCGTCGGCATCCCGCTCGGGCGGTCCCTCGTGGTGGTGCTGACGTCCCCGCTGTGGACCCACGCCTGGGTCGTCGTGCTGCTGCTCGTGCTCCTCGCGCTCGTGGTCGAGGCCAGCCGCCGGGCGAACCTGCGGTGGAACCCGGTCGCGCCGGTGGCCGACGGGGCGGCGGACCCGAGCAGCGGGGCCGCCACGGCCGTCACCCGGTGGGTGCCCTTCGTGTCGGTCGTGTTCGCGGGGATCGCACCGCTCGCGGCGACGCTGTACGTCGTCACGAGCGCGGTGTGGACCTACGGCGAGCGGGCGGCGCTCCGTCGGGTGATCCGGTAGCGCCGAGTCGACACGCGCGCCCGCAGCGGTCGCGCCGGTCGCGACGGCCGGGTCGGTCCCGTCGACCGACCCGGTCCGGTGCGTCGGGTCAGCCGCCCTGGCCCTCCTGCTGTGGGCCCTGGTCGACCGGGTCGTACTCGGTGCCGCGCCCCTGCTCCTCGTCGGCGGTCGGGACGTGGCGCTCCGTCCCGCTGCCGCCGGGGCTCGTCGCGACGTAGTCGGCCTCGCCGGACTGGGTGTCGTGGCTGAGCGCCTCGAGGGTCTCCGGGTCGGCGTCGTGGCGGACGGCGTCGTGGCGCTCGGCGTCGCCCGTGGTGGTGGTGTCGGGTCCGGTGTCTGCGGTCATGGCACCCGTCTACCCGTCGCCGACTGGACAGCGGTCGGACGGTGGGCCCCGGGGAACGGGCACGCGGGTCGTCCCGGTGGGAGCATGGGCGGGTCCGGTGCGTCCGGACCGGGAGCGCTGATGGTCGACGACGACGTGGCACGGGAACGAGCACGGCTCGAGGCCCTCGCCTGGGGCCCTGCGACGCCTCCCGACGAGGCCGCGCGCGCCCGGGTCGCCCTGGCAGCGCTCGTGCCGTCCGACGATGGCCGAGCGGGCAGCGTGCACCCCGACTCCGCGCCGTCGGCCGACGGACCCGGACCCGGACCCGGACCGTCGAGCGGCACGCCCGCCGCGGTGTCGTCGACCCACCTCCCCGGGACGGACGCAGCCGGGGCGGAGCCGGTCGACCACGACCACGACCACGACCACGACCACGACCACGACGTGATGGGGTCCGCCCGCGCACGCTCCGACGGACCGCCGGGCGTGCGCGGCCCCGGCGAGCCGACCCGTGTCGTGGACGCACCCGCTGACGGCGGCGACGGACGAGGCGGCGGTGGGTCGGGCCTCCCGTCCGACCGCGACGGCGGTCGTCGCGACCTGGTGACCCGGGTCCGCGAGGCGGTCCGCACGACGCGACCACGGATCTGGATCGTGCTCGGCGCGGCCGTGACCGCGGTCGTGGCGTTCGGTGCCGGCACGGTCGTCGGGACCGCGCACGAACAGACGGTGTCGGCGCCCCAGACCACCCCGACGCCCGGTGCGGTGACGCTCGAGGAGCTGCTCGACATCCCGCAGACCTACGCGGACCAGCTGCCGGGGCCGGTCGAGGCACCGGTCAGCCTGCGGACCACCCGCCTGGTGTTCACCAACCGTGCGCTCGACGGCAGCGCGTTCGAGACGCCCTGGAACGTGTGGGCCGGCGTCGGGACGGACCGGTCGACGATCTGCCTGGTCGCCACCGCGAACCGCCTGGCGTCGACGACGGCCTGCTACCCGCGGGAGGACGCCCTGCACGGGTCGGTGTCGCTCTCGGCGCAGTCGACCAGCGGGACCCTCACGGTGACGCTGCGCGGCGGCGCCGTCCAGGGCACGGTGACGAACGAGAGCTGATCGGGAATGCCCGCTCCAGCGCTGCGTTGGAGCGCTCCTAGGACTTTCTCGGCTCCGCCCCTCGCGCAATCCGGATGCAGCGTGCAACACTGGATGAGCGCACTCGCCGTGGAGTCGTCCACAACCATCCCGGGTCACTCGACCCGGTCCACACCCACCGCGAGCGCGCACCTCGCACCGCCGTCACGACGGTCCGGTCAGACGCGTGCTCCGCCGTGCCCCGGAGGAGGTCAGCAGCGTGTCCACCAACACCACCACCTCGGCCGTGTCGACGAACACGCGGCCGATCACCGTCACCACCCAGTCCGTCGTCGGCATCGCCGTGCTCGGTCTCGCGACGTTCTTCGCGATCACCACCGAGCTCATGCCGGTCGGGCTGCTCGGGACCATGAGCCGCGACCTCGGCGTCAGCGAGTCGACCATGGGCATCGTCGTGACCGTGTACGCCGCCGCGGTGGCGCTGCTCGCGCTCCCGCTCACCTCGCTCACCGCCCGGCTCCCCCGCAAGGCCGTGCTCGTCGCGACGCTCGTCGGGTACGCGGTGTCGAACGTGCTCGTCGCGACCGCACCCTCGTTCGCGGTCGTGTGCGCCGGCCGGGTCGTCGGCGGCGTCGCGCACGCGCTGTTCTTCTCCGTGGCCTCGGCCTACGCGACCCGGATCGTCCCGCCGCGCCTGGCCGGCCGCGCGATCGCCTTCGTGTACTCCGGCAGCTCGCTCGGCTTCGTCCTCGGCGTCCCGCTCGCGACCTGGGTGGCGCAGAGCGTCGGCTGGCGTCCCGCCGTCGGCGGCGTGGCCGTCGCGGCAGCCGGGCTCGCGGTCGTCGCCGCAGCGTTCCTGCCCGCCGTCCGCGGTGCTGCGTCGCCCCACATCGGTTCGCCGCGCGCATGGGCACGCACCGGCCTGCTGTCGGTCGTCGTGGCCGACCTGCTGCTCTTCGGCGGCCACTACGTCGTCTACACGTACATCGGCCCGTACGCGATCGACGCCGGACTCGACTCCGGGATGGTGAGCGGCGCGCTGCTCGTGCTCGGTGGCACCGGGATCGTCGGGCTCTGGCTCGCGGGCATGTTCGTCGACCGTGCGCCCCGGCAGACCCTGCTCGCCGCGATCGCCGTGATGGTCGTCGCCTTCGCCCTGCTGCCGTTCGTGCACGGCTCCCTCGTCGGGACCATGGTCGTCGCCGGCGTGTGGATGGCCGCCAACGGCACCACGGGCACCCTCTTCATGGCCGCGGCGATCCGGACCGGGGGCGTCTCCCCCGACATCGCCGGCGCGCTCGTCAACGGTGCGTCGAACATCGGGATCGCCGGGGGTGCGGCCGTCGGCGGACAGGCGCTCGGGGCCGTCGGGCTGCAGTGGATGCCGCTCGCCGGTGCGGTCGTGCTCGTCGGGTCGCTCGGCGTCGTGCTCGTCGCGCGGCGCGGGTTCCCGGTGCACTCGCACACGCAGGAGCACCTGTCGACGTCGTCGATCGAGGCCATCACCTCGTCGCTCGCGGTCGTCACGACGTCGGTGCCGGTGGTCGGACGGGCGATCCAGACGCTCACCGGGTCGATCGGCGTGGTCACGGGGACGGTGCGGACGGCGACGGGGTCGGTGCGGACGGCGACCGGGTCGGTGCGGACGCACCGGGGCTGAGGGGCGGCGAGGCTGCGCTGCTGCGCCCGCTGCTGCGCCCGCTGCTGCGCTGCGCGCGTGCCGCGGGCTGCTGCGCTGCGCGCGTGCCGCGCGGTGCGAGCTGTCTGCGCACAACCGGAAGCACGTCGCGCCACGGAACCACGTGGCGCGACGTGCTCCTGGTTGTGCGGGAGCGCAGCGGACCGCGGGAGCGCCGGGCAGGAGGCGCGGGGCGGGCTGGCGCTGCGCCTCCAGACCGATGGGGCGGTCGCGGCCGCAGGCGCGGGCGCGGGCGCTGCGCACAACGGTCGGCACGTCGCGCCACGGAACCACGTGGCGCGACGTGCTCCTGGTTGTGCGGGAGCGCGGTGGACCGCGGAACCGCCGGACGGGAGGCGCGGGGCGGGC
>Ga0308161_1002581_pt1 | contig 19000 bp, 16 predicted proteins | sample PhyFR2_FD_201034 | JGI IMG/M metagenome (GOLD analysis project Ga0308161, IMG submission 201034) | Phyllosphere microbial communities from UC Gill Tract Community Farm, Albany, California, United States - DLSLF.R2 | ecosystem: Host-associated > Plants > Phyllosphere > Unclassified | place: USA...
GTCACGACGACGACAATACCGCCATGACCCCGCCCCCGCCGCCGGGAAGCGGCGGGCCGACCGGCAACGCGTTCACGACCCAGGTCGCCAGCCTGGTGGCGAGCGCACCGGACGATGCGGAGCCGGCGGCGGTCGACGACACCGCGGCCTCGATGCCGGACGACACCGAGCCGCAGGCGGCACCATGAAGCCCGGCGTCGCCATCGGTATCCTGGTGGCGGCGCTGCTGGCCGGCGCGAGCGCCGCGGCCCACGCGGCGCCGCGCCTGCCGGCCAGCGGCGCCGAGGTGCTCGAGGTGCTGCCCTGGCGCGCCGACCCGCAGCAGCGCGAGCTGCGCGATTTGCGGGCGCGTCTGCAGGCAGCCCCGCGGGACTTGCCGCGCGCGGTCGAGGTCGCGCGCCGTTACATCGAAGCGGGACGGCGCGAAGCCGACCCGCGCTACTACGGTTATGCGCAGGCCGCCCTGGCACCGTGGTGGGGCCTGGCGGCACCGCCGCCGACGGTGCGCCTGCTGCGCGCCACGCTGCTGCAGAGCGAACACCGGTTTCCCGAGGCGCTGGCCGACCTCGCGGGCCTGACGGCCCAGCAGCCGGACAATGCCCAGGCCTGGCTGCCGCGCGCCACCGTCGAAACGGTGCGCGCCGACTATGCCGCGGCCACGCGCAGCTGCGCGCGCCTGTCGAGCCTGGCCGACCAGCTCGTGACCACGGCCTGCATCGCCAACGTGGGGGCGGTGAATGGCAGGCTGGCAGCCAGCGAACGGCTGCTCGCGACTGTCCACGCCCGCGCCGGCGCAGGCGCCGAGAACCCGGCCGTCGATGCCTGGGTGCTGACGATGCTGGCCGAAATGGCGCAGCGGCGCGGCGTGGCGGCGGACGCCGACGCGCGCTTTCGCGCCGCGCTGCGCCTGGCGCCGCGCGACACCTATCTGCTGGGCGCCTTCGCCGACTGGCTGCTCGATGCCGGCCGCCACGACGCGGCCGCCGCGCTGCTGGCGCCGCACGCGCGCGTGGACGGCCTGCTGCTGCGCCATGCGATTGCATTGCGCCAGGGAGGCCGTGAACGCGAACTGGCGCCGGAACTGGTCGAGCTGGCGGCGCGCTTCGACGCCGGCGAACGGCGCGGGGATGGCGTCCACCTGCGCGAGCAGGCCCGCTTCGAGCTGGCCCTGCGCGGCGACGCCCGCCGTGCGCTGGCGATCGCCCGCCGCAACTGGGACGTGCAAAAGGAAACGGCCGATGCCCGCATCCTGCTCGAAGCGGCGCTCGCCGCACGCGATGCCGCGGCCGCGCGTCCGGTCCTCGACTGGATGCGCGGTGCGCGCGTGGAAGACGTACAGCTCGCGCGCCTCGCAGCGCAACTCGATCCGCGGTTCAACCGAGATGGAGGCAAGGCATGAAGCGGCTGTGGATGCTGTTCGGCCTGTTCCTGGCGGGTGCGCTGTGGTCGCTGCCGGCCGCCGCGCACAAGCCGAGCGACTCGTACCTGCGCCTGACCATGGCGCATGAAAACGCCGACGTGCGCGGCGAGTGGGACATCGCGCTGCGCGACCTCGACTACGCCATCGGCCTCGATGCGGACAACGATGGCCGGCTGACCTGGGACGAAGTCCGCAACCGCCATACCGCGATCGCCGCCTATGCCCTGGCGCGCCTGCACCTCGTGCGTGGGGGCGCCGCGTGCACGCTGGTGCCGGGTGCGCAGCTGATCGACAGCCACACGGACGGCGCCTACACGGTGCTGGCCTTTGCGGCACATTGTCCGCAGGCCGGGCCGCTGGACGTCGAGTACCGCCTGTTCGCCGACGTCGACCCGCAACACAAGGGCCTGGCCAGCGTGCGCGACGGTGACAGCGTGCGCACGCTGGTGCTCGGCAGCGACAGCCCGCGCGCCACGGTCGATGCCGGTGCGGGCGGTGCCGCCAGCGGTTTCCTGGCCTATGTCCGCCACGGCATGCTGCACATCTGGATCGGCTACGACCACATCCTGTTCCTGGTGTCGCTGCTGTTGCCGGCCGTGCTGGTGCGCGACGGGCGCGGCTGGCGTGCCGTCGGCGGCATGCGCGCCGCGCTGGCCGACGTGCTGAAGATCGTGACGGCGTTCACCGTGGCGCACTCGATCACGCTGAGCCTCGCCGCGCTCGGCATCCTGACGTTGCCGTCGCGCTGGGTCGAATCGGCGATCGCGCTGTCGGTGCTGCTCGCGGCCCTGAACAACGTGCTGCCCGTCGCCAGCGGCCGGCGCTGGGCCGCCGCCTTCCTGTTCGGCCTCGTGCACGGCTTCGGCTTTGCCAGCGTACTGGCCGACCTCGGCCTGCAGCCCGGGGCGCTGGCGGCATCGCTGGTGGGCTTCAACCTCGGCGTCGAGATCGGCCAGCTGGCGATCGTCGCGGCGTTTCTCCCGCTCGCCTACGTGCTGCGCAGTACCTGGTTCTACCGGCGCGTGGTGCTTGTCGGTGGATCGGGCGCGATCATGCTGGTGGCTGCGCTGTGGCTGGGCGAGCGCCTGTTCGACCTGAAATTCCTGCCCGTGTAGGCCCGCGGTATGCAAATAAAAACGGCCAACCCGACAAGGTTGGCCGTTTGCCTGCCGAGCTGTTCAGCGCAGCCGATCGCGCACGTCCATCAGCGCAAAACCCAGCAGATTCAATCCATCCCACTGGTCCGGATCGGCCGCGCGCGGATCATCCTTCGCCAGCCCGATGCCCCAGATCCGATCGACCGGACTGGCTTCGACGATGATGCGCGCCCCCGTCGATGCCAGGAATGCGCGCATCTCGGGCTGCTGCGCGAACTTCGCCTCATTGGCGCGCACGACGATCGAGAAGCGGTTCGCCGTCCACACCGCGTTGTCGAATCCCTTCACGCGCCGGCCCAGCGCCTTGGCCGCACCCGGATCGGGTGCTGCCAGCACGCGCGCGCGGATCGCGTCGTCGCCGAACAGCGCCGCCTTTTCCGCCATCATGAAATGCTCGGCCGTGGCGTAGCGCTGGCCGTCGACCACGAACGGCGCCTCGTACCACTGGCTGAAGCAGGTGGCCGTGACGCCCGTCTTGCCGGGGCGATGGCCCCAGAAGAACAGGTAGTTCAAGGGCTCGCCGGCGCGGTGGCGCTGGCGGAGTTCTTCGATAAATCTTGTGTCGTCCATTTTTGTTGTCTCGTATTTAGAAGCGATTGTATGTTCGTCCGTTCAGGCGGGTGCCCATGCATCGACACCCAGGTTACGTGCCGCCGCATCGCCCGGCACGTACACGCGCTCGCGCGGCATGACGAGCGCCGCGCAATCACCGGCGACGTTGGCATGCTGCTCGCGCACGAACGCGGTCACGTCCTCGATGCCGACGACCGCATCGGTGCCGTATTCGGCCAGCGCCTCGCCGCGCAATCCCAGTTGCACGGCGCGCCGGGCAACCGGCCTGCCGAACGGATCGTGGTCCGGGTCCCATTGCAGCCGCACGTCGGACGTGGCCAGCGCCGCTTTCCATTGCGCTTCATCCGCATAGCCGGACGCGGCAAACCCCGACGCGACCGCGCGTTCCAGGATGCGCTCGAAAAAGACGCGCCGCAGCGTGACCGCGAGGATGCGCTCCTGCCCTTCCTTGGTCGCCCAGCCGGCGCGGAACATCATCCACAGAAAGTTCGGCTTGATCCAGCTCATGCGGCTAAAGCTGAAATCGCCGCCGAAGCGCTGGTGCGCCACGGCGTATGCCGCGATCGACGGCCGGTAGGCCTGGTACACGACGATGTGATCGTCGTCGTGGTGCGCCAGGATGTGGCGACCTTCCTGCGGCCAGTGCCCGATCTGGTCCTTGTAATGTTCGAGTTGCATGTTCATGCGGAGTCCTTTCTTTCGCTGTCCCGCCGGGCGTTACAGCTTGACCGTTTTGTTTTTATTTCAGTCCGTGTTTTTTCAGTTCGTTGGCACCGAGCTGCCGTTTCGACACGGCGTATTTGTCGGGGTCCCCGATCATCTCGCGATTGCGCATCCTGACGCCGTTGTTGCGCCGCGCGTCTTCCTTGCGCGACACCCATTCCTTCTGGAGGACATCCCAGCAGGCGTCATGCACCACTTCCACCGTCGTGCCAATGGCCGTGTTGCGCATGCGCTTCCTCGGCGGCGGCAGCGTAGCGAACGTCACCTCGTACCAGATGCCGTCGATGCGGCGCAATTGCCGGTGCGCGTCGATCTCCCGGCAATCGACGGCATCGCGCGCCCGTTCGGTCGCGCGCGCCTGCCGGGTGCGCCGGTCCCACGACACGAAACGGCGATTGCGCAACAGGATGCCGGTGCGCGGATGCACGAACAGCTCGACCATCGCCTCCTCGATCGGCACGTCGCCGCGCGGCCAGCGTCCACGCACGATGACGTGGCCACCCTCCAGCGTGTCCGCCCAGTGCGTATCGATCGCCACGAAGTCGCCGATGTGCTGGAGGATATGCTGCTTGACCGTGCTGCGCGCATCGATCGTCGCGCGGATCTCGCCATACACCTTGTCCCAGGGCCGGTTCACCTGCTTTTCCAGGTAGCGCTTCAACGGCGCGAGGTTCTCGTTGAAGAATTTCCGCCACTGGACATAACCGCGCTTCATGCCGAGCCGGCCCGGCGCATTCTCGTCGTTGCGGAACTTGCGGCCGTCACGGCTGTAGCCATTGCTGTTGACGAGCCGCGGCCGTTCCACGATCACCTTGAACATGTCTTCACGCATGCTCTTCTCCTTGTCGATTCTGTCCGATGACCAGTGAACGCAACGCCTGCTTCCCTACCCGGCGTTCCTTGCGTTCGACCCGGTACTGTCCATGCGCGCCCGCATTGCGTGCCTTGGCGGCCACCGCATGCGGATTGCGCGGCTTCATGGTCTTGATCGATATCTTCATGTGTCACCCCTTGATGCAGACGACCTGGCGCAGCGTGTGCACGACTTCCACGAGGTCGGTCTGGTGCGCCATCACCTTGTCGATGTCCTTGTAGGCCGCCGGAATCTCGTCGACGACGCCACCGTCCTTGCGGCATTCGATGCCTTCGGTCTGCGCGGCCACGTCGAAGCGGTCGAATTTTCTCTTGGCTTCGCTGCGGCTCATGTGGCGGCCGGCACCGTGCGAGCACGAGCAGAACGAGTCCGGATTGCCCTTGCCGCGCACGATGTAGCTCTTCGCGCCCATGCTGCCCGGGATGATGCCGAGCTCGCCGGTGCGCGCCGAGATGGCACCCTTGCGCGTCACGAACAAGCGCTCGCCGCCGTGCGATTCGCGTGCCACGTAGTTGTGGTGGCAGTTGATCGCCTCGCCGTCGAACTTGAACGCCGGCGTGTGCTGCGCGAGCACGTCGACGATCCGGCGCATCATCTCGCGGCGGTTGATGAGCGCGTAATCCTGCGCCCACTCCACCGCTTCCACGTAGTCGTCGAACAGGGTCGACCCCTCGCTGAAATAGGACAGGTCCTTGTCCGGCAGGTGGATCTGGTGGCGCTGCATGTCCTTGCGCGCCGCCGAGATGAAATAGCGGCCGATGACGTTGCCGATGCCGCGCGAGCCCGAGTGCAGCATGATCCAGACGCGCTGCTCTTCGTCGAGACAGATCTCGATGAAGTGGTTGCCGCCGCCCAGCGTGCCGAGCTGGCAGATCCACGTCTGCGCAAACTTGTGCTGCATCTTCATGATGCCGCCGTGCTTGCCGACGATGACGTCCAGCCGGTCGTTCAGCGGCCGTCCGACGCGGGCATGGGCCGAGCCGCGCACCTTGTCCCAGGCGTGCTGGTTGAAGCCGACCGGCACCGCCGCTTCGATCGCGCTGCGCAGGCGCGCCAGGTTGTCCGGCAGCTGGCTGGCGGTGAGCGTCGTGCGCACGGCGTTCATGCCGCAGCCGATGTCGACGCCGACCGCGGCCGGGATGATGGCGCCGCGCGTCGGGATCACGCTGCCGACGGTGGCGCCGGTGCCGGCGTGCACGTCCGGCATGGCGGCGACGTGCGGGTGGACGATCGGCAGGCTGGCGATGTTCAGCAGTTGCTGCAGCGCCGCGTGGTCGATGTCGTCCGTGTAGATGTGCACAGGGACTTTTCCCTTGTGCAGAGTTTGTACGATGGGCATAACTTGTCCTGAATGGTTCGTTATGCCGGCGTCCTTGCGAAAGACGATCTTTGCGTCTTCCAAAAGCAAGAACCCCGGCGAGTTTCCTCGCCGGGGTTCTGGAGAACGGCCGGCTCGAGGAGGCGTGAAGCCTGTCCCCGAGCGCGCTGCCCGGGGCTATCGGTGTTGCGTGTTGTTGATAGCCGTACGTGGCATGGCCGTTCCTTTCTTGAAAAATGGGTTAATCGAAAATCGATGAGGTGCGATTCTGGGTCAACCCGATCCTGAGTGTCAAACAAATATTGAACTTGTTGTTGTTTTTTTACGTCAGCCGCTGCCGATCGTTACCGGTACACCGGCGCCGGCTTCCCCGTGTATATCCGCGCGGGTTTCGTACGCGACATCAGCAAACGGCTGAGCGGCGCTTCCACCCAGTGGTGGAACACGGCCCCTGCCGCCACGCTCGCCGCCCAGGCACACAGCACGCCGGTGCCCTGCAGCCAGGCGTCCTCCGGGACGAACCGCGTAAAGGCCGCGTTCACGACGAGGCATACGGGGAAATGCACGAGGAAAATCGAGTACGAGATCTTGCCACCGTAATTGATCACGGACCACCCCGCCCCCGCATACGTGCTCAGCCGCGTGCGGCCGTACAGGAACAGGAAGCAGGCGACCAGGGACGCCACCGCGATGCGGATACGAAAATCCAGTTCCAGCGCCAGCACCGTTGGCACGACCATCATCAACAGCAGCGCCAGCGTGGCGCCGAACGGCCGGCGCGGGTCGCTCGCCCACCAGGCCAGGATGCCGAGGCCGTAGCTGCCGAAGAAATACGGCGCCCAGACGTCGAACTCGGCGTCGCGGTTGAAATACAGCAGCGAGATGCTCATGCCCAGCGCGACGACGAGCGGCATCAGCCACGTCAGCGGACGGTTGCCGGTGACGCGTCCGCCCAGCCACAGCAGGCAGGTCATCAGCGCGTACAGCTGGAAATCGATGGCGACGTACCACGCGCCGGCCGACAGCGATTCATAGCCCAGCACACCATGCAGCAGCAGGACGTGCGCGGCCAGTTGCGCCAGGTCCGGCGGCGGGGAAATCGAGTCGTGGACCATCCACGTGCCGGCCAGCGCGGACGCGCCGATCGCCAGCAGCATGGCCACGATGAACGGTGGCGCCAGCTTGATGTAGCGGCGCCAGATCGTGCCGAGCGGATTGGCGATGCCGGGCTGGCCGGTGGGCGACAGCGATTTCGCGACGAGGAAACCGCTGATGACAAGAAAGGCCTGGACGGCGATGCGTCCGTTGTGGTCGAGCCAGTCGACGATCGACGGCATCAGCGGCCGCGCCGTGTCGGCCATCGGGCCGTAGAACGCGAGGTGATGCAGGACGATCAGCTGCGCCGCGCCGGCCTTCAAGAGATTGATCAAACCAAACTGTTTTTGGACCGTCGCGTTCGGTCCGGATACTCCCGTATCTTTCATGTTGAGCCCCGCCATTCAATGTTGCTCAGCGATATCTAAGCAACAATGTTGCCGAAACAGCTGAGCGGGGGGCCATCATAGCCGAGCTGACTCGGGCGGGACCACGCTTTACATCCCGTTAAGTCTGTTACATTACGATGCAAAATAGTTGTCAAAACAATGGCCGAAAAGGCATTTTGCGCGCCTTTCCGGCCGTCTGGAACCTCAGGAACAGCTACCGTACGCGTAATACCCCGCCGACGTCTGCCTCACATCCGTATACGCCGCCACCGTGTAATACCCGAGATACTGGTTCGAATTGGTCGCATACACCTGCCCATCCGCGCCGATGTACGCGCGGCCGGCGGACACGTGCGACACATTGCTGGCATACCAGTGGCTGCACGTAAACGGCGCCACGGCGTTGCCGCTGACGACCTTGTCGATCATCGTCTTGATGGCCACCATCTGTCCGCCGCTCTTGGCCGGGAAATTCACGTCCTCATAGCCCCACCAGTCCCAGCACCCTTTCGGATTGTTGGTGGTGACGATCGTCTGCGGATACAGCACGATGATCCGGTTCGTGTCGGCCCAGCGGTTGTAGCCGGCGTTCTGGTAGAACGCCGTGCCGACGACGGACGCGCTTTGCTTGCAGCCGTGAAAGGCCACGTGCAGGCGGCAGCTTTGTCCCGTTGCGCAGGCGGCCGGCACATAGGCATAACCGCTGCTGGCCATGCTGTAGGTATTCGGATTGAAATTGCCCCAGAAAGCGCCCTGGTCGAAGTTAATGAACGTGCCGCCCAGCGTGCCCGTGTTTTTCGGATTCAGCGTCCCGTAGATCCACTTCAGGATCTCGCCGGCCGTATCGAAGTTGCAGTTGTTGACGTAGGGCGTGTCGTTCACCGCACAGCCGTTGCCGAAGAAATCCGTCGGCATCGCGTGCTCCGCCGCCAGGTCGTTCTTGTAGCGGATGTTCGCAGCGGGAACGTAATTGCCGTACATCGTATTCAGGTCGTTCATGACGGGCTGGCGCACCGTGGAATCGATCGTCCCCGACAGCAGATACACCTTCGAGTTCGCCAGGTTGGCGGTCGGGTCGATGTAGCCGTTGCCCGACCACGTGTTCACGACCGAAATCAGGTACGGCAGGTTGCGCGAGCCGGTGTCGGCCATGCACGGGCCGAGCGCGATCGTGGCATTGCCCTGCGAGCAGTAGACCGGCCCGCCGGCAACGATGCCCGCGCCTTTCCTGATCGTCTTCGAATACGCGACATGCATCTGCGCCGCCATGTACGCACCGGACGACAGGCCGGACACCGACACGTCGTTCACGCTGACGTTGTACTTGGGGAGCGCGATCACCGCCGCGACGGCGCTCGTACCGAGGAACGTCAGCAACATGCCGGCAAGATGCCTGGCCCGTAAGAGGATTGCCATGGTTGTCTCCAATCGTTGTTGTCGAGGCCAACCGTGTTGGTTGACCCGGATCAGAATAGTCGACGCAAACGGATGCGCAAGCGCAAAGTCATGTGCGCGTTTACCCAGTGGCTGTGCGCCAGCGCGCCGGCGTCATCGATCGGTCACACAACAGACATCACGTGGTCATTTCCCAACGTTAATCTGCCGACCATTTTTAACCTTCCGGCAGTTGACTGATGACCCCCACCCGTACCGCCGCAGCACGCGCCTTCACCCCGTCCCTGATCGCCCTCGCCGCCGCCGCGCTGTGCGCGTCGCTGGCCCATGCCGCCCCGGCTGACGATGCCGCGGCCGCAGCCGCCGCACCAGTCGCAGCCCCGGCCGCCGCAGATGCCGCGGCCGCCGCGCCCGGCGTGGGCGACACGACGCCGGAAGGCGCCATCGCCACCGTCGAGATCTCGACGCGCAAGACGCGCTCGTCGGTCGCGCTGTCCGGCGCCGAGATGCAGAAGGTGCTGCCGGGCGTGAACCCGCTCAAGGCGCTGCAGGCGCTGCCGGGCGTGAGTTTCCAGACGGCCGATCCGTGGGGTAACAACGAGCAGAACCTGTCGCTGTTCATCCACGGCTTCAGCGCCTCGCAGCTCGGCTACACGATGGACGGCGTGCCGCTCGGCGACCAGCAGTACGGCAACTACAACGGCCTGGCGCCGCAGCGCGCGCTCACGAGCGAGAACACCCGCAACGTCGTGCTGTCGACCGGCGCGGGCGACCTCGGCACGCCGTCGACGAGCAACCTGGGCGGCACCATCGAGACGTACTCGCTCGACCCGTCCAGCCGCCGCAACATCAACGTGCAGCAGACCCTGGGCAGCCACAGCACGACGCGCACCTTCTTCCGCTTCGATTCGGGCGACCTCGGCGGCGGCAACAGTTTTTATTTCTCCGGCCTGCACCACGAGGCGAAGGCATGGGATTTCAACGGCCGCCAGAGCAACAACCAGGCCAACGCGAAATTCGTGCACCAGGGCGACGCCGGCAAGCTGACCGTATTCCTCGACTGGTCCGACAAGACGGAACCGAACGAGGATTCGACCCTGCACCAGGCCGGCCTGGATTCGCCGTACACGCGCCCGTTCCTGTACCCGGACTTCGCCGCCGCCCTCGCCTACCTGGACAAGAACGGCGCGCCGCCGGCAGCCGTCGGCGCCAACTTCCGCAACTACTACAGCGACGCGCAGCGCACCGACAAGCTGGCCTACGTGAAGTACGAGGCGTACCTCTCCGACAACCTCACGTGGAACAATCAATACTATTTTCATCATAACGACGGCGTCGGCGTCGTCGCCGGTCCGATCAACCAGGCCGGCCTGCCCGGCCTGTTCAAGGTCTACTTCCCGAACCAGGACCTCAAGACGGTGTTCGGCAATTCGGGCTACGCCACGCGCACGACGGAATACAAGATCAACCGCCAGGGCTGGCTGTCGAACCTGCGCTGGGACCTCGGCAGCCACCTCGTGCAGGGCGGCGTCTGGTTCGAGCACAACAACTCGGGCGCGTACCGCCGCTGGTACGCGCTGGACGTGAACAACCCGAGCACGCCGTACCAGCGCCCGAGCAACCCGCTGATCACCCAGTACGGCAGCGACATCGACAACAAGGTCGTGCAGCTGTACCTGCAGGACGAGTGGAAGCTGCGCCCGGATGTGACGCTGCTGGGCGGCTTCAAGTCGAGCCTGCAGTTCGCCGACGGCCGCTTCCCCGTCAACCAGCTGCCGGCCGCGATCAGCAGCACGGCCAAGGGCGGCCTGCCGGAAGGGAAGATCGACACCAAAAAATGGTTCCTGCCGCAGCTCGGCGCGCGCTGGGACGTATCGTCGACCGACCAGCTGTTCGCCAACGTGCAGAAGAACATGCGCCAGTACGTGACGTACGGCGGCGGCGGCAATTCGCCGTGGAGCCTGTCGTCGCAGGCCGCGTTCGACTACTTCAAGGCCAACGCCAAGCCCGAGACGTCGCTCACGTACGAAGCCGGCCTGCGCGATTCGCGCAACCTGGACCTGGGCCCGCTGACCGCGTTCGACGGCCAGGTCGCCGTGTACCACGTGAACTTCCACGACCGCCAGCTGGCGATCAGCTCGAACCCGATCATCACGTCGTTCGCGGGCGGCACGACGATCCTGTCGAACGTCGGCACCGTCAACACGGACGGCGTCGACGTGGCCGGCACGTTGCACTTCGGCCGCCGCTTCTCGTTCTACGACGGGATCTCGTACAACCGCTCGAAGTACAAGAACAGCTACCTGTCCGGCACCACCACCATCAACACGGCCGGCAAGCTGGTGCCGAACACGCCGGCGTGGATGAACAAGTTCGTCGCCTCGGCCAAGTTCGGCGGCGCGGTAGACCTCGAGGCGCAGCTGTCCGGCGACTACGTCGGCAAGCGCTATGCCACGTACACGAACGACCTCGACGTGCCGGGCTACTTCCTCATGGGCCTGTCCGTGTCGGGTAAAGTACCGGTGGCGGGCCTGTCGCTGAAAAACCTGCGCTGGTCGATCAGCGTGACGAACCTGCTGAACCGCGAAGGCCCGCTGCAGCCGGTCGTGGGCCAGGCGAGCGGCAGCTACGCCACCTACCCGATCCCGCCGCGCATGGGCTTCTTTACCCTGAAAGCCGATATCTGATGACGCTTCCGATCCTGCTGCCGGCCGCGCCGCGCCGGCGCCTCCTGAAGGCCGTGGCCGCGGGCGCGGCGCTGGCCGTCCTGCCGCCGCTGTCCTTCGCCCAGGCGCGACCGCAGCGCCTGAATGCGGGCGCGAAGGCGACCCTGTACGCGCACCGCGGCGCCAGCGCGCTGCGGCCCGAGCACACGCTCGCCTCGTACGCGAAGGCGATCGCGGACGGCGCCGACTTCGTCGAGCCGGACCTCGTCGCCACGAAGGACGGCGTGCTCGTCGCGCGCCACGAGAACGCGATCACGGACACGACCGACGTCGCCGCGCGCCCGGAGTTCGCAACGCGCCGGACCAAGAAGACCATCGACGGCGAAGCGCACGACGGCTGGTTCGTCTCCGACTTCACGTTCGCGGAACTCAAGACGCTGCGCGCCGCGGAGCGCCTGCCCAAGATGCGCGGCACCGCGTACGACGGCCAGTTCCAGATCGTCAGCTTCGAGGAGATCATCGACTTCGTGGCGGCGGAAAGCGCGGCGCGCGGACGCACGATCGGCCTGATTCCGGAACTGAAGCACTCGACGTGGTTCGCCGCCGCCGGGCTGGCGCTGGAAGACCGTTTCGTCGCTACGTTGAAGGCGCACGAGTACACCCGGCGTGCGCCGGTCGTCGTGCAGTCGTTCGAGATCGCCAACCTGAAGGCGCTGCGCCGCGCGGGCCTCGGCCGGCCGGCCAACGTGACGCTGGCGCAGCTGGTCATCGCCGGCGGCCAGTACGACCGGGTGCGTCCGGCCGACGTCGCCGCGGGCGGCGGCAGCGTCACGTTCGGCGAGATGGTCACGGCGCGCGGTTTGCGCGACATCGGCAAGTACGCCGACGTCGTCGCGCCGAACACGCGCGCCGTCATCCCGCTCGGCAAGGACGAACGCCTGGCCGCGGCGACGACACTCGTCGCCGATGCGCACCAGGCCGGGCTGCAGGTCGTCGTCTGGACCTTCCGGCCCGAGAACGCGTTCCTCGCGGCCGACTTCCGCGGCGCTGGCGGACCGAACGCGCGCCACGACGCCGGCTCGGTCGCCGAGATCCGGCGCTATCTCGAGACGGGCATCGACGGGCTGTTCTCGGACGACACTGCGCTGGCACGCCAGGCGATCGACGCTTGATTGCCGCGGCGGCGCGCATCGCCCGGCGGCGAGCGCGCGCCGCCGGACCCGGATGCGCGCCGCACCGCGCGCGGCGGTATGCGATCATGGCGGCATGACCTACCGCCTCGCCATCTTCGACTTCGACGGCACGCTGGCCGATTCGTTCCCGTTCTTCCTCAGCGTCTTCAACACGATCGCCGACCGCCACGATTTCAAGCGCATCGACGTCGCGCGCGCCGCCGATCTGCGCCACTACAGCGTGCGCCAGGTGATGGACCACGTCGGCCTGCCGGCCTGGAAGCTGCCGCTCGCCTCCCGGACCTTCATGGGCATGATGCGCGAGCACGCGCACACGATCGCGCTGTTCGACGGCATCGACGCCGCGCTGCGCCGCCTGCATGCGCAGGGTGTGCGGCTGGCCGTCGTGTCGTCCAATTCCGAACACAACGTGCGCGCCGTGCTCGGCCCGGACCTGGCGGGGCTGATGTGCCGCTTCGATTGCGGCATGTCCGTGTTCGGCAAGGCCAGCCGCCTGCGCGCCGTGCGCAAGGCATGCGGCGCGGCCCCGGGCGATACGCTGTACGTCGGCGACCAGGCCACCGACGCCGAGGCGGCCCGCGACGCCGGCATCGCGTTCGGCGCCGTCCACTGGGGCTACGCCACCATCGACGCGCTGCGCGCCGAGGCGTGCGCCGTCGAATTCGTCACGCCGGCCGACCTGGCCACGATCGCGCCCTGACATCCGCGTCCGGCCGGCCCCGCCCGCCGGACCGCGCCACCATCAATGTGCAACACACCACGCGGGTAACTTGAGAGAAATTACTTCGCATGCTAAACTTTCATATATCAACAGTAAACAACCAAAGTATTTACGCGAGTCCGCCATGCGCCTTACCGACCAGACCCTCAGCAGTCTCACCGCCGCGCTGACCCACGCGTCGCGCGCCTACCGTGCCGCCGCCGACAAGGTCGCGGCCGACTTCGGCCTGTCCCAGGCGACCGGCCTGCCGGTGCTGGTCATCAGCCGCTTCGGCGAAAGCGGCGTGCGGCCCGGCATCCTGGCCGAGACGCTGAGCCTGGAAGCGTCGTCGCTCGTGCGCATCGTCGATCAATTGATCGGCTCCGGCCTGCTGGAACGCCACGACGATCCGCAGGACCGCCGCGCCAAGATCCTGCGCCTGACCGAAGAAGGATTGAAGACGGCCGACCTGATGGACCAGGCGCTGACCCCGTTCCGCCGCAAGCTGTTCGGCGCGTTCGATCCGGCCGACGTCGAGGCGACCTTGCGCGTGCTGGCCGGCCTGCCGAACGCCATCGCCGCCGTCCAGCTCGATGCCGCCGAGGAGCGCAAGAGCGCATGAAGCTGTTCACCCGAGCGGAGATCCTGTTCTCCGTCAAGTCTTTCGCGGCAGCGATGCTCTCGGTATATATATCGATGCGCATCGGACTGCCGCGTCCATTCTGGGCGATGATGACCGCGTACATCTGCGCCGCGCCGTTCGCCGGTCCCGTCCGTTCCAAGGGCCTGTTCCGCGCGGGCGGCACCGTACTCGGCGCCATTGCCGTCACGTTCCTCGTGCCGCGCCTGAGCAATTCGCCCGAGCTGCTGTCGCTGGCGCTGGCGCTGTGGATCGCCGGCTGCCTGTATTTCTCGCTGCTGGACCGCACGCCGCGCTCGTACATGCTGATGCTGGGCGGCTACACGGCCGGCCTGATCGCCTTTCCCGCCGTCAGCGAACCGGCTGCGATCTTCGACATCGCTCTGGCGCGCGTCGAGGAAATCCTGCTCGGCATCACCTGCGCCACCGTCGTGCACAGTCTCGTGCTGCCGCAGCCGTTCGGCCCGATGCTGGTCGCGCGCCTGGACAATGCCGTGCGCGACGCCCAGCACTGGATCCGCGACGCCCTGAACCCGGCCGGCGACACGCGCTCCGCGGGCGACCGCCGCAAGCTCGCCGGCGACATCACGGAAATGCGCCTGATGACGACCCACCTGCCGTTCGACACGTCGCGCCTGCGCTGGACGGAAAAGGCGGTCAACGCGCTGCAGGAGCGCCTGGCCGCGTTCGTCCCGATCGTGTCCGGCGTCGAAGACCGCCTCACCGCACTGCGCGAGATGGGCGCGACCGAGGTGTCGGAGCGGTGGAGCGCGCTGCTGCACGACGTCGTCGCCCTCACGGAAACGCCGAAGGACGTGTCGATCGACGCGCCCGGCGCCCTGCTGCGCCAGCGCATCGACGCGCTTGAGCCGGGCGTCGACCAGCGTCTGGGATGGACCGGCATGATCGAGATCAACCTCGCCGCGCGCCTGCGCCGCCTGATCGAGATCTGCATCGAAACGCGCACCCTGCGCCAGCACATCGACGCCGGCGTGCACGGCCGCCTGCCGGAAGCCGTCCGCCACCTGCCGGGCGTGCCGACCAGCGCGCTGCACCTGGACCGCGGCATGGCCGCGCTGTCCGCGCTGGCCGCGCTGCTGGCCGTGCTGGTCTGCTGCGCATTCTGGATCCTGACCGGCTGGCCGTCCGGCGCGGCCGCGCCGATGATGACGGCCGTGCTGTGCTGCTTCTTCTCGACGCAGGACGATCCGGTGCCGTTCATCAAGAGCTTCATGTGGTACTCGATCTATTCGATTCCGCTGTCGGCGCTGTACCTGCTGGGCATCCTCCCGGCCGTGCACGGCTTCGAGACGTTCGTGCTGGCCTGCGCGCCGACCTTCCTGGTGATGGGCATCTTCCTGGCGCGGCCCTCGACGTTCGGCCGCGCGATGCCGTTCCTGTTCGGCATCTGCGGCACCCTGGCGATGATCGACACGCACAACGCCGACATGGTGTCCTTCGTGAACAGCACGCTGGCGCAGATCGTCGGCTACGTCGCCGCGGCCGTGATCACGAGCGTGTTCCGCCGCGTCGGCGCCGGCTGGACCGCGCGCCGCCTGCTCAAGGCCGGCTGGAGCGAACTGTCGCGCCTGGGTCGCGGCGAGCGCGTGCCGTCGCTGCCGGAATTCTCGGCGCGCATGGTCGACCGCGTCGGCCAGCTGACCCCGCGCCTGGCGCTGGCCGGCAAGGACGAGGATCTGCAGGCCGTCGACGCCCTGCGCGACCTGCGCATCGGCCTGAACATGACGCTGCTGCAAAGCGTGCGCGCGCAACTGGGCCGCAGCGACGCGGCCGTGGGCCCGCTGATGCAGCAGCTGTCGCGTCACTTCGCGCTGCGGCCCGGCGTCGACGCCGAGTGCGAGCGCACCCTGCTGGGCACGCTCGACAACGCGCTCCGCGCGATCTGCGCCGGCGCGCGCGACGCGGCCCAGCACGAGGCGCTGGCGGCCCTCACCGGCATGCGGCGCGACCTGTTCCCGAAGGCGGCGCCGTACGAGCCGTCCCTCGCTACTGCAATCTGAAAGGAGATCCGATGATCGGCGAAGTCAGCATCTACGGCCTCTACGTTCCTCCGCTCCTGCTGCTCACGCTGGCGGCGCTGGTGGTATCGCGGCTATGCAACCTGGTCCTGGGCAGGACGGGCTTTTATCGCCTCGTCTGGCACCCGGCCCTGTTCGATTTTTCCCTGTTCGTCATCGTGCTCGGCGCACTGACGTATTTCACACGCAACTGGTCCTGAAATGGCTATGAAAACTATTGTGTCGGCGATTGGCCGGGTAACTGTCACCGCCGTGGTGACCGCGGGCGCGGTGTATGCCGGCTGGCAGCTGTGGCGTCACTACGAAGTCGAGCCGTGGACGCGCGACGGCCGCGTGAAAGCGTACGTCGTGCAGGTCGCGCCGGACGTGACCGGCCAGGTGACCAAGGTCTACGTGCACGACAACCAGCAGGTGAAGGCGGGCGAACCCCTGTTCGAGATCGACCGTGCCCGCTTCGAACTGGCCCTGCGCCAGGCCGACGCCCAGGTGGCGGCCGCCGAAGCCGCGCTGGCCCAGGCCCGGCGCGAGAACAAGCGCAACACCCAGCTCGACGACCTCGTGTCGCAGGAAACCCGCGAGCAGGGCCAGACCCGCACCGACCAGGCGCAAGCCGCGCTGGCGCAGGCGATCGTCAACCGCGACACCGCGAAGCTGAACCTGGAGCGCGCGCACGTCGTGTCGAGCGTAAACGGCATCGTCACCAACCTCGACCTGCGCGAAGGCGCCTACGCCACCGCCGCGCATCCGGTGATGGCCGTCGTCGACAGCGGTTCGTTCTACGTCGAGGGGTACTTCGAAGAGACGAAGCTGCCCGGCATCGGGCTCGGCGACCCGGTCGACGTCACCCTGATGGGCACGCGCCAGCCGATCCACGGCCACGTCGAGAGCGTCGCCGAAGGCATCGCCGACCGCGACCGCAGCACCGGCGCCAACATGCTGCCGAACGTGAACCCGACCTTCAACTGGGTGCGCCTGGCGCAGCGCGTCCCGGTCCGCATCGCCCTCGACCCGGTACCGGCCAATGTGCGCCTCGTCGCCGGCCAGACGGCCACCGTGAAGGTGCTGCCGGCGGCCCCGGCCGCCCCTGCGGCACCGGCGCGCGCAGTGGCGGCGGCGCCGGCTGCGGTTGCCGCGCCGGCGGCGGTACCGGCCGCGGCAGCCGCGCACCGCACGGCGCCCGGCATGCCCGCCCAGGCGGTTGCCGCCGCTGCGCCGCAACCTGCCGCCGCATCCGTACATGCGGCCGCGCCGTCCACGGCGGGCGCCGCCGCGCCGGCCGCTTCCGCGACCAAGACCGCCGCCACCACGCACTGACGCATCGACCATGACCCTTTACCGCTCCACCGCCAAGAAAGCATTCGCGCTGACGCTGATGGCGGCCGCGCTGGCCGCCTGCACGACGGTCGGCCCCGACTACCACGTGCCGAAAGAGGCCGTGATCCAGCGCGACGCGGCCAACGCCCCGTTCATGGGCGCGGCCGACGCCCCGTTCAAGTCCGACCCGCTGCCGGCCGACTGGTGGCGCCTGTACAACGACCCGCTGCTCGACAAGCTGATCGCCAAGGCCTTCGCCAACAACGCCGACCTGCGCGTGGCCGCCGCCAACCTGCAGCGCGCGCACGGCGTGCTGGAAGAAGTCGAGGAAAAGAAACGACCCGAAGTCGAGATGAGCGCCGCGCCGCTGTACGGCCGCATCGCCGGCGCGTCGATCGGCGTTCCGGAACAATTGCCCACCGACGGCATCTACGACGGCGACATCAAGATCGGCTACACGCTCGACCTGTGGGGCCGCATCCGCCGCGCCGTCGAGGCGTCCGAAGCGGACGTGGACGCCGCGCAGGCCGCCAGCGACCTGACCCACGTCATCGTCGCCGCCGACACGGCGCGCGCGTACGCGGACGCCTGCTCGGCCGGCTACCAATTGAAAGTGGCGCAGGAGTCGGTCGATCTGCAGGACCGCTTCGCCAAGCTGACGGCCGACCGCATGCGTCGCGGCCGCGGCATCGCCATCGACAACACGCGCGCCCAGGCGCAGCTCGACCAGTTGCGCGCCAACCTGCCGCCGCTGGAAGCGCGCCGCCGCACCGCGCTGTACCGCCTGGCCGTCCTGACCGGCGAGGTGCCGAGCGGGTTCCCGGCCGAGGTCGCACAATGCGCGACGCCGCCGCGCGTGGCGGCCACGATCCCGGTCGGCGACGGCGCCGCCCTGCTGCGCCGCCGTCCGGACGTACGCCAGGCCGAGCGCCAGCTGGCCGGCGCGACGGCGCGCATCGGCGTGGCGACCGCGGAGCTGTACCCGAACGTCAACCTGGGCGCATCCGTCGGCGCGGTCGGCATGATGCGCCAGTTCGGCGATGCGAGCACATACAAGTTCAGCCTCGGCCCGCTGATCTCGTGGAACCTGCCGGCCACCAGCTCGGCCCGCTCGCACATTGCCCAGGCCAAGGCCAGTACGACCGGCGCACTGGCCCGTTTCGACGCCGTCGTGCTGAACGCGCTGCGCGAAACGGAAAGCGCGCTGACCGTCTACGCCCGCGAACTCGACCGCAACGCCGCCCTGCGCGCCGCACGCGACCAGAGCGCCCTGGCGTCACGCCAGACGGCCAAGCTGTACCAGTTCGGCCGCACCGACTTCCTGTCGCAGCTCGACGCGGACCGCACCCTGGCCAGCGCCGAGAGCCTGCTGGCCGCGTCGGATGCGCAGCTCGCGGCGGATCAGGTGCAGTTGTTCCTGGCGCTGGGCGGGGGGTGGGAGAATACGCGTGCGGCGGGTCACCACGGCAAGGGTGAGCACGATAAGGGTGAGCAGGTCGCCCGC
>Ga0308161_1002584_pt1 | contig 18978 bp, 12 predicted proteins | sample PhyFR2_FD_201034 | JGI IMG/M metagenome (GOLD analysis project Ga0308161, IMG submission 201034) | Phyllosphere microbial communities from UC Gill Tract Community Farm, Albany, California, United States - DLSLF.R2 | ecosystem: Host-associated > Plants > Phyllosphere > Unclassified | place: USA...
TTCCAGGAGACCACCCGCGTCCTGACGCAGGCGGCCATGGAGGGCAAGAGCGACCCGCTCGTCGGCCTCAAGGAGAACGTCATCATCGGAAAGCTCATCCCCGCGGGGACGGGCCTGTCGAAGTACCGCAACGTCACCGTCGAGGCGACGGAAGAGGCCAAGAGCGAGCGGTACCCCAACCGCATCTTCGCCTCGGACGGTGCGTACTCCGACGCCGACCTGAGCTACGTCGATTTCGACAGCTTCACGACGGACGACTTCACGCCCGGTAGCTACAACTAAGGGATCCATCCCGAACGAAGGCCCTCGGCTCACGCCGGGGGTCTTCGTCGTGTCCGCGGCGTTTCGACCACGCGACGTCTCGCCCGCGCGGCGTGTCGGATGACGGCGGCGCCGGGGGAGTGCGCATACCGTGGACGGGGAGGAACGGATGGCACGAGTCGGTGGTCGGAACGCGTGGATCGCGTGGCCGGCGGGCATCATCTGCACCGTCGTGGTCGCCGTCCTGATCGTCCTTGCGCTTCCCGGTGTCCCGGGTGCCGTGACGTTCGTCGGCGACACCCTCCGCTCCGCGCGATCCGCCCCCACCGCGACACCGGAGCCCTCTCGGACGCCGGCGACGACGTGCGGCGAGCTCTACACGCCCGAGCTGTGGTCGTCGTTGGTCTGGTCGCGCGACAACCTCCTCACGCAGCGTCGGACGCCCGCCGCATCGACGCCCGAGGCCGTCGCGGCATCCGGCGCGACGGTCGTCGTCACGTGTCACTGGCGCGGGCGCCCGGGTCAGTCCCTCGAGACGACGGTGTCCACGGTCACCCCCGAGGGCGCATCGGCGGTCCAGGCGACGTTGTCGTCGCAGGGCTTCGGATGCCAGGTCTCCGGCGCCACGGCCCACTGCGAGCGCGCGTCGAACGGCGTCGTCGAGGTGCACGATCTGCGGGGAGACCGCTGGGTGTCCTCGACCCTCACGAACTGGATGCCGGACGACTACGCCGCGGTCGTGGCATCCTGTGCCTTCGGCGAGGAGCCGGTCAGCGGAAGATCGACGCGATGATGCTGGCGGTGTAGCCCGTCGGTGCGAGGTTCGAGTACTGCGTGTCGATGAGCACGTCGTCGCGATAGAACAGCGTGCGCCCGTCGTTGACCGGGTACTTGTCGTTGATCCAGGTCTTCTCGCACCGCGTGCCGTCGTCGGGGGTGTAGCAGCTGAATCCCTGCGTCGCGACGAGCTCGTTGAGCATGTCGAGGGCCGGCCCGCGGTCGACGCGGGTGATGCGCGTCGACAGCTGGGTCGTGTCGGCTCCCGGATCGCGCCAGACGCAGATCAGCGAACCGTCGGACTGCGGGCCGGAGGGGCCGACCGACGGGTCGTTCAGGGGGATGGATGCCAATTGCGTCTGCACGTCGGCCGACAACATCGCACGGCAGTCGGTGGGGATCGCGACTGGGGCGACCGTCGGAGTGATCGTGGGGATCGGGGTCGCGGTCGATGTGGCGGTCGATTCCGCCGAGGGCGACGTGGGGGCGGCGGACCCCTCGCCATCCGGAGCGCAAGCGCTCAGCGCGAGGACCGCCGCGACCGCGAACAGCGCGGCACCGGCCGGACGAAACACGCGACGGGGCATGCAGTCACCCTAGATGCCCCCACCGACACGGTCGAGACCGACACACGACGGCACGCCTGCGCGACGCGGGGAGATGCGCGGGTTAGCCTGGCGCCGCAGATACTTGCGCGCGTGAGGAGACCCCGATGAGCGACCCCCAGTCGTACGGCAACCCCGTCGACGAGCCGAAAGACGAGGCGCACGACGTGGTCGGGCAGGCCCACGAGGGACTCGCCGACGCCGAGGCCGCCCAGCGCGACGCCGTCGACCCCGCCGAGGCGGCCGCCGCCTGGGACGAGCGCGAGCAGGAGCACCACGAGACGACCACGTCGACGCCCGCCGGGACGACCGTGCACGATGCGTCGCCCGTCGCCCCCGCGGCCGCCACCGATCTCGATGACGAAGACGCCCGTTGGGCCGCGTACGCCGCGTCCGCGGAGCCCGAGACGACGACGGGGACCGCCGCGGCGACGGACGCGCACACGCAGCGGTACGACACCGACACCACCGCGGCCGGAGCCGCGGCGGCGGGCGGCGCCGTCGCCGCCGGTGCCGCAGCCGGGGGAGCGTCGTCGACCCCGGTGGCATCCACCACCGCCTACGACACGCGCGCGTCCGAGCCCGCCGCGGTCGGCTCGCCGAACACGTACGCGAACCAGCCCATCTTCGTGCAGGCCCCCGAAGCCCCCCGCCCGCGCGGGAACCGCGGTGCCGCGGGAGCGATCGGTTTGCTCGCGGCGCTCTGCTTCGCCGTCCTCTACCTCGCCGCCACCCTCGGCCTGCGCCTGCTGACGGGCGACCTCCAGGTGGCGGGCCTGGCGAACGCCGCTCTCGCCGCGTTGGCCACCTGGGGCCTGTGGGTGCCGACCATCGCCTTCTACCTCGGTTTCTGGTTCCTCGGCGCCCTCATCAACCGCGGTCGCTGGGGACACTGGGTGGTCTGGGGTCTGGTCGTGGGTGTCATCGCCTGGGGCGGGCACCTCTTGGGCGCGCTGTTCGCCGCGCCGTTCTGGATGCTGACCGCTCGCCAGGGCATCGACCTGCTCGGCGACAACGTCCTGGCCCCGCTCGCGATCGTCGCTTTCGTCCTCGGCCGCGAACTGACGATCTGGTTCGGCGCCTGGGTGGCACGACGCGGTCGCCGAGTGTCCGAGCTCAACGACGAAGCCCAGCGCGAGTACGAGCGCACCCTCGAAGCCGGCCCGCAGGTCGCCGTCGTCTGAACGGGATGCCATGACCGATGCGTCGCGACCGGCGGGGGTGACCCCGCCGGTCGCCGTCGTTTTCGCGGCCGTGACGTTCGTGGCGCTCGCGATCGGAGGACTCGGGGTCGCGAGTCTCGTCTTCGACAGCGACGTGATCCCGGTGACGGGGCTCGGTCCCATCCCCGGGATCCTGGGCCTCGTGGTCGCCACGGCGTCGTTCGCCGGCATCCTGTTCTGGGGGCTCCGTGCCGATCCGCCCGGGTACCTCACCGCGGTTCCCTGCGCCCTCGGAGTGTACGTGGGTGAGCTCGCGGGAATCGTCGTCGGAGGGCTGTTCAGCGGGGCGGATCCGGCGCGGGCGATCGCCGCGGCCGGAGAGGTGGCGCTCGGATGGCCGGGGGCGGTTCTCGCGGTCGCGGGGCTGCTTTCGGGGGTGTTCGGGGTGTTCCTCGCGCGCGTGCGGACCGAGCGACCGCGATGGACGTGGGAGGAGGACGAGGACGACGAGGGTCCGTGATCGTGCGTGCCTGATCGTGTTTGCCTGATCGTGTTCCCGATCGTGACGCGCGGAAGCCCGGGCATCCCCCGCTGCCCGGGCGTGTCGAGCTAGCGTAGGGGTGTGGAGCGGTCGCTCGAGACCCAGGTCGGCCAGGCGGTGGACGCCTGGCTGAGATGGTTGCCCCGGTGGGAGCCGGCGAACCATCGTGGCCGCGTCGCGCCCTGCCGACGGTGCTTCGGCTCGCCCGTCCTCTCGGCCGCGGGTCTCGGCGCCGACGTGCCCCACGGCGTCCAGCACGGTCTGTCGACGCGAGTGAAGGCGATCGTCGATCACGCCGTCGCCGAGTACACCGCGCGCAACCTCCCCATGCTGCAGGCCGAACTGGACCAGCAGGCCGAGCGGAACCGTCGCCGCTCCTACCGCCCCTCGGAGGGCCTCGAGCCCGAGTTCGAGGGGCTGCCCCTCGACCCTGAGCCCGAGCCGGGTGCGCCGTTCTTGTTCACTCTGACGGGCTTGGCCGCTGAAGAGGACGCCGTGATTCCGGCGCTTCCCCCGCTGTCGGATGCCGCGAAGGCGGCGCTCCGGCAGGAGGTCGGTCTCGCCGACGACTACGCGAACATGATCGGGCGCGAGGTCTGCACGATCCTTCTGCATCACCGCCTGCGCATCCAGGCGGCCGTCGCCGAATATGTCGAGCCGCAAGTCGCGGCGATGCTCGACGAGCTCACCCGTTCCCTGGACGCACCGTTCGACCCGCGGGACCCCGGCACGGCATCTTCGTGAGGTTATGCACACCCCCGAGGATCGGGAGGTGCCTTTGTTAGCATTGCCGGGTTGTCCGCCCGGTTAGGCGCGGGCGTGTTGTTCGGGAGGGGGCACCATGGCGCAGCGCCTGCCCTCGTCGCCTCCGATCCTGCCCGGACTCGCGTACATCCGGCCTCTGGGGTCGGGCGGCTTCGCCGACGTCTTCCTGTACGGCCAGGACATGCCGCGGCGCGAGGTCGCGGTCAAGGTCCTGCCGAGCGACGTGCGCGATCCCGACCTGTTGCGGATGTTCAACGCCGAGGCCGATGTGCTCGCGCACCTCTCGGCGCACCCCTCGATCGTCACCGTCTATCAGGCCGGGATCTCGGCGGACGGGCGACCGTACATCGTCATGGAGTACTGCCCCGGCTCGCTCTCCCAGCGCTATCGGGTCGAGCGGATGCCTCTCGCTGAGGTCCTCGCGATCGGTGTCCGCATGGCGGGTGCGCTCGAGTCGGCGCATCACGCGGGACTCGTGCACCGCGACGTGAAGCCCAGCAACATCCTGGTCACGACGTTCGGCGCCCCGGTGCTCGCCGACTTCGGCATCTCGTCGTCGCTCGTGCGCCACGACGCCGACGAGATGCTCGCGATGTCCGTTCCCTGGAGCGCCCCCGAGGTCATCGCCGAGCAGACCGCCGGCACCGTCTCGAGCGAGGTGTGGAGCCTCGGGGCCACGGTGTACTCGCTGCTTGCCGGGCACAGCCCCTTCGAGCGCCGGGAGCGCGGACAGAACTCGCGGGAACAGCTCCGGCGCCGCATCGCGCGCGCTTCGTACACCGAGATCGCCCGCACCGACGTGCCGCCCTCTTTGCAAGCAGTGCTCGCGCGCGCGATGTCGCGCAACCCGCAGGACCGGCACCCCAGCGCGCGCGCCTTCGGTGAAGATCTGCAGCGCGTCCAGAGCGAGCTGGGGCTCCCGGCGACGCCCCTCGAGGTCCCGACAGCCGATTGGTCGCCGTCGGCGCAGGTCGTGGACTTCTCCGACACGGCCCTGCGCGGACCGACGCGCTCGCGGATCGAGCGCGAGGGGGGTCGCAAGCTCCGCGACCGCTCCGGGGTGACCGGCTTCGCGCGCGATGAGGACACCGACATCTCGGCCCCGGGCCCGGCGGCTCGTCGCGTGCTGCCGTGGGCTCTCGCGGGAGCGACGCTCGTCGCCGCCGGCGCGGTTGCCGTTGCCGCGCTGTACGCCACGGGAGTCCTGTGATGAAGCGGCGGACGATCGCCGGGCTCGCCGCCACCCTCGCCGCGGCGGCACTCGTGGTCACGGCGAGCGTCGTCTGGCCCGGGCTCGACGCGCAGGAGACGCCCGAGGTCGATACCTCGGTCTGGGCGCTGCAGACCGGAGAAGGTCAGCGCTACGCGCGCGTGAACACCTCTGTGGGCGAGCTCGACACGGTGCGCTCGGCGGGCAACCCGAGCGAGGTCGCGCAGAGCGCGGACGGGGCCTACCTCTTCACCGACAGTTACAGCAAGGTGTCGCGTATCGACGAGGCGCAGCCGGTCAACCTGCAGGAGGATCAGCTCGCCGCCGCCCCCGACACCCCACCCGGCACCACCTCGGTCGTCACCGCGGGCGACTTCGTCGTGTACCGCACCGACACCGGCACGCTGTTCGCGGGGCGGTTGAGCGAGGCCGGGCAGGCGGCATCCGAGCTCGATCCGTTCGACACGGCCGGCGGCGACACGCCTTCCTACACCGCGGATGCCATCGCCCTCGACGACCGCGGGATGCTCTTCGCGTACTCCTCCGTCGACGGATCGGTCATCTGCTACGACATCGCGGCCGATGAGCTGCGCGGCCGAGACCCGTTGACCGCGGAGGTCGCGTCGCCGGTGATCTCGGCCGCGGGAGATGCCTGGGTCCTGGTCGACGCCGAGGCCGGGCGGGTATGGGTGCGCGGGGCCGATCCGGTCGACATCGCCGTGGCCGACCAGCTGGTCGTCGGTGCGCCCGATTCCAGGGGCGCGGTCGTCTACGCCGCTGACGAGCAGTCCCTCTGGGCGATCCCCACCGACGGCTCCGGACCGCAGCGTGAGGTGGGCGCCGGCCAGACGGTGCTCGGCCAGCCCGCCAAACCCCTGTCCCGCGGAGGCGTCGCGTACGCTGCGTGGCTGCTCCCGGGCGAAGCGGGCGGCACGCTCTGGCGCTCCGACGGGGGAGAGACCGCGCTCGACTACGCCGGGGGAACGCTTCCCGACCAACGCCGCCCCGTCTTCGTCGCGACCGATCACGCTGTGATCCTCAACGAGACGCGCAGCGGGTGGGTGTGGACCGTCCCCGACGGGGCGCTCGTCGCGTCGAGTCAGAACTGGAGCCTCGACGACCGGACCGAGCAGGCCGCCGTCCAGAGCGACGAGCAGCTCAGCGTCGTCCTCGACCCGAAGCCGCCGATCGCGGAACCCGACGCCTTCGGGGTTCGAGCGGGCCGTCTGGTCACGCTTCCCGTGTTGCTGAACGACCACGACCCGAACGAAGACGTGCTGAGCATCGTCCGCGAGAGCGTCACCGGTCTCGATCCTGGGTTCGGCGAGCTGAGCCTCACCGATGACAACCAGCGACTCACCGTGCGCGTCCGCCCGGAGGCGACGGGCACGGCGACCTTCTCCTACGCGGTGACCGACGGGACGACCCCCGACGGACTCAACTCGGCTCCGACGACCGTGACGCTCACCGTGTCCCCCGAGACCGCCAACGCTGCGCCCGTGTGGTGCGGGGTCGAGAAGTGCCTGCAGCCCTGGCCCACGCCGGAGGTCGCGCGAGGCGGAACGATCACGGTTCCCGTCCTCCCGGGCTGGGTCGACCCCGACGGTGACCCTCTGCTGCTGCTGTCGGTCGACAACCCCGGCGGTGTCGGCAGCGTCACCTCGACGCCCGCCGGGGAGGTTGTCTATCAGCACGCCGACGACGGGTCGGGTGGCGAGCAGACCGTGCAGCTCGATGTCACGGTGGCGGACACCGCCGGGGCCGTGACCACCAAGCCGCTGCTCATCCGCGTCGCGCCCGACCCGAAGCTCGCCGTGCAGTCGTTCGCGGTGGTCGACACCGTGGGCTCCGGCCTCACCGTCGATGTCGGGCCGCACGTGACCGGGACCGCGGGCGCCATCTCGCTGAGCTCGGTCCGCGTCCTCGACGATGCGGCGGCGACGGCTGGAGTCGTCGGTGGCAGCACGACCTTCGACTTCAGCGCGTCCCAGCCCGGGGTCTACCGGGTCGACTTCACCGTCTCGGACGGGGGACGGGATGCCACGGGCACCGCCCGCATCACCCTCCTGGCCGCCGATGCGCCGGCGCAGCTCGCGACGGCTCCCGTCGTGGCGTTCGTGCGCCCGCAGGAGGACGCGACACTCGACGTCTTCTCCGCCGTGTCGAATCCCACGGGGCGCGTTCTCCTCTTGAGCGACGTCGTCGCCGCCGCGCAGGACGGAGCCTCGCTCAGCGTCGACACCGTCGGGCAGAACGACCTCCGTGTCTCCGGGAGCACCGCAGGCGGAGAGCCGGGACTCCTCGGGACCGTGACCTACAGCGTGAGCGACGGCACCGACGACGAGGGGGCGCGTGTCGCCGGGGAAGCGACGGTCTACCTGCTTCCCCCGGCCCCCGAGATCGCGCCGATCGCGGTCGACGACACGGTCACCGTCCGCGCGGGGGCGCAGGTCGACATCCCCGTGCTCGACAACGACGTGTCGCCCGCCGGTGGACGACCCACGCTCGATCCCGCGAGCGTGAGCGCCCAGCCCGCGAGCGATGCGCTGGCCTTCGCCTCGGGCGGGGTTCTGCGCTACCTCGCGCCCACCGCGCCGGGCTCGTACGAAGTGACGTACCGCGTGTACACCACGGGGGCACCCTCGCTCTGGGACGAGGCGACGGTCCACATCACGGTGCTCGGCAATGACGCCAACAGGGCGCCCGTGCCCGACACCCTGCAGGGACGGGTGTTGAGCGGCGGCACGACCACGATCCCGTTCAGCAGCTTCGGGGTCGACCCCGACGGCGACGCGGTGACGCTCGACCGGATCGTCTCGCAGCCCGATCGGGGCACCGCCGCGATCTCTCCCGACGGGCTCTCGATCGTCTACTCGTCGGTGCCGGGAGACCGCGGCCAGGTGGCGTTCCGCTATCGCGTGGCCGACACCGCGGGAGCGACGGGGGAGGGCACCGTGCGCATCGGCGTCCTCGACGCCGAGGCCAACCCGAGCCCGATCACGTTCACCGACTACGTGCAGGTGCAGGCGGGGGCCGACAGTCGGCTCCGTGTGAGCCCGCTCGCCAACGACATCGACCCGACCCAGGGCCGGCTGATGCTCACCGGGGTGCGCCCCGACCTTCCTCAGACGCTGGTCGACGGTGAGGACAACCCCGAGTACGCACGGCTGGCGGAGCGGGTCGAGTCGGTCACCGACACCGGAGTGGTGATCCGCGCGGGGGATGCCCCCGCGACGATGTCGTTCCTCTACGACGTGGCATCCGACTCGGGGAACACCGGAAGGGGGCTCATCGTCGTCAAGGTCGTGCGCGAGAGCGTGCCCGACTACCCGGTGGTCTCCGACACGGCGCTGACCGTCGAGGACCGGGACGACTTCACCACGGGCGTCGATGTGCTCGAGGGCCGTGCCACCTGGTCGGGCGGCGACGTGAGCGATCTGAAGGTCTCGCTCTGGGGGAATCCCACGGACGTCCGTCTCGACGGGCGACGCCTCTCGGGTGACCTGCCTTCCACCCGGCGCATCATCCCCTTCGCCGTCACGGGCACGGTCGACGGTGCCGAGGTCACCACCTACGCCTTCCTGCGCGTTCCGGGCGACGACGATGTGACCCTCGCCCTCCGCCCGAGCGCGGCACAGCGCGTCGACGAACTCTCATCGGTCGAGTTCGACATGGCATCCCTCGTCGCCGTCCCCCGTCGGGCGACGCTCGAGGTCGGCACGGAGGCCACCCCGAACGGCGCGCGGGCCGAGGCGCGCTGCACGGTCTCCGGTACCCGCGTGAGGTACGACGCGGGTACCGGATCGCCCTGGAGCGACGTGTGCACCGTGCCCGTGCGCATCGCGGGGACGCAGGAGTGGACGCTCCTGTCGGTTCCGATCGGTGTGGTGGCGCGTAACCCGCAGCCCGAGCTCCGGCCCGGATCGCTCACCGTCGGCCCGGGCGAGACCGCGACGTTCGACCTGCGCAACATGACCTCGTGGCAGCTGGGCCGCGAGGATTGGAACAGCATCCGCTACGCGCTCGACTACTCCGGCTCGGCGTTCTCGTCCGTCACCCTCGACGGATCGACCGTCACCGTCACCGGTGCGGATCGCGCGGTCCCCGGGACCGAGAACGCGGCGATCATCACGGTGACGAGCCACAACGCGGTCGCCCCCACGCGTCTCGTGCTGCGGGTGGGAGCGGCACCGTCGACCCTCCCGCAGGGGGGAACGACGTCGCGCCAGTGCTCGCAGGCCGACGGATCGTCGTGCCCGATCGAGGTGGTCGGTGCCGACGGGGAGGTCAACCCGCTCCCGCGCACGCCCCTCGAGGTCGTGAGCGTGCGCCCGACGGGCACGTGCACCGGCGTGAGCTTCGCGGTCGCCTCCGCCTCGAGCATCACCGCCTCGTGGACGAGCGACGCTCCCGGCGCCACCTGCGCGGCGAGCGTGACGCTGCGCGATGCCCAGGGACGCTCCACCGCAGGTCCCCGCGACGCGCGCGTGGTTCTCGACCTGCAGGGGTACCCGCGAGCGCCTGCGAGTGTGCGTCAGTCCGCGTACGCCGACGGCTCGGTCACTCTCCGCGTCGACGCGGGTGAGGCGCGGCGCGCCTACCCGGGCCTCTCCGGCTTCGTCGTGCGCTACCGCGGCGATGTCGTCGCCCAGTGCGGGGCCGACGGAGGCTGCCCGACGATCGCGGCTCCGAACGGCGATCAGCGCGAGTACGTCGTGACGGCCGTCAACAACGTCGGCGAATCGCGCGGGTCCGTGCGCACGACGGCGTGGGCGTACGACCCCCCGCCCCGCCCCGACAGCGTGGATTGGACGCCCACCGTCACCGACGACGGCTCCGGGAACGTCGTGGACATCACGGTCAAGGGAGTGGATGCCGCCGAGACCGGCTCCCTCGAGATCCGTAGCAGCACGGGCGAGACGCAGACCGTCTCGGTCGGACGCAACCAGCAGGACGTGCCGGTCAAGGGCTTCCGGGTCGGAAGCAACTCCTCGACCGAGGTCCGCGTCACCCCGCGGTCCCGTTTCGACGTCCCCCCGGGCCTGGGTGGCACGGTCGAGGGCGGGGTCCTGACCTTCCGCGCCCACGGCGTCGGGAAGCCGACCGGCCTCGACCTGACCCTCACCTCGCGTGCCGCGTCCGACGGCTCGACGACGATCGTGGCCCAGGCGACGGCGAGCCCGAACGGCACCGATTCCGACCTCCGCTACGGGATCGTGGAGGGAACGAACTGCCGCACCGGAGACGGCGGGTCGCGGCGGGAGTTCCCCGGCAAGAAGGACGGCGAGGAGTACACCTTCACGGCGTGCGTCGATTCGGTGTACCAGGGCAAGACGTACGGCTCCGCCGATCCGCTGACCAAGTCGCACCGCGTCGATCAGGACCGCGCGGCTCCGCGCGGGTATACCTTCCGCGTCGATGCGAAGCCAACCGTCGAAGTCAGGGACGGACGCACGGAAGCGCGCTGGTACATCGACAAAGACATCGAGCCCGGGAACGCTCCGCCGAACAACAACGACGTCAAGTACACGAACTTCCCCAGTGGCGTGTTCGGCAGTGACCCGGGTATTGGCGTGTACTTCCAGCACAGGTTCTGGGGCACCACCTCGGAGACGGGTCGAGTGACACCCGCCCAGGGCAGCGCGCCGTACCAGGTTGTGGCCGCGGCACGGGTTCGTGCGTGCGTCGCGGGCGAGAGCCTCGACCTCTCGTGGAGCTCGAGCAACGACGAGGCGGTCGTGAAGCCGGATACGTCCAAGGCGGTCTACTACGACGCGAAGGGGGCCAAGATCGACCGTCCCGAGGGCAGCGATCGCGTCCCCGCCGGTTCCGTGCGCGTCGAGAACATCTCAGTCATCGTCGACTGGTCCGGGCAAGGCTGGGGACTGGACGGAGCAACACTCGACGTCGCCGGCACCTGCTCGCCCGGAACCCCCACGAAGCCCTGACACAGCCCCCCCGACTCCCCGGCATCCATCCCCCGCCGGCATCCCCACCAGAGAGAGACCACCGACATGACGATCACCCAGGAGCAGGCCACCTGGTTCGCGCAGACGTTCTCGCAGATCGCCGACAACGTCGAGCGCGCCGTGCTCGGCAAGCGGCACGTCGTGGAATTGGTGCTGACCGCGATGCTCAGCGACGGACACGTCCTGCTCGAAGACGTTCCGGGCACGGGCAAGACCTCCCTCGCCCGCGCCGTCGCCCAGTCGGTCCAGGGGACGAACACCCGCATCCAGTTCACCCCCGACCTGCTTCCGGGTGACATCACGGGCATCACCGTCTACGACCAGAAGACCGGTCGCTTCGAGTTCCACGCCGGGCCGATCTTCGCCAACATCGTCCTGGCCGATGAGATCAACCGCGCGAGCCCGAAGACGCAGTCGGCGCTGCTCGAGGTCATGGAAGAAGGCCGCGTCACCATCGACGGCGTCTCGCGAGAGGTGGGCGTCCCCTTCCTCGTCCTGGCGACGCAGAACCCCGTGGAGCAGGCCGGCACATACCGTCTCCCCGAGGCCCAGCTCGACCGCTTCCTCCTGCGGACCTCGCTCGGCTACCCCGACCACGCGGCGACGGTGCGCATCCTCGACGGAGCCGCCGTCGCGACGGGAGACCTGCGCCCCATCATCACGCCGCAGGCGCTCGTCGGAATGGCCGACCTCGCCGCCACCGTCTACGTCGACGCGCTCGTTCTCGACTACATCGCCCGACTCGTGGATGCCACCCGCTCGGCCGACGAGGTCCGCCTCGGCGTCAGCATCCGCGGCGCCCTCGCGCTCACCCGGGCCACGCGTACCCGCGCTGCCGCGCAGGGGCGCACTTACGCCACCCCCGACGACGTCAAGGCGCTCGCCGTGGCGGTGCTCTCGCACCGGCTCATCCTGCACCCCGAGGCCGAGTTCGACGGCGTCACCGCCGAGGCGGTCATCGGCCAGGTGCTCCTCGACGTCGCCCCGCCGACGCAGCGCGAGAGCGAACGAGCGCGATGACGCCCCTCCTGCCCGGAGCCCCGCCATGCCCGACGTGAGTGTCACCGAATCGCGGCTGACACGGACCTCCGCCGGCACGGTCGGCACCGGTTCGCGGACCTCGGTCACGTCGACCTCGACACGACGCACCCGGCGCCTCGTACGCACGGTCGTGCGGGCGGCCGAGGCATGGCGTGCGACGAGCGACGCGGTGCTCAGGGCGGCGCGGTGGGCGGGGCGCACCGTCCGTCCGGCGGGCGCGGTCGTCGCGATCGCCGCGACCGTGGGCCTGGTCCTCGGCCTCGTCTTCGGTTGGGTGGAATGGATCGTGGCAGGCAGCGCCGCCCTCCTGCTGCTCCTCATGAGCGTGCCGTTCCTCTTCGGCTCCCGTGCGTACGCGGTGGATCTGACCCTCGCGCGAGAGCGCGTCGTCGCCGGGCACGGCGTGAAGGGCGAGATCGTCGTCCGCAACGAGAGCACGCGCGTCGCTCTTCCGGGGCGCCTCGATATCCCCGTCGGGCCGGGGCTCGTCGAGTTCGGCGTGCCGTTGCTGCGCCCGGGGCACAGCGTCACCGAGGCGTTGGAGATCCCGCCCTTGCCGCGGGGCGTGGTCACGGTCGGTCCGGTCACGACCGTCCGCAGCGACCCCGTGGGGCTGCTGCGCCGCGAGCACGAGTTCGACGACGAGCACGAGCTGTTCGTCCACCCTCGTACGGTGGGTCTGCCGTCCACGAGCGCCGGTCTCGTACGCGACCTCGAGGGCAACGCGAGCCGTCGCCTCGTCGACGCCGACATGTCGTTCCACGCGATCCGCGAGTACGCGCCCGGCGACTCGCAGCGCCAGGTGCACTGGAAGTCCACGGCGAAGACCGGTCGCCTCATGGTGCGTCAGTACGAGGAATCCCTCCGCTCGCGCATGGCCGTCGTCCTCGGAGCCGCGTCTCACGAGTACCTCGACGCCGACGAGTACGAGCTCGCCGTTTCCGCCGCCGCCTCCCTGGGGCTGCGCGCCGTTCGCGACGCGCGCGACATCGACATCGTCACGGGGTCCGAGATCCCTCGCGTGGTGAAGGGACGGCTGCGCGCGATCCGCCATATCCCGACGGTCACCCCGCGACAGATGCTCGACGGGTTCAGCGCCCTCCAGCGCTACGACAACACCATGCCGGTCTCGGACGTCTGCCGCTTGGCATCCGAGTCCAACGAACGGCTCTCGATCGCGTTCGTCGTCGTCGGCTCCCGCGTGCCGCTCGCGCGCGTGCGGCAGGCTGCACTCGCCTTCCCCGTCGACACCGCCGTGGCGGCCGTCGTGTGCGACGAGCGTGCGCACCCGCGTATGCAGAGCATCGCGGGGCTGACGGTGCTCACCATCGGCACGCTCGACGACCTGTCGGGCCTCCTCGTGCGCGGAGCGACGTCGTGACAGCGACGAGACACCCCGGGCGTGTGGTGGCGGCGGCGCTGTACACGGCGGTGACGGTGGTGCTCGCCGCGGTCGCCGCGTGGCCCATCTACGCGTCGTGGTCGTTCGTCGCGCTCGTGGCGGTGTCGACGGGTGCCGCGGCCCTGGTGGTGGCGCTGGTGACCTGGCGCCGGTGGGGCGGCTGGATCACCGCTGCCGCCACGGTCCTGGCCTTCCTCGTGCTGGCGGTGCCCCTCGCGGTACCCTCGCGACTCGGAGGTCCCCTCGAGCTCCTGCGCGGGATCGGCGAGGCCTCGGCCGGGGTGCTCGTCGCGTGGAAAGACCTCGTCACCGTGGATCTGCCGGTGGGCGCGTACCGCAACCTGCTCGTCCCCGCGCTCGTGGTCTTCCTCGTCGGTGCCGTGATCACTCTCTCCCTTGCCCTGCGCACCGACCGGCGATCGGGGGGCGCGGTCGTCAGCGGGCTGTCGATGACGGGGTTCGGCCTGTTCTTCGGGCGCACCTCTCCCAGCGCCCCGCTCGTCTGGGGTCCCCTGTCGCTCCCGGCACCCGTCGAGACTGTCGTGGGGCTCTCCGCCCTGCTCTCCGCGGTCCTCTGGCTCGCGTGGCGTGCGCACGACGAGAGAACTCGCTCGCTCCGCCGGACGAGTGCCCTCGCGGCTGTCGCTCCGACCGCGCAACGCTCCCGCACGGACCGCCGCCGCGCCCTCACCGGAGCGGGCATGATCCTCGTGGCTGTCCTGGCGACCGTCGCCGTCGTGCCGTGGGCGGCCGCCGATGCCGACCGCCGCGTCCTGAGATCGGCAACCGGCCCCGAGCGGCAGATCGCCGAGGCGGTCAGTCCGCTGTCCGAGTACCGGGCGATGTTCTCCGACTCCCGCGTCGATGACGTGCTGTTCCGCGTGAGCGGCGACGCAGCATTGCCCGATCGCATCCGCGTGGCCACCCTCAACTCCTACGACGGTGAGATCTTCCGTTCGTCGGGCACGGGAGAGGGGCGGTTCGTCCGCGTCCCGTCCCGGCTTCCGGCGGCGGACGGCCGAACCGTCGACGCCGAGGTCGAGATCGGCGACCTCGGAGGGATCTGGATGCCGACGGCGGGAAGCCTCGTCCAAGCCACGTTCGCAGGGGACCGGCCGAATCAGCTGGCCGATCGCTTCTACTACAGCGCCGAGGCCGAAGCGGGTGTGCAGATCGCCGACGGCGGCCTCGTCCCGGGCGATCGCTACCGCCTGACGGCGACCGAGCCGACGGCTCCTGACCTCGCGACGCTTTCCGCCCCCGGTGCCCCCGGAGGAGTGTCCGGCGGCGAGAACCTGCGCCGCTGGGTCGACGAGCACAAGACCGGAGACGACGGAGCCGCCCTGGCCGGCCTCGTGCAGATGCTGCGCGAACGCGGTTACCTGAGCCACGGACTCGCGCCGGCCGCCGGCGCGGCCGCACCGAAATGGGCGACGGACCTCGCCGGATACCAGGTGCAGCCGAGCGCGTCCGGGCATTCCTTGGCCCGCATCGAGACGATGTTCCAGCGCCTCCTCGAGCGGGAGGACGACCCCCGGGCAGCGGCATCCGGAAACTATGTCGCCGCCGTCGGCGACGACGAGCAGTTCGCCGTCGCCACGGCCCTCATCGCGCACCAGCTGGGCTTCCCGGCGCGCGTCGTCGTCGGCACGCGGCTCACCTCCGCCGACCTCGACCTGCCGACGTGCGAGGCCGGAGTATGCCGAGCCGACGACCTGAGCGCGTGGACCGAGGTACAGGGCGCCGATGGTCGGTGGGCGGCCATCGACGTGACCCCGCAACACGAGCAGTCCCCGAGCCTCGAGGTCACGGAGCAGCGCGACCCCGAGAACGTCACCGAGGTGCGCCCCGACACGGTCGACGACGTCGTACCGCCGGCTCCCGTGCAGGAGGACAACACCCTCAACGACGAGGACCGCGGTCCGGACGGCCTCGATCTCGCCTGGTTGTGGCCGATCGTGCGGGTCGCCGGTATCTCCCTGCTCGCCGTCCTCGTGCTCTTCGGGCCGTTCCTCGCGGTCGTGATCGCCAAGGCGATCCGTCGACGCGGGCGCCGTCGTGATCCGGACCCGCGGGCCGCGATCGCCGGCGGGTGGGAGGAGTACGTGGATGCCGGCGTCGACTCCGGCCGCGAGCTCCCGCGCTCACCCACGCGGAGCGAACTCGCGGCGGCACTCGGAACAGAGGGCGGCGCGCATCTCGCCGCGGAAGCGGATCGTGCCGTCTTCTCATCCCGGACGGTCACCGCCGATGAGGTTGCAGCCTTCTGGCGCATCGTCGACACCGAACGCCGGAGCCTCGCGCGTCAGCGCGGCGGATGGCGGCGGCTGCTCGCGGCCGTATCGTTGAGATCGTTCCTGCGGTTCCTCGCCCCGCGCCCCACGCGCCGACGGCCGCCGCACCGCGACGAGAGGGGGAAGCGCCCGGCCCGCCGGCGGCGCGACACGACATGAACGATTCCACGGGAGTCATCCTCGGGCTGTCCACCACCGTCCTCTTCGTCATCGTGTACGTCTGGTATGCCCTCGCGCTGGCGGCCCTGTTCGCCAAGACGGGGGAGAAGTCGTGGAAGGCGTGGATCCCGTTCGTCAACCTCGCCACGATCCTCAAGCTGGGCGGTTTCTCGCCCTGGCTCATCCTCTTGAACCTCGTTCCGCTGTTCGGAGGCATCGCCTTCGTCATCGTGTTCATCGTCGCGGTGCACCGCATCAGCGTCGGGTTCGACCGCGGGGCCGGCACGACGGTGCTCGGAGTCCTGCTGCAGGTCATCTGGGCGAGCGTGCTGGGCTTCGGCTCCGCACGCTGGTCGGGGCCGGACGCATCCCGGTCGCGCGCGATCGACGAGAACTCCGCCCCCGTGCGCCGGGGCCAGGATTTCGCCGGGCCGTACGTTCCCCTCGTGGGCGGGTGGACGCCCGAGCCGCCCGCCGCCGACGCCTCCGAGCCCTCTTCGGAACCGGTCGTGCTCCCGTTCGCGGCCCCCTCCGGTTCGCTCGCGGACGCGGTCCCGTCGTCCGTCGATTGGGCCCCGTCCCGCAGCGGTGACACGTCTCCGCCGCAGGAGGCCCGTCCTCCCCGCCCCGAGGACCGGACTCCGGATGCCACGCCGCCGACGTCGGTGTTCGACGTGCTCGATGCCCTTCGCGCCGACGCGGAGGAACCCGCTGCTCGCCGCAGCACCGCTGAAGCGGCGCCCGCCGTCTCGGATGCCGAGGACAACGGGTTCCAGCCGACGGTTCCTCTGACGCCGGGTCTTCCCCTGCGCGGTCGCGGATTCCCGGTCGCCACGACCCCCTCGACGGATGCCGGAGGGGGGCGCGACGCCTCCCTCGACGCGGACGTCCACGTGGATCCCGAGCCCTGGACGCCCCCGCGCCGTGCCGACGCTCCCGCGCCGGTCGCGGAGGTGCCGCTCACGCGTCCGGCGGTCGACCCGGACGCTGAGGTGGATCCGCCCGCGCCCGCGCCCCAGCCGGAGGAGTTCCCCGAGCTGTCCGAGGCGGTCTCGGCGGTCTCGGGTGCTCCGGATGCCGGTGCCCCCCGGTCCGCGCGCACGTCGGTCGCCGCGCTCTACACGCAGCCGGAGTTCGCCCCCGACCTGGACGGAGACGACCTCGACGCGTTGGACCGGACGGTCGTGGCGCGGCGGCGTCGTATCCCGTGGGCCCTCGTCCCACCCAGCGGCGATCCCGTCGAGCTCACCTCGTCCGTGGTCATCGTCGGCCGGCGGCCCGCGGCGGACAGCGCATTCCCCGACGCGCAACTGATCGCCATCACGGATGAGACGCGGACGGTCTCGAAGACGCACGCGCGGCTGCAGCTCCGCGGCGACACCTGGTTCGTGACCGACTTGGACTCCACGAACGGTGTCCTGTTCGCAACCCTCATGGGTACCGAGATCGAGGCGCCCCCGGGTGAGGAGATCGAAGCCGGCGAGCGGTTCTTCCTCGGCGACGCGGAGGTGCGCCTGTCCCGGAGGGACGCGTGAGCGGTCCCTACGACAAGCCCGACGACCCCGAGGACGTCACGTTGTGGGCGGGGCGCCTGCGGCCCTGGCCCGCTTCGACCACCCCGGCGACCGTGGACGACGGCGACGATCTCGACGTGAACGAGGACACGACGCTGATCGCTCGTCGCGGCACCGCAGGGCGCGCGGAGGTCGCGAACGGCGAGGCGGTGGCGGACGACACCGTGATCGTGCCGCGCGACCGCGCGGGTGGCGCCGAGCCGGACGACACCGTGATCGTCTCTCGCGAATCGCAGGACGACACCGTCCTGGTGCGTCGTGGAGTCCCGATGAAGAGACCCGGGGCCGATGAGGTGGAGGACACGGCACCCGCAGACCCTGCGCGCCGAGCCGGCACCGTGCCCGCCTTGCAGGCTGCGGAAGAAGACACCGCTCCGACGACGACCTCACGTCGTGCGAGCAGCCTCGCCGAGCCGCTACCCGCCACCGCCCCCGGTCGTCGCCGCGCGATCGGCGCACACCCTGATCTCGGTGCGGGCACCGACGTCCGGCCCGAGGAGGAGCCTCCCGCACGGATAGCGCGCGTCCCCGGTACAGAGGCCCCCGAGACGTACGGGCCGCGCGGCGACGACGCGGTCCGCGTGCATCGCACCGTTCCCGCCTCGAGGGTCGACCCCGGTCGGGATGCCTCCCTCGTCCGGTCGAAGACCCCGCGTCGTGGGGTCGTCGGTCCGCTCGTCATCGGGGGGACCACGGTCATCGTCCTCGCCGGGGCGCTCGCCGCGTTCGTCCTGCTGGCCCGCTGACCGGGAGGCGAGTGGGGCCGATGTCCCGTCCGCACCCGTGAGGTCGCCGCACGTTTGCCCGTACCCCCGAGAAGCACGTATCATTGACCGGGTGTGCGTTCACGCGCGCCGTGCGTCATGCCTCCGGGCAAGACGAGCGGATCAACGCTCGCACCATCTCAGGGATCGACCTGCGAACAGGTCGCCCCCACGGCATATCCACCACAAACCGCGTCTGATCATTCTGACGCGCGGTGGATCACACGTGAGCCCGACACGTCACGAATCGCAAGATGCGTGAAGTTCCGGGGGAGACACGACCGCTGTCACCGTGCAGCACCCTGGGTGAGACCGAGAGGAATCGCCCAGCCAATCAAGGAGAGAACGTGCCAACCATTCAGCAGTTGGTTCGCAAGGGCCGCTCGCCGAAGGTCTCGAAGACCAAGGCTCCCGCGCTGAAGTCGAACCCCCAGCAGGCCGGCGTGTGCACCC
>Ga0308161_1002587_pt1 | contig 18944 bp, 15 predicted proteins | sample PhyFR2_FD_201034 | JGI IMG/M metagenome (GOLD analysis project Ga0308161, IMG submission 201034) | Phyllosphere microbial communities from UC Gill Tract Community Farm, Albany, California, United States - DLSLF.R2 | ecosystem: Host-associated > Plants > Phyllosphere > Unclassified | place: USA...
GGCCAACCCGGAGCTGCTGGCCCCGGATGCCGACGCCGAGTACGCCGCCGTCATCGAGATCGACCTGGCCGACATCCACGAGCCGATCGTGGCCTGCCCGAACGATCCGGATGACGTCAAGACGCTGTCGGACGTGGCCGGCGCGGCCATCGATGAAGTCTTCATCGGTTCGTGCATGACCAACATCGGTCACTTCCGTGCGGCGGCCAAGCTGCTGGAAGGCAAGCGCGACATCCCGACCAAGCTGTGGGTGGCCCCGCCGACCAAGATGGATGCGTCGGAGCTGACCAAGGAAGGCCATTACGGCACCTTCGGCACCGCCGGCGCACGCATGGAAATGCCGGGCTGCTCGCTGTGCATGGGCAACCAGGCACAGGTGCGTGAGGGTGCGACGGTGTTCTCGACCTCGACCCGCAACTTCCCGAACCGTCTGGCCGCGATCTGTTCGCGTCTGGGTCGCATCCCGACCAAGGAAGAGTACATGGCCGACATCGGCGTGCTGGATGCCAGCAGCAAGGACATCTACCGCTACATGAACTTCGACCAGATCGAGGATTATCAGGAAGTCGCCGGTACGGTGGCTGCCTGATCCGGTGCCGGGCGCTGCCCGGCCTCGGTAGCCATCGACCGTGGGTCGATGGATGAACACAAGAACCCCCGGTGAACGCCGGGGGTTTTTTCATGCGCGACGCTCAGGGTGTCGGAAACCGGAACGGCCAGGCCTCGTCGCCTGCATCGTTGCGTTCGGTACAGACCTGCCGGAACGTCTCCACGAACGCCTGCTGCAGCCGGGTAGGGTGCCAGTCAGCGCGGGTGGTCAGGCCGATACGGCGGCGCAGGTCATCGCCGGCCCGCCCGATCTCGCACAGCAGCCCGGCCCGACGTTCGAACACGAACTGATCGCGCGACATCAGCGTGAGCCAGTCGTCTTCGAGCAGCAGGCCGCGGGTGATCAACACCGAACCACACTCGATGCGCAGCCGCGGGGGTTCGTGACCATGCTGGCGGAACATCCGCTCCCAGCGCGCACGGACCGGGGCCCCCGTCGCGGCGATCACCCAGGGGTAGTCGAGCAGCTGTGGAAAGTGGATCCCTTGGGTGGCAGCCAGTGGATGTCCGCTGCGCGCGACAATGACCGGGTCGTCGTCGAACAGTCCTTCCTGCGCGATGTCGCGTACCGGCAGCTTGTCGCGCATCGCGCCGATCAACAGGTCCAGGCTGCCTTCGCGCAGGTCACCGAGCAGCTCGGCATAGGGGCCTTCGATCACGTTCACCGTCGCCCCCGGATGCGCGCGCGCAAAGCGGGCAAGCACCTGGGGCAACAGGATGGCCCGGGCCAACGGCATGACGCCGAGCGCGACCCGGCCGCCCTGTTGCGAGCGTAGTGAGGCAAGTTCATCGACGCCGGCGCTCAGCTCGGACAGCGCCAGGCGGACCAGACGGAGCATGCGTGTGGCCGCGGGAGTCGGCTGCACGGTTTTCCCGCGGCGCACCATCAACGGTGTCTCAATCACCTCGGCGAGCTCGTGCACCGCGCGATAGATGGCCGGTTGGGACACGCCCGCGCGGCTCGCCGCGAGCGTGAAGCTGCCGGCGGTATCCACTGCGGCCAAGGCGCGCAGCTGGCCCAAGGTGACCCGACGCTCCACAGCGGGCATCGCCGGCAGGCGCTGGGCCCGGCGGGCCCCGCGGACACCGTGCGCGATGTAGGCGAGCGCGCGTTCGATCCGCGGCACCAGCAGCCCGGCCGCCTCGGTCGGCGACATGCCGCCGGGCTGGCGATCGAACAGCGGCGCGTCCAACTGTTTCTCCAGCCGCGCGATGGCCTGCGTCAACGCCGGCTGGGACAGATTCACGTGCGGTGCGGCCGCGCTGATGCCGCCGTGGTGGTAGACCGCGGCGAGGGCATGCAGATGCTTGAGGTTCAGGTCCAGAGGTGTGCTCATGGATCAACTATAACCAAACCCAATGGCTGTTTCGAAAAACGATCTTGAGGGGTTGGGCCGCGCAAGGACAGACTGCGCCATCGTCAACGAAGGATGGATGGATGTCCCGGGTAGTCTCTTCTATCGAACGCGCCGATGCGGCGGTGATCCAGGTGCTTGCGCAGGCCGGTGTTGCCACCGCGCATGAAGCGCAGGGCCGCAGCGGTCTGCTGCATCCGCGGCTGCGCCCGATCTATAGCGGTGGGCGCATCGCCGGTAGCGCGATCACCGTGTCGGTGCCGTCGGGCGACAACTGGATGATGCACGTGGCCATCGAGCAGCTCCGCGAGGGCGACGTGCTGGTGGTGGCGCCGACCAGCGACTGCACCGACGGCTACTTCGGCGATCTGCTGGCGACCTCGGCCCAGGTGCGTGGCTGCCGCGGGCTGGTGATCGATGCCGGCGTACGCGACGTGCGTGACCTCACCGCGATGGGCTTCCCGGTCTGGAGCCGCGCGATCCACGCACAGGGCACGGTCAAGGAAACGCTGGGGTCGGTCAATGTGCCGGTGGTCTGTGGCGGGGCACTGGTCCGGCCGGGCGATGTGGTGATCGCCGACGACGACGGGGTCTGCATCGTGCCCCGTGCGGATGCGGCGCATGTGGCCCGCGAGGCACAGGCCCGCGAGGCCCGTGAAGCGGACAAGCGCGAACGGTTGGCCAAGGGCGAGCTGGGCCTGGACATCTACCAGATGCGCGAGCGCCTGGCGGCCAAGGGCCTGCGCTATGAGTAAGGCCGTGCGCGCGATGTGGATGCGCGGCGGCACCTCCAAGGGCGGGTTCTTTCTCGCTTCGGAGCTGCCGGCCGAGCCGGCCACGCGCGATGCCTTCCTGCTACGTGCGTTCGGCTCGCCCGATCCGCGCCAGATCGATGGCATGGGCGGCGCTGATCCGCTGACCTCCAAGGTCGCGGTCGTGGCGCCCTCCCGCCATGCGGATGCCGACGTGGACTATCTGTTCCTGCAGGTGTTCGTGGACCAGGCCGTGGTCAGCGATGCGCAGAACTGCGGCAACATGCTGGCCGCCGTCGGCCCGTTCGCCATCGAGCGTGGATTGGTTGCAGCCACGGGCGAGCAGACCGACGTACGCATCTTCATGTGCAACACCGGCACGCTCGCCTCGGCGACCGTGCAGACGCCGCAGGGCACGGTGGCGTATGACGGCCAGGCACGCATCGACGGCGTGCCCGGCAGCGCCGCCCCGGTTCCATTGGCGTTCGCCGACATCGCCGGCTCCAGCTGTGGCGCGCTGCTGCCGACCGGTCATGCTGTGGATGTCATCGACGGGGTGGAGACCACCCTGATCGACAACGGCATGCCGTGCGTCGTGCTGCGCGCCTCCGATGTGGGCATCACCGGCCATGAGGACCGCGCCACGCTGGACGCCGATGAGGCGCTCAAGGCCACGTTGGAGGCGATCCGCCTGCAGGCCGGCCCGTTGATGCGGTTGGGTGATGTCAGTGCCCAGTCCGTCCCCAAGATGATGCTGGTGGCGGCGCCTCGCGCAGGCGGGGCGATCAGCGTCCGTTCGTTCATTCCGCATCGCTGCCACGCCTCCATCGGGGTGCTTGGGGCAGTGACGGTCGCCACGGCCTGTCTGCTGCCCGATTCCCCCGCGCATGCCCTCGCGGCGCTGCCCGGCGGCCCGCATCAGACGCTGGAGATCGAGCACCCCAGTGGAAGCACCGCTGCCGTGCTGGATCTGGACGCGGCCGGGCAGGTGACCCGTGCCGCGGTACTGCGCACCGCGCGAAAGCTCTTCGACGGCGTGCTGTTCGACTGAATACGCACGACGTCCTTATTCTTGTGACCTGGGAGGGTTGATATGACCGTTGTAGAGAAGCGGCCGAGCCGCTTCGGCATTGTGGGCCAGCTCTGGTTCCAGGTGCTGGCAGGTACCGTGATCGGCGTGCTGTTGGGGTGGCTGCAGCCGGACATCGGCTCGGCGATGAAGCCCTTCGGCGACGCGTTCATCAAGCTGATCCGGATGATGATCGGTCCGATCATCTTCGTCACGGTGGTGCATGGCATCGCCGGCATGCGCGACATGCGCAGCGTGGGCCGCCTGGCCCTGAAATCGCTGATCTACTTCGAAGTCATCACGATCCTGGCGCTGATCGTGGGCCTGGTGGTGGTGGATGTCTGGAAGCCGGGCGCGGGGATGAACATCGACCCGGCCACCATCGACATGGCCAGCATCCAGGGCTACGTGCACAGCGCGCATGACCAGTCGATCGTGTCCTACATCATGGCGATCATCCCCAACACGCTGGTGAGCGCCTTCACCGAAGCGCACGTGCTGCAGGTGCTCTTCGTGGCGGTGCTGTTCGGTGTGGCGCTGGCCTCGATCGGCGAGCGCGGCGCGCCGGTGATGAAGGTGATCGAGTCCACCTCGGGCGCGCTGTTCAAGATCATCGGCTACATCATGTACTTCGCCCCGATCGGCGCCTTCGGTGCAATCGCCTTCACCGTTGGCCAGTTCGGTGCGGGCTCGCTGCTGTCGCTGGGCGAGCTGATCATCGAGTTCTTCGTGGTCTGTGGGCTGTTCACCGTGCTGGTGCTGGGCAGCGTGTGCTGGTGGACCGGTGCCAGCTTGTGGCGGCTGCTGGGCTACCTGCGCGATGAGATCGTCATCGTCGCGGCGACCACCTCCACCGAAACCGTCCTGCCGCGCCTGATCGAAAAAATGAAGAAGCTGGGCTGCGAAGAAGGTGTGGTGGGTTTCGTGATCCCGGCCGGCTACTCGTTCAATCTCGACGGCACCTGCCTGTACCTGACCACCGTCGCGCTGTTCCTGGCCCAGGCGACCAACACCGAGCTGACCGTCTGGCACCAGCTGGGCCTGATCGCGGTGCTGCTGCTGACCTCCAAGGGAGCGGCCGGTGTGGCCGGCGCGGCATTCGTGGTGCTGGCAGCGACGCTGGGTACCACCGGCACGATTCCGGTGGCGAGCATCGCGTTGATCCTGGGCATCCATCGGATCCTCGCAGAGGGCCTGACCTTCGTGAACCTGATCGGCAATGCGATCGCGGTGCTGGTCATCGCCAAGTGGGAAGGCAAGCTCGACGAGAAGGTGCTGGCCGAGCAGATCGGCACTCGGCGGCTGAGACGCCGCGTGCTGACTGCCGCCACCGTCTGATCCTGCCGCCGCGGCGCTGCCGCGGCCTCCCGACATCCATCCGTTGCGCGGCTGCGGCCGCGCACAGGAGGCGCTTGTGTCCCGTTTTCCCCGCAACACCCTTTGCCTGCTGGTGGCTGCCAGCCTGGCGGCGCCGGCGTTCGCCGCGTCCGCTTCACCCAAGGGCAGTCTGCCCGATGGCGTCGATCTCACGTTGGACCTGGTCGGCAACGTCGCCTCCAATCCGGTCGGTGGTGTCGAGCAGGGCACCGAAGGCTCGTACTGGGTGATGGCCCAGTCCAAGTTTGATCTGGACACGCTGTGGGGTATCCACAACACCGACGTCGATGCGCAGTGGGCCTGGTTCGCCGGCCGCAACCTGGCGCGCGAGAAAATCGGCAATTCGATCAGTGCCCAGCAGACCTGGCGGCCGGTGGCCGGCGGGCGCCTGACCCGGCTGACCCTGCGCCACCGCTTCGACAACGGCCTGAGCATCATTGCCGGGCGTGCCCCGGTGAACAGCTACTTCAACAGCTCCGCGCTCAACTGCGTGTTCATGAGCAACGCGATGTGCTTGACCCCGTATGGGGCGATCACCGATCTGGGCATCACTGCCTACCCGAACGCGTCCTGGGCCGGGATCGTGCGCTACGACGTGAATGACCGCTGGTATGCGCAGGCCGGTGCCTTCGACTACAACAACGCCTTGAACAAGGCCGGCAAGAACGGCCTGGACTTCTCGGTGGGCGAGGGTACCGGGACCATCACCGCGTATGAAGTCGGCTACCAGACCAGCTTCGCCAATGACCGTCTGCCGCGGACCTTCCGGCTGGGCATGTACCGCAACAGCGATGGTGGCAAGAGCTCCTACTACGATGCCAACGGCACCTCCGCAGCGCTGACCGGCAGGCCGACCGCGGTGCAGGACGGTGCGCGGTCGGGCGGGTATGCCATGGCCGATCAGACGGTCTGGCGGGGTGCAGGCAAGCGCAACCTCGCGCTGTTTGCGCGCGCGTACGTGAACACGGGCAACGAAGCGCCGGTCGACACCTTCGTCTCGGCCGGCTTCGTCAAGACCGGCACCTTCGCCGGCCGCGAGCAGGACACGTTGGCGATGTTTGTCTCCAACACCCACTTCAGTGACGAACAGATCGACTTCCTGCGCGACCGGCGTACCCGCAATGGCGGCAACGGTGCGCCGCATGCGGACGAGATCATCGCCGAGCTCAGCTATGGCTGGGCCGTGCACAAGGGCATCCGCCTGATGCCCAACCTGCAGTACGTCATCAACCCCGATCCCCTCTACGCGCCTACCCGTACCACCGACATTCCCGATGCGCTGATTGTCGGGCTGCGCATGGACATCCACTTCGCCCAGCTGTTCGGCTGGTGATTGATCCCCCACGAGGCCCCTGCATGATCATCGATTGCCACGGTCATTACACGACCGCCCCCGCCAGCCACGACGCCTTCCGCAAACAGCAGATCGCGCATTACCACGACCCCTCGCTGCCGGCACCGGTCTACCCGGAGATCAGCGATGCGGAGTTGCGCGAGAGCGTGGAGGCCAACCAGTTGCGCCTGCTGCGCGAGCGTGGTGCCGACATGACCATCTTCTCTCCGCGTGCCAGCACCATGGCCCATCACATCGGCGACGAACGGGTCAGCGCGGAATGGACACGCCGCTGCAACGACCTGATCGCCCGCGTGGTGGCGCTGTATCCGGAGACCTTCATCGGCGTGTGCCAGCTGCCGCAGTCGCCGGGCGTGCCGATCGCCCATTCGATCGCCGAGCTGGAGCGCTGCGTCAACGAGCTCGGCTTCGTGGGCTGCAACCTCAACCCGGACCCGTCCGGCGGCCACTGGACCGGCCTGCCGCTCACCGACAAGGCCTGGTATCCGTTCTTCGAGAAGATGGTGGAACTGGACGTTCCGGCGATGGTGCATGTCTCGGGCAGCTGCAACGCCAACTTCCATGCCACCGGCGCGCACTACCTCAACGCCGATACCACCGCGTTCATGCAGTTCCTGCAGGGCGATCTGTTCCGTGACTTCCCTGCGTTGCGTTTCATCATTCCGCACGGCGGCGGTGCGGTTCCCTATCACTGGGGGCGTTTCCGTGGCCTGGCCGACATGCTGGGCAAGCCGCCGCTGAACGAGCACGTCATGAAGAACGTGTTCTTCGATACGTGCGTCTATCATCAACCGGGCATTGATCTTCTTTTCAAGGTCATCGACATCGACAACATCCTGTTCGGTTCGGAAATGGTCGGCGCGGTCCGCGGCATCGATCCGGAAACGGGGCAGTTCTTCGACGACACGCTGCGGTATGTGAACGCGCTGGGCCTGTCCGAGAGCGATCGCCGCAAGGTGTGCGAAGGCAACGCGCGGCGGGTCTATCCGCGTCTGGATGCGCAGCTGAAGGCGAGGGGCCTGTGATGAGTGATTTCGTGAAAGACGCCGATTGGCTGGATTTCTGCCCCGCACCGAGCGTGCCGCGCTTCGTGCCGCCCATGGGCGCCGTGGACGCGCATTGCCATGTCTTCGGGCCGGGCGACCGCTTCCCCTACGCACCCGAGCGCAAGTACACCCCATGCGACGCCGGCAAGGAACAGCTGTTCGCGCTGCGTGACCTGCTGGGATTCGAGCGCAGCGTGATCGTCCAGGCCACCTGCCATGGCGCCGACAACAGCGCCCTGGTCGATGCCCTGCGCAGTGCGGGCGGCCGCGCCCGTGGCGTGGCGACCGTGCGTGACAGCGTGACCGATGCTGAACTGCGTGAGCTGCACGCGGCGGGCGTGCGCGGGGTCCGCTTCAATTTCGTGAAGCGGCTGGTCGATCCCAAGCCGGATGCGTACTACCGCGCGATCATCGAGCGCATTGCGCCGCTGGGCTGGCACGCGGTGGTCTACTTCGAGGCGGCCGATCTGGCCGAGCGCTGGGACTTTTTCACCTCACTGCCGACCACCGTGGTGGTGGACCACATGGGTCGACCGGACGTGACCCAGCCCGTGGAAGGTCCGGCGTTCCAGCAGTTCGTGCGGCTGATGGATGAGCACGCCAATGTGTGGAGCAAGGTCAGCTGCCCGGAGCGCCTCTCGCGCAGTGGGCCGCCGCATTACGACGACGTGGTGCCGTTCGCGCGCCACCTGGTGGAGAGATTCCCGGACCGGGTCTTGTGGGGGACGGACTGGCCGCACCCCAATCTGACCTCGCACATGCCCGACGACGGTACGCTGGTGGACGTCATTCCGCGTATCGCAGTGACTGCGGATCTGCAGCGCAGGCTGCTGGTGGACAACCCGATGCGGCTGTACTGGGCGTAGGTGTCGACCGGCCCGCCGCCGCTAGCTGCGGGCCAACGCCATCAACCGCTCCGCAATCCGCTCCAGCGGCACCATTTCCTCGGCCGCGCCGATCCTCACCGCGCTGCCCGGCATGCCCCAGACCACGCTGGTGGCTTCATCCTGCACCAGGGTCGGGGCACCGGCGTTGCGAAGATCCAGCAAGCCGCGCGCACCATCGTCGCCCATACCGGTCAGGATCGCGCCGATGGCATTGGCGCCCGCGCTTTCGGCCACCGAGCGGAACAGCACGTCCACCGCCGGCTTGTGCCGGTTGATCGGCGGACCGTCGTCGATCCGGCACCGCCAGCGCGCACCGTCCCGGATCACGCGCAGGTGCTTGCCACCGGGCGGCAGGTAGGCATGGCCGGGCAGGACCGCTTCGCCGTCGGTGGCTTCGCGCACCGACATTGCCGAATGGCGGTCCAGGCGCTCGGCGAACGGGGTGCTGAACTGCGCCGGCAGGTGCTGGGTCATCACCACGGCCGGGGCATCGGCCGGCAGGCCTTCGAGCACCACGCGCAGGGCTTCGGTGCCCCCGGCGGAGGCGCCGATGGCGATCAGGCGGTCGGTGGTGCGGAACTGGATGGAGCGCGGTGTCGCCACCGGCGCCACGGCACCCAGGGTGATCCGCGGGGGATTGGGCCGGGACAGCGGGCGCACGCGCGAGCGCGCGGCCATCTTGACCTTGGCGATGATCTCGTCGGCGTAGCCCTGCAGGCCACGGGCGACATCCAGCTTCGGCTTGGAGACAAAGTCCACCGCGCCCAGCGCCAGCGCCTGCAGGGTGGTGTCGGCACCGCGCTCGGTCAGCGAGGAGATCATCACCACCGGCAGCGGATGCAGGCGCATCAGGTTTTCCAGGAAGGCCAGGCCATCCATCCGTGGCATTTCCACGTCCAGCGTGATCACGTCCGGCGCCAGGCGCTTGATCTTCTCGCGCGCCAGCAGGGGATCGGCAGCGGTGCCGACGACCTCGATGCCGGGATCGCTGGCGAGGATCTCGCTCAGCATCTGGCGGACGACCGCCGAGTCGTCGACGATCAGGACTTTGCAGGGCACACCGTGGGTCATTCGAACAGCTCCACGCCACCGGTGACCGGGGCCTTGGACAGGCGGGCGCGCACGGCCGATTCGGTCGCGGCCACTTCAGCTTCATGGGCGTGCGGCAGGCGCTGCACCACCACGCGGCCGGTATCGGCGAAGAACCACACCTTGCGTGGATGGATGCCGCACAGGTCCTCGGCGATGATCGGAATGTGCTCGGCCTGCAGGTACTGGCGCACGAACTCGGCGTTGCGGGTGCCAACCGGGTTGCTGGTGAAGCCCTTGAGCACGTTGGCCCCGCCGAACACCTTGGCCTCCAGCCGCTTGCGGTGCGCGCCGCGCTTGAGCAGATCGTTGATCAGCAGTTCCATCGCGTAGCTGCCGTAGCGCGCGGGCGCGCCATCACCGACGTTGCCTTCGGGCAGCAGGAAATGGTTCATGCCACCGATCTTGAGCACCGGATCGCGCAGGCAGGCGGCCACGCAGGAGCCCAGCGTGGTGGTCAGTGCGGTGTTGTCATCCACGGCGAGGTACTGGGTCGGCAGCAGCTTGGCGGCGGTCACCTGGAAGCGGCTGTCGAAATAGCGCATCACCTCGTCGTTACGGATCGGCAGACTCATACCGGTGCTCCCGGAGCGCGCTTGTACAGCGTGCGGCCGCAGGGTTGGATCAGGTCGGCGGCGTGCAGGTAGTTCTCCGAGTGGCCGGTATAGAGCAGGCCGTCATCGCCCATGTGCTGGATGAGACGCGAGAGGATCCCGCGCTGGGTCGGTTTGTCGAAATAGATCATCACGTTGCGGCAGAACAGGGCATCGAACGGGCCGCCGACGTCGTAACGGCTGGCGAGCAGGTTGAGCGGACGGTAGTCGATGAGGTCACGCAGGGCTGGATTGACCCGGCAATGCCCTTCGTTGGGGCCGGTACCGCGCTGGAAGTAGCGCTTGCGGATCGCCGGATCCAGTCCGGCGACCCGGTCGATCGCGTACACGCCGCGGCTGGCGGTGGCCAGCACCTGGGTGTCCACGTCGGTCGCCAGGATGCGCACCGGCGGTTTGAGCGTGCCGAAGGTCTCGCAGGCCGTGATCGCCATCGAGTAGGGTTCTTCGCCGGTCGAGGCCGCGCACGACCACAGCTGCAGCGTGCCATGGCCGGCGCGAAGGCGCAGTTCCTCGGCGAGCTTCTCGAAGTGGTGCGGTTCGCGGAAGAACGCGGTGAGGTTGGTGGTCAGGGCGTTGGTGAACGCCTGCCATTCGTCACCGCCGTGGGCTTCGAGCTGGTCCAGGTAGTCGCTGAAGCTGCGCATGCCGAGCGCACGCAGCCGCCGCGACAGCCGTCCATAGACCATGTCGCGCTTGGCCGGGGCCAGCGAGATGCCGACGCGCTGGTAGATCAGCTCGCAGACGCGGCGGAAGTCACGGTCGGCGAACTCGAATTCGCGAGCGTTCGGTGAAGCGGCGTTGGCTGGGGGCGTGGACACGGGCGGACTCGCAGGGGAAGGGGGCGCGGCGATCGTGGGATCGCCGCGGGAACTCAGAACGCTTGCCAGTTGCCGTCATCGGCCGACGTGCTGCGCGGGGTGCGCACCGGGGCGGTGGCACGCGGGGCAGGGGATGCCGACGGTGCCGGGAGGCTGGGGCGGCGCATCGGGGCCAGCTCGGCAACCGCACGGGCGGTCACGGCACTGACCGCCTGGGCGACCTGGTTGTCGAGGCGGAAGATCGCCACCGCATCGGCCAACTGGGTGGCCTGTTCTTCCATCGCACGGGCGGCGGCCGTGGCTTCTTCCACCAGGGCGGCGTTCTGCTGAGTGGTCTCGTCCATCTGCACCACGGTCTGGTTGACCTGGTCGATGCCGGCGGACTGCTCCTGCGAGGCGGCGGAGATCTCGGCCATGATGTCGGTCACGCGCTGCACCGAGGCCACGATCTCGCCCATGGTGGCACCGGCCTGGTTGACCAGCTGGGAGCCCTCGGCGACCTTGCCGACGGAGTCGTCGATCAGGCCCTTGATCTCCTTGGCCGCGCCGGCCGAACGCTGGGCCAGCGTCCGCACTTCGGAGGCGACCACCGCAAAGCCGCGGCCCTGCTCGCCGGCACGGGCGGCTTCCACCGCGGCGTTCAGCGCCAGGATATTGGTCTGGAAGGCGATGCCGTCGATGACCGAGATGATCTCGGCGATCTTCTTCGAGGAGGTCTGGATCGCGGCCATGGTGGTCACCACTTCGCCGACGACATTGCCGCCCTGGGAGGCCACCGTGTGTGCGCCGATCGCCAGCTGGTTGGCCTGGCGGGCATGTTCGGCATTCTGGCGCACCGTGGAGGTGAGTTCCTCCATCGAGGCGGCGGTCTCTTCCAGGTTGGCGGCCTGCTGCTCGGTGCGGCGCGAGAGGTCGCTGTTGCCGGTGGCGATTTCACCGGCGGCCAGGTTGATGCTGCCGGCGGCCTCCTGGATCTGGCCGACGATCTGGGTCAGCTGCGCGACGGTGGCGTTGGCATCGTCGCGCATGGTGGCGAAGACGCCCTGGAAATCGCCGTGCATGCGCGCGGTCAGATCGCCCTCGGCAATGGCCGACAGCAGCTGCGAGAGCTTGCCCAGGTTCTCATCGCTGACCTGCATCATCGCGTTGAGGTGACCGATCATCCGGCGGAAATCGTGATCGAAGCGGGCGGTGTCGCCCCGCTGGCTGAAATCGCCGGCGGCGGCGGCCGCAGCCAGGCGCTGGATCTCACCGTTGATGCTGCCCAGGTTCTGCTTGACCGCATCGACGGTGCCGGTGATGGCGGCCTTTTCGCCCGGGTAGCGCGCGATATCGGCGCTGAGGTCGCCCTGTGCGTAACGCTGCACCACCGCCAGCACCTCGTCCATGGTCTGCACGTGCGCGCCGACCAGGCTGTTGGTCTCGTGCACCATCAGGCCGTACTCGCCGGGGAAGGCGGTTTCATCCATCCGGTAGCCGGTGTTGCCGGCGTCGTGGCGGCTGGCCATCTCGCGCTGGCCGCTGATCACCGCGTGCAGCTGTTCCTGCATGCGCGCCATGCTCTCCAGCAGGCGGCCGGGTTCGTCATGGGCCTGTTCGCCGATGCGGCTGTCCAGCTTGCCGCGGGCGATGCTCTCGGCCACATGGGTGGCCTGGCGCAGGGGCAGGGTGATGCGGTTGCCGATCAGCCAGCTCAGCGCCAGCACGATCAGCACCACGCCGCCGCCGGTCGCCGCCATGATCGCGGTGAACACCAGTGCCTGCTGCTGCACATCGTCCATGTAGACGCCGCTGCTGACCACCCAGTTCCACGGTGCGTACATCCCGGCATAGGCCACCTTCTCGACCACCTTCTCGGTGCCCGGCTTGGCCCACTGGTAGGAAACGAAGCCACCGCCGAGGCGGGCCATGCCGATCTGGTCGTAGTACACGCGCACCCCGTCATCGGTGCGGTAATCCTTCATGTCCTGCCCGATCAGCTCCTTGCGGAACGGATGCATGAGCATCCGGTAGTTCGTGTCGTACACGTTGAAGTAGTAGGTATCGCCGTCGGCACGCATGCTCTCCAGCGCCGTCAGCGCGGCCTGCTTGGCCGCAGCGTCGGTCAGTTCACCGCTGTCCGCCAGCCGGTGGTAGTGCTCCAGGATGCCGTAGGTGAGCTCGACCTGGGTCTTCAGGCTGTCCTTGCGGGTGTCGGTCAGATCCAGGTACTGCATGCGCGCAGCGACCACCGACAGGGCGATGACACCCAGGGCGATCAGCACGGTCAGCAGGTTGAGCTTGCGCCTGACGGACAGGTTGGAGAAATACGGGTTCCAGCGGCGGAATAGATTCATGGGCAGGGCATCTGAGCGGGCAAAAGCACGTGGCGATGCCAGGAGCACGCGGTGGCGATCACCATCCTGGCTGGCCGCGACGAAGTGTCGGGCAATGCTGTTATCGGCCGGATCCGGCGAGTATTGAGTGCGTTGCCCATCGGCCATTCAGCCGAACAACAAAAAACCCCGGTGCCGAAGCACCGGGGCCTGTCATTCACAGCACGCCGCAGGGCGGCTTAGAACTCCTGCCAGTCGCCGTCGGCCAGTTCGGTGGCCACCGGGCGCGAGGCCGGGCGACGCACTGCCGCCTGCGCCAGCGGCGCGCGGGCGGCAGGCGGCGGTGCGACCACGGCCGGGGCGGGCGCGATGTCCTGCTCATCGAGCTTGAAGATCGACACGGCATCGGTCAGATGGCCGGCCTGCTCTTCCATGGCACGGGCGGCGGCGGTGGCTTCTTCCACCAGCGCGGCGTTCTGCTGGGTGGTCTCGTCCATCTGCACCACGGTCTGGTTGACCTGCTCGATGCCGGCGGACTGCTCCTGCGAGGCGGCGGAGATTTCGGCCATGATGTCGGTCACGCGCTGCACCGAGGCCACGATCTCGCCCATGGTGGCGCCCGCCTTCTGCACCAGCGCCGAGCCATCATTGACCTTGCCGACGGAGTCGTCGATCAGGCCCTTGATCTCCTTGGCCGCGCCGGCCGAACGCTGGGCCAGGGTGCGTACTTCGGAGGCCACGACCGCGAAGCCACGACCCTGTTCACCGGCACGCGCCGCTTCGACGGCCGCGTTCAACGCGAGGATGTTGGTCTGGAAGGCGATGCCGTCGATGACCGAGATGATCTCGGCGATCTTCTTGGACGAGGTCTGGATCGCGCTCATGGTCGTGACGACCTGGCCGACCACATCCCCCCCCTGCGAGGCGACGGTGTGCGCGCCGATGGCGAGCTGGTTGGCCTGGCGGGCATGCTCGGCGTTCTGGCGCACGGTGGAGGTCAGTTCCTCCATCGAGGCCGCGGTTTCTTCCAGGTTGGCGGCCTGCTGTTCGGTACGGCGCGACAGGTCGCTGTTGCCGGTGGCGATCTCGCTGGCGGCCGAGTTGATCTGCTGGCTGGAGTGCTTGATCCGGGTGACGATGCCGCTGAGCTGCTCGGCGGTGGCGTTGGCGTCGTCGCGCATCCGGGCGAACACGCCCTGGAAGTCGCCGTGCATGCGCACGGTCAGGTCGCCCTGGGACAGCGCGGCGAGCAGGTTGGAAACCTGTTCGATGCTGGCCGAGTTGGCATCCAGCAGGCCGTTGAGCTGCTGGGCCAGCTGCAGGAAGAAGCCTTCCTTGCCATCGCTGTCGATGCGGCCGGAGAGATCGCCGGCCGCGGCCTGGGCGATCACGCGGGCCACTTCGGCTTCCACCAGGGCTTCCGGGGTGCGGTCGCGCCATTCGATGACGTGGCCGACGGTCTCACCCTGTTCGTTGGCGATCGAGGAGATGACCTGGGCGAACTGGGCCTCGCCGAACTGCATCGGGCGGCGGCTGACGCCGTGCTGCTGCAGCTGGGCCAGGGTCTTGGGATCCATTTCGCTGCCGTGCTCCAGCGCGGCGGCCGACTTGCCGATCAGCGAGGCGGCGGCGTCGAAGTCCGGCAGGTCCTTGCGGATGTCGGCTTCGTACTGGCTCAGGGTCTGCTGCAGGGCGCGGTTGCTGTACACGATGGTGTGCTGCGCATCGGTCAGGTAGACGCCGGTGGAGCTGTAATCCAGCGCGGTACGGATGCGCAGGTTCTCGCGGGCAATGGCCTGGTCGGTTTCGGTACGCTCGCGCAGATCACGCTGCATGCGCTGCATGGCCTGCAGCAGATCGCCGACTTCATCCTTGCGGCTGACATCGATATGGCCGTCCAGCTTGCCGCTGGCGACATCGTTGGCGACCGAGACGGCGCCGCGCATGCTGCCCACCAGCGAACGGGCAAACAGATACACCAGCGCCAGGCCCAGGGCGGCGCCGCCGAGCAGGGTGATGACGGTCAGCATGGCCGAGGCGGCGTAGGTGGATTCGGCTTCTTCGCGCGAGGCGCGCGAGAGACGGTTGTCTTCGGCGATCAGGGCTTCGAGCGCGGCCGAGGCCTTGCGATGCTTGGCGCGGGTTTCACCAACGAAGGTGTCCACGGCATCGTCGGGCAGGTCCAGCTCGAGCATTTCGGTGACGGCGTCGTAGGACGCCAGCGAGTCGGTCCAATCCTTGGCGAAGGTGTCAAACAGCTTCTTCTGCTGGGGATTGTCGATCAGCGCGGGGTATTTTTTGATCGAGGCGTCGATCTGGGTGCGAAGCTCCGCCGCGCGGGACTTGGCTTCGGCCTTGACGTCATCGCTGGCGCGGATGAGGCCCTGGTAAGCGGAGTTGCGGTACTCGCCGACCATGCCACGCAGTTCGCCGGCCATGCGGATGCTGTCCATCCGGGGGCCAGCCAGTTCAGTGGTGACGTTGTTGAGTGAGTGCAGGCCACGATAGGCCACGATGCCCTGCAGCAGCATCACCAGCAGGAGGACGCCGAAAGTCAGCATCAACTTGGGCATCAGTTTGAGGTTGTTGATCCACGGCATGGCAGGTGCGGTCTCCAGTGGCAAACGCGTCCGGCCGTCGGGGCCGGTTGCAGCGACCACGCCGGCCTGGGCCGGCGTGGCAGGGCGTACGGGCAATTACTTGATGTTGGCGAGCTTGAGGCCGGCCGGCGAGCTGACTTCGATTTCAGCGCGCGATGCATCGCGGGCGATCTTGCCGATCACGCAGACGGTCTTGCCTTCCAGCGATTCCAGCGGGAAGCTGAACTTGTCGCGGTTGGCGCCGGCGATGCGGGCCGAGAAGGTGTGGCGCGGGAACGCGCCGCCCATGTACAGGAAGGTCGGCTGACCTTCAGAGCCTTCGGCGTAGCGGGCCTTCTCGACCTTGCCGCAGACCATGCCGTCCTTGCCGACCGAGCGCGGGGCCATTTCCGGCGGAATCATTTCACCGGACTGGGCGAATGCAGTAGAGGCGGAAGAGGCGATCACGGCGACCGAGAACAGGGCAAGCAGGGACTTCATCGGGAAAATTCTCCGGGGATATGGGCAAGGTGGCCCGGCCATGGGCGATCCAGTGCAGCCGGGTTCTGAAACCAGCTATCGGCCGGTCAGCGGGGAACTGAAGCAATTTTTTCGACGGTGGCCGCTGCCGGTGGCGACAGCGGCGTGACGGCCGTTTTTCTGTGACGGATGTCTCAGGCGGCGACGTCGTCGATGACCGGGGCCTGGCCCATGTCGGCGCTGTCGAGCAGGGTTTCGATATCCAGCAGGATCAGCATGCGATCGTCCTGGGTGCCGATGCCGGAGATGAAGCGGGTATCGACGGCGGCGCCGAACTCGGGCGTCGGGCGGATCTGGTCGGCAGCCAACGGGATGACGTCGGAGACGCTGTCAACGACGATGCCGACGACGCGGTCTTCGACGTTGAGGACGATCATGACGGTGAAGGCGTCGTAGGTGGCATTTTCCAGGCGCAGTTTGAGGCGCAGGTCGATGACGGGGACGATGGTGCCACGCAGGTTGATGACGCCTTTGATGTAATCCGGGGCATCGGGGACGCGGGTGACGGAGTCGTAGCCGCGGATTTCCTGGACTTTGAGGATGTCCACGCCGTAGTGCTCGGCGCCGAGGGTGAAGCTGAGGTATTCGCCGCCGTCGCTGGCGGCGTTGGTGTTCTTGTCGTTCATCGAGGGGTCCTGGGTCGGGCGTGGCGGTCGAATAACCGGGGGTCACGCTGGATATCGGCCTGCTCGGGGGGGACTTTAGCTCCCACACCAACCCTGCCTTCAACTCGGGCCCAGCCAACTGTCCATGGGGCGGCGCGCTGACCCAACCACGCATCAACTGAGCCACGCAGTTGAAGCAGCCATCAACTCTCCCCGTTCTTCCTCGCACTGCGCTGCCGGTCGATACGGAAGATGTAGCGCTGGATCGCGCTGTCGCCACCGCGCGGGAGGTTGTCGAAGCGCATGCCAATGCGCTTCATCTCGACACCGTTGGGCAGCTTGACCGCCAACTGGTTGCAGACGATCAGCGAGACGTGCAGCGGGCTGCCATCGGGGAGGTCGAGCTGGGCGGCGTAGCGTTTCTGCAGGGAAAATACGTTGCAGTCCACCGGTACCGTGACGGCCAGGCCGCCGCCGCTGATGTCGACCACGCGCAGCTGCAGCACCTCACCGCGGTCTTCGTTGATCGGGAACTGCAGGTGGGGCGAATCGGTGATCGGCGTTTCCAGCCGGTACAGTTCGCGGCGCTGCAGGTGCACCAGCTCGTCGGGGAAAGGCACGCGGAAGGCAACATGGCCTTCGTTGCGCACGCGTTGCAGGCCATCCAGGCGGAAGCGCACCATCACCCGGTCCAGCTGGGCGAAGCACAGCAGGTGGCCGGCGTCTTCGGCGGCGCGGTTGGAGGGCTCGGACGGGCTGCCGTCCAGGAGCAGCCAATCGTCGTCTTCGTCCAGTTCCAGCACCGCGGTGGGGAAGGATTGATCGCGGCCGCCCAGATGGGCGTTGATCAACGAACGCTGGTCGATCAGCGCCTGCAGCAACTGCCGGATCTGTCGGGGGTTGCGGACCAGGTACCTGTCATCCGTGGCATCGTCGTGGATGCCATGGGGACGGTCGTGTGCGTCGAGGCTGCCTTCGGACATGGAATCTACTGGGTTGGGCGGGTGCCGGCGTGCGGAGATGCCGGGGCTCAGTCCGTTTATCGGCAGCAGTTCACATTTATGTAGGGGAATTGTGCCGCGGTGGCGTGGCATGGCACCGGCGAAACGACGACACCCCGCCGGAGCGGGGTGTCGAAGGTCGACCGATCACGTGTCGAACGCGATCAGAATTCCTGCCACTCGGTATCGTTGGCCAGGGCCGGTTCACGACTCATGACACGGCGGGGCGCGGCCGCCACGCTGCGCGGCTTGGCCGGTGCCGCCGCGCGCGGCAGGGCGGGTGCGCGGAGCACGGCTGCCGGTGCCGCGTGCGCCTGGCCCTCCAGCTTGAACAGCGCGACCGCATCGGTCAGATGGCCGGCCTGTTCTTCCATGGCACGGGCGGCGGCGGTGGCTTCTTCCACCAGCGCGGCGTTCTGCTGGGTGGTCTCATCCATCTGCACCACGGTCTGGTTGACCTGCTCGATACCGGCGGACTGCTCCTGCGAGGCGGCGGAGATCTCGGCCATGATGTCGGTCACGCGCTGCACCGAGGCCACGATCTCGCCCATGGTGGCACCGGCCTGGTTGACCAGCTGCGAGCCTTCGGCAACTTTGCCGACCGACGCATCGATCAAGCCCTTGATCTCCTTGGCCGCGCCGGCCGAGCGCTGGGCCAGGGTGCGCACTTCAGAGGCGACGACCGCGAAGCCGCGACCCTGCTCGCCGGCGCGGGCGGCTTCCACCGCGGCGTTCAGCGCCAGGATGTTGGTCTGGAAAGCGATGCCGTCGATCACGGTGATGATGTCGGCGATGCGGCGCGAGGACGCGTCGATCTCGTGCATGGTGCTGACCACGCGGCCCACCACATCACCGCCCTGCGAGGCGACCGAGTGCGCGCCGATGGCCAGCTGGTTGGCCTGGCGGGCGTGTTCGGCGTTCTGGCGCACGGTGG
>Ga0308161_1002589_pt1 | contig 18940 bp, 15 predicted proteins | sample PhyFR2_FD_201034 | JGI IMG/M metagenome (GOLD analysis project Ga0308161, IMG submission 201034) | Phyllosphere microbial communities from UC Gill Tract Community Farm, Albany, California, United States - DLSLF.R2 | ecosystem: Host-associated > Plants > Phyllosphere > Unclassified | place: USA...
CCGGGCCGGCGCTCACCGGGAGCTCCGGCGTCCGGTCAGCACGTCGGTCAGGGCGCCGCGGTCGATCTTGCCGGTCGACAGGGCCGCCACGAGGGCGCCGATCAGGCCGAACACGATGACCAGGACGAAGCCCCAGAACCCGAACTGCAGTGCCACGACGGCGAGGATCGCGCCGATCAGGGCGCCGACCAGTGTGTTACTCAACGCGCGACTCCTTCTTGTCCTCGTTGTCGTCGTCGTCGCCCGGGATGTAGACGTCCTGGACGGTCACGTTGACCTCGACGACGTCCATGCCGACGATCTGCTCGAGCGCACGGCTCACCGAGGCGCGGACGCCGTCGGCGAGCTGCTGCAGCGGCACGGGGTACTCGGCGACGATCACGACGTCGGCAGCGACCTGCTTCTCGCCGACCTCGACCTTGACGCCCTGGCCGTGGTCACGCTGGCCGATGGCGTCGCGGATGGCACCGATGGCACGGGCGGCCCCGTTGCCGAGGGAGTGCACGCCGTTGACCTCGCGGGCCGCGATGCCGGCGACCTTCTCGACGACGGTGTCGTCGATCGTGGTCTTGCCGTTGGCGGACGACGGCTTGGTGCCGGCGGTGCGCGCGGCGGCCGGGGTGGTCGCAGAGGTCGTGGTGGTGGTGTCAGCCATGAGGTGTGCTCCTTCCGATGGGGACCCGCCGGGCTCGTGCCCAGCGGATGCTGTTCACGGATGAGACGGGCTGTCACCGAGGTTCGTCACGTCCCCCGTTCCGTTCCGAGCGATTCCCCAGGATCGGCGGATTCCCGCGGTGTGCTGTACCCCGATCGGGGTCCGGAGCGCGGTTGTCCTGCGCAACCTGGTCGCGCACGTGCGCCTTCCGGCGGTCCGGTGGCCGCCGTCGACGGCACCGGCCCCCGTCGGCGCTGCGCGCGCCGCGGTGCGGTCGTCCGCCGGTCCGGGCGGTCGCCCGGCGCGACCTGACGGGCGGTCGCCTGCTCGTCGGGGCGGCCACCGGTCCGTGACGCGGGACGGGACGGACGGGAGGCGCGCCACCCGCTGGTGCCGCGCCTCCCGTCCGTCCCCTCCCGACGTCAGTCGGCTGCGAGCCGCGCCGCCAGGACCGTCGCGAGCTCGGCGACGTGCGGTTCCCGCAGGACGGAGGTGTGCTCCGCGTGGATGCGCACCTCGTCGACGTCGCCGGGCAGGTAGGGGGCCCACCGGGCCGCACCCGACTCGTTGCCGTCGGCGATCACCAGTGTCACCGCTCCCCCGTAGACGGGCAGGCGGTGCCCGCGGGACACGACGAGCGCGTGGTCGAAGAACGCGCGGAACTGCTGCTGGCCCTGCCAGCGGAACACCCCGGCGCCGTACGCCCGCGCGTGCCGCCCGATCTGGCCCATCGGTGTCAGGACCCGCCCGCGGAACGCGCTCGTCCGCGCGGCCACGCGCCGGAGCGCGCCTGCCCGCGGGCAACCCGCTGCGGCCGGTGCCACCGGGTCGAGTTCACCGAACTCGACGACGCCGGCCTGCTCCGCGGCCTGGTCGGGCAGGTAGGTGTCGAGCAGGACGACACGGCGGACCTCCTGGCCGGCCGCCGTGAGGATCGTGGCCATCTCGAGGGCGACGATCCCGCCGAACGAGTGCCCGACGAGCGTGTACGGGCCGCGGGGCTGCACGATGCGCATGAGCTCGATGTACCGCTTCGCCATCGCGCGGACGCTCCAGTCCGGGACCGCGCGCCGCTCCATGCCGTGCTGCTGGAAGGCGTACACCGGGCGGTCCCCGAGCCGACGGGTCAGTGGCGCGTACGTCAACGCGAGGGCGCCGGCCCCGGCGATGCAGAACAGCGGTTCGGCCTCGAGTCCGGCCCGGTCGGCGAGCGCGACGACGTCCGGGTGGCTCGGGGTCGCCGCGGCACCGCGCCGGATGCGCTCGGTGAAGGTCCGGAGCGTGGGGTGCTCGAGGAGCTCGGTCGAGGGCAGGGTGACGCCGAGGCGGTCGCCCACGGCGGCGAGCATCTCCTCCGCCGACAGCGAGTCGCCACCGAGCGCCGCGAAGTCGTTGTCGAGTCCGACGGCCGGCAGCTCGAGCGGACCGACCGTCGGGAGGCCGAGCACCTCCGCCCAGATCTGCCCGACGGCGAGCTGCCACTGGTCGTAGGTGTCCGCGTCGAGCTCGAGCCCGGCCTCGACCGTCGGTGCCTCGGGCAGGGCGGCACGGTCGACCTTGCCGCGCTCGTTCCGGGGCAGCGCCGCCATCGGCACGATCGCCGTCGGCACCATGTAGTCGGGCAGCAGGTCGCGGAGCGCCTTGCGGAGCGCGGCGGGCGACGGCGACCGACGCCCGGGGCGGGTCACGACGTAGGCGACGAGCCGGGTCGGCGCGGGCGGGGCCTTGACCGCGACGACCGTGGCCTCCTGCACGGCGTCGACCGTGCGGAACGCGGCCTCGACCTCGCTCGGCTCGACCAGGTAGCCGCGCACCTTCACGGCGTCGTCGGCGCGGCCGAGGAGCGTGAGCCGACCGTCGGCGTCGAAGCGGCCGAGGTCGCCGATCGACCAGGTCGGGGTGCCGTCCGGGTCGACGCCGGCGCGGGTCGCGGTGACCTCCGGGGCGCCCCAGTAGCCGATCGTCATGGCGTCGGAGATGCACACGACGGCACCGCTCTCGCCGACGTCGGCGACCGAGCCGTCCGGGCGGCGGACCTCGATGCGCTTCCCGGTGACGATCCGGCCCGAGGGGACGCTGCGCTCCGGGATCGGGTCCTCGGCCCGGATCTCGTTCACGGCGTAGACGGCGGTCTCGCTCGAGCCGGTCCAGTTGCAGAACGACGTCGCGGAGCCGAGCAGCGGACGCAGCGCCGTGATGTCCGGACCGGTGACGGCCTCACCCACGGTGGCGACGATGCGGAGCCCGCGGAGACGGTCGTCGGCGGGGTCGAGCGCCGCCGTGATCGACCGGACCAGGTGCGGTGTGGTGTGCAGCGTGGTCAGTGCGGCGTCGCGGACCCAGGTGACGAGCCGGTCGACGCCGGTCCTCCGCGGGTCGACGACGTGCACCGACGCGCCCGCGAGCAGGGCGGAGAGGACGAGCGTGAAGCCCGCGGCGAAGCCGTGCGGGAGGACCGAGGCGACGCGGTCGTCGGGGCCGAACCGGAACGCCTCGCGCTGGGCGACGGTGTCGACGACGATCTGACGGTGGGACATGGTGACGCCCTTGGGGGCGCCGGTGGAGCCCGAGGTGAAGATGATGACCATGGGGTCCTGGCCGGTGCGGTCGCGGGCGCCGGGGACGGTGGGGATCGGGGCGGGCGGGCTTACCGGGGTAGCCGCGCCGTCGGGTAGTTGGTGGGCCGCGGTCGTCGCTTCGCCGGCCGTGGTGGTCGTCGTCCGGTCGGCCGCGGTCGCGGTCGCGGCCGTTCGTGCTCGTTCCAGCAGGTCGGCGGCGGACAGGACCCGGCCGTCCCGGCCCTGGGCGGCGACGAGCTCACGCGCACGGTCGACGTGGTCGTCGTCCGCGACGACGTCGACGATCCCGGCGAGCGCCATCACGTGCTGCAGCCGGGCCTCGGGGAGGAACGGGTCGAGGGCGACGATGATCCGTCCGGCGTGCACGAGCCCGAGCAGCGCCACGACCGAGCCGTGGCCGTGCGCGACCATCACGCCGACGGGGACCGACGCTCCCCCGGGCTCGGGGCCGACACCGCGACCGCTGTGGTCGTCCGGCGTGAGCTGCTCGTGCAGGAGCGCCCCGAGCGCCCGGGCCGTGCGGTCCAGCTCCGCGTGCGTGAACGACGTGTGCTCGTCGGTCAGGGCGAGGGCGTCGGGCAGCCGCTCGGCGACGGCGGCGAGGCCGTCGAGCAGCGTGACGTCGAAGGGGTGCGGTGCCGACCGCGGCGGCTGCGCGGGAGCGGCTGCGGTCGTGTCGGTCGAGATGAGCATGGGGCCCCTGTTCACCGTGCTGCGGGTCGGTCGGTCATGTGACGCTAACTCGACGCCGGAGACGGGCGGACGGCAGGGGCCGGGGGTGCGGGAAGCCGCGCAGAGGTGCGACTTCCCGCAGGGCGGCGGCGCGGGCGCGGGCCGTGGTCGCGGTCGCAGCCGTGGTCGCGGCTGTGGTCGCCGTCGCTGTCGCTGTCGCGGTCGCGGCTGTGGTCGCGGTCGCTGTCGCTGTCGCAGCCGTGGTCGCGGCTGTGGTCGCGGTCGCGGGCGTTCAGGGGATCGGGACCGGGTCCCACGCGACGGAGACCTGCAGCTGGAAGACGAGCACGTCGGGCCGGGGCCCGAACGACGAGCTGACGGACGCCGTCGCGCCCTGCACGCCAGGGACCTCGACACTCTCGCCGATGCGCTTCGTGCTCATCGTGTCGGCCGTCGCGGCGGGCTCGGTCGCCCGGTCCCGCAGTTCGTCCGCCTTCGTCGTCGGCAGGTCGGCTCGCTGCAGCGCGTCGCGGAAGGCACCGACCCCGGCGTCGACGCCCTCCTCGGTGACGCCGTCGACGCGCAGGAAGAACCGGCGCCCCTGGGGGATGATCACCTCGCCGCTGTCCGGGTCGGTCACCGCCTCCTCGGAGTCCGACGCCTCGAAGATGACCTCCCCCGCCGCGAGGTCGACGGACCGCCCGCCGGGCAGGAGCAGCCGGACCTGCCGCTCCGGGGTCGAGCTGTAGGCCCCGGTGGCGCCGCGAAGCGGCGCGCGCCCGCGGGTGTCGATGCCGAAGGCCTCGACGGTCGGCGGTCCGGTGAGGTCCCACACCTCGACGCCGTCCTCGTGGCGCATCGCGGTCGGGGTCGGTCCGTGGTGGATCACGCGGGACTCGCTTCCGTGTCCGGTGCCGGTCGAGCCGCCGGCCCCACCGGGGAGCGGACCCGAGCAGCCCGCGAGCAGACCCGCGACGAGCGCCGCGGTGAGCACCGTGGCGACGCCGAGTGCTGGTCGTCGGTACCGCGTCACTGCGACCTGCCCTCCCCGTCGTGGAGGTCCTCAGGCCGATCGCCCGTGTTCCCGGCGGCGACGATGCGCGCGTCCACTACTTGTGGGTACCCCCGTACGGGCTGATGGTAGTGGGACGGGGAACGGGTGTCCGCTCCGTGGCACCCCGACCCTCCGTCAGCGGCGGACAGCCGTCCGGATCGCGTCGGCGATCGCGTCGAGGGTCGCGGCCGACCGCTCGACCTCCCCGGTGAACGACAGGAAGGCGTGCGGGACGCCGGGCACGACCTCGTGGCGGACCGCCACCCCGGCGGCGCGCAGGGCGTCGACGTACCGGACACCCTGGTCGAGCAGCGGGTCGACCGCGGCCGAGACGACCATGGCCGGGGCGACGCCGTGCAGGTCGGGGGTGCGGATCGGTGACGCGCGCGGGTCGGACCCGTCCGCGTCGCCGAGGTACGTGTCCCAGAACCACCGCATCTGCGCCGCGGTGAGGACCGGGCCGTCGGCGAAGGTGCGCATCGAACCGGAGTCGTCGGCGTGGTCGGTCACCGGGTGGACGAGGACCTGCAGGACCGGCTGTCGGCCGCCGCGGTCGCGAGCGTGACGGGCCGCGACCGCCGCGAGGGTCGCTCCGGCGCTCTCGCCGAACAGGACGACCCGCTCCGGGTCGCCGCCGAGCTGGTCGGCGTGGTCGAGGATCCAAGCCACGGCGCCCTCCGCGTCGTCCACCGCCGCCGGGAAGGGGTGCTCGGGCGCGAGCCGGTAGTCGACCGAGACGACCAGGCACCGTGCCCGCGCGCACACGACCCGCGCGAGGTGGTCCTGGCTGTCGAGGTCGCCGAGCACCCACCCGCCACCGTGCAGGAACACGGTGACGGGCAGCGGGCCACGGGCCTCCACCGCGTCCGGGACGTACAGGCGGACCGGGACGTCGCCGTGCGCCGTCGGGAGCGTCCGGTCCTCGACCTTCCCGACCGCGACCACGGGTCCGGCGAGCGCCGCGAACCGGGCGGCCTGCGCGCGCTGGCCGGCCACCGTCGCGGGCCCGCCGGCTCCCCCTCCGGACGGGTCGCGGGCGAGCCGCGCGAGGAGGGCGACGACCTGGGGGTCGAGCGTCGTCGGGTCGGGCGTCACCGGGTCCGGCGTCATCCCTTGACGGCCGAGCCGGCGACGCTCTGGATGAAGTACCGCTGGAAGGCGAGGAAGACGATCAAGACGGGCAGCACGAGCAGCGTGCCGAACGCGAACGTCTGGCCCCAGTCGACGGGCTCCTGGCCCGAGAACACGCTGATCTCGAGCGGCAGCGGGCGGGCGGTCGGGTCGGAGGTGACGATCGAGGGCCACAGGTACGAGCCCCACGAGCTGAGGAACGTCAGGATCGCGACCGTCGCGAACACCGGGCGGGCGTTCGGCACCACCACGCGGACGAACGTGCCGAAGGCCCCGAGTCCGTCGAGCCGTGCGGCCTCCTCGACGCTCTTCGGCAGGTTGAGGAAGAACGTGTAGAACAAGAAGATCGAGAAGGCGTTCGCGATGAACGGGATCATCTGCACGACCAGGGTGTCGCGCTGACCGTTCAGCAGGTACAGCAGGGGCACCGCGACCGACTCGAACGGCACGATGACGAGCAGCACCACGAGCAGGAACACGGCGTTCTTGCCCTTCCACTGCAGCCGCGCGAACGAGTACCCGGCCATGGCGTTCACGACGAGCCCGCCGACGACGACCACGAGCGAGATGAGCACCGAGTTCGTCATGAACTGCCAGAAGTACCCGGTGGCGTCGGAGTCGAGCGCCGCGAACACGCCGCGGTAGTTGTCGAGCGACAGGTGGGTCGGCAGGAAGCCGGTGAACCCGTCGAGGACCTCGCCGCTCGGCTTGAAGCTGCCGAGGAGCAGGTAGTAGACGGGGGCGAACATGAGCGCCGAGAGGACGATCAGGATCGCGTAGGAGCCGGTCTTGGACGCCAGACGGCGCGGGCGGATGGTGGTCAACTCTCACTCCTCTGTCGGAGCACGGCCCGCTGGACCAGCGCGATGACGACGATGATCACGAACAGGACCACGGAGATCGCGGTGGCACGGCCGACGCTGTTCTCGGTGATGATCGCGTTCGTGGCCTGGTACAGGACGGTGCGCAGGGCGTTCTCGTTGCCCCCGGCCGTGGTGATCAGGATGTACACCTGGTCGTAGACGCGGAACGCGAAGATCGTGGTGAGCAACACCACGAAGATCAGGGTGTTGCGCACGCCAGGGACGGTGATGTGCACGAACTGCTGGAAGCCGTTCGCCCGGTCCAGCCGGGCCGCCTCGTAGCGTTCCTCGGGGATCTCCTGCAGCGCGGCGAGGATGATCACCATCTGGAAGCCGACGCCCTGCCAGACGGACAGCGCGATGACGGACAGCATCGCGGTCGCGCCGGAGCCGAGCCAGTCGTGCGGACCGACCGCTCCCCCGGTCACCGCGTCGACGGCGCTGTTCAGCAGGCCGCTGCCGCTGCGGTCGAGGATGACGCGCCAGATGACCGCGACGAGCGCCATCGGGAACACGACGGGCATGAAGAAGAAGGTGCGGAAGAACCGGATGCCCTTGAGCTGCTGGTTGAGCAGCACGGCGAAGACCAGGGCGAGACCGGTCTGCAGCGGGATGACGACCGCCGCGAAGAACAGGTTGTTCCCGAGAGCCCGGAGGAACTGGGGCGCCTCGACCGGGTCCGTGAACAGCCGGACGTACTGGCTCATCCCCACGAACGTCGGCGGACGCGGGGAGCCGAGCTGCACGTTGAAGAAGGACAGCCCGATGGCCGCGGCGAACGGCACCGCGATGAACAGGACGATGCCGGCCATCGCGGGCAGGGCCATGAGCGGACCGGCGACGAGGTCGCTGCGCTGCCGGCGGAGCTGCCGGGGTGCCCGACGGCGCCGTTCGGCGGACGGTGCTGCCGGCGCGGCCGGCTGCGGGGTGGTCGTGGTGGTCACGAGGACTCCTGGTCTCCTGGTTCTGCGGGAGGACCGGGGTGGCGGCGCCGAGGTCCGACGCCGCCACGACCGATCACTTGTAGTCGTTGTTGTCCGAGTAGGCCTGGTCGATCGACTTCGCAGCGGTGGTCAGCTGCTCCTTCGCGTCGGCGCCGCCCCAGACCGCCGACAGGGCGCTGGAGAACTTCGACGTGATCACCGGGTAACCCGGGGTCACCGGACGGTAGACGGCGATGCAGTCCTTCGTGATCGCGGTCGCCGGGCAGGACGCCTCGAGCTGCTTGCCCCAGAGGGCGAGCGCGCCGCCCGACTGGTAGACGCTCTGCGCGGTGAACGCCGACTTGGTCGCCGCGGGTGCGCCGTTGGCGTCGGTGATGGCCTTCACGTTCGCGTCGTTGAGCAGGTAGTCGAGGAAGGCACCGGCGGCCTTGCCGTGCTTCGTCGCGGAACCGATGCCCCAGGTCCAGGAACCGGCGCCGACCTTCTCGCCGTCACCGAAGTTCGGCAGCGGCAGGGCGACCAGGTCGCTGCCGACCGCCTTCGAGTAGGTCGGGTAGTTCCAGTGCCCGCTGAGGCTCAGCGCGACACGGCCGTTCGGGAAGGCGTTGCCGTCGGTGTTCGAGTCGACGTAGGGCTTCCAGGACGCGATGTCCTCGAGGGCCTTGACCGAGTCGGAGGAGTCGAGCACGCCCGACGCCTTGTCGCCCTTGACGAGGTTGCCCCCGGCGGACTGCAGCATCGGCGAGAAGCCGTACGTGCCCCACTCGCCGTTCAGGGCCGACTCGGACAGGTCGAGCGACTTGCCCGACGCGTTCGCGGCGGCGAGCTTCTTCAGCGCGTCCGAGAACTGGTCCGGGGTCCACGCCTCGGACGGCGAGCTGGGGATGGACACCCCGGCCGCCTCGAGCATCTTCTTGTTGCCGTACAGGCCCATCGCGGAGCTGTACTGGGCCAGGCCGTAGAGCTTGCCGTCGTACGTGCCCTCGGCGATCGAGCCGTCGGTCGCGTTCGACACGGTCGACTTCGACACGGAGCCGGTCAGCGGCGCGAGCTTGCCGTTGTACGCGTAGCTGGCGAGCGTCGGCCCGTCCATCTCGAGCACGTCGGGGAGCTTGTTCGTGGGCGTGTTCGTGACGGTGCTCGTGTAGGTGTCACCGGAGATCAGCTTCAGGGTGACGTGCACCTTCTTCTGCGACGCGTTGAAGGACTTGACGGTGTCCTGGATCGCGTTGACCTCGCTGTCCTGGCCCTGGTGGCCCCAGACGACGATGTCCCCGGTGCCGTCGCCGGCAGCACTGCCGGATCCGGAACCGGCGGAGCAACCGGTGAGGGCGGCAGCGGCGACCGCGAGCATCGCGACGGCCACCCCCGCTCGGCGGGCGGTGAGCTTGGTGTTCATGGTTCTCCTCGGGAAGGGTTCTTCGGGGTGACGCGGGTTCGCCGCGGGATCATGGGGTGGTGGCGACGGCGGGAGCGCGCAGGGCGAGCTGTCCGTCGACGACGTCCACGGGGACCGGGTCGGTCAGCACGCCCGGCAGGGGTCCACCCGCGGGGCCGTTCTCGAACGTCACGAGCGCCCACGACCCGTCGCGGTGCTGCACCAGGCGGCCGGAGTACCGGGTCGCGTCGGTGAGCGGCACCGCACGGGTGACGTCGAAGGGGCCGGTGGGGCCGTCGATCGGCATCGACCACGTGCCGGGGGTCGAGTGCACGGCGGGGTGCGCGGGGCTCAGGGCCTCTCGCGGGCAGGAGAACAGCAGGAACCACTGCCCCTGCACCTCGGCGACCTGCGGGACCTCGAGGTGCACGAAGCCGGAGCCGGGCGTGCTCAGCGGCGGCCGCACCTCCCAGTGCTCGAGGTCCGGGGACACCGCGTGACCGACGACGCCGCGCTCGTCGAGCGTGCCGTCGTTCGTCCGGGCGGTGACGAGCATGTGCCAGCCGTCGCCCGACGGGTCGCGGAACACCCACGGGTCGCGCCAGGCCTCCTCGCGGAACACCGCGCCGTCGGCGTCGGGCGCGGTGCCCAGCGTCTCGTACCAGCGCGCGTCGGCACGGGTCACCGGGCCGGGACGCTTGTGCCAGGTGCGGAGGTCCTCCGACACGGCGACGCCGACGGTCTCGACGTTCGTGTGGTCGGGCTCGTCCGCCAGGAACCGGGTGCCCGTGTAGAACATCCGCCACAGGCCGTCGTCGCCACGGACGACGCTGCCGGTCCAGGTGGTCGTCGCGTCGAAGTCGTCGGCGGACCCGGGTCCGAACGGCTGCTCGGCCGGCTCCCAGTGCACGAGGTCGGTGCTCGTGGCGTGGCCGATGCGGGCCGCGCGGTGGCGGCGCCCCTCGTCGCCGAGGGAGGTCGGCGCCTGCAGGAAGAACACGTGGTGCTGCGCACCGTCGTCGGCGAACCAGAAGTCCCACACCCAGTGGTCGGGGACCCTCAGCACGTCGCACCACACGGACGGACGCTGTCGGTCAGGAGGAGGTCAGTCACTGCTCGGCACCACTCTTCATCGAGGTCGTCATCGGTTGCACCCGCGTTGGTGAACCGGTTGATCACGAATGGTGTACCGGTTCACCACCTGCTGTCAAGCCCGTATGATGAGCGAATGCGCAAACAGTCCGCGGAAGTGCCGTGAGTGCGCGACGCGTCACGCTCTCCGACGTGGCGCAGCAGGTCGGCCTGTCGAAGGCCGCGGTCTCCCAGGTCCTGAACGACCACCCCGCGTCACGGGTCTCCGCCGACGCGGCAGCGCGCATCCGAGCTGCGGCCGGCGAACTCGGGTACCGCCCGAACCTCACGGCCCGCTCGCTCACGACCCGGCGGTCGGGCGTCATCGGACTCGTGTCCGAGGCGATCACCACCGACCGCTTCGGCAGCGGCATGATCCGCGGCGCCCTGGCCGAGGCGAAGCGCCAGGGCCACGTGCTGTTCATCACCGAGACCGAGGACCAGCAGGACGCGATGGCCGCGGCGTTCGGCGTGCTCATCGACCACCAGGTCGACGGCCTCGTGTACGCCTCCATCCGCCCGCACCCGGTCGACCTGCCCGACGTCGGCGGCGGCATCCCGACCGTGATGCTCAACGCCGTCGCCACCCGCCCCACCACGACCGTGCTCGCCGACGAGCGCGCCGGTGGCGAGGAGATCGTCCGCCTGCTCCTCGGGGCGGGCCACACCGACGACGTCGTCGTGATCGGTCGCGACCGTGCGAGCTCGGTCGAGTGGAGCACCGCCGCGATCGAGCGACGTCTGGACGGGATCACGACCGCGCTCGACGCCTACGGGGTCGTCCCCGTCGCCGAGGTCGACTGCCACCCGTGGGACCCCGACCACGGGTACGTCGCGATGCGGGACCTGCTCGCGGGCGGTCGGCGCCCGGCGGCCGTCATCGCGCTCAACGACCGTCTGGCGTTCGGGGTGTACCGCGCCCTGGCCGAGGCCGGGATCTCGGTCCCCGACGAGGTCTCGGTCGTCTCGTTCGACGACGACGACATCGCGCTCTACCTCGAACCGACCCTGACGACGGCGGCCCTGCCGTACGAGGAGATGGGCGCCCTGGCCGTCCGCCTGCTGCTGCAGCCGGACATGGCGCCGGACGAGCACCTCGTGCCGATGCCCGTCCGGGTGCGCGGTTCGGTGTCGGCGGTGCCGCAGGGCATCCGGTCGTTCGACCGGCCGCACTGACCCCGCACGGTCCGACCGCGACGGCGGCTATCGTGCTGCGACGAGAGCGGACCGCGAGTGCGCCAGGACGGAGGCGGCCACGTGCTGAGCCGCAGGACGACGCTGGCAGTCCTCACGATCCTCCTGTCCTCGGTGACCCTCATCGCCTGTGCCGACACGCCCACCGGGAAGCGACGGGCACCTCTTCGCCGTCGCGTACCGGGACTTCGACGGCTTCACCGCGAAGACCTTCTCGCTCGGGTTCTCCACGGGCACGACGGACAAGCCGGAACCGGACCACCGCTTCTCGCGACGCTGACCGCGATCAGACGAACCGGCGCGGACGCCCGTCGGCGGCACGCAGCGCTCGACCACGCTGCAGCCCGCACGTCCCGTGGACGACGAGAGGCCCGCAGCCATCCGGCTGCGGGCCTCTCGTCGTCGCGGTGTCTCACGACACCTTCCGGTCGGGCTGACAGGATTTGAACCTGCGACCCCTTGACCCCCAGTCAAGTGCGCTACCAAGCTGCGCCACAGCCCGTAGGTCCGCGAGCGGACCCGGAACCCCACGAGTGGGACTCCACCACCCACGTCCGACCGGAGCGTGAGCAGCCCGTCAAGCATAGCGGACCCCGGAGCCCCTCCGCGCCACGGCGCGTCGCGGGCACCCCGCTCACCCCCGCCGCGAGCCCTCCGACCGCGTGACGGGCCGCGCGCCATGCCGTCCGGCAGACCCGGCGGACGCGGCGGACGCGGCAGGCCCGGCAGGCCCCGCGCCAGACCCCGCGCCAGACCCAGCGGCAGGCCGCACGACCTCCCGCCGGTCCGCCAACCACGGCAGCGCGAACCCGACGAGCAACCCACCGAGCCCGTCCGCCGCCAGGTCACCGATCGTGTCGTCGTACCCGACGTAGATCCGCGAGTCGACGTAGTTGTGCCCGAGCCACTCCCCCATCTCCCACACCGCCCCGATCGCGAGCCCGGCCGAGAACACCAGGAGCGCCACCGGCACCCGGCCGGCTTCGGGCGCGTGCGGGACGAGCCGCAGGTCGGCCGCGATGACCGCGAGCAGGGCCGCGAGCAGCCCGGTCAGCACGACGTGCACGAACTTGTCCCACAGGAACACCGAGGTGTACCACTCGAGCGCGCTCGACCACCCGGCGAGCAGCACGAGCAGGCACACCGCGACGTCGAACGCCTGTCGCAGGCCGAGCATCCGCGGCAGCACGACCCCGAACAGCGCGAGCGACATCACCGCGAACGACGTGCTCCCCCACCCGATCGTCGCGATCGGCAGGCTCACCAGGGTCAGCGCGCGCACGACGTCGGCGGGCAGGAACCTCGGGCGCAGGAACGTCGTGCCGAGCGTCGCGATCACGGGGTCCACCGCAGGACGGCGTGCACGGCGGCGTGGTCGGACGGCCAGACGCCGCCGGGTCGCCGCGTCGAGACCGCGGCGCGCTCGACGACGGCGTCGCCGGTCGCCAGCACACCGTCGATGCGCGGCCCTCCGACGCGGGGGCTCCCGTAGTGCGGGTACGTCCCGTAGGGCTCGGTGACCAGCCGGGAGGCGCGGCTCCAGGTGTCCGTGACGCCCGCCTCCGCCAGTGCCCGCCAGGGCGCGGAACCGGCCGGGCAGTTCCAGTCGGCCATCACGACGGCGGGCAGGCCGCCGTCCCGCACGATCCGCCCGAGCAGCTGCGCACCGCGCAGCCGCGCCCACGGTGACACGACGTCGAGGTGGGTGGCGACGGCGAGGAACCGGGTCCCGGTCGCCAGGTCGTCGAGCACGGCGCCGACGGCGTGCCGTGGGAAGGCCGTGGCCCACGAACGAGACCCGGGCCGCGAGGGCGTGCGGGACAGTGCCCACGTACGCTGTTCGACGACGCGGACGCGCTCGCGGTCGGTCAGGAGCCCGACCGCCTCGCCGCCACCACGGGCACCGCGCCCGACGACGACCGGTTCCCAGCGCGACCCCGTGCGGGCCGTGAGGTCCGCGACCTGGGTGGGCAGCGCCTCCTGGACGGCGAGGACGGTGGGCGCTTCGGAGGTGACGAGCGCGGCCACCGCGTCCCGTCGTCGTTCCCATGCGTCCGGGTGCCCGGCCGGCCGCGGCACGCGGCGGCGCAGGTTGAGCGTCACGCAGTGCACGGCGGGCGCGTCGATCGGCCCGATGACCGGAGGGTCGACCGGGTCGTCCGAGGCAACGGGGGCGTCCTGCATGCTCCCTGTCTACGAGACGGCCACCGTCGCGTTCCCAGGACCGCCGCGTGTCCCCCGCTCCCCATGACGCAGGTCAGAGGCTCCCAGCAGTCGTCACAGGAGCCGGGCACCGGCGCGCACACGCATCTACAGTCGATGACGTGCCCCTCACCCGTCCGTTCCTCGCCGCCGTGGTCGTCACGGTCGCGGTGTCCGTGCTCGGCGTGGTCGGCTGGCACGCCGCCTCGGGGCACGTCGCCGCCGCGTCCGCGGAGCGCATCGCCTCGGCGAGCCCGACGGCGTCACCGACCCCGACCCTCACGCCCTTCACGATCGACTCCGACGTCGTGGTGATCGGCGACTCGATCATGGCCGGGTACGGCCTCGACGACGCCGCGGACGCCTGGCCGGCGGTGCTCGGGCAGCAGACCGGCGCGCAGGTCGCGAACGACTCGTGCAGCGGCGCGGGCTTCGTCTCGGTCGGCGACTGCGGCACCGACTTCGCCGGACTGGTGCCGCGCGCCGCCACCGCGAAGCCCGAGCTCGTCGTCGTGCAGTCCTCCGACAACGACTTCGACTCCGACCCGACGACCGTCGCACAGGCGACGCAGCAGACCGTCGCGCAGATCCACCAGGCGATGCCGGGCGCCACGATCGTCGGGCTCAGCACCCTGTGGGACCAGCCCGGCGACGTGCCCGCCGAGGTCGCCCAGACGAGCTCGGCGCTGCAGCAGGCGGTGACGAGCGTCGGTGGCACGTACATCGACGTCGGGCAGCCGCTCGCCGGGCACGCCGACTGGCTGCAGGCGGACAGCGAGCACCCGACGGTCGCCGGGCAGCAGGTGCTCGCGGCGACGTTCCGGGCAGACCTGGAGCGGGCGGGCTTCCACCTCTGAGGGGTGCAGCCGCGGCTTCGGCTGTTGGTTCGGCAGCGGCGTCCTCCACAGCTCGGTGGGTGGTCGGTTCCGTCCACAGCCGGGAGGCGCGACACGCGTCGCGTCGGCGGGTCCTGACAGCATGGGGGCATGGAACCGACCGCCCCGCCCTCCGCAGACATCGCCGCCGAGGCCCAGCAGGCGCTCGCGGCGCTCACCGGCCGCGCCGACGCGGTGTTCCACCCCGGACAGCTCGAGGCGATCTCGGCCCTCGTCGAGCACCGGCAGCGGGCCCTCGTCGTGCAGCGCACCGGGTGGGGCAAGTCCGCCGTGTACTTCCTCGCCACGCTGCTGCTGCGGCGCCGCGGGGGTGGCCCGACCGTCCTCGTCTCGCCGCTGCTGGCGCTCATGCGCGACCAGGTGGCCGCCGCAGCACGCGCGGGCGTCCGTGCGGTGTCGATCAACTCCGCGAACGCGCACGAGTGGTCCGACACACAGGCGGCGCTCGCCCGTGACGAGGTCGACGTGCTGCTCGTCTCCCCGGAACGCCTCAACAACCCGCGGTTCCGCGACGAACAACTCCCGACGCTGATCGCGCGGATGGGCATGCTCGTGGTCGACGAGGCGCACTGCATCTCCGACTGGGGGCACGACTTCCGACCCGACTACCGCCGGCTCGCCGAGCTCATCCGGTCGCTGCCGCACGGGGTGCCCGTCCTCGCGACGACCGCGACCGCGAACGAGCGCGTGGTCGAGGACGTCGCCGAGCAGCTCACCGCCGGCCCCGACGACCCGGTGTTCACGATCCGCGGGTCCCTCGCGCGGTCGTCGCTGCGGCTGGGCGTGCTGACCCTGCCCGATGCCCGCCAGCGGCTCGGGTGGCTGCTCGCGCACCTCGGCGACCTGCCGGGCAGCGGCATCATCTACACGCTCACCGTCTCGGCGGCCGAGGACATCGCCCGCCTCCTGCGCGACAACGGGTACGCGGTGCGGGCGTACACGGGCCGCACCGACACCGAGGAACGCGAGCAGCTCGAACAGCAGCTCAAGGGCAACGAGCTGAAGGCCCTCGTCGCCACGAGCGCGCTCGGCATGGGCTTCGACAAGCCCGACCTCGGCTTCGTGGTGCACGTCGGGGCGCCGTCGTCGCCGGTCGCCTACTACCAGCAGATCGGTCGCGCCGGCCGCGCCACCGACAACGCCGACGTCCTGCTGCTGCCCGGGCGCGAGGACCGTGAGATCTGGCAGTACTTCGCGAGCGCGTCGATGCCGACCGAGTCCCGCGCTGCCGCCGTCCTCGGCGCACTGTCGACCGACTCGGCGATGTCGACCGTCGCGCTCGAAGGGCTCGTCGACATCAAGCGGTCCACGCTCGAACTCCTGCTCAAGGTGCTCGACGTCGACGGCGCGGTGCGACGGGTCGCCGGCGGCTGGGTCGCGACCGGGCAACCGTGGGAGTACGACGCCGCCCGGTACCAGCGGGTCGCCGCGGCGCGCGAGGCCGAGGCAGCCTCGATGCTCGACTACGAGTCGACTTCGGCGTGCCGCATGCAGCTCCTGCAGCAGGACCTCGACGACCCGTCGGCGGAACCGTGCGGGCGGTGCGACAACTGCGCCGGGGTCTGGTTCCCGACGGCGGTGTCCGACTCCGACGCCTCGGGAGCGGCCGCGGCGCTCGACACCGTGGGCGTGGAGATCGCACCGCGGGCGCAGTGGCCGTCGGGCATGGCGTCCCTCGGCGTCCCGGTGAAGGGCCGCATCCCGGCCGGTGAACTCGTCGAACCCGGGCGTGCCGTCGCCAGGCTCACCGACCTCGGCTGGGGCGGCCCGCTGCGTGCGCTGTTCTCGCCGTCGACACCCGACGCCCCGGTGTCGCGCGAACTCGTCGACGGCTGCATCCGGGCGCTCAAGGACTGGCCGTGGGCCGTGCGCCCGACCGGCGTCGTCGCGATGAGCTCGCGGTCCCGGCCGGAGCTCGTCGGGTCCCTGGCGCAGGCACTGTCCTCGATCGGGCGGTTGCAGTTCCTCGGGACGCTCGGGCGCAACGGCGGTGAGCCGCGCGGGGACGGTGCGACGAACAGCGCCTACCGGTTGTCCGGCGTCTGGGACACGTTCGTGGTCGACCCCGCACTGGCATCGGCGTTGCAGGCGCACGAGGGCCCGGTGCTCCTGGTCGACGACCTGGTCGACAGCCGCTGGACCGTGACCGTCGCGGGCCGCGAGCTCCGGCGGGCGGGAGCGGACGCCGTGCTGCCGTTCGCCCTCGCGACGGTGGCCTGACCCCGGCCGCCCCTGCGGCACCCCACCCGTGGCAGCGCGCCACCCGCGGTCCTCGTCGGTCGCGCGGCTCCCGCCGTCCCGCGGCGCGAGATGCTCCCGAACAACGAAAAGCACGTCGCACCACGTAATCGCGTGGCGCGACGTGCTTTCGCTTGTGCGGACGTCCGCACGGCCGCATGCGCCGCCCGGCGACCGCCGCCCCGTGACCGCCGGACCGCTCCCGCCGTCCCGCCGTCCTTCGACCCCGCGTCGGCCCGGCGGCCGTCCCGCTCTTCAGCGGCGCGGAATGCTTCCGAACAACCGGGAGCACGTCGCACCACGGAATCGCGTGGCGCGACGTGCTTTCGCTTGTGCAGACGTCCGCACGGCCGCCCGTACCGCCCCCGCGCACCGTCATGACCGTCCCGCGGCGCGGAGTGCTCCCGCACAACCGGGAGCACGTCGCACCACGGAATCGCGTGGTGCGACGCGCTTCTGGTTGTGCGGACGTCGGTGCCAGGCCGTTCCACACCGGCGCAGGCGACCGGCGCCGGCGCCCCGACGCGTCAGGCGGCGCCGATGGCGTCCAGCTCGGCGAGCGCGTCCGCCGGCAGGGTGATGCCCGCACCGGCGACGTTCGCGCGCAGGTGCTCGATCGACGACGTGCCCGGGATGAGCAGGATGTTCGGCGAGCGCTGCAGCAGCCAGGCGAGCGCGACCGACAGCCGCGACTCCCCCAGGCGCTCCGCGACGGCGTCGAGCGCGCTCGACTGGAGGGGCGAGAACCCGCCGAGCGGGAAGTAGGGCACGAAGGCGATCCCCTCGGCCGCGGTCAGGTCGACCAGGTCGTCGTCGGCTCGCTGCGCGACGTTGTACATGTTCTGCACGCACACGACCGGGGCGATGGCGAGCGCCTCGACGAGCTGCGCGCCGGTGACGGTCGACAGGCCGAGGTGCCGGATGAGTCCCTGTTGCCGGAGCTCGGCGAGCGCCTCGAACTGCGGCGCGATGCTGCCCGGCTCGGGCGCGTCGAAGCCGCCGACGCGGAGGTTGACCACGTCGAGCTGCTCGACGCCGAGACGTTCGAGGTTGGCGTGCACGTCCTCGACCAGCTGCTCGGGCTTCCGCGCGGGCGGCCACTGTCCCTTCGCGTTCCGCCGACTGCCGACCTTCGTGACGATGTGGAGGTCGTCCGGGTACGGGTGCAGGGCCTCGCGGATGATCTCGTTCGTGACGTGCGGGCCGTAGAAGTCCGCGGTGTCGATGTGCGTGATGCCGAGCTCGACGGCGGTGCGGAGGACCCGGACGGCTTCGTCGCGGTCCTCGGGCGGTCCGAAGACCTGCGGGCCCGCGAGCTGCATGGCGCCGTAGCCGAAGCGGGTGACCTCGTGGTCGCCGAGGTCGTACGTGCCCCCGGGGAGCGTGTCGTTCGTCATGCGTCGACCCTGCTCCGCGCGCCTCGGACCCACCTGGCTCCCGTTGTCCCCTGGTCGTCGCGGGAGTGCTCCGGGACGACTAGTGCCGACCCGTCACCCGCGCGCGGTCCGGCTTCGGGAACGTCGACCGCATGTGGTCGCTCGTCAGGACGTCGCCGATCCCGATCATGAGCAGCGAGAAGACGATCTGCTCGATGACCATCCAGAACGGGTAGAGCCCGGGGATCGCCGCGACGACGAGGGTCACGATCGGGAAGATCCGGCTGAAGAGCCGCAGCCGCTGGTACGCCCAGTAGTAGCCCAACTGCGCGCGCCACGCGAACACGTAGAGCGTCAGGGTGATGAGCAGCACCACGGTCGCGCGGAACCACACCGCCCACGCGACGGTCTCACCCGCACGGGTGAGCAGCACGGCGATCACGATGGCGGCGAGCCCGACGACGGTCTCACCGACGAGCAGCCAGCGGATCCACCGGAACGACCGCACGGTGTCGGGGTGGGCGAGCATGTCCTCGCGGATGACGTACTCGGCCTGGCGACCGCCGGCCAGGCGGTCGAGGTGCAGCCGACACCACAGACGGTCGGCGAGGACGGGGAGACGCACGA
>Ga0308161_1002592_pt1 | contig 18922 bp, 17 predicted proteins | sample PhyFR2_FD_201034 | JGI IMG/M metagenome (GOLD analysis project Ga0308161, IMG submission 201034) | Phyllosphere microbial communities from UC Gill Tract Community Farm, Albany, California, United States - DLSLF.R2 | ecosystem: Host-associated > Plants > Phyllosphere > Unclassified | place: USA...
CAGCATGATGATCGGCACACCGCTCTCGGCACGGATGAGGCGACAGACCTCGATGCCGTCGAGGCCCGGCAGCATCAGGTCGAGCAGGACGAGGTCGGGTGAGGCCTCGTGGAAGGCCTCGAGGGCACCCGCGCCGTCGCCGCAGAAGTGGGGGTCGAACTCGTCGGCGCGTAGGACGATGCCGATCATCTCGGCGAGCGCCGGGTCGTCGTCGACCACGAGGATGCGCGGGTTCATGTTCTCCGTCTGGGCTGGGCCGCTCGGGAGGCGGCACGTCAGGACAGATTAGTGCAGGAGGCGCTCGTCGGCTGGCAGCGCCCGGTCCGGTGTGGAAACATGAACACACTCGTGAGGACGACCTCACGGTCAGGACGACCAGGGGGACCATGAGCGATCCGAACGCCTGGAGCACACCGGGGGGCGACACGTCCCCGCCGCGCTGGGGCGAGCGCGTCGACCCCACGTCACCCGGCCCCCTCCCCGCGGGGCCCGTCCCGGGGGCCGCCCCGGGCGGCACCACCCCGCCGGCACCCGGCTGGGCTCCGCCGCCGAAGCCGGGCCTCGTCCCGCTGCGCCCCCTCACCTTCGGCGAGATCCTGGGTGCCTCGTTCCAGGTCTTCCGCCGCAACCCACGGACCACGTTCGGCACGGCCCTGCTGTCGCAAGTCGTCCTGCTCGTGGTGACCGTGGTGATCACCGGCGGCAGCGCCTTCCTCGCCTTCGGACGCGTCGAACAGGCCCTCCCCCGGGACCGTGACGCGGTCCTTGCCGGCGCCGTCGCCGTCGTCGCCGCGTCGGCCCTCGTGCCGATCGCCCTGCAGGTGATCGTCACGGCCCTGTTGCAGGGGCTCTTCGTGCTCGAGACCTCGCGGCAGACGCTCGGGGAGAAGCTCCGACTCGGCGGCCTCTGGGCGATGGCCAAGGGCCGCGTCGGCACGCTCGTCGGGTGGTCCGCCCTGCTCACGGTCGCCTACGTCGTGGCGCTGGCGCTCGTGGCCGGCGTCGTCGTCGTCGGCGTGGCCGTCGGCTCCGGGCCGAGCATCGCCGTCGGCGTCGTGCTCGCGGTCCTCCTCGGCCTGGGCCTCCTCGTCCTCGGCGTGTGGCTGACCGTGAAGACTGCCCTCGTGCCGAGCGCCATCATGCTCGAACGGATGACGCTGGGCGCGGCCGTGAGGCGCTCGTGGTCGCTGACCCGCGCCTCCTTCTGGCGGACCTTCGGCGTGATCGCCCTGGTGTTCCTCATGGTCCAGGTCGCGTCGCAGGTCGTCGCGACGCCGTTCTCGGTGCTGTTCAGCGTGCTGACGGGCACGCTCGCGCCGACGGGGGACGTGACCGACCCGACCTTCCTGGCCCTCACGGCGGGCACCTACGCCGTCACCCTCGGCATCACGGCCGTCATCGGCGCGATCGGGTCCGTGCTGCAGGCGGCGTCGGCCGGCCTCGTCTACGTCGACCGACGCATCCGCACCGAAGGGCTCGACCTCGAACTCGTGCGCTACGTCGAGCGCGGCGGGCGGGCGGTCGGACAGCCCGACCCGTACCGCACGCCCGAGGCCCCGGTCCCGCCGACGACGCACCCGGGAGCACCGCGCTGGTGAGCCCGCTGCCCTTCGCCGCCGGGCCTCCCCTGACCCCCGACGCCGACGACGCCCGGCGCGAGGTCCTGCGCGAGCTCACCGGGCCCGAGTACGTGGCGGCGCAGCCGTCCTGGCTCGACCGGGCGGCGCAGGCGTTCTGGGACTGGCTGGGGTCGATCCGGTTCGGAGGGACAGAGGGGGCGCCGGCGGTCGCCTTGATCGTGCTGCTCGCGGTCGTCGTGGTGGTCGTCGTGGTCGTGCTGCTCGTCTACGGGGTGCCACGACTCAACCGCCGGTCCGCGCGTGACCTCGCCCTCTTCGGCGACGACGACGTCCGTGACGCCGACGCCATGCGGGCCGCGGCCCGGGAGGCGGCCTCCCGGGGCGATCTGACGCTCGCCGTCGCCGAGGCCTTCCGGGCGATCGCCCGTTCGCTGGCCGAGCGGGGCGACGTCGCGGTCTCGCCCGGCACCACGGCACGCGACGTGGCCCGCCGGGCGGGCGACGTCTTCCCCGACCTCCGGGCCGACTTCGCGGACGCCGCCACGGCCTTCGACGGCGTCCGCTACCTCGACCGCCCGGGCACCGACGAGGACTACCGGGCCGTCACGGAGCTCGACCGGCGCGTCACCTCGTCCCGGCGGGTGCCCGCGTGACCGCCGCCGCACCGTCCGAGGCGCCCGCCTCCGTCTCGACCCCCACCGTCGCGGCGTCGGTCCGACGTGCCCGGTTCTGGGTCGCACTCGCCCTCGTCCTGGCCCTCGGCGTCGGGGCGGCGCTCCTCGTGGGCTCGGGCTCGGGAGAAGGCCGCGCCCTCGGCCCCGCGAACGCCGCCCCCGGCGGGGCCAAGGCACTCGTCGAGGTGCTCGGCCGCCAGGGCGTCGACGTGACCGTCACGACCACCCTCGACGAGACCCTCGGCCGACTCGGGTCCGGTGGCGGCACGCTCCTCGTCGACGACGCCTCGGGGTTCCTGGTCGGCGACCAGTGGGGGCGTCTCGTCACGGCGACCTCCCACCTCGTGCTCCCCGCCCCGGGGCCCGCCGCGCTCGACGCCGTGGCCGCGGGCGTCGCGTCGACCGGCCCGGTCGACGAGGGCACGGCCGGGCCCGCCTGCTCGTCACCGGCCCTCGCGCAGACGTCCCGGGTCGACGTCGCGGGCGTCGCGTACGACGTCGACGCCCCCGGCGCCGTCCGCTGCCTGCCGACCGACGACGGCTACGGGCTCGTCGAGCTGGAGGACGGCGACACGCGCGTGTCCGTCCTGGGAGCCACGGACGCCCTGACCAACGGCTCGATCGGGACGCACGACGACGCGGCCTTCGCACTCGCGCTGCTCGGCGGGTCCTCCGAGCTGACCTGGTACCTGCCCTCGGCCGGCGACCTGCCCGAGGGCGAGGGCACTCTCGCCACGCTGACGCCGTCATGGGTGACGCCGTCGCTGGTCGTGCTCCTCCTGGCCGGAGTGGCCGCGATGGTGTGGCGGGGTCGACGCCTCGGAGCTCTCGTCGTCGAGCGGCTGCCGGTCACCGTCAAGGCCTCCGAGACCACCGAGGGGCGCGCCCGCCTCTACGAGCGCTCCGGGCAGCGCCGCCATGCCCTCGACCAGCTCCGCATCGGCACGCTCGGGCGACTCGCGCGCACGACGGGCCTGTCCTCGACCGCGTCGGTCGACGAGATCGTCGCCCGGGTGGCCGCACTGATCTCGGCCGACCCCCGGGGCCTGCGGCACGTGCTCGTCGACGCCGACCCGGTCGACGACCGCGAGCTCGTCGCGCTGAGCGACAGCCTGCTCGACCTCGAGGGTGCGGTCCGACGGGCGACGACTCCGTCGTGACCCGCCCCGCGCCTCCCCCGCCTCGTCCGATCGCCCCCGCATCGACCCCCACCCCGGAGAAGACCACCAGATGAGCTCAGAACTGCAGCAGACCTTCGCCCGAGTCCGAACCGAGGTGGGCAAGGCCGTCGTCGCCCAGGACGGTGCCGTGACGGGCCTGATCGTGACCCTGCTGGCCCAGGGTCACGCCCTGCTCGAGGGCGTCCCCGGCGTGGCCAAGACCCTGCTCGTGCGCGCCCTCAGCCACTCGCTCTCGCTCGACACCGCCCGCGTGCAGTTCACGCCCGACCTGATGCCCGGCGACATCACCGGATCGCTCGTGTACGACGCGAAGTCGGGCGAGTTCGAGTTCCGGGCGGGGCCGGTGTTCACCAACGTCCTGCTCGCGGACGAGATCAACCGCACGCCTCCCAAGACGCAGTCGGCGCTGCTCGAGGCCATGGAGGAGCGCCAGGTCTCGGTCGACGGCGTCAGTCGCGCGTTGCCGACCCCGTTCCTGGTCGCGGCCACCATGAACCCCGTCGAGTACGAGGGCACCTACACGCTGCCCGAGGCCCAGCTCGACCGCTTCCTGATGAAGCTCACGCTCGACCTGCCGCCGCGCGAGGCCGAGGTCGAGGTGCTCGGCCGTCACGCCGCCGGCTTCTCGCCCCGCGACCTGCGAGCCGCGGGCGTGACCCCGGTCCTCGGGCCCGACGACCTCGCCCGCGCCCAGGCGGAGGTGGCCCGGGTCGGTGCCTCCCCCGACGTGCTCGCCTACATGGTCGACCTGGCCCGGGCCACGCGCGAGAGCCCGTCGGTCAAGATCGGCGTGAGCCCCCGAGGGTCGACGGCCCTCCTCGCCGCCTCGAAGGCCTGGGCGTGGCTGACCGGCTTCGACCACGTCACGCCCGACCACGTCCAGGCCATGGCCTTGCCCGTCCTGCGACACCGCCTGCAGCTGCGGCCCGAAGCCGAGCTCGAGGGCGTCGACGCCGACGCCATCGTCCGCTCGGTGCTGCAGCAGGTCCGGGTCCCGCTCTAGCCATGGCGATCACCGGTTGGTTCGTGGCGCTCGTCGCGCTCGGCGTCGTGCCCGTCGTCCTGACGGGCAGCGGGTGGGCGATCGTCGGCTGGCTCGGCGTCGTCGCCGTGCTGACGGTGCTCGACGTGGCCCTCGCGGCGTCGCCCCGGTCGCTCACCGTCCGGCGCGAACTGCCGGGAGCGATCCGTCTCGGCGAGAGCGCACCCGCCCGGCTGACCGTGGTGAACGACGGCCGACGCACGCTGCGCGGACTCGTGCGCGACGCATGGCAGCCGTCGGCCGGAGCGACCCCGACCCGCCGTCGCCTGTCCCTGCGCCCGGGGCGGGCCACGACGCTCACCGTCACGCTGACCCCGTTCCGCCGGGGCGAACGCCGCGCCGGCGGCGTCACCGTCCGCACGGTCGGTCCCCTGAGGCTCGCCGGTCGACAGGCGACGCACGAGGTGCCGGGCGCGGTCCGCGTGCTCCCGCGGTTCTCGTCACGCAAGCACCTGCCGTCCCGTCTGGCCCGTCTCCGAGAACTCGACGGGCGCACGAGCGTGATGATCCGCGGCCAGGGCACCGAGTTCGACAGCCTGCGCGAGTACGTGCGAGGGGACGACGTCCGCTCCATCGACTGGCGGGCGACCGCACGCCGCGACGACCTCGTCGTGCGCACCTGGCGGCCCGAGCGCGACCGTCGGGTGGTCGTCGTGGTCGACACGGGTCGGACGTCCGCGGCCCGCATCGACGACGAACCGCGGCTCGACACGGCCTTCGAGTCGGCACTGCTGCTCGGGGCGTTGGCTTCGCGGGCGGGCGACCGGGTCGACGTCGTCCTCTTCGACCGACGGGTCAGGGGTCGGGTGCAGGGCGCGACCGGGCCCGCCCTGCTCTCGTCGATGGTCGAGACCATGGCCCCCGTCGAGCCCGAACTGGTCGAGACCGACTGGGCCGCCGTGCCGGCCCTCGTCCGCTCGGTCACGTCCCGTCGGGCGCTCGTCGTCCTCGCGACCACCGTCGACAGCCCCGGCGCCTCCCGCTCCTTGCTGGCGGCGATCCCCCAACTGAGCCGCCAGCACCTCGTGGTCGTCGCGTCGGTCACCGATCCGGCCCTCGACGAGACGGTGCTGCGACGGGGCACCCGCGACGAGGTCTACCGGGCCGCCTCGGCCGAGCGGGCCCGACTCGACCAGGGCCGGGTCGCCGCCGCCCTGCGTCAGGTCGGCGCCGACGTCGTGACCGGAGCGCCGGCCGACCTGCCCCCCGCCCTCGCCGACCGCTACCTCGCGCTCAAGGCGGCCGGCCGCCTCTGACGCAGGCTCGGTGGCCGACGATGCGAGATCAGTCGGCCACGAGTTGCGTGGCCCCGGCCTCGAACTCGTCGAGGTCGCCGGTCTGTCCCGCCCGGTGGGCCCGTCCGCCGAGCAGCCACTGATAGGCCAGGAACCCCAGGAGGGCCACGGTGCCGATGCCGATCTTGATCGGCCAGGGCCAGGCCTGCCGGGTGACGAACCCCTCGATGACGCCCGAGACCAACAACGACAGCATCAACCCGACCGCGATGGTCACGAGCGCGCGTCCGTCCTGGGCCAACGCCTGCCCCCGGGTGCGGGCACCGGGTGCCACCCAGGACCAGAAGATCATCAGACCGGCCGCCCCGGCGACGAAGATGCTGTAGAGCTCGAGCTGACCGTGCGGAGCGATGTACAGGAAGAACTGGTCCAGCCGCCCCTGGTCGGCCATGAGCCCGGCCGAGATGCCGACGTTCATGGCGTTGCTGAGGATCGCGTAGGGAACCCAGACCCCGGTGATGCCGAACGCCACGCACTGCGCGGCGATGTACGCGTTGTTCGTCCACACCTGGCCGGTGAACGACGTCGAGGCGCTCTCGGAGTAGTAGTTCACGAAGTCCTGCTCGGCGAACTGCCGGCGAAACTCCTCGCTGCCGAACGAGGCCAGCAGCGCGGGTGTGTTCGCGGCCCAGGTCGCGAACACGGCCGCGACGACCACCGTCACGAGCGTCAACACGAGCGACAGCCACCGCACGCGGTAGAGGGCGGCCGGCAGCTGCGCGACGAAGAAGGTCGGCAGTTGGCTGAACAGGTTGCGACCCGCGCCCGTGAACCGCAGGCGTGCTCGCGACAGGGTCATGGAGAGCCGGTCGGCCACGACCGAGTCGCCGGTGGCGGTCTTCAGCGCCGACAGTTGCCCGGCCCCCGACTGGTACAGGCGGACGAGTTCGTCTGCCTCGGGCCCGCTCAGTCGCCCGCGCCGGGCGAGGCGCTCGAGCTCGGCCCAGTCGTGGCCGTGGGCGGCGGCGTAGGCGTCGATGTCCATTCTGCTTAGATACTAGGCATGTCCCGCACGAAGGCACGAGGCGCCTCCCCGGTGGTGCTGCGACCCGACCAGGTCGAGGCCTTCACGGCGGGTGGGGACGAACTGGTCACGGGCGAGGCGGTCGCTCTCGACCTCCGACCGACGAGCTTCGTGTTGCGCGCGGCCGGGGTGCTCATCGACTACCTGGCCTACGCCCTGCTGCTCGTCGGTGCGTTGGTGCTCGTCTCGTTGCTGAACGACGGCGGGGTGCTCGACGACGCCCTGTCGCAGGCGTTCCTCGTGGCGTCGATCGCCATCTGCTTCATCGTCGTGCCGACGGTGGTCGAGACCGCGAGCCACGGGCGGTCCCTGGGCAGACTCGCCGTGGGCGCGCGCATCGTCCGCACCGACGGAGGGGCGATCGGCCTGCGCCACGCCCTCACGCGGGCGCTGGTGGGGCTGCTCGAGATCGTGTTCACCAGTGGCGGCCTGGCCGTCGTCGTCGCCCTGCTGAACGGCTCGTCGCGGCGTCTGGGCGACCTCATGGCCGGCACGTACAGTCGCAACGAACGCGTGCCCAAGGCAGCTCACGTGGTCTACGGCGTGCCGGCGCACCTGCAGGGGTGGGCCGAGATCGCGGATGTCGGGCGCCTGCCCGACGGCCTGGCCCGTCGCATCGCGTCGTTCCTGCAGCAGGCGCCGCAGCTCTCCCCGGCCAGTCGGCGACGCGTCGCCGACGAGTTGGCGGCCGAGACCACGCCCTACGTCTCGCCCGTGCCGTCCGGCGACCCGGAGTTCCTCCTGGCCGGCGTCTCGGCGCTCCGGCGTCGGCGTGAGTCCGCCGCCCTCGCTCGCGAGTCCGCGTTGCTCGACCGCCTCACCCCGGCGCTGACCGAGACGGTCCGGGGCTTCCCCCGGCGCTGACCCGCGTCGCCGCCGGCCCCGGCCTCCGCGTCAGGACCGGACGAGCCTCGCGATCGCCGCCGAGGCCTCGCGGACCTTGGCGTCCGCGACGTCGCCTCCCTCTCGGGCCGCCTGGGCGACGCAGTGGGCGAGGTGGTCCTCGAGCAACTGGAGCGCCACGGTCTCGAGGGCACGGGTCGCCGCACTGACCTGCGTCAGAACGTCGATGCAGTATGTGTCGTCCTCGACCATGCGCTGGATGCCCCGTACCTGGCCCTCGGCGCGGCGGAGGCGCTTGACGATCTGTTCCTTGTCGCCGCTGTAGCCGACGTGCGTCGCCGTCGCGTGCTCACCCTGCTGCGCCACCCGCGCCTCCTCGTGTGTCGTCCGGTCACGCCGTGTCGACCGGTCCCGCCAGGATACCCCCAGGGGGTAACCGCTCCGCCCGTTCGGCCGCACCCGGCCGACCGTCAGCCGCGGATCAGCCCGAGCACGTCGTCGCGGACGCGCTCCATGCCGGCGGGCGTCGCCGCCTCGGCGTTGAGGCGCAGCAGCGGCTCGGTGTTCGACGGCCGGACGTTGAACCACCAGAACCCGTCGTCGGACGAACCACTGACCGTGAGGCCGTCGAGCTCGTCGAACTCGCCGACCCCGGTGTAGGCCTCGACGATGCGGGCGTACGCCGCCGGCACGTCGGTGACGGTCGAGTTGATCTCGCCGCTCGCCGCGTAGGGCGTGTACCGGTCGGTCAGGGTCGAGAGGGGCTCGGCCTGCGACCCGAACTCGGCCAGGACGTGCATGGCGGCCAGCATGCCGTTGTCGGCGCTCCAGAAGTCGCGGAAGTAGTAGTGCGCCGAGTGCTCGCCCCCGAAGATGGCCCCGGTCGCCCTCATCTCGTCCTTGATGAGCGAGTGGCCGACGCGGGTGCGCACCGGCGTCGCGCCGGCCGCCTCGATGGCCTCGGGCACCGCGCGGGACGTGATGAGGTTGTGGATCACCGAGATCTCGACGTCGGGCTCGGCGGCCCGGACGCGCGCGATCTCGCGGACGGCGACGATCGCCGCCACGGCCGACGGGGTCACGGCGTCACCCTTCTCGTCGACGACGAAGCAGCGGTCGGCGTCGCCGTCGAACGCGAGGCCCAGGTCGGCCCCGTGCTCGAGGACGGCCTTCTGCAGGTCGACCAGGTTGGCCGGGTCGAGGGGGTTGGCCTCGTGGTTCGGGAAGGTGCCGTCGAGTTCGAAGTACAGCGGGACGATCTCGATCGGCAGCTTCGGCAGCCCGGCGGCCTCGCCCAGCACGGCCGGGACGGTGAGCCCGCCCATGCCGTTGCCCGCGTCGACGACGACCTTGATGGGCCGGATGCCCGCGAGGTCCACGAGACCGCGGAGGTACGCGGCGTAGCCCGGCAACGCGTCGTGCTCCCGCACGGCGCCCGGCTCGGCGACGGCCTCGATGCCGTCGGCCAGGAACGAGGAGGCGCGGTCACGGATCGAGGACAGCCCCGTGTCGAGGCTGATGCCCTGGGCGCCGGCCCTGCTCATCTTGATGCCGTTGTAGGTGGCCGGGTTGTGGCTCGCGGTGAACATGGCCGCCGGGGCGTCGAGCGAGCCGGAGGCGAAGTACGACTCGTCGGTCGAGCACAGGCCGAGGGCGACCACGTTCGCACCCCGGGCCCGGGCCCCGCGGGCGAAGGCCTCGGCGAAGCCCGGCGAGGAGTCCCGCATGTCGTGACCCACGACCAGGTCGTGGCCGGAGCCGTCGATCTCGTCGGCGAAGGCCGCACCGAACGCCTCGACCACCTCGTCGGTGAGCTGGGTGCCGACCAGTCCCCTGACGTCGTAGGTCTTGACGAAGGCGGTCAGGTCGACGGGGGCGTTCTCAGAGGTCATGACCCAAAACTACCCGGCGCAGGACCTCCCAGCCCTGCGGGACCGACAACGAGCCCGCGTGGCGGGCGCACAGGTCGTAGCCGTGCGGCTCGACGCGGTCGCTCAAGGGCCCGACCACGACCATCGAGTCGGCGTACACGTAGGTCAGCGTGGCGACGGCCTCGTCGTGGCACGTCACCCTGCTGCAGGGTCGACCGTTCATCTGCCCGACAGACTATCGCGAGGGTCCTCGGGGGCCGACCCGCGCCTCCTGGGCGGGCCTACGATGGGTTGATGAGCAGGCCCCGCCGCGCACGCGTCACCGACCGCTCCCGTCGGCGCGACCGCCATGGACGCGGGCTGCGGTCGTCCGCCGCCGGGCCTCACCTGCCCTTCCTGCGGACGAGGGTCGACCTCTTCGACGACATCGTCGCCGCCACCGCCGACTACCTCCGCGAGGCGTGGCCCGACGAGCTCGCCGACACGTCGTTCGAGGTCGCCGGCCTCCCCGCCGAACCGGACCGCACCCGGGTCGAACGGTGGTCCGTCGACCGGGCCGCCGGCCGGGTCGTGCTGTACCGCCTGCCGATCGAACGGCTCGCCCCCTCGCACGACCGGCGGGGGGCGGCCGAGGACGAGTGGAACCACCGGGTGCTCGTCGAGGGCTACGTGTTCCGGGCCGTCGCGGACCTCCTCGGCAAGGACCCGTGGGAGCTCGCTCCCGACCGCTGGCGCGACGGCTGACGCGCGACGGGGTCGTCGGGGTCGTCGGGGCGTGTGCCCCCGACGTCAGGGGTAGACGGTCACCGGGGTGGACGCCGGCAGCGGCGAGGTCACCGGCCAGGCGGCGACGGCTCCGGGGGCCGAGAAGCTGACGCCCGCGCGCAGGTCGTCGGCGTTCCCGAGCCGGACGGCGTCGCCCCGTTGCACGTCGACGCCGACCGTCGACCCACCGGGTACCTCGACGTCCCGCTCGTCGCCGTCGCCCACCGTGACCTCGGCCGTGACGGCGTCCTGGCCCGGGTTGGCGAGCCAGAGGCGTCCGCCCTCGCCGTCGGGCACGACCACCTCGGTGTCACCGGAGAGACGGGGCGACGAGGCGGCCCAGCTGAGGTCGACGCCTCCCGCGTCCGCGGCGACCGTGGAGGTCCGGGCGGCCACGGCCACGGCCGTCGACGACCGGACGGTGGCCGTGTAGACGCCGTCCTCGAGCCCGTCGATCGGGACGTCGGTGACGCGCCCGCCTTCGACCCGGGTCTCGAACGAGGTGCCGGTGCCGTCGTCGGTGGCCAACGAGACGCTCAGCTGCGAGGGACCCTGGCCCGGGACGAGGACGCGCAGCACCGACTGGAGGTCGGAGGACGACGGGTCGGCGAGTGCTCCCTCGAGGTTGGCGGAGTCGCGGACGACGATCCCCGTGACGACCGACTCGCGAGACGGCGCGGCCGAGCCGGTCACGATGTCCACCCCACCCGGTTCGAGGGTGCGGACGACGCTCTGCTGGAGCGTGGCGACGATCTGCCCGCCGCGACTCGACACGTGGACGGCCGGCGAGACGAGTCCGGTCGCGAAGCCCGAGAGCGGAACCACCTTCTGGCTGCGGGGCGCGACGACGATCCCGTCGATTCCGGGGCCCTGCACCTCGCCGGTCTCGGAACGGATGTCGAGGTCGACGGTGGCGTTGACGTCGCTGGGGTTGACGAGGCTGATGAGCGACACGCGTCCCGTCTCGGTCGAGCCGCCGATCAGCCAGGTCGAGCTGGTGGGCTCGGTGCAGGGTGCCGAGGCGAAGCCGCGCAGGTCGCCCTCGTCGACCGACTGGCTCTGGGCGGCCGCGACGAGGGGCACGTCGGTGCCCTCGACGGGTGCCGTGACCACGGACGGTCGCGAGTCGCTGCTGTCGGCACCGGCGAGCTCGTCGACGTCGACGTCGCCCTCGCTCGATTCCCGGGCCACGGCCGCTCGACCCACCGAACTGGCGGTCGTGGCCTGCTGCCCCTCGGCGTCCGAGAGCTGCAACAGGGCACCGGTGCATACCCGCTGCTGGTCGACCGGCACGGGCGTCACGAGCTGCCCCGCCGGCACCGTCTCGAAGGAGGGGAGGCGGACGACCGTGGCACCGCCGACGACCGCGGCGGCGACGGCCAGACCGACGACGCCGACCGCGACGCGTCCCGTCGTGGAGAAGACCGATCGCTTATTCATCTCGCTCCTCGTCGAAGGTCGTGGCGGGCTGCTCGGCCTCGGGCGTCCCGGCCCGGGATCGACGTCGTCGCGGCGACGTCGGGATGGCGAGCAACAGGGCGGAACCGAAGACGAGTCCCCAGCTGATCAGGACGATCGGTCGCAGCGGTCCCGCAGCCGGACGCGCCTCGCGCTCGTCCTGCGCCTCCACGTAACGCCAGAGGAGGCCGTTGGACGTGTCGCCCACCGGCAGGAAGTCGGCGTCGGCGTCGAGCGCCTCGCCCGCACGCTGGCCGAGCCGGTCGGCGTCGCCGTCGTCGTCGGTGGCTGTCAGCAACACGAACCCGACGCCCAGTCGACGCAGGTCGTCGGTCGGGTCGAAACCGCTGCGGCTGACGAGGTTGCCGGCCAGGACGGTGAGGTCCTCGTTGACCGAGGTGAGGCGTGGGGCGGTCGAGTCGAGCGTCGACTGGTCGTCGAGCGTCGCTCCTTGACCGTGCTCGAGCGACACGGCGAGCGAGCCGTCCGACTGGGGCGTGAGGACGAGCGTCCCGACGTCGGGTGTCGCCTCGGCCTCGGCGGTGACGTAGGCCGACAGGATGCGCCCCGAGCTCGGACGGACGTCGGCCACGGGGCCGAACGACGCGATCACGGTGGGGGCCGCAGCGGCGACCGCCAGCACGGCGACCAGGGCGCCGGCCGGCGGGGCGACCCGGGGCAGCCGGTCGAGGGTCACGGCCGCGGCGCCGACGAGCCCCAACAGGTAGAGGCTCAGTCCGCTGCCGGCCCAGATCGTGGTCGTGTCGCTGCCGACGCCCGTGACGGACACGTGGGTCGCGGCGACGGCCGTCAGGTAGCCGAGCAGGGCGAGCGAGAGGGCGGGGACCGCGCGGCGCTGCGAGCCGACGAACGGCGAGGCCACGGCGAGCAGCGCCAGCGGGGCGATCGCGACGGCGACCAGGACGGCGAGCGTGGCGGACGAGAAACCCGTCCCGGCGATCAGTGCCGTCCAGCCGTTGAGGCCCGTCTCGGGGGACGTGAGCAGCAGCTGCAGCGGTGAGGCCGGGTCCGACCTCGTGGGGACTCCGGGGTCGGCGAACACGGCCCACCACGTGCCCCGCTGCAGCTGGGCGACGACGAGGGGCGCGAAGAGGGCCAGCGCGGGCAGCGGCACCGCCACGAGGCGATGGGTGCCGCGGGGGCGGCTGACGATCGACCCGAGCCAACCGACGAGGAGGGCCGGCACGAGCGAGGGAGCGGCCGCCGCGACGACGGCGAACAGCAAGGAGGCGGTGGCCCCGGCCGTCCACGACCTCGCGGCCCCGATCATGGCCCAGACGAGGAACGGCAGCGCCACGTGCGCGAGGACGGCACCGAGGTGACCGGACTGCAGACCCGAGAGCAGCGGGGACGAGAGGGCGTAGAGCGCGGCGGCGACGGCCGGCACCCAGGTTCGGCGGGTCACGCGACGGGTGGCGAACCACGCGCCCAGCGCGGAGAGCGGCAGGGCCACGAGGTAGACCCCGAGGACCGCGGTGGACGGCGACCAGGGCGTCAGGCTGCCGAGGACCGCGACGAGCGCGGCGAACGGGTCCGAGGGGCCGAGGAACCCGGTGCCGATCTCGCGCCAGCCGTAGCCCACCGACGACCAGAGCTGACCCACCGAGGTGCTGAGCGGCAGGAGTCCCCCACCCGTGACGGCCGGGTTGCCGAGCAGCGGCAGGAACGCCACCACACCGACGACGGCGGCGACCAGCACGACCCAGAGGCCGCCCGAGTGGACGAAGCTCGCCCGGGGGTCGGGTGCGTCCTCGACGCCGGCGACCTGTGCGTCACGCTCGGTGACCCGTCGTTCTCGGAGCATCGCGCGGGACGCGCGCAAGGGCTCCACCGAGCTCCAGCCGACGCTCTTGGTCCGGGCGAGGGCCCGACGAGCCGATCGTACGTGCGAGCCGCCGAAGGCAGCCCGGAACGCGGTGGCGAACTCGCCCACCACGGCTCCCGGGTTCTTCGTGAGCAGGTGCCAGACGCTGCGCACGACCGCCAGCGGCACCAGGCTGAGCCAGTGCAGCGGCAACAGGGCGGCCGCCGAGTAGACGAGGCGCCGGTGCAGTTGGGCGGCACGGTGCAGGCGCGCCCGGCGGGCGTGCCCGACGGGCCCGTGGCCGAACTCCTCCGGCGGCCCGGCACTGTCGACCTTCGCGTCGGGGACGAGGACCACCCGGTGACCGGCGAGGCGGGCACGGATCGAGAAGTCGAGTGCGGCGTCGACGTGCGGCAGCGCGGGGTCGAAGCCGCCCAGGGCGGTCCAGACCGTGCGACGGACGAGCATGCCTCCCGCCGCGACCCCGAGCACGTCGTCCGTGACGTCGTGCTGGCCCTGGTCGAGTTCGTTCTCGACGCGGGCGAGCGAGGCGCCGTACCGGGTGACGGTCTCGCCGAACTCGGCGATGACACCGGGCTGGCCCCACCGCATCAGCTTGGGGCCCGCGACCGCGACGGAGGGCGACACCTCGACGGTCGTCATGAGGCGCTCGAGCGCCTCGGGCGCGGGTGCGTTGTCGTGACCGAGCAGCCAGACCCACTCGTCGGGGTCCCCGTCGCCCGGGTCGGAGAGCCTCACGCCGTGCGCGGCGGCGGCCCCGAACGTCTTCGCGTCGGGAAGCGAGGCCAACTGGGCGGCACCGCTCAGCGACAGCCGACCCGCGGCCGAGTCCTTGCCGCCCGTGTCGACCACCACCAATGCCTCGGGGGGCCGCGTCTGACGCGACAGTCCGTCGAGGGTTCGGTCGAGGTAGGTCGCTCCACCAGGGGCGACGAGGATCGCTGTGACTCTCGGCTGCATGACTCGTGCAGCCTAGGTCGCACCGGCGCGGGCACCGGCTCGGCGCGCCGACGCGACGGGCGAGACGTGCCGACCCGCGCCTCCTGGTCCCGACGATGTCGGGCCATCACGACGGAACGGCACCGACCCGGAGGGGTCGATGCCGTCGGAAGCCGAGGAGGCGCGGGTCAGGCCCGCTTGCGGAGCTTGCGACGCTCGCGCTCGGACAGCCCGCCCCAGATGCCGAAGCGCTCGTCGTTCTGCAGGGCGTACTCGAGGCACTGGGCCCGGACGTCGCAGGAGGCGCAGATCTTCTTGGCGTCGCGCGTGGAGCCGCCCTTCTCGGGGAAGAACGCCTCGGGATCGGTCTGGGCGCAGAGCGAGTCCGCCTGCCAGGCCAGCTGGTTCTCGTCGTCGGCGACGATGGTGCGCGACGACGATCCGATGCCGGGGACGCCCAGCTGGATCGGGTCGACGTGCCAGTCGTCCGGGACGCCGGCGCGGTTCTCGTGGATGCCCACAGCGCATCTCCCCTCGTGTCGATCGCCCGTGAATGTACGCGACAAGGTAATTACACCGGTGTCATTACCCATCCGTCAAGTCGAGGGCCAATAAACCCTCCACCCCCCGATCAGGGGCAAGGGGGCCCCGGCGTGTCGGGGGACGTTTCGGCAGGAACGGGTGATGTCGTGCGCGGAGTCGTGCGTCAGCCGCGAGGCGCGGCCTGCCAGGCGCTCGTGACCATCTCGAGCAGCGTGTGCCGCATCTCCCAGTCGAGGTCGCGCGCGGCCAGGCTGCCGTCCGCGACGATGCGGTCGGGGTCGCCGGGGCGACGCGGAGCGATCTCGGGGGTGAAGTCGATGCCGGTGCCCTCGCGCATCGCGGCCATGATCTCGGCGACGGAGACTCCCCCGCCCGAACCGAGGTTGTAGGCGGGCTCGACGGGCGCGCCGGCGTCCAGTCGCCGAGCCGCGGCGACGTGCGAGACCGCCAGGTCGGCGACGTGGACGTAGTCCCGGACGCAGGTGCCGTCGGGGGTGTCGTAGTCGTCGCCGTTGATCCGCGGGACGCGTCCCTCGGCGAGAGCCGCGAACACGAGCGGGAAGAGGTTGTGCGGGCTGGCGTCCCAGAGGTCGGGTCGGCCCGAGCCCACGACGTTGAAGTAGCGCAGGCTCGTGTGGCGCAGCCCCTCGGCGACGGCCTGGTCGCGCAGCAGCCACTCGCCGATCAGCTTGCTCTCGCCGTACGGCGACGCGGGCGCCTTGGGCGTGTCCTCGGTGACGAGTTCGGTCGGCGGCGTGCCGTAGACGGCAGCGCTCGACGAGAACACGATGCGGTCGACGCCGCGGCTCGACATGGCCTCGAGGAGGCGGGCCGTCCCGGTGACGTTCTGGTCGTAGGTGTGCAGCGGACGCTGGACCGAGACCCCGGCGTACTTGTATCCCGCGACGTGGACGACGCCCGTGACGCCGTGACGGTCGATGGTCTGCTCGATCAGCTCGCGGTCGAGGATCGAGCCCCGGACGAACGGAACGCCGGCGGGCACGAACCCCTCGAGGCCTGACGAGAGGTCGTCGAGCACCACCGCGTCGATGCCCGCCCCCGTGAACTCGCGGACGACGTGAGAACCGATGTACCCGGCACCGCCGGTGACCAACCATGACATGGGGCCAACCTACCGGGTGCCCGACGGGTGGTGGCCCGCCCGGCACGGGCCGCGCGGGGCGGTCGGCGGCCCCGCCCCCGACTCAGGCCGGCGTGGCCACGTACGCGGTCCCGTCGCCGGTCATCGCGAGCCGGACCTCGTCGGGCGTCACGAACGCGGACTCACCACGGCCGAGCCGGATGGTGCCGTCCTGCCCCTTGACGTGGACCTCGCCGTCCGTGACCAGGACGATGCTCGGACCGCCGATCTCGACGACGGCCCCGGGTCCCGAGGCGTCGACCCGCAACAGGGCGAAGGCCGTGCCGCCGGGGGCGAAGCGCTCGACCCCACGGGCGACCGGGACGGGCTCGAGGCGAGGCACCGGCAGGGGTTCGAAGTCGAGGACCTTCAGCAGTTCGGGGACGTCGACGTGCTTCGGCGTCAACCCGCCACGCAGAACGTTGTCGGACGGGGCCATGAGCTCGACGCCGAAGCCACCCAGGTAGGCGTGCACGTTGCCGGCGGGCAGGAACAGGGCCTCGCCGGCCCGCAGCGTCACCCGGTTCAGCAACAGCGAGAGCACGACGCCGGGGTCGCCCGGGTAGCGCTCGGCCAGGTCGACGACCGTCGCGACGCTGGCGCCCTCGGCCCGGTGGGCGGCGGCGAGCTCGCTGACCGCGGCGATGGTCGCGGCCGACTCGTCGTCGGCCCGGAAGAGGAACGCGAGGGTCGAGCGGAGGGACTCGCCCAGGTGGTGACGGAGCCGGTCGAGGCGCCCCGAGCCGTCGTCGAGCAGGTCGACGTCGGCCAGGGTCTCGGCCGGCTCGCGGAACCCGCAGAGGGCGTCGAAGGTGTCGCTCAGGGCCACGATGATCTCGGGCTTGGCGGAGGAGTCCTTGTAGTTGCGCTCGGGGGCGTCGAGCGGGACGCCGGCGGCGTCCTCGCGAGCGAACCCCTCGCGGGCCTGCTCGGGGGTCGGGTGCGCCTGGATCGACAGCGGTCCGTCGGCCGCGAGCAGCTTGAGCAGGAACGGCAGGTGGTCCCGGTCGCGACCGAGGGCCCGGCCCGGCTCCGCGGCGAACCAGTCGGCGAGGGTGTCGGCACCGCCCACCACCGCCGGGGCCACCACGACGCTCGGCGAGCCCGGGTGCGCGCCCAGCCAGAGCTCGGCCTCGGGGCGGCCGCTCGGTCGACGACCGAGCAGGTCGGCGATGGCCGTCGTCGAACCCCAGGCGTAGTCGCGGGGCGTGTTGGTGATGGCGAGGAACATGGCTTTACCTGCTTGTCGAGGTCGTGCTTGGTCGCCCCCTACAAAGCCGTACGGTCGACGACGCCGGGGCGTTGACCAAAGCTACCAATGCCTTGGTCACGGCCGGGGCGCTGCCTAGGCTCCTGTCGTCCCGACACGAAGCAATGGAGCACGGATGTCATCAGCGACCCTCACCTCGTTCACCTCTCTCGTCAGCGACTTCTACGGCTACGAAGACCTGCTCTCCGACCGCGAGAAGGGTGTGCTGGCCGACCTGCGCCGCTACCTCGAGACCGAGGTCAAGCCCGGCGTGAACCGCCACTGGGCGGACGCGACCTTCCCGCACGAGATCGTCAAGGGCCTCGCCGGCCTCGGCCTGTTCGGCATGCCGTGGGAAGAGACGCGCCCGTTCGAGAACTCCGCCGTCTTCCGCGGCTGGGTCGCCCTCGAGCTCGCCCGTGTCGACGCGTCCGTCGCAACCTTCGTCGGCGTGCAGAACGGCCTCGCCATGGGCTCGATCGGCGTCGGTGGTTCGCCCGAGCAGCGCGCCGAGTGGCTGCCCCGCATGGCGAGCGGCGACCTGGTGGGCGCCTTCGGCCTGACCGAGCCGTTGTCGGGGTCCGACTCGGCCCAGGGCCTCCGCACGATCGCCACGCGTGACGGCGACGACTGGGTGCTGAACGGCTCCAAGCGGTGGATCGGCAACGCCACGTTCAGCGACATCACGATCATCTGGGCCAAGAGCGCCGAGGACGGCCAGGTCAAGGGCTTCATCGTCCCCACCGACACCGCGGGCTACACGGCGACCAAGATCGAGGACAAGCAGAGCCTCCGCATCGTCCAGAACGCCGACATCACCCTCGAGGACGTCCGCGTGCCCGAGCGCAACCGGCTTCAGCAGGCCGACTCGTTCCGCAGCACGGCGGCCGTGCTGCGCCTCACCCGGGCCGAGGTCGCCTGGGCGGCCGTGGGCAACTCCATCGGCGCGTACGAGGCCGCCCTGGCGTACGCCAACGAGCGCGTGCAGTTCGGCAAGCCGATCGCCAAGCACCAGCTGATCCAGGACCTGCTGGTCAAGTGCATCGGCAACATCACCGCGTCGATCGGCATGGTGGTGCGCTGCTCTCAGATGCTCGACGAGGGCACCCAGCGCGACGAGCACGCCTCGCTCGCCAAGGCGTTCACCACGGCGCGCATGCGCGAGACGGTCGGGTACGCCCGCGAGGTCATGGGCGGGAACGGCATCGTGCTGGACTACGACGTGGCCCGGTTCTTCGCCGACGCCGAGGCGCTCTACAGCTACGAGGGCACCCGCGAGATGAACACCCTCATCGTGGGCCGCAGCATCACGGGCCAGGCAGCCTTCGTCTGATCCGACGGGCGAGGTGGCCCCCGGTCGCCCCGCCGCGCCTCCCCCGTCGTCTAGCCTGGTGCCCATGACCTCGACGCTGCCCGCGCGCCCCGCCCGAACGGCGCCGGCACGCGGAGCCACGACGTTCGCGACGCTCGC